>Ga0308170_10003861_pt1 | contig 12040 bp, 9 predicted proteins | sample PhyBR2_2_FD_202136 | JGI IMG/M metagenome (GOLD analysis project Ga0308170, IMG submission 202136) | Phyllosphere microbial communities from UC Gill Tract Community Farm, Albany, California, United States - DLSLSB.R2 | ecosystem: Host-associated > Plants > Phyllosphere > Unclassified | place... | reverse complement strand
GCCGCTGGAAGCCCGAGCTGGCATCCGGCTTCAAGAAGCACCAGAAGCACACGGCGCTGGCCGACATCGTCGAGTCGATCGAAGAGCTGCGCTACTACCGTGAGCACTTCATTAAGCTGTAATGCGTAAGCTGTAATGCGCGCGGTGTAAAGTTGCGCAAGGACCACTCTCAAACCCGAAAAAGCTGCAATCCGGCAAGCGAGGTATGCGACAATCCTTGCCATGGCCTCGCTTTCCGCTACCGTTTTTTCGGGTGACAGTGTGATGGCTGCGCAGATGCGCAGCCACGACTGGCAGCATTCTCCACTGGGCGTCCCCGACACCTGGCCGCCGTCTCTCCGGACGGCGGTCGACATGATGCTGCATTCCGCGTTCCCGATGTCTGTTGCGTGGGGGCCACGGCACATCATCCTGTACAACGACGCGTATATCCCGATCCTGGGCGAACGCCATGCCGGCGCGCTCGGCCAGTCGTTCGCGGCGCTGTGGCCCGAGGTCTGGCCCGAGCTGCAGCCGCAGGTCGAGCACGTCATGGCCGGCAAACCGGTCTTTTTCGAAGATTACCCGCTGTGCCTGCTGCGTAACGGTTATCCCGAGCGCACCTGGTTCACCTTCTCGTACGCGCCGCTGCATGTTTCTGACGGCAGTGTCGGCGGCCTGTTCTGCACCGCAATGGAAACCACGGCCCGCGTGCTGGGCGAGCGCCGCGCGGCGTTCCGGCTCACGCTGTCCGATGCGCTCGCACCGCTGACCGATCCGGGGGAGGTGATTGCCACCGCCAGTGCGCTGCTGGGGACAAAACTGGGCGCAGCGCGCGTGCTGTATGCCGAAGCCGATCCGCTTGGCGGGGTGCTGGCCGCGCCATCCGTCTGGCCGCAGGATGGCGCTGCGCCGCGCGCACAGGCGGATCGCCTCGGTCCGGCCCTGATGGCAACCCTGCAGCAGGGCGCCGTTGTCTGCATCCACGATGCCGCCAACGATCCGCTCGCGCTGCAGTCGCCGTTCCACGAGCGCGTGGGCGCCATGCTGGTCGTGCCGTTGATGTCGGCGGGCCGGTTGGTCGCGTGTCTGCGTGTGGATGCGCCGACGCCGCGCTCGTGGACCGAACACGATATCCGGCTGGCGCGCGATGTGACCGAGCGCACCTGGACCGCGGCGGGCACGGCGCGTGCGCACGTCCTGCTGCGCGAGGAGCGCGACCGGGGCCGCGAAATCTTCGCCAATATCTCCGAAGGCTTCGCGCTGTTCGACCGCAACTGGGTAATGCAGCGCATGAACGCTGAAGGCCTGCGCATCTGCGACGTCACGAGCGACGAGGTCATCGGACGCAATCACTGGGCGGTGTTCCCGGCCATGAGCGATTGCGAGGCCGGCCGCATGTACCACAGCGTGATGGCGACCCGCAAGGCCGGCAGCGCCGAACAGTGCCGCGTGTTTCCCGATGGCCGCCGCGTCTGGATCGATATCCGCGCCTATCCGACGCAGGACGGTGGCATCGCCACGTTCTTCCGCGACATTACGGACCGCAAGCTGGCCGAAGAAAAGCTGGTGGAGGGCGACCGCCGCAAGGACGAATTCCTGGCGATGCTCGCGCACGAGCTGCGCAATCCGCTCGCGCCGATCAGCGCGGCGGCCGAATTGCTCCGGCTCGGCAACGTCGATGCGCGCCGGGTGCACCAGAGCAGCACCATCATCAGCCGCCAGGTGCGCCACATGACGCGGCTGGTGGACGATCTGCTGGACGTCTCGCGCGTCACGCGCGGCCTGATCACGCTGGGTCAGATGCGCGTGACGGCGCGCACCGTCATCGAAGAGGCGATCGAGCAGGTGCGCCCGACGATCGACACGCGCGTGCAGACGCTCACCGTACGCCTGCCGCCCGACGGTGTCGCCGTCAGCGGCGACAAGGCGCGCCTGGTGCAGGTGGTGGCCAACGTGCTGGCCAATGCGGCCAAGTACACGCCGCCCGGGCGTTGCATCGACCTGCGCGCCGACCTGCATGGTACGCGCCTGGTGCTGAGCGTGCGCGACGAGGGCATCGGCATGGACCTCGAACTCACCGGGCGCGTGTTCGACCTGTTTACGCAGGCCGAGCGCTCGTCCGACCGCGCCCAGGGCGGCCTGGGGCTCGGGCTGGCGCTGGTCAAGCATCTGGTCGAGCTGCACGGCGGCACGGTCGGGTGTTCGAGTCCGGGACTGGGCAAGGGCAGCACCTTCGTCATCACGTTGCCGCTGTTGGTGGACGAGGCGCCAGAGTTGCCAGCACCCGTGGTCACGGCGCCAGCCGCCACCGGGCGTCTGAAAGTGCTGGTGGTCGATGACAATACCGATGCGGCCGAGATGCTCGGCCTGCTGCTTGCAGCGCAGGGGCATGACGTGGCGATCGAGCACGGGGCGCTGGGCGCGCTGGCGCGTTCGCGCAGCATGCAGCCCGATGTCTGCCTGCTCGATATCGGCTTGCCTGACATCGACGGCCACGAACTGGCACGGCGCCTGCAGCAGGACCCCGGCATGGCCGGTTCAGTGCTGGTTGCCGTGACGGGCTATGGACAGCCGCAGGATCGCGAAGCGGCGCTGGCGGCAGGCTTTGCGCATCATCTGGTCAAGCCGCTCGATGTGGAGGTGTTGCTGGAGGTGCTGGGCGGGGTGCCGGCCAGGACGGCCGAACAGGTCGGGGAGAACGTCGGGCAGGATTGACGGCCGGGCCGCCAATCCCCCGGGGTGCTTATTCAGCGCCGCAGCACTTCTTGAATTTCTTGCCGCTGCCGCAGGTGCAATCGTCGTTGCGGCCGACTTTCGGCTCGTCGCGCACGATGGTTTCCACGGCCGGCTTGCGCAGTGGCAGCCAGTGGCGGTAGATCGCCGGCACGTTGGCTTCGATCTGCAACGCCAGGGCATGCACCTTGACCGGATCGTCGACCTCGGCCAGCTCGGCTTCTTCGATTTCGTCAGCGCCCAGCAGGTAGATCGGACGGATCAGTTCAGCGACATCGCTGTCCCAGATCGCATCCCACGAGCCGGCGCGCAGTTCAACGCCTTCCCAGAAACCCCAGCACCAGGCTTCCGGATCGATCAGGACCTTGCCGTCGACATCGTGCTCGCAGAACAGCGGCTCGAAATCCTTCGGCGCGACCTCGAACGTGATCAGGACTTCGTTCATGAAGCGCATGATCAGGTTGACGATGCGTTCTTCGTCGCGCTTGTTCTTCCATTTCGGCGCGGCGGCCTCGTCTTCGCCCCAGACCATCGGCAGCCACTCGGCCGGCATGATCGATTCCGGGCCGATCGCGATGGCGGTCAGGTAGCCGTGCAGGGTGTCCATCGTCATCGCGTCGTCGGAGCAACGGTCAGAGAGCAGGAACTGGTCGAGTTCGTCGAATTCTTTTTCGGAGAGGGGCTGTTCGAGGTGCATGGGATAGGTGGTCTGTGGCGCGAGCGCGCCTGTTGCGTCAAAGGCGCCAGTGTAACGCCTGCGCCGTCGCCGGGCACGAAAAACCTGCCGGCGAGGCGCTGCTTGCAACGTTTACTTCAGGGTAGGGCGGTAGTACGGCACGATCAACGCTTGGCGTTGAATGCCTTGGTCAGCTCGTCAGCTGCGAACTGCTGGGCTTCTTTCGCCTTCGGTACCACGGCGTCCATGCCGAAGAACTCGTGGGTCACGCCGGTGAAGTGGCGGTAGTTGACGGTCACGCCTTCCTTCTTGAGGCGGTCGGCGTAGGCCTTACCCTCGGTCATCAGCGGATCGATTTCTGCGGTGATCACGGTTGCCGGTGGCAGGCCCTTGAGCGAGGCAGCCTTCATTGGCAGTGCGTATGGGCTCTTCGGATCGGCGCCGTAGTGCTTGAAGAACCACGTCATCATCGCCTTGTTCAGTGGCTTGGCGTTGGCGTTCTTCTTGTACGACTCGTTGTTCATGTCGTCGTTGACCACTGGATACACCAGCAGCTGGTGCACCGGCATCTGGATTTTCTTTTCCATCGCCATCATCGAGACCACGGTCGCCAGGTTGCCGCCGGCCGACTCGCCCGCCACTGCCACGCGCATCGGGTCGCCATTGATGCTCTTGGCATTGGCCAGCGCCCACTGGTAAGCCGCGAATGCGTCTTCGGTCTGGGTCGGGAACTTGTGCTCTGGCGCCAGACGGTAGTCGGCCGAGATCACGATCGCTTTGGCCTTCTTGGCCAGGCCGCGCACCGACGCTTCATACACCTTGGTGTCGGCAATCACGAAGCCGCCACCGTGGAAGTACACGACGACCGGGAACGGACCCTTGCCTTCAGGCGTGAAGATATGGATCGGGAAGCTGCCGCCCTTGCCCTGGATCGATTGCGTCTTCATCGTGACGCCTGGTTCCGGTGCCGTGCTCTTGCCGGCGTCGGTCAGCACTTTCTTGACAGCGTCACTCGGGGTTGGCTGCTTGCGCGCTTCTTCCGGGCTCAGGGTTTCAATCGGCTTTGGCTTCAGGGCCGCCATCGCGTCCAGCACTTTCTGCATGTTCGGCTCGGCTTTTGCCGGCTGGGCCGCGGTTTGTGCGATGGCGGTGCCGGCCAGCAGGCCAGCAGCGAGAGCGACGACGGTCAAAGTCAGTTTTTTCATGGTCAGTCCTATTCGGTTATTTGTCCGCAACACGATGCGCGGATGCATACATGTCATGAAACCTTGTTACATTGTCACACTCTGTGCGAGAACGAACACAACAGTACCGAATTGTTCACAATCACCACGGGCACGTGCGCCGCCGTACAATGGGGCATGGATAACTTGAACCTCGATAACGAAACGCCCGACCATCCGTACGCGCGGCTGGATCCAGCGACCGTGCTCGATGCGCTCGACAGCGTCGGCCTGCACGGTGACGGGCGCCTGCTGGCGCTCAACAGCTACGAGAACCGGGTGTACCGTGTCGGCCGTGAAGAGGGCGAGCCGGTCGTGGTCAAGTTTTACCGGCCCGAGCGCTGGAGCGATGAGGCCATCCTGGAAGAACACGGTTTCGTGGCCGAGCTGGTGGCGCAAGAGATCCCCGTGGTGCCGGCCATCGACATCCACGGGCGCACGCTGCACACGTTCGACGGCTTCCGTTTTTCGGTGTTCGAAAGCCGCGGCGGGCGCGCCCCGGAGCTGGGCGACCCCGCCGTGCTGGAATGGATTGGCCGTTTCATTGGCCGCATCCATGCACAGGGCGCCGTCAAGCCGTTCCTGCTGCGTCCGGCGCTCGACCCGGTCACGTTCGGCCGCGAGCCGTTCGACTGGCTGCGCAGCCACGACTTCGTGCCCCCCGAGCTGATGCCGGCCTGGTCGAGCGTGATGGAACAGGCGCTGGAAGGCGTGGCGCGCTGCTACGAGCGCGCCGGCGAACTGCCAATCGTGCGCCTGCACGGCGACTGCCATGGCGGCAACGTACTGTGGACGCCCGACGGGCCGCACTTCGTCGACTTCGACGACAGCCGCATGGGCCCGGCGGTGCAGGATCTGTGGATGCTGCTCTCCGGCGAGCGGCAGGAGATGGTGGGCCAGATGGCCGATGTGCTGGCCGGCTACGAGGATTTCTGCGATTTCCACCCGCGCCAGCTGTACCTGGTCGAAGCGCTGCGTACGCTGCGCCTGATCCATTACTCGGCGTGGCTGGCGATGCGCTGGACCGATCCGGCGTTTCCGGCCGCATTCCCCTGGTTTAATACGCAGCGTTACTGGCAGGATCGCATTCTTGAATTGCGCGAGCAGGTCGCGTTGATGGATGAGCCGCCGCTGTGGCAGATGTAGAAGGGCATGGCAAAGCGCCAAGCTGACGCACGATTGCCACCCAGTTCGGCATAGCACGGGAACCGGTTTTGCCGGATAATCAACAGGACTGCCGCTACAGAGACTCCGCATGGAACCGAACCCAGCCCCACAAGACGACACCGACTTCACGATCGACCTGTCGCCGGCCGCCGGCGCGCTGGCGCCGGCCGATGCGGTGTCAATGTCAGTGCCAATGCCAACGCCGGCTGCCGCTTTTGCGCAGCCGGTGGTGCCGGTTACGCCGGTGCTGCCGGCCGGGGCGGAACCGGCCGAATTTGCCGGTCCAGGTCGCAAACCGCTCGAAATGCGCGAAATCCAGGAAGCGATCGCGCGCGTCGAGGCCGAAGCCAAGGCCAATATGGCGGCCGAGAGCCGCCACCACGCCGAAGCGCGCGCCCGCTCGCTGGCCGATGAGCGCGCCTCGATCGATGCCGCTGCCGCTGCGGCAGCGCAAGCCAATTCGCAGGCCTCCGAAGACGCCATTGCCGCCAACCGCGAACGCCTCGATTCGCTGCGCGCTGCCGCGCAGGCGTCGAGCGAACGCCTGGACGCGATCCGCCAGGAAACAGCCGAACTGCGTGCGCGCGTGAAAAGCGACACCGAAGTCCGGGTCGCCACCGAAGCCCGTGCGCGTCTCGAAGAAGAAGCGCGCCGCCGCGCGACGGCCCAGATCGAAGCCGAAGCCGAACTGGCTGCCAAGGCCGCCCGCGCGGCCGACGAACTGGTCGTGCACACCGAGCAGGCGCGCCTGCAGGCGGTCGAACGCATGGCCGCCGTCGAGGCGGCGCGCGAAGAAGTGCAGCACAACGCCAGCGCCGACGCCCGTATCGCCATCCTGGCGCGCGAGCGCGAGCGGGCCGAACGCTCGGCGCGCCAGACCGCCGAAAAACTGGCCGACGCTGAAGCCGAAGCCCTTGAACTGACCCAGCAGCGCGAGCGCGCCGACCAGATCGCGCTGACGTCGGCCTTCGCCCGCGCCGCAGCCGAAGCGCGCGCACTCGAAGAAGCGCGCGCCTACGCCCATATCGAGCAGGAACGCGAGGCGATTGCGCTGGCCCAGGCCGAGTCCGAACGCGTGGCCGGCCAGTCGCTGCGCATGCGCCTGCAGACCGAGAAAGACATCCGCGACGCCGCCGTGCACCGCGAGCGGCAAGAGCAGATGGCGGCCTCGAGCGCCGCCGCGCGGCGCGACGCCGAAACGCGCATCCTGGCCGCAACCGAAGCACGCATCGAGGCCGACCGCAAGCTGCGCCTGGTGGCCGAAGACCGCGCCCGCGCCGAAGAAGAAGCGGGCGAGCAGGTGCAGGCGCGCCTGGAAGCCGAAGCGCAGGCGGCGCTCGATGCGCGGGCGCGCATGGCGGCCGATGAGGCGGCTACGGCCGCGGCGCAGGTTGAGGCCGAAGAACACCGGCGCGAGAGCGCACTGGCCGACGAGCGCGCTGCACTGGCGCAGGCGGCCGCCGCTGCGCAGGCTGCAATGAATGACGACGAGGCTGCGGCGCTGGCGCTCGAAGCATCGCAGGTGCAGATGTCGCAAGAGGCAGCGCAACTGGCGGCCCAGCGGCGCGAGCAGGCCGAACGCCTCTTGCAGGCCGAGCAGGAGCGCGCTGCGGCCGAGGCCCAAGCGCTGGCCGCCCTGGATCAGAAAATCGCGGCCGAGCACGAACTGACGCTGGCGGCGCAGGCACGGGGCGAGGCCGAAGCGGCCGCTGCCGCTGCCCTGCAGGCCAAGGTCGAGGCCGAGCGGCGCATCGAAGACGCACAGCGCGCTGCCTGGGAAGCGCAGCAGGCGCAGGCCGATGCGGCCATCGAAGAAGCCTCGCAGGCCGAGGCGGCCGCAACCGCGCAGCAGGCGCACGCGCGCCGCGCGGCCGAGCTGGCACAAGCCCAGGCCGAACGGGCCGAGCTCGAGCAGCAGCAGGTGACCTTGACCGAGGCGGCCATTGCTGCCGAACGCGAGGCGACCCGGGCCGCGCGCGAAGCGTTGTTATTGGTGGAGCGCAAGCTGGCCGCGCAGCGCGAACAGGCCGCTGCAGACACCCGTGCCAACGAAGCACAGGCGGCGCGCCTGGCGTCCGAGCAGGCAGCGGCGCAGGCCGCCGTATCGCGCGCCGACGCCGAGCAGGCCCAGGCCGAACTGGCGCGCCAGCGCGAGCTGGCCGAGCTGGCGGCGGTACAGGCAGCGCTCGAAAAGCGCGAAGCCCAGCGGGCGCTGCTTGAACACGCGCAAGAGCACGCCGAAATGCAGCGCAAGGCAGCGCATGCGACGCAGCAGATGGCTGACGCGCGCAAGCAACTGGTCAATCTGGAAAGCCGGCGTCAGGACGACGACGCCGTCGAACTGGCGGCGACACAGCGCGCCATCGGCGAGCGCAAGGTCGAAGCAGGGCAGCGCTCGGTTTCGGCCGACCTGACGCGCGAGGTGCTGGGGCGCTTCAAGCAGTCGCAGGCGCGGGCCGGCGATACATCGGCGGCGCAGGCGGCCGCGAGATTGGCGGAAGTGATTGCGACCCAGCGCGAGCTGGACCCGGATCGCAAACCATAACGGGGGCGGGCGGTCCGCCCCCTGTGCTTACTGCGCCGGCGCCTGGCTTGGCGACAGCGGATTGTCCGGGCCGCCAGCCACTTTCGACACGAAATACTCGGTCTCGCCAAAGCACGTGGTTGGCACACCCTTGTGCTGGTCATACGTCAGCTGCACGCGCTTGCCCATGCTGGCCAGCAGGGCCGGCACCACGGTTTCATCACGCACCGTGAACACGAAGCGCTCGGGAATCGCGCCCGGCATGCTCGACAGCAGAATTTCGCCTTCCCACGTTTTGCACAGCCAGCCGCGCTTGGAGAATTTCTGCAGGTAGCCGGCACGTTCGCCCTCGGAGTACGACCAGGTCAGCGTGAACCAGGTATAGCCTGCAGCCAGGACAGCGACGACGGCGATGAGGATGAGCAGAATGGCGGAAGTGCGTTTTGGCATGGTGGTCGGCATGGTTGGGGCTGGTCGATCAGGAAAGTGGTCGGGGTTGTCAAACGTGCAGCGCAAATGCGGTGCGCGCCCATTCTGCCACGCCTTGCCCCAATCGCAAACCGGGATTCCGGCGACTGGCCGGGTCAGCCTGTTTCAGGGCCGGTCAGCGCCGCGTGCGCCAGTCGCCGGCGATACCGGATCGACGACCACAGCGACACGAGAATGAACGCCAGCCCCGACAGCCCGGTGAACCATTCGGGGATGTGATAGTGGACGCTGGCGAACATGATCAGCGCCAGGATGCCGATGGCGTAGTGCGCGCCGTGCTCCAGGTACACGAATTCCTGCAGCGTGCCCTTGTAGACCAGGAACACGGTCATGGAGCGCACGAACATGGCACCGATGGCCAGCCCCAGCATGATGATGACGACATCGTTGGTGATGGCAAATGCGCCGATCACGCCGTCGAAGCTGAACGACGCATCGAGCACCTCGAGGTACAGGAAGCCCCCGATGCTGCCCTGCGAGATCATCGCGCCCACCGACGGATCGTGTTCCTTCGCTTCGAGCAGGTTGCTGAGCCACTTCACCGCTATATAGATCAGCACGCCCGTAACGCCGGCGATCAGCACCGCCAGCTTGCGCGCCTGTGGCATCAGGCGCATGGCGGCGACCACGCACAGCAGTGTGAGCAGCACGGCCAGGCCTTCGGTGCCGTACTTGCCGACCTTCGCCTCGAACCACTCGAACCAGTGCAGCTCTTTTTCTTCGTCGAACAGAAAGTTCAGGAACACCAGCATCAGGAAGGCGCCGCCGAAGGCGGCGACCTCGGCGTGGTGCGCGGTCAGGTTGCGCGAATACTCGTCGGGATTGTCGAGCGCCATATGCCAGACATCCGGCAGCCCCAGCCCCGTCGCGGCCGCCACGATCACGAGCGGAAACAGCAGGCGCATCCCGAATACCGCCACCAGGATGCCGACGGTGAGGAACAACTTGCGCCAGAATTCGTTCCAGTGCTTGAGCACCGACGCATTGACGACCGCATTGTCGAAAGAAAGCGACACTTCCAGCACGCCGAGGATGGCGGTGATCCACAAGGCTTGCAGCAGCCCGGGCCAGCCCCGATGCGCATAGCCCCACCAGCCAGCCAGCACCATCAGCACTGCCGTTACCACGAAGGACCACCGGAAATGCCGCATATGCGCCTCTTGTGTGCAGGTACCCGTTGGGACAATATTACCGTGTCCTTGCCAAAATCGACCGTACCGAAAGTCGCCTGCCGAGCCTTGCTTCTGAGATAATTCTGCCCAGCATTTTTCACTCTAAGAAACCATGGAACTCATTTATCTCGTCACACCGGTACTGACCTGGATGGTAGTCGGCCCGATCAAGTTTTTTATTTCCAGCGTCCGCTACCGGCGCTGGGCTTTCGACCTGGTCGGCAATGGCGGCTTTCCCAGCAACCACAGCGCCGTCGTTTCCAGCATGGCCACGCTGATCGCACTGCGCGAAGGCATGGGCCATCCGGCGTTCGGCGTGGCCGTCACGCTCGCCTTTATCGTCATGATCGACGCCAACAGCCTGCGCCAGCACGTCGGTCGCCACGCCGTCACACTGAACCGCCTGCATGACGGCAAAGAGGATTATGTGATCCTGCGCGAGCGCATGGGCCACACCCGTGTCGAGATCGCCGGTGGCATCCTGACCGGCATCGGCATGGGCTTCCTGATCTACACCGTGCTGGGCGGTTTTTAATGTATGTACGGGATGCGTGCGCCGCGCATCCCGCCGGACGTCCGGACGTCCGGGCGTCCGCTGTTATTTGTTGGTTGTCCGTTTTTTACTGCATTTCATCCCGGACGGAATGCAGCTCATCGCCAGATTCCGCACTTCATCCATCCAATTCCGCACTACACAGGTTCGTCAATTGACGCTGCTGGAGACCTCCTGAATACTGCGCGCTGGATGTATCTGACCTTATTTTTATAAAAACACCGAGTCCATTTCCGGAGAACCACCATGCTGCGCAAAACACTCCTCGTTCTAGCCATCGCATCAAGCCTCGTCGCTTGCGGCAAGGATGCCAAAGCCCCCGAGGGCAAGGACAACAAGCCGACCCAGCTGACTGTGGCGCAGGAGGATGTCCTGACGATCCAGAGCGCGTCGGTGTCGTCGGGCCCGGTGATTACCGGCTCGATCGAGCCCGAGCGCCGCGCCGACCTGCGCGCCGAAGTCTCGGCCATCGTGCTGCAGGTACTCAAGGAAAACGGCGAGCCGGTCAAGCGCGGCGACGTGCTGGTGCGCCTCGACGAAACCTCGATTCGCGACACCCTGATGTCGGCCGAAGACATGCAGCGCGCTGCCTCGCTGGCCGTCGACCAGGCCAACCGCCAGCTCGAGCGCCTCAAAACCCTGACAGCGTCGGGCATGACGTCGGCCAAGGCGCTCGACGACGCCGAAATGGCGCGCAACAACGCCATGAGTGAACTGTCGAGCTCGCGCAGCCGCGTGGCCACCGCGCGCCAGCAACTGGCCCGCACCACCGTGCGTGCGCCGTTCGACGGCATCGTTTCCGAGCGCAAGGTGTCCAATGGCGACACCGCCACCATCGGCAAGGAACTCGTCAAGGTCATCGACCCGACCAGCATGCGCTTTGAAGGCGCGGTCTCGGCCGACTCGGTCAGCACCGTCAAGATCGGCCAGAAGGTCAACTTCCGCGTCAATGGCTACGCGGACCAGACCTTTGCCGGCGTCGTCAGACGCATTGACCCGGCCGCCAATCCGGTCACGCGCCAGGTCGAGGTGCTGGTGGGCTTTGTCGACAATGCGCAGCCGCGCGTGGCCGGCCTGTACGCCGAAGGGCGGGTCGATGCCGCCGCGAGCGACGCGCTGATGCTGCCCGAGAGCGCGCTGGTGCGCGTGGGCGACGCCAGCCACACCTGGCGCATCAGGGACAAGACGCTGTCGAAGGTCAAGCTTGTGGTCGGCGCGCGCGACGCCCGTACCGGCAATGTCGAGATCAAGCAGGGCCTCGCGGCCGGCGACGTGGTGCTGCGTGCACCGACGTCGAACCTGAAGGACGGCCAGAAAGTCGACATGCCGAACGCCCGTGTGGCCAGCGCCAATGGCGCAGCTTCGGGTGCCGGCGCAGTCCAGGGCAAGTAAACCCAGGAACACCAAAGGAAAACCCACCATGTTCCTGTCCAATTTTAGTGTCAAGAAACCGGTCGCGACGATTGTCATCATCGTCGCGATGATGGCCATCGGCCTGCTGGCCCTGTCCAAGCTGAAGGT
>Ga0308170_10003859_pt1 | contig 12055 bp, 12 predicted proteins | sample PhyBR2_2_FD_202136 | JGI IMG/M metagenome (GOLD analysis project Ga0308170, IMG submission 202136) | Phyllosphere microbial communities from UC Gill Tract Community Farm, Albany, California, United States - DLSLSB.R2 | ecosystem: Host-associated > Plants > Phyllosphere > Unclassified | place... | reverse complement strand
CGGGTTAGGCCTCGAGGGCGTAGAGGGCGAGCGCAAGGCGGTAGGTGAGCTTTGCGCACAGCGGGGAGGGCGGCTCGTCGGCGCCGGCCGGCGGCGGGACGAGGTCGAGCGCGCGCTCGGCGACGTGCCGAGCTGCAGCTGGGAGGTCGAGCTTGAGGTACACGAGCGCGAGGTTGGACCGCACCGTCGCGCCGAGCTCGCCCTGCGCGCTCGTGCCCTGCTCGCCGCCGCGCTCGAGCGCGTCGAGCGCCCACTCGTACGCCTCGCGCGCGCAGATCCACCTGCCCGTCTTGAACGCGGCGTTGCCGACGTCCTTGAGCGCCGAGGCGCTCTTGCCGTCGAGGGCGTGAGCGGGCGAGCGCGGGAAGGGCGAGGGGAGCTGCTGGAGGAGCGGCGACGAGGGGAAGAGGCGGACGAGGTCGGCGGGCGAGTCGACGCGGATGTGGAAGCCCGAGCGCAGGCTGCGCAGGAGCGGCTCTTTGATGCCTGCGTCCGGGCAGGTCATCAGCAAAGGGTTCGAGGAAGTTCTCGGGCGAGTCAGCAGACTCGCGAGCAGGACGCACCGTAGATAGCGCCGACAGGCCACAGCTCGTCGAGCTCGCGCTGCTCGTAGCGCGCAGGAACGTGATAGACCGAGAGCGGAACAGCCCGGCCTGCGCAGTCCTCGACGACGAGCTGGACCGCGGCGGTGCGGACCACCCCAACGAGGATGCGCACGACGAGGACGCGGTCTGTAGGAGGGTCCGAATCAGTCGAGCCGACGTGAAGGTGTCGGTAGAGCCTGGACGCACCTTTTGCGGGCTTGTCGAGGAGGAGGTCCGGGTCGGAGAGCTTGCATGGTCGGAGCGAGGCGGTGCTGCTGGCCGACGAGAAGTGCTTGCCCGGGCCGATGACGACCTTGCGGGTGCGGACCTGGCCCTCGCGATCGAGTTGGCGCTCATGGCTGGCGAGTTGTGCGTGCTGGGCGAGGAGGTGGGCTCGAGGGAGGGCTTGCGGTGGGGGGAGAGGCGAGGGAGGAGGGAGGACGAGGGCTGCGTCGCGCAGAGCGTCCCAATCCATTGAGGGCTTGTCGGAGGCCTCGCTGCAGCGGTGGAGGTGATCAGGCCTGTCGAGGTTGGAGCTGAGGAGGAGCAAGAGGGGAGGAGTTGGCCGACGACGACGACGACGGCTCTCTCGCTCTCGCACCTTGGATGGCCAGAGCTAAGGCTAGCTCGGAACGTGCACCAGACCAGCAGTCGCTCAACCACTTTGCCGGCACCAAGGACACGCGCCCCCACCAACGCCGCCTCGCCTTCCCCTCGGCTCCTCCTCCTCCTCCGCCCGCACCTCCACCAGCACCACCGCCAGCCATGGCCGCACCAGCCATCAAGTCCGACTCCGAGTCCGACACCGACCACAAGCGTGCGCCCCTCCCCCTCGTCCCTCTCCCCTCCCACACACCCCTCCTCGTCCGTCCTCTGACTTCATCAGTCGCGCCCGCTCGCAGCCTCGAACAAGCCCGCAAAGCGCGTCGCTCCGCCCCTTTCCGACTCGGACGACGACACCAAGCCCAAGGCGAGCCCGGCCAAGCGCGCAAAGACGGCCGACGCCGGTGAGTCGCTGCGCGCGTCCGACGCGTCTCCCTCGAGCACCTCGAGCATCGCCGAGGCGCTGGAGCTGACGCTTTGATGAACGCTCTCGACTTACAGACGACAGCACGAGCTCGAAAAAGCGCGCCCCTTCAGCCGACACGCCCGCCACCGCCGCCGGCTCCTCGTCCTCCGCCTCGCCCAAGAAGACCTCGACCTCTTCGACCGACGCCGCCAAGCCCAAGCCCGCCGCCTCTTCTTTCTTTGCCCCTCGCTCGACCAAGGCCGCTCCCGCCGCCGCTGCCGCCGCGCCCAAGGCCAAGGACAACGGCAAGGGCAAGGGCAAGGCGACGCCCAAGGACGACGACGACGACGAGGACGAGCCGATGGAGCGCGCCGAGAAGGACGCGAGCGAGAGCCCGAGCGGGGCGGGCGAGGACGATGATGAGGAGGACGACGAGGACGAGGACGAGGCCGACAAGGAGGAGCAGAAGAAGGCGGCGGGCAAGATGTGCGTCTCCTCTCGCTCGTCGCACTCTCGCTCTGCCTCGCCGGCCTGTCCTGTGCGGGTCGGCACGGCTTGTTGTCGAGGTGGGCGCGCTGACGTTCTGCACCGTGCGCAGCGCCGACATCTTCAGCAAGTCGAGCAAGCCCGACAAGGCGCAGACGAGCTGGAAGGCCGGTGAGCCGTGAGTCAGCGTCCCTAGTCTCCCGCACGGCCCCGTCGTCCCTCGTCGACTGAACCGTGCTGCGGTAGTTCGAGGCGGCGCTGACACGCTCTCCTTTTCTCGCGCGCAGCGTCCCGTACGCCGCGCTCACGGCGACCTTCTCCAAGATCGACGCGACGACCAAGCGCCTCGAGATCTCGGCCTACCTGACGCACTTCCTCGTCGAGGTCATCCAGAAAACGCCCGACGACCTCCTCAAGAGCGTCTACCTGTGCATCAACCGCGTGCGTCCCTCGTCCTCGTCGCTCGGCCCGCGCTCGTCCTCCTCGACGAAACAGAGCTGATGCGCGGCGATCTCGTTGATCGCACGCAGCTCGCGCCCGAGTACGAGTCGCTCGAGCTCGGGATCGGCGAGTCGCTCCTCATGAAGGCGATCGGCGAGTCGTGCGGGCGCACGCTCGCCCAGGTCAAGGCCGAGTACAAGAAGATTGGCGACCTCGGCGAGGTCGCGTTCAACTCGCGCACGCGCCAGAAGACGCTCTTCAAGAGCAAGCCGCTCACCGTCCGCGGCGTGTTTGACGAGCTCAAGAAGGTGGCAAAGACGAGCGGCAAGGACGTGCGTCGCTCGGTTCCTCCTCCTCCTCGGCGGCCCGTCTCTCGTGCGCGAGACGGCATGCTGATGCGAGTTCGTGCTCGTGGACCACAGTCGCAGTCGCGCAAGGTCGGCCTCATCAAGGCGCTCCTCGCAAAGTGCGAGGGCGAGGAGACCAAGTTCCTCATCCGCTCGCTCGAGGGCAAGCTCCGCATCGGCCTCGCCGAGAAGACGGTGCGTCGCCTCTTCCTCGTTCCCTCCACTCTCTCTCGAGCTCGTGAGCCTGTCGGAGCACGTCGTCGTCGTCGCCGCGGCCGAAAGCGTCCCGCTGACTCGAACCTCCTCGCCTGCCTCCTCGCCCTCCTCCTCTCCTCCTCCTCCGCCTCCCACCCGCAACAGGCCCTCGTCTCTCTCGCTCACGCCGCCGTCACGGCCGAGCACGCCAAGAGCGGCAAGAAGTGGTCGCGCGAAAAGCTGTCGGCCATGCTCGAGGAGGGCGCCGAGGTCGTCAAGAGCGTCTTCTCGTGCGTCGGCCTCGTCACTGCCTTGTCGTGCTCGTGCGCTCTCGCGGCGCAGAGACTGACTAAGAGCTCGGGCGTGCTCGCAGCGAGATCCCGAGCTACGACCTCGTCGTGCCGGCGCTGCTCGAGAAGGGCGTCGCGCACCTTCAGGAGGCGTGCCAGCTCACCCCGGGTCCGTCCTCCTCTCCCTCTCTCGATCTCTCCCCTCACTCGCGCCCTCGCTGACGCTCTCCACGTCACCGTCCCGCAGGCATCCCGCTCAAGCCCATGCTCGCCAAGCCGACCAAGGCCATCTCGGAGGTGCTCGACCGGTTCGAGGGCAAGGACTTTACGTGCGAGTACAAGTACGACGGCGAGCGCGCCCAGATCCACTTCCTCGAGGACGGCAGCGTGCGCGTCTTCAGCCGCAACAGCGAGGACATGACGGTCAAGTACCCCGAGTTCGTCACGCAGCTCCCGAGGGTGCGTCTCGGCCTCTCGCAGCCCCGTTCGTCTCTCGCGCTCTCCCCCGAGCGCGCACTGACGTTGTGTCCGCCGAGGACCTTTCGCAGGCCATCAAGTCGAACACGACGTCGTTCGTCATCGACGCCGAGGCGGTCGCGTGGGACACCGAGGAGCGCCGTCTGCTCGAGTTCCAGAAGCTGTCGACCCGCAAGCGCAAGGACGTCAAGGCCGAGGACATCAAGGTCAAGGTGCACCTGTTTGCGTTCGACCTGCTCTACCTCAACGGCGAGGTGCGTGCGAGGTCCCTCTCTCGCTCTTCTTCGACGGCATGCACAGCCTCGAGGACGGGCGCGTTGCCACCGACGACCGTCTTCGAGGCTACGAGGTGACGCCCGGCTTAGAGCGCGCTGACACCGGTCCTCGCTCGCGCCCGCAGGCCCTCCTCGAGAAGAACCTGCGCGAGCGCCGCGCCCTCCTGCGCGAGCACCTGCAAGCCGTCGACGGCGAGTTTGCGTTCGCGACGTCCGAGGACGCGTCGACGGTCGACGAGATCCAGGCGTTCCTCGACAAGTCGATCAAGGACGGGTGCGAGGGCCTCATGGTCAAGATGCTCGAGGGCGAGGGCGCGAGCTACGAGCCGAGCAGGAGGAGCATCCACTGGCTCAAGGTGCGTCGTCGTCGCTGCGTCTACGAGTGCCTGCTCTCCTCGTTGAGGCTGTGCTGACGCTCTCGTACTTGATCGGCTTCAACGTGCGCAGCTCAAGAAGGACTACCTGCAGGGCGTCGGCGACTCGTTCGACCTCGTCGTCATCGGCGGCGACTACGGCAAGGGCAAGCGCACCAACGTGTACGGCGCGTTCCACCTCGCATGCTACGACGCCGACAGCGGCACGTACCAGATGATCTGCAAGATCGGCACCGGCTTCTCGGACGATGCGCTCAAGACGCACTGGGACACGCTCAAGCCGTGCGTCGTAGCCTTCCTCCTACCGTCGTTGCGCCGCTCGCTGCGGCAGACGCTGATCTCGGATCCCGGCCCGGTACGCAGGCTCGAGCTCGCGCAGAAGAAGGCCTACTACGACGTCGGCGGCGCCAAGGGCCCGGACGTCTACTTCGAGCCCAAGGTCGTGCGTCCAGCTCTCTCTCACTGTTCGTCGCTCTCGCTTCTCGACGAGCGTGTGCTGACTTGTAGAAAATGCCGCTGCGCAGGTCTGGGAGGTGCTCGCCGCCGACCTGTCGCTCTCGCCCATCTACTCGGCCGCCAAGGGTCCGTCCTCCTCTCTGCCGCTCCCTCTGTCTGCCACGTACCTCCCTCGATCCCTGGCTGATGCCCTCGTCCCACGCTCGCAGGCCTGTGCGGCGACCGCGGCATCTCGCTGCGCTTCCCGCGCTTCATCCGCATCCGCGACGACAAGGACGCCGAGCAGTCGACCGAGCCCGAGCAGATCGCCGAGGCGTACCGCCGGCAGGCGATCCAGAGCGGCGGTGGTGGGCCGGGCAAGAAGCGCAAGGGCGGAGGAGGAGACGACGAGGGGGACTTTTGGTAGTCGGCGCCCGCGGGACGAGGAGGACTGGGTCGGCGGGAGGCGCTCGCCCTAGATGGCGCGCTTGATGCAACGCTTGAAGTACGCAGGGAGAAGCCGTCGTCGAGCCTGCAGAGCCAGCGAGCGACTGTGAATGAGCGCCTCGCGAGCGACTTGGCCGGCTCCGTCTCGCGCTCCTCCTCAGCTCCCGCTCGACTCGGCTCGTCCCCCCTGCTGTCCCGCACGCGCGCCATACTACTCGAGGCACTTCCTAAGATCCTTGTGCGCCGACCCAGCAGCCTCTGTGCGTCCCCCTCGCCCTTCCTTCATCGTCATCAGCTCTGGTCGCTGACCCCTCCTCCCCTCCTCAAACGCAGAGTTCGAGACGTCGAGACGAGTACAGCAAGCTTCCACAAGGATCGCACTCCCCTCGCCAATACTGCAGCAGGCCCAGGTGCGTCCACGCTCCCTCCCCTCCTCCTCCCCCCCGCTCTCCTTGCTGATGTGCCCCTCCTCGCTCACAGCTCGCCATGACCGACTACCTCACGCAGCTCCCGGCCGAGCTCTTCATCACGATATGCGAACTCGTCTACGAGGCCAAGCAGGGCCCGTACCTCGCCTTCGTCTCGCGCGCGTTCGTGCCCCTCGCACGCCGGCTCGCGTTCCGCAAGGTCGAGGTCAAGCAGTACGACCACCTGCAGGCGCTGTGCGAGGTCATCATGGCTTCGATGCCTGTCGCCGAGTGCATCGAGGAGCTCAACCTCGACATGAGCGAGTCGAGCCAGGACGGCGGCGTTCCCAGGACCGCCATCCTGACCTCAGCCTTCCGCCGCCTCACGAACCTGTACAAGCTCGGCGTCACGTCCTCGTCTCGCCTCGCCAAGCTCGCCGTCTCGCCTGCGCCCAAGTCGTTGCCGAGCCTGTCCGCCCTCGACATCAACGACCCGCTCGACGGCTGGGCCAACCCGTTCGACCCGAGGAACCTGCGTCACCTCGACAACTACCCGTTGCTCGACAATCTCAGCCTTGACGTCGATCGTGCGGCCGACAGCCTCGGGCGGTACCGACCCGACCCTGAGCGCGACCCGTGGTTCGGCGACTTCGAGTGGGTCGGCCTGTCGGGCCCCCTGAGCGACAACCCGGCGGTGTCCGACCTCCTCGCGTGCTTCGGCATGATCTGTCAGCTCAGCCTGCACGACGAGTCGCCCTCGGACACGGCGACGCTTCCCGCAGTTCTCGACCACGTCCTCGAGCCCGACTACGTCTTCGTGCTGTCGCTCAGGCAGACGGCGAGCGACCCGGCGCCGCTCGTCCGGGCTCTGCGGCCGTACGAGCGGCTCGAGGCGATCGAGTTCCGCCGCGGCACCTGGTCGAACGCCATGCTCCCGATGCTGCAGGCGCTCCCGAGCCTCGAGGACTTGTTCTTCTTCACCGGCTCGGGCGTGTCGACCGACGACCTGCGGCGCATGATGAGCGGGGCGACCAAGCTCGAGCACCTCAAGCGCATCTACGTCAACGTCCTGTGGTGGGACGACGACGACGAGGTGTTCCACGGCTGGTCGAGCACCTTCAGCCTGAACGGCGTCATGGCCCTCCTCGCCGTGGCGGACGAGGCCGGCGTCGAGCTCGAGGGTACGGCCATCGAGGTCGCCCGCGATGAGCAGGAGCACCTCAAGACGTGCGCAGCCTGCAGGGCGAGCGCGGGTAGGCGTGGTTGAGCCCGCGAGGTCGGTGAGAGGGAGCGCTTGGAGGCGAGCCGGTAGCGGTGCGCTTGAGGTTCTTGCAATGTCTCTTGTCCCTTTGGCATAAGAGCAGGAGCTATGCATGCAGTGAGAAGCTTCCTTGGCTTGCGCGGCGTCGCGCCGCCGCGGCTGCTCGCAGGAAGCGGTTCGAGCAGACGAGGAGGGCCACATCTCGACTATGAGAGGGAAGCCAGCGCTATGCACCGTTTGCGACCTCTCTAGCTGCATCTGGCCCGCCTGCAGGTGCACTAGACTGCGCACTGTGAGCCGCCGTCGCTGTCGTCGAGTCGCTCAACACGGGCACCGCCTCTAGTCCTTCGTCCACCTCGCGCCCTCCCCAGCACCTGCTGCTAGGGTTGCAGCCACCATGAGCGACCCCGAGGTCGCCATCCTGCACAACGACGCAGCCCTCCACTCGCTCAAGCGTGTCCAGCTCCTCCAACTCGTCCGCCGGTTCGGTCTCAAGGGCTCGGGCAAGGTGCGTGGCCAGCTCTACACAGTGCTGCAGGGATACACAGCTGACTCTTACTCCCCTTCGTGCGCAGGACACGGACCTCGTCGCCCGCCTGCAGGAGCACGGCCGCCTCATCGTCGAGCGAGGCTGGAACCGCAGCAGCGCAGAGCCTGGTGACGCCAGCACGGCTCCGTGGGCCATCGTCGACGGCGCTACGATGCCTGCTGCACAAGATCTGGAGGAGCTTGGCGTGCGAGGTGCGTCTCGTCCCCTCCCCCTCCTCAACCCGTTCCGCGACGCAGAGCTGACTCGCTCGACCGCCCTCGCAGGAACCGGTTCGGCGCAAAGCACCCTCACGGGCTCGAGCTCGTCGACTTCCTTGGCGAGCACGATCCGCGAGAAGGGCGCGACGCTCTTGCGCGCCCTCGTCGACCCGAGCAGGCGGGACGAGGAGCCGCAGCCGGGGCCCGCAGCGCCCGTCGAGCCAGCTCCGCCCGCCGACATGCTCGTGCCGCTCAACGACGTCGAGCCGAGCGATGACGACGACCAGAGCTCGGCCACCGAGGACGACGACAACGGCGGCATCCGCCTCGTCTCGTCCCGCTCGACCGTCGCCGACACGACCATGGCGTCGCTCGACTCACCTCCTCCCGCGCTCCCGACCTCGACGCCGGCCTTTATCTTCGGCTCCCCCTCCTCGTCGGCCGCCCCGCCCGCGTCGGCCTTCACCTTCTCGTCGACCATGCCCGGCACCCTCTTCGCCTCGACGAGCTCGACCTCGTCCGCCCTCGCCGACCAGCCTCCGGCCACCGAGAGCGCCGCAACCTCCTCGACCATGTCCGACATCCTCGCCGAGATGAACCGCCGCGCCGCCGAGTCGCGCGCGACCGCGCCCCTGCCTCGCAGCGGCTCGACCCTCTTCGGCTCGTCGTCGTCGGCCCGGCCCGCCTCGCCGAGCAAGGGCTCCAAGGCGGCGTTCGACCTCGACCACAAGCGCCGCTTCGACAGGATGGACTCGATCACGACGCATTGGGCCGCCAAGCGCGCGCTCCCAGCGTCGTCGTCGGGCGGCAACCTCGCCGGCACGGCGCGCTCGGGCTCGTCGCGCTCGATCGCCGCCGCCGCAGCAGGAGTATCCGACGCTCCTGAGCGTGCGCCGAAGCGGCTCAAGCCCTCGACGTCGCGGCCGTTTGGCCTGAGCCGCCTCGCGTCGAGCACGGCGGCCTCGTCCTCCTCGTCGGCCGCCTCGTCCGGCGCGGCGACGGACCAGAAGCTCGTCGCCGCGCTCCGCAACGACGGCTGGTCGGCCGCACCGCCGCCCAAGGGCGCCGTCTCGCTCTCGGCGTCGATCCGCAGCGCTGCGCAGCCCGCGCGCGCCGCCGGCGGGGGAGGCGGCGGGCTCAAGGGCGTGCGCGAGGACATCCTGCCGCGCGAGGAGCAGGAGCGCGCGCAGAAGAAGCGGCAGATGGAGCTCGCCAAGGCGAGGAGGAAGAGCGGGGCTGCAAGCGGGATGGGCTTGAGCAGGAGGAGGCCGAGTTTGGGCGTCGGGCGTGCGTCTCTTTTTCTCTCCTTTCCTCGACTCGACTGCCCTACGCGTGTCGTATCTGACTCCACATTGTGCAACAGCAAACAAGGCGTCCGGCTCGACGGCGTCGCGCCTGTTCAAGAGCGCCGTGCGCAAGTTCACGCCCTCGACCTCGTCCTCGTCGACGTCAACTCGCCCGCCGGTCCCGCCTCTCCCGACCTCTTTCTCCCAGCGCACACTCGTCCCCTCAACCTCGTCCCGCACGCTCGCGACCCCGTCAGCCTCGACGAGCGCCCTCCCTCGCTTCGCAACCTCGACCGCCGCCTCCGCCTCGCGCACGGCCCTCTTCCCCGCCTCGCCGCCCAAGAAGGCCCAGCCGCACTCCTCGCAGCACCAGCCGCTTGGCCGCAAGAAGTTCGGCCTCCAGGCGTCGCTCCAGCGCCCGATGAGCTGGCGCCCGCACCTCGGCTCGGCCGCGGCGTCTCCTGCGGCTGGCGCGCCGGCGTCGTCGCCCGCCGCCGTGCGCCCGTCGGCAGCGTTCGCCGCGCCCGCCTCGGCGGCGAGGCGCCCGGCCGGCTCGCTGCAGCGCACGGCGTCGAGCCGCGTCGCCAACCAGGCGCTGCTCAGCCCGGTCAGGGCCGCGCCCGGCGTCGGCGAGCGCCCGGCGTCGGTCGAGGACAAGCTCGCCGCGCTCCCGCCCGCGCCGAGCACGCCTTTCGGCGCGCCGCTCAAGGCGGTGACGAACGTCGTCGAGCCTGGCTCGGGCGCGGCAGGGACGATGCCGGCCCCGACGGGCGCGTGGATGCCGCCCGCCGTCACCAAGAAGCCCGTCCTCCCCGCCGCCTCCTCTTCAGCCACCGCCCCCACCACCGCCGCCACGGCGTCCACGTCATCCACCACGGCGTCGACGGCGCGCTCGGCACAGGCGCCGAGGAAGAAGCTCGTCTCGTCGTCGACGCGCACGGCCCGCGCGACCGAGAAGGCGCGCGGCAAGGCGCAGGTCGAAGGGCTCGAGTCGAGGGCGAGGAAGGTGCGCGCGACGGCTGCGGCGAGCGCGAGCGCCAAGGGCAAGGGCAAGGCGAGAGTCGAGTAATGCGACGAGCGAGATGAGCGAGGGCGACGATGGACAAGCTGTGCCCTTCTTTTTTGTTGTATTCCCTCTCGCAACGGACTGCTCTCTTCACTCTACAGTCTCGCGAGCGTGAGTGCGTGCGAGCGTGCGAGAGTCACAACGACAGCGAGCGTCTACGACTGGACTCTACCGCTCGACCTTGACGATGGTCCGCCTCGCCGCCTCGCCGAGCCACCCTTCCCGGCTGAGCAGCTCGTCCTTGCCGACCTGCGCGACCGCCCACCGCACCGTCTTCTCGACGACCTTGTCGCTCGGCGCGATCGGCTCGCCGTCGCCGCCGACCTCGGCCTGCTCGTGCACGAGCCTCATGAGCGCCTCGACCGCCTCGACGTCGCCGACCTTGCGCACCCACTCGAGCACGGCGTCGAGGCCCCGCTGCGTCGCGACGAGCGTCGGCATCGGCTCGAGCGCAACGTCGACCATGTCCCTCGCCGCCGCACGGACCTCGTCGCGCTTGTCCGAGCCCTTGACCTTGGGCCCCCGGCCGCGGAAGAGGGGCGCGCGCGCGAAAGCCCGGTCGCACGTCTCGAGCGCGAGCACGAGGGCGCGCTCGTCGCGGAGCCCGAGGCGGTCGACGGCGCGGCGCAGGACGCGCGCTGCCGTGCGGTAGTCGGCGTCGGCGCGCGCGGTGCGCAGCTGGGCGAGGGCGGCGGCGGGCGAGTCGGAGAGCGGGACGGCGGCGGCGACGGTTGGGGCAAAGTGCGGGATCGGCGCGGCGCTGTGCGCGTCGGCGGCGGCCGGGTAGGGGTTGCGGATGGGGAGGAAGTCGTGCGCGTGGCGGGCGAGGCGGCGGCGGTCGTCCGGGGCAAGGCCGAGCTCCTTAGCGAGCTCGAGCATGCCGTTGAGGACCTGGTTGCGCTCGTGCCACGTGCGGTGCGCGACGTCGACGGCGGGCTCGGGTGCGGCGGGCTCGGGTGCGGCGGTCACGTCGGCCGACGAGGACGACGCCGGGGACGGGGACGGCGGCAGGAGGGCGGCGCGCACGCGCTTGACGACCGCCTCGAGCAGCGCGCGCAGCACAGCCTCGAGCATGCCGACGTCGACCACGATGCCCAACCTCGCCGCCGTCCCGACGAGCTCGAGCGCCTGGTCCGGCTGCGCCTTGGCCTGCGCAACAAGCACAACCTCGACGTCCTTGCGGTCCGGCACCGTCTTCTGCTCCAACAGCCTGCGAAACACCTGCGCCGCGCTCGCCGTGTCGCCCAAGAGCCCGTACGCCTGCGCGAGCGCCGTCAGGTCAAAGTGCGCAATCTCGCCGCTCGCCGAGGCGTACGGCGAGCTGCGGTTCGCGAGCGCGGCGAGGTGCGCCTGGACGAGGTACGCCGCCTCGGTGCGCGCGCGCGCGCCGGCGCCCTTGACGTGCGGCGTGAGCGCCGTGCGCACGAGCGCGAGGAGCGTCCCTGCGCGGAGCACGAACGGCGTCGCCGCAGGGGCGGCGGCGTGCCACGCGATGGCGCACCGGCGCGCGGCGGTGCGCGTGCGCGCGTCGGCGGCGCGCGAGGTCGCGAGGAGGTCGAGCCAGTCGCAGCGCTGCTCGGTCGTCCACGTGCGGCCGGCGAGGCCGCGCTGCAGGTACGCGCTCGTCGCGAGCGCGAGGCGCTGGAACTCGCGCGGGCGGACCGGGCGCGGCGAGCGCTGCTGCTGCGGCGCGACGGTGGCGCTGGTGCGGGCGTCGGCGGGTGAGGAGGGCGAGGGGGAGCGGGAGGCGAGCGGGTAGGTCGAGTACGGCGCGTCGCCGGCGAGCCACCGTGCGAGGCGGATGTGCCACCGCGGCATGACCCACCCGCGCGCGGCCCAGGTCGCCCAGTGCGCAGCGAGGAGGTCCCACCGGTACCAGTGCGCGAGCTCGTCGGCGAACGCGGCGAGGACGGGCGCGAGCGCGGGCG
>Ga0308170_10003855_pt1 | contig 12062 bp, 15 predicted proteins | sample PhyBR2_2_FD_202136 | JGI IMG/M metagenome (GOLD analysis project Ga0308170, IMG submission 202136) | Phyllosphere microbial communities from UC Gill Tract Community Farm, Albany, California, United States - DLSLSB.R2 | ecosystem: Host-associated > Plants > Phyllosphere > Unclassified | place... | reverse complement strand
ATCCGGTCTTTATGCTTCAGCAACGAAGACCTGATCAAAATGAACAAGGGCAATATCTTAACATTACCGGGGTTGTGATGCGCCTGACCACCAAAGGCCGTTTTGCTGTTACTGCGATGATCGATCTTGCCCTGCGCCAGGGTACGGGTCCGGTCACGCTGTCGGGCATCAGCCAGCGCCAGGCCATTTCGCTGTCTTACCTGGAGCAGCTGTTCGGCAAGCTGCGCCGCCACGAGATCGTCGAATCGATCCGCGGCCCGGGCGGCGGCTACAGCCTGGCGCGTCCGGCGGAAAAGGTGACGGTGGCCGACATCATCATCGCCGTCGACGAGCCGCTCGATGCCACCCAATGCGGCGGCAAGGAAAACTGCCACGGGTCCGATGCCGCCAGCGGCATCCGCTGCATGACGCACGACCTGTGGACCACGCTCAACGCCAAGATGGTCGACTACCTGGACTCGGTTTCCCTGCAAGACCTGGTCGACCAGCAGAAGCAGAAAGAACAGAACGTCGTGGTGGTGCACCGCGCCCCCGCCGCCGCAGTACAAAATTGAAGTAAAACTGGAGTGAACAGATGAACGCGCCTTTGGACAAAAAAATCGAGCAGAGCTTCGTGACTGCGCCGCATTTCCCGATCTACATGGATTATTCGGCGACCACGCCGGTCGACCCACGCGTGGCCGACAAGATGATCCCGTACCTGCGCGAGCAGTTCGGTAATCCCGCCTCGCGCAGCCACATGTACGGCTGGACCGCGGAAGCGGCCGTCGAAGAGGCGCGCGCCAACGTCGCCGCCATCGTCGGCGCCGACCCGCGCGAGATCATCTGGACCTCCGGTGCGACCGAGTCGAACAACCTCGCCATCAAGGGTGCGGCCCAGTTCTACAAGACCAAGGGCAAGCACATCATCACGGTCAAGACCGAGCACAAGTCGGTGCTCGACACCGTGCGCGAACTGGAACGCGTCGGCTTCGAAGCGACCTACCTCGAGCCGCAGGACAACGGCCTGATCACGGTCCAACAGCTGGAAGCGGCGATCCGCCCGGACACGATCCTGGTCTCGGTCATGCTGGTCAATAACGAGATCGGCGTGATCCAGCCGATCGACGAGATCGGCGCGCTGTGCCGCTCGAAGGGCATCATCTTCCATTGCGACGCGGCGCAGGCAGTCGGCAAGGTCCACATCAACCTGGAAAACTCCAAGGTCGACCTGATGACCTTCACCGCGCACAAGGTGTATGGCCCGAAAGGCGTCGGCGCCCTCTACGTGCGCCGCAAGCCGCGCGTGCGCCTGGAAGCGCAGATGCACGGCGGCGGCCACGAGCGCGGCCTGCGTTCGGGCACGCTGCCGACCCACCAGATCGTCGGCATGGGCGAAGCCTTCCGTCTCGCGAAAGAAGAGATGGACGAGGAACTGGTGCGCGTGAAGACGCTGCGCGACCGCCTGGCCAAGGGCCTGATGGAGATCGAAGAGGTCTACGTCAACGGCGACATGGAACAGCGCGTGCCGCACAACCTGAACGTCTCGTTCAACTATGTCGAAGGCGAGTCGCTGATCATGGCGATCAAGGACATCGCCGTGTCGTCCGGTTCGGCCTGCACCTCGGCCAGCCTGGAACCATCGTATGTGCTGCGCGCCCTCGGCCGCAGCGACGAGCTGGCGCACAGCTCGATCCGCTTCACGATTGGCCGCTTCACGACGGAAGAGGACATCGATTTCACGATCGACCTGCTCAAGTCGAAGGTCGGCAAACTGCGCGAACTGTCGCCTCTGTGGGACATGTTCAAGGAAGGGATCGATATCTCTTCCATCCAATGGGCAGCCCACTAATTACCGCATTCAAGGAGCAACACCATGGCATATTCGGACAAAGTACTCGACCACTACGAGAATCCACGCAACGTCGGCGCCTTCGACAAGGGCGATGACGCCGTCGGCACCGGCATGGTCGGCGCGCCGGCCTGCGGCGACGTGATGAAGCTGCAGATCAAGGTGAACGAGCAGGGCCTGATCGAAGACGCGAAATTCAAGACCTATGGCTGCGGTTCGGCCATCGCCTCGAGCTCGCTGGTAACCGAATGGGTCAAGGGTAAAACCCTGGACCAGGCACTGGCCATCAAGAACACGCAGATCGCCGAAGAACTGGCGCTGCCGCCGGTGAAGATCCACTGCTCGATCCTGGCCGAAGACGCGATCAAAGCCGCCGTCCTCGATTACAAGACCAAGCACGCAACTGCGCAGTAAATTTAATTCGTTCGTTAGATTCGAGCTGGAGAGGAACGCATGGCAATCACATTGACCGAAAAAGCGGCCCGGCACATCAGCCGTTACATCGAGCGTCGCGGCAAGGGCCTCGGGCTGCGTTTCGGCGTGCGCACCACTGGCTGCTCGGGCCTGGCCTACAAGCTGGAGTACGTCGACGAAGCTGCACCAGAAGATAACGTCTTCGAGTCGCATGGGGTGAAGGTCTTCGTCGACCCGAAGAGCCTGGCCTACATCGACGGCACCGAACTCGATTTCGCCCGCGAGGGCCTGAACGAAGGCTTCCGCTTCAACAACCCGAACGTCAAGGACAATTGCGGTTGCGGCGAGAGCTTCAGGATCTAAGCCGCCGTGATGCAGAACCACTTCGAGCTCTTCCAGCTACCGGCCCGTTTTGACGTCGACATGGCCGCGCTGGACGCGGCCTACCGCGAAGTCCAGGGCCGCGTGCATCCCGACCGTTTCGTGAACGCCACCGACGCCGAAAAGCGCGTCGCCATGCAATGGGCCACGCGCGCGAACGAAGCCTACCAAACGCTCAAAAACCCGCAAAAGCGCGCGCAGTATTTGTGCGAGCTCAATGGCGTCGACTTGCAGACGGAGTCGAACACGGCGATGCCGATGGCCTTCCTGATGCAGCAGATGGAATGGCGCGAAGAGCTGGGCGATGCGCGGGCAGCGAAGGATGCCGACGCGCTGGACGCACTGGACAAGCAGGTGCGGATGGAGCGCAAGCAGATGCTCAAGGGCGTGGGCGAACAGCTCGACGCCGGAGACTTCCAGAAGGCGGCCGAAGGCGTGCGCGCGCTGATGTTCCTCGACAAATTCGGCGACGAGGTACAGTACGCGTACGAGGCGGTTGAAGGGTAGAGCAGCCTTGGCTTCGGATGCACGGACGTAAGGTGGGCGGCTTTGCCGCCCACGCGTTCAACCGGCGTATGAAGTCCACGGTATGTGAACTCGCCCGACGTGGCAGCGTGCGCTGAACGCGTGGGCGGGAAACCCGCCCACCTTACGGGTTCGGATCATCCCGTAACAATGCGCCGACCCGCAAATAAAACAACAACCAGGTAACACGAACATGGCACTTTTGCAGATCTCCGAACCCGGCATGTCGACCGCGCCGCACCAGCACCGGCTGGCCGTCGGCATCGACCTGGGCACCACCAATTCGCTCGTCGCCACGGTCCGCAGCGGCATCCCAGAAGTGCTCAGCGACGAGGACGGGCGCGCGCTGCTGCCATCGGTCGTGCGTTATCTCGCCAACGGCAATGCCCACATCGGCCGCAAGGCGCAGGCCCACCGCACCACCGACCCGAAGAATACGGTCGTCTCCGTGAAACGCTTCATGGGCCGCGGCCTGAAGGACATCGCGCACGCCGAAAACCTGCCGTATGACTTCGTCGACGGCCCGGGCATGGTCCAGATCCGCACCGTGGCCGGCGTGAAAAGCCCGGTCGAGACCTCGGCCCAGATCCTCGCGACCCTGCGCCAGCTGGCAGAAGATTCGCTCGGCGACGACCTGGTCGGCGCCGTCATCACCGTGCCCGCCTATTTCGACGACGCCCAGCGCCAGGCCACGAAAGACGCGGCCCAGCTGGCCGGCCTGAACGTGCTGCGCCTGCTGTCCGAACCGACCGCCGCCGCGATCGCCTACGGGCTCGATCACGGCTCCGAAGGCGTCTACGCCGTCTACGACCTGGGCGGCGGCACCTTCGATATCTCGATTCTGAAGCTGTCGAAAGGCGTGTTCGAAGTGCTGTCCACCGGCGGCGATTCGGCCCTCGGCGGCGACGATTTCGATCACCGCCTGTTCTGCTGGATCACCGAGCAGGCCAAGCTGTCGCCGCTGTCGGAAGAAGACACGGCCACGCTGATGGTCAAAGCGCGCCAGGCCAAGGAACTGCTGTCGACCAACGACGACACGACGATCGACGCCGTCCTGAATTCCGGCGAACTGGTGCACCTCAACCTCACGGCGCAGACCTTCGCCGAGATTACGAAGCATCTGGTCGCGAAGACCATGAATGCGATCCGCAAGGCCATGCGCGACGCGAACGTGTCGGTCGAGGACGTGGACGGCGTCGTCATGGTCGGCGGCGCCACGCGCATGCCGCACGTGCGCCGCGCCGTCTCCGAGTTCTTCCACACCATCCCGCACGCGAACATCGACCCGGACAAGGTGGTGGCCCTGGGCGCCGCGATCCAGGCGAACCTGCTGGCCGGTAACCGCGCTTCCGGCGACGACTGGCTGCTGCTGGACGTGACGCCGCTCTCGCTCGGTATCGAGACGATGGGCGGGCTGGTGGAGAAAATCATTCCGCGCAATTCGACGATTCCGTGCGCGCGTGCGCAGGAGTTCACGACCTTCAAGGATGGCCAGACCGCGCTGGCGGTGCACGTGGTGCAGGGCGAGCGCGAGCTGGTGTCGGACTGCCGTTCGCTGGCGCGCTTCGAGCTGCGCGGCATTCCGCCGATGGCGGCGGGCGCGGCGCGTATCCGCGTCACTTACCAGGTCGATGCCGATGGCCTGCTGTCGGTCGCGGCGCGCGAAACGCGTTCCGGCGTGGAAGCGTCGATCACCGTGAAGCCGTCCTATGGCCTCGGCGACGACGAAGTGGCGCGCATGCTGCAGGATTCGTACAGCTCGGCGCAGGTGGACATGCAGATGCGCGCGCTGCGCGAAGAGCAGGTCGAGGCCGAGCGGATCTTGCTGGCGACGCAGTCGGCATTGGACACCGATGCCGACCTGCTGGAAGCGGCCGAACAGGAAGCGCTGGCCGGGCTGGTGCAAGGCGTGCGCGCTGCGCTCGAGCGTTCGAACGATGCGGCGATCGAGCCGGGCACGCGCCAGAACGCGCTGCACGACGCGGTCCAGACGCTCGCGCACGGCACCGAGGAATTCGCCGCGCGGCGCATGGACAAGAGCGTGCGCCAGGCGCTGGCCGGCAAGTCGCTGGACGAGGTGTAACGTGGGGTGGGCTTCGGCGGCCCCGCGGTTCCCCGCCCACGCGTTCAAACACCACCCGAACAGACCGGAAATCGGCAGCATCGGTCAAGATCATATTTTAGAGGTTATAACGTGCCACAAATCGTCATCCTGCCCCACCCAGTCTTCTGCCCCGACGGCGCCGTACTGGAAGCCCCGGCCGGCAAGTCCGTCTGCGACGTCATGCTGGAAAACGACATCGACATCGAACACGCCTGCGACCGCGTCTGCGCCTGCACCACCTGCCACGTGATCGTGCGCGAAGGGTTCGATTCCCTGAACGAGCAGGAAGAAAAAGAAGAAGACATGTTGGATAAGGCCTGGGGCCTGGAACCGAACTCGCGCCTGTCGTGCCAGGCGATCGTGGCGGACGAGGACCTCGTGGTCGAGATCCCGAAGTACACGATCAACCACGCGGCCGAAAAGAACCACTGATAACGGAAGCAATCATGAAGTGGAACGATGTGACGGCAATCGCCGAAGCGCTGGTGGAGAAGTATCCGGACGTGGATCCCGCGGCCGTGCGCTTTGTCGACCTGCACAACTGGGTCGTCGAGCTGGAAGGCTTCGACGACGACCGCACACGCGGCGGCGAACGCGTGCTCGAAGCCATCCAGGCGGCGTGGATCGATGAAGCGCGCTGACCAGAAACCGGCCGTCGTGCCGGTACTCCCGCCGGAAGTGCGTCCGGGCCAGTCGATCGAACTGCTCAAGGAACTGCACATCCTCACGCGTGACGCCAAGCTCAATCAGGACAGCCGCCGCAAGCTCAAGCAGGTCTACCACCTGATCAACTTCATCGAGCCGCTCGTCAAGGACGTACGTGACGAGAAGGGCGCAGTCTCCCTGGTCGACCATGGCGCCGGCAAGTCCTACCTCGGTTTCATCCTGTATGACCTGTTCTTCAAAGGCCAGCAGGACGCATCGCATATCTACGGCATCGAGACGCGCGACGAGCTGGTCGCGAAGTCGACCGAGCTGGCGGCGCGCCTGGGCTTCCCGAACATGTCCTTCCTGCCGCTGTCGGTGGCCGAATCGACGACATCGAGCAAGCTGCCGGAGACGATCGACATCGTCACCGCGCTGCACGCCTGTAACACGGCCACCGACGACGCCATCGACTTCGCGCTGAAGAAGAAGGCGAAGCACATGGTGCTGGTGCCGTGCTGCCAGGCCGAAGTCGCGACCATCCTGCGCAAGAACAAGGGCAAGGACCTGGGCAAGAGCGCGCTGACCGAAATCTGGCGCCACCCGATCCACACGCGCGAATTCGGCAGCCAGGTCACCAACGTGCTGCGCTGCCTGCAGCTGGAAGCCCACGGCTACCAGGTGACGGTGACGGAACTGGTCGGCTGGGAGCACTCGATGAAGAACGAGCTGATCGTGGCCACCTACAAGAACCTGCCGCGCCGCCGCCCGAGCGAACGCCTGCAGGAAGTGCTGGCGACGCTGGGACTGGAAGAGATGGGTCAGCGTTTTTATGCGGCCCAAGCTGAAGCCGCAACTACTGTCGACTAAAAGACCATGAGCGAAAAAATGAACTGGATCGACCTGCGCAGCGACACCGTCACCCAACCTTCCGCTGCGATGCGCGCCGCGATGTCCGCCGCCGAAGTCGGCGACGACGTCTACGCCGACGACCCGACCGTGAACCGCCTGCAGGACTATGCGGCCGAGCTGTTCGGCTATGAAGCCGGCATGTTCGCCCCCAGCGGCACGCAAACGAATTTGATCGCGCTGATGACCCACTGCGGCCGCGGCGACGAATACCTGGTCGGCCAGGAAGCGCACACCTACAAATACGAAGGCGGCGGCGCCGCGGTGCTGGGTTCGATCCAGCCGCAGCCGATCGCCAACCAGGCGGACGGCTCGATTGCGCTGGCCGACATCGAGGCCTACATCAAGCCCGACGACATGCACTTCGCGCGCACCCGTTTGCTGGCGCTGGAAAACACCATCGGCGGGCGCGTGCTCGGCCAGGATTACATCGCTGCCGCCACCTCGCTGGCGCATGCGAAAGGCCTCGCCACCCACCTCGACGGCGCGCGCGTGTGCAATGCAGCCGTCAAACAGAACGTCAGCCTGCGCGAGGTCGTGAAGGGTTTCGATACGGTGTCGGTGTGCCTGTCGAAGGGCCTGGGCGCGCCGGTCGGCTCGGTGCTGCTGGGACCAAAGGCCTTCATCGAACAGGGCAAGCGCTGGCGCAAGATGCTCGGCGGCGGCATGCGCCAGGCCGGTGTCCTCGCCGCGGCCGCGCACTATGCGCTCGAGCACAATGTGCAGCGCCTGGCGGACGATCATGAGAACGCCGCGCTGCTGGCCAAGGGCCTCGGCGAAATCGATGCGCTCACCGTCGGCACGCCGCAGACCAATATCTTCTGGATGGACATCCCGGCGGCCGCCTGCGCCCCGCTGAGCGCGTTCCTGGCCGAACAGGGCATCCGCGCCTCGATCGGCCCGCGCACGCGCCTGGTGACCCACCTGGACATCTCGCGCGCCGACGTCGACACCGTCGTCGCCGCTTTTAAATCCTTTTTCAAGAACTGGCGTGCCTGATGAGTGACGACGGAATTCGCCTGGCCAAGCGTGTGGCCGAACAGGCGGCGTGTTCGCGCGCGGAAGCTGAGCGCTACATCGCCAATGGCGGCGTGACGGTCGATGGCGTCGTGGTCGAGGATCCAGCCACGCGCGTGACGCCTGCCCAGGCTGTGGTGCTGCTGCCGGGCGCCAGCATGGAGGAGGCACCGCCGGTCACGATCCTGCTGCACAAGCCGGCCGGGATGAATTCCGGCGTCGGATCGCGCGGTGCGAGCGCGCTGGACTGCCTGACGCCGGAGACGCTGGTCGTCGGCGGCCACGGCCAGCCGCGCTTCCTCAAGCGCCACCTGGCGCGCCTGACCCTGTGCACGCCGCTGGAGACCGATGCGAGCGGGCTGCTGGTCTACACGCAGGATTTCCGCGTCGTGCGCAAATTGCTGGACGACGGCGAGCGCGTCGAGCACGAGTATGTGGTGGAGGTGTCGGGCGGGATTGCCGGGAATGGCCTCGCCTTGCTGAACCACGGCTTGACCTTCAGCGGCAAGCCGGTCAACCCGATGAAGGTCAGCTGGCAAAGCGAAGGGCGCCTGCGCTTCGCCGCCAAGGGCATGCGCCCGGGCCAGATCGAGCACATGTGCGCGGCGGTGGGCTTGACGGTCACCGACATCAAGCGCCTGCGCGTGGGGCGGATGTCGATGGGTGGCTTGCCGGCGGGGCAGTGGCGGTATTTGACCGAATACGAGCGGTTTTGAATTTGCTGGCGCGCTCGTGCCGCTGGGTGCGCTGACGTTTTACCGCGTGGAGTCAGGACTCCACCCTACATATGACGCGGTTCGTAGGGTGGAGTCCCGACTCCACGCGTTACACCGCAAGCACAGCTGCGAACACAGCCTTTACTTCTTCTTCCCCACCTTCGGCAAGGCAATCAGCCGCGTCCCCGCAATCCGGTCATGCAAAAACTGCCGGTCCTTGTCGAGGAAGGCCGTCAAGCCCCAGGCCACGAGGCCGATGACCAGCACGGCCGCCCACTCCCTGAAATGGTGGAAATCGCGCAGCGCACCCACGACCAGGGCCGGCGCGAACCAGCCCCAGGCCAGCAGGTAGCGGATCGCCGCGTTTTTAAACGGCACCCTGGCAGCGCCCACCTTTACCACCTTGATGCGCCAGGTCTTCATGGCCAGCGTAAAGCCGCTGCCGCTCCAGGCATGCACGAAATAGGCCGCCGCCACCAGGAACAGGAACACCATCAACCCGGCGCGGTAGGCCGGCGCCTGGCGGTTGCCGGTGACGAAGATGTAGACGAAGACGGCCAGCGCCTCGACCGCGATGAGCAGGAAGGCTTCGTAGACCATCGCGATGACGCGGCGCTTGACGGTCGGCGTGCTGATGAGGGCGGGCGCAGTGTCTTGCGCAGGGGCTGGCGCGGTGGCTGACGCAGTTGCTTGATTATCCGTTTGCATTCGACGTGGCGGGTGCGGCGATGGGTTGGGCGGCCGGGGCGGCGGGCGTGGCCGCCGGCGCGACAGGCGCCGGCTGGGTGAGCACCGGCGCGGTCGGGATCGCGGCAGGCGGCTCGGGCGACATGCAGGAGGCGCCGCGGCGCGTGGTGCCGGCCGGGCAGCTGGTCGGGGCCACGATCGTGGTCGCCGTTGCCGGACTGTTGGCCGTGGCCGCGTTCTTGCGCGCCGCCGCTTGCGCCAGGCGCTGTTTCTCGCCGGGCGTGAGCTGCTTGTAGCTTTCCCAGGTGGCGGCCTTGTCGCCCGGCGCGAGCTTGCGCGCCTTGTTGTAGTTTTCGCGCGCCAGGTTGCGCTGCTCGGGCGTCAGGCGCATCCACTGGCGCATGCGCTCATGCACCCGTGCCTGCTCGAGCGGATTCATCGAACCGAAGCGGCGCGACATCTCGAGCCATTTTTTCTTGCGCACGCCATCCATCGCGTCCCACTCGGGATGCAGCGGATCGAGCGCGGCCTGCTGGGCCGGCGTGAGGTCGCGCCAGAGGGGCTGGTCGAGGGCGCGCGCGACCTTGCCGGGTTTGTTCGGCGCGGCGGCGGAGGTGGCGGCGGGGCGCGTGCCGTCCGGGACGCCGTTCGGCGCGTGATGCCAGGCGGCCCAGGCCGCGAGACCTGCCAGCAGCGCCGCCACCGCGGCAATCCAGCCGAGGCGGCGGGGCTTGGAAGGGGGTGTCCTCATTGCTGGCGCTGTTGCGACTCCAGGTAGGCATTGAAGCCATGGTCGAGGTAGGCCGTCAGCGGCAGTTCGTCGGCCAGCACGGCCGCGTCGAGTTCGGCCAGTTCGGCGATGCGCTGCTGCTGTTCGTACTGGTACAGCCCGCCCAGGCCGACGACCAGCGCCACCAGGGGAATCGCCACGCCGAGGCGGCCGAGGCTGGCGCCGGAGAAATGGAAATCGACATCGAAGAAGCGGCGGGTCTTGCGCACCTGCGCAGGGGCGTCGGCCTTCTTGCGCGACAGCGCGAGCGCGCGCGCGGCCGCCAGGCGCTCGGTGGTCGAAGCCGGCAGCGCGTCGAGGTTTTCGTTCAGGGCGTGGCGCAGTTTGTACGCCAGGTTGATGTCGTCGGTATTCATAATTTTATTCCCTTGGCCCGCAGGGCATCGGCAAGGGTATGCGTCGCGCGGGAGCAGTGCGTTTTGACGCTACCCTCCGAGCATCCCATTGCCGCGGCCGTTTCGGCCACGTCCATATCCTGCCAGTAACGCATAAGGAAGGCTTCGCGTTGACGCGCCGGGAGCTTTTGTATCTCCGCTTCGATCAGCTGCAAGGTTTGGGCGCGTTCGACCTGATCCATGCTGGACTCGGCCGCCGCCGATCCTTCTTCCGCTTCGTACGAATCGAGTATATCAAAGTCCTCGTCGTCGCCCCCATGCCGGCCGAGGCCGGAAAAGAGGCTGACCCAGGTGTTGCGCACCTTTTCGCGACGAAAATAATCGAGGATGGTGGTCTGCAGGATGCGCTGGAACAGCATCGGCAATTCGGCGGCCGGCTTGTCGCCGTATTTTTCGGCGAGCTTGATCATCGCGTCCTGCACGATGTCGAGCGCCGCTTCGTCCTTGCGCACCGCGTACACGGCCTGCTTGAACGCGCGCCGTTCGACATTCTCGAGGAAGTCGCCTAGTTCTTTGTCTGTCGCCATGCGATGAGGGGGTGGTGCGCCCGGGTACGTAGCCCGTGCTTTATGGAAAACTCACGAATCCTAGCAAAAATCGCCCGTGTACGCACAGTAATTGCTCAGTGTCGGGCCTGGGGGGTGTCGGCGTTCAGAAATCCGAGGGTGATGGGAGCGGTGAGATGTGCATGGGGAGGAACGCGTGGGCATGCCCACCCTACGGTACACGACGGTTCCAGGCGAGCTCACATGGTCCGGAGCGCGACGGCCGTGATGCGTGGACTGCGCTTGTTATCCATGCACCAGGCCCGTCGTTGCACTGCACGATGCGCGCCATCCACCCGCACGGCTACGCACCAAAACCATGCATATCACCTTTTCACTTTTTTATCTTGACCAAAATGGTGCAACGCAGTAAGGTGTTCCTCACGCTTTGCACCCCCGAAGCTTCACCGTCAGCCGGACCGGCACACAAGGCCTGGACCAGCATGACACGCTTTCATTTGTAGGCAGTTTGCTCCAACCCGCGCCAAAAGCGCGAGAGATGCGTCGAGCCGCTACAGACACTCAGCCAAACGAGTTGCGCCCAGCGCCGTTCCAAACGGTATCTATTGATACCCGGGAGTTCGACGGGAGCGCAGAAAGAAGGGAAGCTGACGGCGCTGTGGGGTAGAACGTATTTCGTTAGGAAAGAGCATCCGATCAATCGCCCAATGGGTTTTGAAAGGAATGATTCATGAATAACGAAGCACCATCGGCCCCCATCACGGGCGCTGAAATCGTCGTGCGTTGCCTGGCCGAGGAAGGCGTAAAACACGTCTTTGGCTATCCTGGCGGCGCAGTCCTGTACATCTACGACGCCATCTTCCAGCAAGACAAATTCCAGCACGTCCTGGTGCGCCACGAGCAGGCAGCCGTCCATGCGGCCGACGCCTATTCGCGCAGCTCGAACACCGTGGGCGTGGCCATCGTCACCTCCGGTCCGGGCGTCACGAATGCCGTCACCGGCCTCTCCACCGCCTACATGGATTCGATTCCGATGGTGGTGATCAGCGGCCAGGTCCCGAGCCATGCGATCGGCCAGGATGCGTTCCAGGAATGCGACACGGTCGGCATCACCCGCCCCGTGGTCAAGCATAATTTCCTGG
>Ga0308170_10003853_pt1 | contig 12066 bp, 21 predicted proteins | sample PhyBR2_2_FD_202136 | JGI IMG/M metagenome (GOLD analysis project Ga0308170, IMG submission 202136) | Phyllosphere microbial communities from UC Gill Tract Community Farm, Albany, California, United States - DLSLSB.R2 | ecosystem: Host-associated > Plants > Phyllosphere > Unclassified | place... | reverse complement strand
CTCCTTCATACTCCCCAAATTACTCGTCAAACTGTTAGTAACCGCTCGTTCCTGTTCCAAAGATTTCTCCAATTCTTTCCTCAGTCTCACTTGTTCCAACCTCTCCTTCTTCCTCTCCTCTTCAACTCGCTTCAAATCCTTCTCCATTCCTTCCAACCTCTTCCTCAAACTCTCCAATTCTTTCTCCCTCTCTCTCTCCCTAACCTCTCTCTCCCTTCCCCTAATTTCCAACGCCCTCTTCTCTTTCTCAACCTTCGCATACCTCTCTTCCCAACCCCTCGCGAACCCCTGATGTTTCATAACTTCCTCTTCAAACCATTCCCTCTGTTCCCTCAATTGCTCTGACAACAACCCACTATACTCCAAAGCGATCATTTCCAATTTACTTTGTTCCGTTTCTGCATCTCTATCGGGACCTCCCATTTTAAGTTTTTCCGTATAGGCATCGGCGATTTGAGGGGTTAGATCTTCGGTCGAGGAAGGGGGAAGGGAAGGGAGTTCGATTAGTTTCGAGGAGGAGGAGGAAGAGGATGAAGGGAGTCGAAGGAGTCGATGAACGTATTCGTCGTCTGTCGAATGAAGAGAAGGGGTTAAATGAGAATTGATTCGAGGAAATGAAAAGGAAAAGGGAAAAGGAAGCTGTTTTATTTACCAGTATAACTCCAAATTCTACCCGTTTCCAATTCCAATGAATACCTGTTTCTCAAACCTCAATCAGCTCCAGAACCTCCCCTCTCTTTGGTGATCGTGAGAATGAGAAAGTGAAAATCAATAAACGTACGAATGATCTGAACCAACGAAATGTTTGTAAGCGTCTCCACCTTGATACCTACCACACCCAATATTACCACAAATCAAACAAATCCATAAATTTGCCGTACTCTGACAATTCCCACATTCACGAGGTTGGAATGTTTTCTCTTCTACTTGAAGGGCGGTGGGAGTTGTGGAAGTCGAGGTGGAAGTGATGGGTAGCGAGAATGAGGAGGAGGAGGAAGCTAGTTGAGTAGCTCGACAAATTGGACATCTACTCTTGAGGGAGCTCAGTAAATTGTCTGCGACGCGAGAGAGAGCAGTGGAGTGAGAGAACATACCGACTATCTCCCCATCTCAATAAACAATTACAATGAAAATTATGTTTCTGCACTCTCTCCCTCTCTCAACTCGTCAGTCCTTTTCCTCGGAGGAGAGTGAGAGAGTGAGAGTAGTAGAAAGAGAAACTCACGCATTGAATTTGAATCAACCCAGTAGATCTACTATCCAATTTCTCTAAACAAATCGTACAAGTCGGTAATTCAACCATTGACATTGATTTCCCCCCAGAATCTCCTCGCTTGATCTGAATGGGTTCCAGTTCCGTCGTTACTTGAATTTGATCAATATTCAAAATCTGACATACTTCACTCTAGTAGTTTAACCCCTCCTCATCAGCTCGTGCTCTCCCACTCAAAGAAAGAGAGAGAAAAGAGACGTACATCTTTACTCTCCCAATATTTCCTCGCCTCAAACACTCCCCTAAACTTTTCTTTATCCCCCTCTTGCCTAAACCTGATCAATACGATTGATCTACTCGGGTTTTGATCCCTCAAAATCCTCATTTCCTTGATTGGACCTTGTAGGAATTGGGGAGAATGAGAATGAATGAATTGGAGGATTTGTGGAGCGTTTAAGAGGGTCGGAACTGATACGAGGGCGAGAGTTAGAGAATCATTCGAGGAAGAGGAAGAGGAAGAGGAGGGGTGTTTGTAGAGATGTAGAGAACCGGTAGGGAGTGAAACGATCGAGGGTGAGGAAGGGGAGGGAGGCATGGTGGGTTGAATTCGTTCGATCGTTAAAGGTCCACGACGGAAATCTTGAGGAGGTTGTTGAGGAGTGGAAGATGGGAGAGGTAAGGAGCGAGAGGGAGTCCAGAGTTGAGAAGTTTGGATCGAGGGAGGAACTTGAGGGGAAGTCGAGAGTTGTTGGGACCAGATTCGAGGGGATGCGCTAGTTGGATTTTGGGAGGTCGGAGAGGGGAATGGGATGCTCCAGAATGAGGTTGAGGGAGATGAGAGAGCAGGAGAAGGGGAGGGAGATGAGGAGGAGAGGCGTAATTCGAGGGTGTAGTTAAAGGTCATTCATATGAATCTGGTCTTACTGTCCAGTACGAGTACAGTGAGTGAGGTGGGAAAGAGAGAAAGGGGAACTCGCTTCGTTGACGTTGATCTCTTTCTCTTTATTAGAGTCCACTTCTCTGCTCTATCTTGACTCTATTCAACTCCAAGAGATGAGTACAACCACCTCAGCACCTCTAGCTTCCACCTCGTCCCTTCCTCAAAGTTCCCCACCTCGCCTTACAGCTTCTCCCTCTTCCCAATCCCAATCCCCTACAATTCACGTACACTATGCCTCACGTCACGTCAAAGCCCGTATAGATCCCGGTGTACCCCTTCCAGAAATAATTCGACAACTAGTTTCATCCTCTCAACTCTCAATCTCTGAACCTTCAACTCTCTTCTGCCTCCGAATCAAAGAATCTGGTCAACTCCTCACTCCATCGAATTTCCATTCTTTACTCACGAGAGAAGTCGGGAAGAAGAATGTATTGATTTTGGGATCGAGTCCGGAAATTGAAGCGATTGAAACTTTGGATAAATTGTCACCCACCTCGTCTCTACCTACTCTCAAATTGGCAACTTTCTCACTCAAGACTTTGATCAAAGATAAAGAGTTTAGGGGGGAATTCTTGGAGAGAAGGAATGGGTGGGAAACGCTGATGGATGTCGTCGAACGAAGCAGTGGGAACACGTTGGCGTATGCTTTGAACGTCGTTAGGGACGTGTTGGAATTGGATCAAGAAGGAGGAGGGAAAAGGAAGTGTGAGAAAGAGTTTGTGAAAAGGATCGTAGAAATCGTTGGTGAGCATTCAACTCCTGCGAAAGCGCTTTTCCCCTTCTTTCACTCAACTGATACATTGCAAACTTTGAGTCTGGGTTCACAGCTACTCAACCACTATTGAACATTTCTCGACCTGCAACTCAAATCCTTCTCCTACTTCTCACTTCCTCCCCTACCGGTTTCACTCAAATTCATCCAAATATCGTCCCTTCCTCCTCTACAACAAACTCGTCAACTTCGAATTTACTACCTCATCTCGTTTCTCAGCTACCGGGATCCAGGAATTTGACGAATACGTCGGGAGGGGATCAAGAAGCTATTGAATTGAGTTTAAAGATTCTCACTGCTCTGTTGAATGGATTGACGAGTCACTCCGCTGAGGTATTGGAGCAAGGGACAGAAAGGAAAGAAGAATCATCATCAATGACGCTCGAAACTTTCAGAGATCAAGAACTCCCTTCATTAGGTTTTTATCAAATTCTACCCGTACCTCTCCCTTCCTTCCCTCCCTTCCCTGATCTGATCTCACTAACTCCGCTCTGACGCACAGTCTCTACCGTCTGAACAATCCAAATCTTTCTTCCTCGCCTACCATGCATCCCTATCCCATTCTTACTCGACCCTTTTTTCACCCAAACGAGATTCGAGCATTTTTGAAGAGCTGTGGCAGGTGAGCGAACTGAGCGAGAATGATGAGGAGAGGAAATGGAGGAGAATAGGGTTCATGACGGAGAGACCTGAGGAGGAATGTGAGGGAAGGGGGAGGGAAGAGGTTGGAATGTTTGTGAGATGGGTCAAAGGGGAACGAGAACGAGGGGTTTGGGAAAAGGTAAAAAACCGATTTCTCTCTGTTTTTCTCCTGACTTATGAGAAGAGAAGAGAAACAGAGCTGATTTTGTCACCCGACGACGAGGTGAATCGTTTACAGTTGATAGAGAGGAATGAGAATTGTCCAGAGGAGAAACGAATTCGGTTCCCTTTCGTTTCCTTCAACATTACTCATCTACTCGCTTCTCAGTTCTCTCTACTCTCTTCCTCAACGCCGCAGACTGAAGAGATTGAACCCTTGATATTCGAGATGGGAGAATTACATAGAGTTTTAATCAAGTTTTGGATGAGGTTATGGAGGGAAAGTGATTCGACCCACTCGTCCTCTTTGGGAGGTTCAGAACAAGTTGAAGAAGAAGGAGATTTTGGAAAGATTGGGGAAATGGTTAGGGAGAAATTTCAAGAGTTGATGCAGGAGAAGAAGAGGACGATGCGGGAGATTGAAAAGTAGGTTTCTTCACTTCTTTGCACTCATCCCGCTTTTCAGAGGAGAAAGAGCTGATGTCAAGTTGAGTCGGATCGTACAGAGAGTTGGCAAATGTTTCGTATAAGGTTTTGAGGCAAGAACAAATTGCGAAATTCGAGATGAGGGATGAATTACTAGAGAAACCCTCTATCAAGTACTACTTCCTCCCCCCTCTTCCTTCCCTCTCTTTCAGGTGCTGATGATGGGTTTCCTTTGATGTTTCGTTCAGGAGGTTGAGATCGAAAATTTATTCCGAATGTTTCTCATTCGTTCGTTCCCAACGCCTCTCTGCCCTATCCCAAGGGATCTGGGTATCCCTCCCACCGTCTTCATCTACAACTTCCTCAGTACCGATACAACAGCAATCACAATCGAGAAATTCGAGGTTTGGACATTCTCGAACAAAGAGTCAAACTCTCGCTCAAACTCGAGGCGACATGAAGGAAGAAAGGTGGAGACTCGTGAGATTGGGAGAAGGACGTAGAGGGATCGAGTGGATCGAGTTTGGGAGTGGAAGAGAGAGGGAGGAGTATGAGAGAATAGGAGGAACAGGAGCGAGGAAAGGAGCATTCGAGGAATTGGCAGAGAGAGCTGTCGAGAGGGGGAAAAGTAAGTTCAAGTATTCGTTTTTGACGAGAAGGACGAATGAAGTGACTGATAGGACGGAGATCTTACTGGGGGGGGGGAAAAACAGTCGAGATCGCTTCGATTACACATTTAACCACCTCCTCTTCAAACTCGAACACTCAATCCATACCTTCCTCTGCTCCTTCAAACGGTCCTTCTTCACGCCTCTCTACATTACTTTCCACTGCTCGCTCACCTCCCCCTCCACCTTCCCCGAATCCATCCCTTCTAACACTCCATTTCTCTTCTTCTTCTTCTCTCTCTCTCCAGCCTTCAAACCCCGAATCTTATGCAGAATTACATGATTCCCTCCTATTCCTCCTTGATCCCTCTTCACCTCAGATCGAAGGATTGACACAAGAGACTCTAAGGTACGTCGAAACTCTGACGGATGTTGGATTGAGGGTGAAATTATTGGATTTGACGGGGGATGGGATTGAATTACTTGATGAGACCGAGGATGGGGAGGGAAGGGAGAGTGGGATGGTAGCTAGTGTGCCGGATGAGAGGGAGGGGTTCTTTTATAGAGAGTATATTTGAGGAGTTCCGAGTGCGAGGGCAGGAGATAAGTGAATGGGTCGAACGAAGACAGGAAAAAGGTTGCGAGAATAATTTCGCAAGTTGAGGACGTACAATTATTCCGCGTTATTCCGCTGTCTATTTTGGTGAACGTCCGGACTATCGGGTACGCTAAAGAGAGAAGCTAGCTCGGGTAGGATTCTATTCGTGACTGTTTGGACGGATTTCTTGAATTTCAGGGGAAAAGTCAACTCCTCTTCTCTTCTTCCTTTCCTCCTCTCCGCTTTCACCTGGCTCTCTTCTCTCATTCGACAAATAGAGAGCCGCCTGTACTCTCTCGATCTAATCCCTTCACCTCAAGAGAGCAATCATCAAAGCCGAACTACCTTGTTCGAATCAAATGACTTCGACTTCTTCAAGACCAAACGGACTCAATCGATCCAACAGTACTCTCAAGCGAACTTCAGGATGGTTCAGTAATGCGAAAGCCAATCTCAAAGCATCCATCTCTTCAACAGGAGGAGGAACCGGATCAGGGGGCGGTGCGATTCCTCCTACCTCGAATTCAACCTTACCTCGGAGTAGTGAGTTTGGAGTGATCAAGGAGACGGGAGAGAAGGAGAGTAGCACCGTTAAAGCAAAGGGGGAAGAAGGAGGAGGGGTTTTGGCGAGAAGGGAATCGACCACTAGAGGTAGGGGAGGACTCAAGATACAAACTACTCAACCGAGTGCAACGAGCGTACAGACGACGAATACCCTGGTCGAGGAAAAGAAGGAAAAGGTGGAGAACGTGATAGTGGGACAGACGACGACGAAGAGGATTATAGGTGCGGTTCAAGACGAATGGCCTTTATACTCGTGCGTTCTCTCGTGCTCTTTCATCCTTATCCAATCACTGATGTGCGGAAGGGAGCAAGCACAGGTGCCGAGCTCGAGATTATACAATCCTCGAACCGATAGGTTTCGGTTCTTCTTCAGTAGTTCACCTCGCCTCGTTCTCACCACTCGGTTCACCTACTCCCATGCGTTGCGCAGTCAAGATTATCGACGTAGATCGACTCTCGAGTGTAGGGGACATCGATAGGTTGAGGAGAGAGACTCAATTGATGGCTTTATCGAAACATCCGAATGTACTTCGAGTGAGGGGAGAGTGGATTGATGGGAGTAGACTGTTCATCGCTGTTAGGTACATGACTCATGGTACGCTCATCTTTCTTTCGCTCTATCGTTATTCGAATACAGTTAACAGTAGAGGGAAAATTGATGCGTCCAGGTAGTTTGGCGGATATTTCAAGATATGCTTTTCCCGATGGATTCGACGAGAACGTGATCGCTACAGTACTTCAACAGACTCTACAAGGATTGTTGTACCTGCATCAGAATGGATGGTTGCATCGAGACATCAAAGCTGCGAATCTACTCGTCGATGGTGCGTCTGCATCTCGAACTAACTTTCCTCTCGCTTCGTTGCCGACAGTTAAGCCTCGATGATATTGCACAGATGACGGAACGGTGCTCCTAGCAGACTTCGGAGTTTCCTCTTCCCTCTTCCAAGAATTATCTTCAACATCTCATTCCTCAACTTCGAGCGTCAACAACACTTCGAAATCAACAGAGAGGAAGTCACAGGAAGAAGAGGAATCGGATTCACCTTTTGCAGCGAGGAAGAGTTTCGTCGGAACTCCTTGTTGGATGGCGCCTGAAGTGGTTGAGCGGAGATCATACGATTCAAAAGGTGCGCTCTCGATCTTCTCTAACATCACTCATTCTGAACTGATGTAGGGAAGTGGAGCTGGACAGCCGATATTTGGTCTCTCGGAATCACAGCTTTGGAACTCGCTTCTGGAAGAGCACCGAACTCTCTCTATCCACCTGCGAAGGCATTGAGCAAGACGATCTTGGACGATCCACCCGAGTTGGACAGAGAAGGGGGAAGGTACAAGTTTAGTAAGAATATGAAAGAGATGATTGAGAGTTGTTTGCAGAAAGATCCAAAGAAACGGTAAGCATCACACGAGATCTATCAGTTTCGTTTCGTCAAACTGATAGTTTCCCGTGCTCAACTGTTTACAGACCCACTGCTGAGAAGTTGCTGCAACATCCTTTCTTCAAGAGTGCGAAGAAGAAGAGTTATTTGGTTTCTGCAATCTTGGAAGATCTACCTCCAGTTCAAGATCGTCAACAACGACGTGAGTTGATATCTCGCTGTCATTGCTTCAAATCTTCAATCCTAATGTGATAAGGTACTCAACTCACAGGTCGAAAACACTCGAATTCACGAGCCGATACGATGGCATCCTGGGATTTCAATCCCACCCAGCCCTCCACTCCCATGTCCGCTCGTCGTCCCTCCGGTATCGAAGATCCATTCGCTTCCTTCTCGACCACAAATTCACCCTACAACACTCTCCCCTCTCGTTCTCTCTCCTCCTTACCTTCCCCCTCTCCCTCCTCCCCCGAGCTTACCCATCCTTCACACCGAGACTCCCGCTCTTCCACTTCAATGAACCCGACTTCCTCCGCGTTCCGAAGAACGAGGGATGCGAGTCGTGCATCTCAAACTTCGAATCATAGAAGAAACATTTCGTTTGATTTCTCAACTACTAATTCGGATCCTTCTACTCCTCCTCCACTTTCGCCCGTCAATGGGGATGCGACAAATGGTTTGTTGAGCTCTCCGCAAGCGAGGGGTCATGCGAGGTTGAGGGATCCGAGTTTGACGGGAAGTGTTCATTTCAAAGAGGGGATTGATGAGAAGAGTCATTTGAGGGAGGAAATTGAGGTGAATAGAGATAAAGAGACAGTAGGAGAGGGAGAAGGAGAGAAGAAGGAAGTGGATGAGGAGAAAGGTGCTTTAAAGTTGGAGGGAATGTAGATAGTCTCGCTTTTCAATTTGTTGTGCCCTCTCTCTCTATACCCTTTCGTTTGTTCATTACAGTAATCTCGCTCTATGCATGTTGTCATCGTCGTTGTCAATAGTCTTTCCTTCTCTCGTTATCTACTTCGCAACTTGAATCTGTCACATCACACTCGAGATTTCCACTTGTTCTACGTTCCCTTCTTCTCCCTAGCCTCTTGTATGACTCTTCGAACCTCTTCCGCAAACCCCTCGATCTCTTTCCTCTCCTCTGGCGTACTCTCCAATAACCTCATCCCTCTCCCCATTGAACTCGCAGCACCTCTCCCACCTCTTCCTCTCACTCCACCCGGTCCTCCCCTCCCCCGGTAGTTCGGAGAATGATACTGAGTCTGACCACGTTCAGAAGCTTGTTGTTCCTCTTTCGTTTGAATTCCAGTTGCGAATTTCCGAGAAGGGTCTGGACGGTATTGAGTTGTAGAAGGTTCTGGTGGGAGGGAGAGGAGGAGACGGAGAGATGGTTCTCGAGCGTAGCGTGGGAGTGCTAGGAGACGGGTGAGAGTGGTGCGAAGGGAGGAAGAAGCGAGGAGGGATCGAATTGCCGGTGTAGTAGCTGGAAATCATTCAAACTTTTTGATCAGCGGTTGGGAGGGAGGGGAGGACGAGATGAAGCATACCTATAGCTTCGAATTCGAAGGGTCTGAGAGGTTTCACATCGTCTCGAGAAAGTGGATCATCCCATAACATCGGGTTTGGTTCAGCTGGCCAATGTAAATCTTTCAATCTCTTTGTAGGTCGTTCATCTAAATCATCTAAAGCATCTACAGTATCGCGACCTATTGTCAGTCGATTGTGGAGAGTGGGAGAAGAGGAAAGAGATCTAACTTGTTGGAGGAAGGAGTGGGAGTGGTGGAGGGTTGTAACTTGACTCGGAGCGGCAGTCTTTCTCTTTGTGTTGCTTGAAGCATATTACAGAACAGCTAGAAGTGGTAGGAGACGGTTAGTTGAGTCTTTGATTAAAGTTGAGGGAAATGGATTGACTGACTAGTCAACGTGATCTAGTGGACAGCGATACTTGCCTGCGTCTTTCTTGGAGCATACTTTGCATGGTGGTAGCTTTGAAGGAGCCATTTGAGAGTTGAAGTGAAGGGAGAGAAGAAGGGAAGATTTCGCAAAATTGTGAGGGATTCGTTCCGCTTTCGAAGCTCGATGACAAGCTTTTTCTTTGCGAGGGCTCACTCAGTTGATTCTGAACGTGAAGCGTCGGAAGAAGCGAGAGGCCAAAAGGGGTTGCCCGACCCTGAAAGAGCGCTGAATCTCACAACTCTCGCTTCCTCACTCCCTGAAGCGAAGTAAAGCACAGATTGATTTCGTTCTTCACCAACTTCCCCTCCCCTTTTTTCCCCGGCAACCACCTTGTTCCCTCGCGCCAGTTCCTTCCGTCACAGTCAAGCTCTTTCCCTATATTTCTCCTTCCTACGTGCAAATCTGACACTCCGCCTTGATCCCGCTCGTTTCCAACTCCTTCTTCATTCCTTCGTATCTGAGAGGGTCGACCGTCGGTAGATAGCCGAAGTGAATGTCTTTGAGGTGGAGGAATTTCTTGAGCTCTGGGATGATTTCGGATTCGGGGAAGATCTCGTCGTGAGACCGCGAGGAAGGGTTGTAGCTACAGATCCATCGAGAGCTGGAGAATGATACATGTGTGAGTGAAGGTGATGATTTGACGAGAGTTTGGAGAAGAGCGAGGGAGGGACCGTGAGTATTGGTGAGGTCGAGGAAGGTGAGCAAAGGATAGGATTGAAATCCATCAGGGGGGAGTCGCGGTGGTTCGTGCTGTGTTGCATAGCTGGTGAGCAACATTCCCTGATTGCCGTCTCGATGAGCCCAAACGTTGATCTCGAGTTTCCGAAGATCGGTCGAAGCCATTCGTGAAAGAGCCTTGAAGTCCAGGTTTATCACTCCATCACACCCTTCGATTCGGAGTGCTTGGAGCGTCGAAGATTGGCGAGGGAAGAATGGGAATATCGACCCGCTGGAAGTAGTGGCTTCGTAGAGATTGAGCGAGGTGACGGGAATAGGGAAGCAAGGTATAGTCGACGATGAATCACCAAAGAGCTCCCATTCGACGACAACGAACTCCACAGTCCTTAAACTCGGGAGCAACGAAGGATGGAGCCTCTCGAAGATGGCCGAAAGGTCGAGTCCCGTGACTCCGGCGGTAGAGGGGCGATAGATAGACGAAAACGAGATGTACCGAATGCTCGACGTACGAACTGTAGCTTGTAGAGGATGCATCACCGTGGGTGAAGCTAGAGAGTGCAGACCGAGGGCGCGAAGAAGAGCAAGGCCGTTGTTGATTGTCGAAAAGCTAAGGGACACTTGTTGTAACGCTGGGCATGCTTTCAAGATGTCGCAGTAGTAGGTATTCAGGTCCATAGCATCTTGTTGGGAAGTAAGTGCGGTGTATCGAATGCTCGAAAGCCACGGATTGATATTCAATAAGTTGCGAACGAGTTGACCGAGGGCGCCTGCATTTTTTTGCAGCGTTACAAGGAAACCGAATGCTTGCTGTTGAGATATTGAAGCGGAGTTCAATGTTTCGTCGAAGGGCTTGTAGTACAGAGCGCGGCGGGCGGGAGGGAGGGTTTGACGCGAAACGAGACAGAGGGTGGAAAGAGATGCTCGGTCGATGACTGCGACACGATACTTCGCTCAGTCTACATACAGGAGAAGTCTCCTAATCAGAGACTCACAATCTTCGTAGTAGCTAGCGACATTCTTGGTCAAGTATGAGCAGATTTGATCGAGGAGTTCTTCGGGAAGTGAGGAGAACGACATCTATAGAACGACAACAGCGAGGGATCAGCTCCAAATTTCTCGCAGCTGCCACTCTACCTCCCTGCTATGTATCGATATCCATCACCGCTCCTTCTGTCCCACTTGTACCCTCTCCCAACTTCGAGGGGGAAGCACAAGGTCTTCCCTCTCTCGACACGTCTGACGGTCGAATTGGAACTTTCCATAATCTCCTGAGCACTCAATACACCGTATGAGCCGACCATTCTCTCCCCTCGTGCCTTTGTCGCTGACTTCCAATCCCCTCATTCAACAATCTCTCATCTTTTTCCTCCTTTACCTCCCTTTCGAAACTTACAGAAGAGCTGAGACTCACGTTGAAAGTATCTACGTAGCTTGTAGTAGTTCGATTTGAAGTTTGAAGCGAATCTGAGGTGATCGAGTGAAAGGTGAGAAAGAGAGAGTTCGCGAAATTACGCGAGTCAATGGTTTTCAGTGCTCACATATCGCAATCTCGTCTGCCTACTCGTGCATCCGAGCAGAGAGCTCTCCCCTGAGGAGACAAACATCGAATCGATCGCGAGAGAAAAGCAAGGAAGCTTCGGAAGTCGAACAATGCGTTTCGTTCGCTCGACAGAGTTCGTGTGCAAACGTAGGACCGCGAGCTACTCTCTTCTGCAGCTTACGGCTGGTGATAGTACCCATGAGCGCCGCTCAGCAGGATCTAAGAGAAAAGAGCGAGTAGTCACATTTCGATACAGAGAAAACGACATTTTTGTAGAACGAAGGATTTGAGGTAAGTGACCACACGCTTGCTCGCAATCCTCTTCCTCCTCTGCGCTCGACTCTCTCGCACTACACGCAATCTCCCCTTCCCCATTCTCCATCCACATTCAGCTTTCCAGCTCAGCTCCGTTTCATTCCTTCTCGCAGATGTCGTGATCAGCCCAGATCCCTTTCTGCAATAAGGTGCGCTCCATATTTTGGTATCTTGAACAATCGAGAGTTGGGAGGACGCCGAGATCGACGAGGTCGAGACAGGGAAATTTGGCGAGAACGGCGATAATTTCGTCTTCAGGAAAGATGTCAGCAG
>Ga0308170_10003851_pt1 | contig 12069 bp, 10 predicted proteins | sample PhyBR2_2_FD_202136 | JGI IMG/M metagenome (GOLD analysis project Ga0308170, IMG submission 202136) | Phyllosphere microbial communities from UC Gill Tract Community Farm, Albany, California, United States - DLSLSB.R2 | ecosystem: Host-associated > Plants > Phyllosphere > Unclassified | place... | reverse complement strand
CGATCGCCACCGGCCTGGTGAAATCGATCATGGTGATGGTCGGCACGCCGGCGGCGGCGCGCTTCCTGCGCCTGCGCACGCCACGCTCGGCAATGGTGTTCGGCGGCCTGGCCGGCACCGTCAGCGGCGTCTCGGCGGGCCTGGCGGCCACCGACCGCGCCCTGGTGCCCTACGGCGCCCTGGTCGCGACCTTCCACACCGGCCTCGGTTGCCTGCTCGGTCCCTCGCTGCTGTTCTTCGCGACCCGTTCGCTGGTGGGTTGAGATGGACATGCCCGGGTTTCAACCCCGGCCGCACGACCTGCTGTTCCTGCGCGGTCCGGAGTCCTTCGAAGCCTGCGCCTGCAATATCCGGCCCGGCTGGCTGGATGCGGCCTGGCTGGAGCAGGCGCCGGTGGTGGTGCGGCGTGCGGCGGCGGCACCGGACCGGGTGGCGGTCGGCGCGCGCGGCCTGCGGCGCAACGAGCGCTGTGCTGGCCACATCGGCCTGACCGACATCGCGTGCAGGATCACACCGCAGCAGCTGGCCCGGGATGTCTTGCGGGAGCCGGGCCGCGTCGAAGGCTTCGCGGAGTCGCTCCCCTGCATCGCCGCCCTGCTCGCGCTGGCGCCGCGCCTGCGGGACCTGGGCCTGGACTGGGGACCGGCCGGCGGCGCCGGCTTCTGGCTGGCCAGCGGCCTGCCGGTACTGCGGCCGACCAGCGACCTGGACCTGCTGGTGCGGTCGCCGCAGCCGCTGTCCGCTGCATCGATGGCTGAATTATGCGTCATGCATGAACGCGCCGGCTGCCGCATCGATATCCAGGTCGACACCGGCGCCGGCGGCTTCGCGCTGATGGAATACGCCCGCGGCGGCAAGACCATGCTGAAGACCGACCACGGCCCGCGGCTGGTAAGCGACCCCTGGGAACCGCGGCCACAGCCGGCGGCGCGCGAGGCGGCATGAGCGTCCTGTTCACCTTCCCCGGCCAGGGAGCGCAAAAGCCCGGCATGCTGCACGCCCTGCCCGACCATCCGGAAACCGCGCGCACGCTGGCCGAGGCCTCGGCCGCGCTGGGACGCGACGTACTGGCGCTGGATGGCGAAGACGCGCTGCGCTCCACGGTGGCGGTCCAGCTTTGCATGCTGGTGGCCGGCGTCGCGATGGCACGCGTGCTGGCGGCGCACGAGGCGGCGCCGAAGATGGTGGCCGGCCTCTCGATCGGCGCCTGGCCGGCGGCGGTGATGGCCGGCGTCCTGGCTTTCAGCGACGCCGTCCGCCTGGTCGAGCTGCGCGGGCGATTGATGGAAGACGCCTGGCCGTCCGGCTACGGCATGGCGGCGATTGGCGGCCTGACCCGCCGGCAGCTCGAGCCGCTGGTGGCCCGCGTCCATGGTCCCGGCAGCGAAGTCTACCTGGCCAACCTGAACGCACCGCGCCAGATCGTGATCGCCGGCGCCGACGCCGCCCTGGATGCGGTGGCCGCACTCGCACTCGGCCAGGGCGCCCAGCGCGCCGAACGCCTGGCGGTGGCGGTGCCCTCGCACTGCGAACTGCTGGACGAGCAGGCGCGCACCCTGGCTTGCGCCATGGACCAGGTGGCGCTGGAGCGTCCGCACATCGCCTGGATCAGCAGCAGCCAGGCGCGCGTCCTGTTCGACGGCCGCCGCATCGGCGCCGACCTGGCCGCCAACATGGCGCGGCCGGTCCTGTGGGCGGATACGGTGCGCCACGCCTGGGAGCGCGGAGCGCGCCTGGCGGTGGAAATGCCCAGCGGTTCGGTGCTGACCAGATTGACCGCCCCGGAGTTTCCGGACGGGGTGGCGATCAGCTGCGAGGGGACGCGGCTCGACAGCCTGGTCGCGGCCGTGCGGCAGGCAAAAAACGCCTGATACCGGAAAGTCCAGGCGGCGTCCCGGGGAGCGCCCAGGATGCGCGCCAAGTGCTAGAGTTGGGACATGGATGCCGACTCGACAGCTGCGTTCGCGAACCTGGCCAGCCCACCCAGCGGAGGGCGGCGATGAAGGATGGCGGCCAGGCTTGTGCGCCGGCGGCGCGGGTGTGGGTGCTGGCGAACAGCATCCTGGCGTCCGGCATGGTGTTCATCGACGGTACCGTCGTCAACGTGGCCCTGCCCGCCCTGCAAGGGGAGTTCAACGCCGGGGTGGCGCAGGCGCAATGGGTAATCGAATCCTATACCCTGGTGCTGACCGCCCTCCTGCTGCTCGGCGGCAGCCTGGGCGACCGCTTCGGACGGCGCCGGATATTCGCCGTCGGCGTCGTCATTTTCGGTGCGGCGTCCGCCGTGTGCGGGCTGGTGAGCGGCATCCAGCAGCTGATCTGGGCACGGGCGCTGCAGGGCATCGGCGGCGCCCTGCTGGTGCCGGGCAGCCTGGCGCTGATCAGCGCCTCGTTCCCGGAGAACATCCGCGGCCGCGCCATCGGCACCTGGTCCGGCTACAGCGCCATCACCGCCGCCCTCGGCCCGGTGCTGGGTGGCTTCCTGATCGAACACGTGTCCTGGCGCCTGGCTTTCTGGATCAACCTGCCGCTGGTCGCGATCGTGCTCTTCCTCACCTTCCGGCATGTGCCCGAAAGCCGCAGCCTGGAGGCGCCGCGGCGCCCGGACTGGCTGGGCGCCCTGCTCGTCAGCGCGGCCCTCGGCGGCCTCGTGTTCGGCCTGATCGAGTCGTCCACGCGCGGCTGGGGCGATCCCGCCGTGCTCGCGGCCCTGCTGCTGGCGCCGCTGGCCTTTGCCGCCTTCGTCCTGGTCGAGCTGCGGCATCCGGCGCCGATGCTGCCGCTGGGCCTGTTCCGCTCGCGCGATTTCAGCGGCGCCAACCTGCTGACCCTGTTGCTGTATGCGGCGCTGGGCGGCCTGATGTTCTTCCTGCCGCTGAACCTGATCCAGGTGCAGGGCTATTCGGCGACCGCGGCCGGCGCCGCCCTGATGCCCTTCGTCCTGCTGATGTTCTCGCTGTCGCGCTGGGCGGGCGGGCTGGTCGACCGCTTCGGCGCCCGCGGTCCGCTGGTGGCCGGTCCGGCGATCGCCGCCGCCGGATTCGCCCTGTTCGCCCTGCCCGGCATCGGCGCCGGTTACTGGAGCGCCTGGTTGCCGGCCGTGCTGGTGCTGGGCTTCGGCATGACGGTCACGGTTGCGCCGCTGACGACCACGGTCATGAACACCCTCGATGCCGGCCGCGCAGGCCTGGCCTCGGGCGTCAACAACGCGGTATCGCGCGCGGCCGGCCTGCTGGCGATCGCCCTGCTGGGCATCGTGATGAGCCAGGCCTTCGACCGCACCCTGGCGCAGCGCTTGAACGAGCTGCCGCTGCCGGCCCCGCTGCGGGCGGAGGTCGCCGCCCAGCGCGGCAAGCTGGCCGCGATCCGCCTGCCCGATGCGACACCGGCGGGGGAAAGACGGGCCGTCGAACGCGCGGTCGCCGAATCCTTCGTCGCCGGCTTCCGCCGCGTGATGGCGCTGTCCGCGCTGCTGGCGCTGGCGTCGTCGCTGGGCGCCTGGCTCACGATCGGCAGGAAACCGCGGCCTTAATCGAGCGCGCGCTGGCGCGACTCGACGTCGACGCACAGCACCGCGACCGCGCCGGCCGCCAGGAAGGCCGCCAGCATCACCAGCGACAGCGTGAACCGGGTCGCCATCACCGGCGCGACGATCGCCGGTGCGAACAGGCCGCCGAAGCGCGCCAGGGCGCCCGCCGTGCCCATGGCGCTGGCGCGCAGGCCGGTCGGATACACTTCCGGCGTGAACGCATACAGCGCGCCCCAGGTGCCCAGCAGGGCAAAGCTCATCAAGAGCGTCGATCCCACCACCACCACGGTGGAACTGCCGAAGCTGTAGAACATGCAGCCGGCGGCGCTCAGCAACAGGAAGCCCACCAGGGTCGGCTTGCGCCCCCAGCGTTCGACGCCATAGGCCGACAGCGCGAAGCCGGGCAGCTGCACCAGCGCCAGCAGGATCAGGAATTCCTGGCCGCGCATGAAGCCGAAGCCCTGGGCGCTCAGCCGCACCGGCAGGTAGACGAATACGCCGTAATACGCAATCGAGATCAGGGCCCACGCGAGGAACAGGCAGATGCTCCTGCGGCGCAGGCCGGCGGAAAACAGCGCCAGCAGCGAGGTTTGCGCCGGCTGTTCCGGATGCAGCTCGGGAATCGCGCCCTCTCGCCCGTTGACCCTGGCAACCCGCTCCAGCACCGTACGCGCCTTCTCGTGCATGCCATTGCGGTTCAGGTACATCGGCGACTCCGGCACGTAGAGCCGCAGGACGACGCCGACCAGGGCCGGGATGCCGGTGACGAAGAAGATCACGCGCCAGGCGTCGTCGCCCCAGCGCAGCGCCAGCAGGGCCAGCACCGCCAGCAGCAGGGTGCCGACCGCCCAGAAGGATTCGAGCAGCACCAGCCAGCGGCCGCGCCGGTCGCTGGGCAGGAATTCGGCCATCATCGTGTAGTCGACCGGCAGGGTGCCGCCGACGCCGATGCCGGTCAGGAAGCGCAGCGCCAGCAGCCAGGCGAAATCGGGCGCGAAGCTCGACGCCACGCCGAAGCAGGCATCGATGATGACCGCGCCCATCAGCACCGGACGGCGCCCGATCCGGTCCGCCAGGCGTCCGAAGACGAAGGCGCCGACCAGCATGCCGATGAAGAAGAAGGTACCGCTCTCGAGCGCCCGCGGCATGGCGATGCCGAAGCTGCGGGCGATCGAGGGCGCGCTGAAGCCGATCGACAGTACCTGCATGGCGTCGGCCATCCAGACCAGGCCGAAGATGACGAACAGCCGGTACTGGAACCGGCCGACGCCGGCGGCCTGGATGCCCTGCTCCACGGTCGCGGTAATGGTGGACATCTGCTGACTCCCCAAGGTGCGCTAGTGCGCGATGGCTCTTAGTTTGCCAGAAGCAGGCTTTCGATGCCCCCGAGGATCAGCGGCTCAGCGGCTGGCCGTCTGCGTCGCCGCGCCAGCCGGTGCGGCGTTCTTCACGTACTTGTCGAACCAGCGCAGCATCTCGTAGACCAGCTGTTCGTTCGACTCGCGCGCCGCGTACCAGTGCGGCTCGTGAGGCAGCATCACCAGGCGGGTCACGCCGCCGTTGCCGCGGATCGCTTCATACAGCTTGACCGACTGCAGCGGCGTGGTGCCCGGGTTGGCGTCGTCGGCGCCGTGCACCAGCAGCAGCGGCGTCTTCAGCTTGTCGGCGTAGTAGAAGGTCGAGGCCTTGGTGTAGACGTCCGGCGCTTCCCATACCGAACGGCGCTCGTTCTGGAAGCCGAACGGGGTCAGCGACTTGTTGTAGGAGCCGCTGGTGGCCACGCCGGCCTTGAACAGGTTCGAATGCGCCAGCAGGTTGGCGGTCATCAGCGCGCCGTGGCTGTGGCCGGTCACGCCGATGCGGTCCGGATCGGTCACGCCCAGGCGCACGGCTTCGTCGACGGCCGCCTTGGCATTCGCCACCAGCTGCTCGGTATAGGTGTCGTAGGCCTTGCGCGGATCGCCGACGATCGGGAAGGCGGCGCTGTCGATGATGGCATAGCCCGACAGCAGCAGCAGGCGGTACTGGCGCAGGCGGGTGAAGGTGGCTTGCGAGCCGGTGGTCTGGCCGGCCTTGGACGCGTCCGCGTAGTCGAGCGGATAGGCGTTCAGGATGGTCGGCAGGCGCGTGCCTTCCTTGTAACCCGGCGGGGTGTACAGGGTGAAGGACAGCTCGATGCCGTCGGCGCGCTTGTACTTGACCAGGCGCTTCCTGATCTCGCGGACCTGCGGGGTCGGGTCCGCCAGGTGGGTCAGCGCCACGCTCGACGAGGCATAGGCAGGCTCGCCGGCGCCCGCCGTGGTGCTCGCGCCCAGGGTGCGCACGAAGGCGTTCGGGGTCTCCGTGGCCGACTGGTACCAGGTCAGCAGGCGGCCGGTGTCGTTGCCGGCAAAGCCGATGAACTGCTCATACGAGGTTTTGCTGCTGCGGAACAGGCGCTCGGCCTGCTGGGTCTTCAGGTTGAACCGGTCGAGGAAAGGACGGTCACCGTCCGGCGACGAACCCGTGCCCGACAGGAAGATGGTGTCGCCGTCGACGCGGATCACCGGGAAGCCGTTGGCCAGCTGGCGGCGCACCGGGCGGCCCGGATCGGCGTATTTCTCGTCGCTCGACATATCCCAGATCAAGCGGCGCGAAGTCTGCGGCAAATTCGGCGCATCGTCGACGTTGATCTGCCAGGTGCGGACCCATTTGCGGTTGACGTCGTAGTCGCTCAGCAGGGCCACGCCCGGCTGCTCGCTCCAGGCCAGGCCGCCGAAGCGCTGCTGGGTGCGGGTGATTTCCACCGGGGCGGCGCTGAACGGCGCCTTCAGCATCATCAGCTTGTCGCGCTCGGCCGCCTGGACGTTCGGATTGCCGCCGTCCAGCGCCTCGGCCCAGACCAGGGTCGCCGGATCAAGCGGACGCCAGCTGAAGTTGCGCGGACCGGTCGGCACGCCGCGGTTCGGCACGCGGTCGGCCAGCGGCAGCGCGGCGATTTCGCGTACGACCGGATTGGCGCCCTTGGCTGCGCCGTTAGCCGATCCTTTGCTCAGGTCCCAGATATCGATCTGTTTCGGGAAGCGGTCGAAGGTGGTGACGTAGGAATACGGGGTGCGGATCTCGACCACGACGGCGTGGCGGCCGTCCGGTGCCACGTCCAGTTCCTCGTACATGCCGGGCTTGCCGACCGGCGTGAGCTTGCCGCTGGCGGCGTCGACCAGCGCCAGCTGGGACGTGCCGTAGTAGTTGAACAGCTCTTCGTCGTAGCGGTTGCGCAGGGTGTCGCGGTTTTCGTAGGTGCTGCTCTGGCCGGTCGCACCGATCGATTCCTGGATGCCCGGGCCGGCGGCGCCCGGCGCTTCCGGCGGCGGCGCCTTGCGGGCCGGCACCAGCTTGACCAGCAGGGTCTTCTGGTCCGGCATCCACTGCACCTGGTCGCCGAACATCTGGTTCAGGCGCACGCCCGGCAGGCGGCGTACGGCGCCGGTCCTGGCGTCGCCGACCCACAGCTCGGCCGCTTCATTGGTGATGTTCTCGAAGGCGAAGCGCTGGCCATCCGCGCTCCACACCGGGCGGCGCGGGCAGGCGCCGGCCGGCAGCTTGACCTTCACCTGCCTGCCGTCCGCAACCTGCACCAGGTCGATGGCGCTCACGCAGGGCGGAATGCCATAGCCGCCCGGGGTGTCGTGCTGGCTATGGTTGCCCGGCTCGATACGCACGCCGGCCAGGCGCAGGAAGGGCGTGCCCACCTTGGCGATCGACGGGTATTCCTCCATCGTGATCAGCATCAGCTTGTCGCGGGTCGGGCTGAGCGAAGGCGACGGCGGCGGCGGCGCGCGCATCACGTCGAGGATTTCCTTCGGCGGCTGGTTGTAGGCGCTGGCGGCCGCCGCACTGGCCGGGGACTGGGCCGTATTCGCCGGCGCGGCGATCGCGGCGGCCGTCATGCCGAGCGCGAGCGTCGTGCTGACGAGGGCGTACGAGAGGTGTTTTCCCTGCATGGAGTTTCTCCGTCATATGTATTCATGGTTGCACGGAAAAGCCTGCCGTCCGCACACGTGAATACGAACATTGCCATAAAAATATCCCTCAGGCAACATCAAATTTCCCACAGCCGCGGCAGCCGAGGCTGGGCAAGACCGCTCTCTTATTGATAATAGGTACGGCGAATCCGACGTCGCGCGCCAGGGCCGCCTGCAGGAAGCGGGGCTCGGCAGCACCGTGATGAGCTGCCTGGTCCTGCCCGACTACGAGCTCGGCGACAGCCAGCCGGTCTCGATGCCGCGCGACCGCATCATCGACGCCTCCCGAGCTTACCTCCCATCCATTCGACGAAGGCAGCGACCTCGGGATCGTCCAGGTAATCGTGTTTCTTCATTTCGATGCCCCGTCAGATCTGGCGCCGCGCATGCGCCTGAAACACCTGCCCGCTCACGTTGCGCGCCTTGTGTCCCTGCCCGGCAGGCTGGATCACCGCCTGCAACGAGTCCTTCAGTGCGACCGGACGGTTCCTGCTGTCCTCGCCGATCGGATACCTTGCAGAGAACGGCGCCAGCGCTTCCGCCAGCGCCTCCGTCAGGTGGTCCGCATCGCGGTGGGCCGCCTCCGTCAATGCGCTCATCACGGAAAGAATGGCGCAGTCGATCAGCGTGCCTTCCATCCACAAGGCGCTCGAGGCATAGCCGACACACCAGCGAATGGCGCTCTCTTCGATGCAGGCCTCCAGCGTGCTCGATGACTTGCCGGCATAGCAGGCGCCCAGCAGGACGCCGGTGATATTGTAGTCGCGCGACTTGCTGTTGATCTGGACGAGCGCTTCCAGCAGATCGACGTTGCCGACACGCCGTTCGCTGCCGTGAGCGGCAATGTAGACCGTCGTGTTGCTGTAACGGGTCTTGCACAGGCAGTCGAGCGCCTTGGCGAAACTCGATTTGTCATAGAAGTTCGCGTGGAACACCTCGGTGTCGCCCGCGAGCTACGCTCAGGCATAGGCCGCCGCCATCCGCTGCGCAATCCCGGCCAGTTCCTCGCGCAGGCCGGCCGGCTCCTGGATCACCACGCCGTCGCCGAAGCCGAGCAGCCACCACACCAGCTCGCGGGTATTCGGCACCGTGGCGCTCAGCTGCAGCCGGCCGTCGCCGTCGCCGGTGAGCACCTGGTCGGCGCTGAGCGGCGTCTCGAACAGGTGTTCGCCGGCGGCGCGCGTGAAGACCGCCCGCAGCCTGACCGGGGCGCCGGCGATGACGCCGAACTGGCCGGAAGCGATATAGGCATCGATGTCGAAACGGGGATTCCGGCGGACCGGTTCGTACAGCACCTCGGCCTGCTGCACCCGGTGCAGCGCGAGGGTGCGCACGTCGTCATAGCCGGCGAACATGCAGACCAGGTAGACCAGGCCGCCGCGCTGCACCACGGCCAGCGGATGCACGGACGGGTAGACGGTCGCCGCGTCGGCGTCGCGCTTGCGGTAATGCAGCTTGAGCTGGCGGTCCTGCATCAGCGCCAGGTAGACGCCGCGCTGGCATTCGTCGTCCAGGCGCGGCGGCAGCAGCGGCTGCTGGGGCGGCACGCTGCGGACCTTGTCCAGCCAGGCGCGCGACGGCGTGCTGCCGTCCACCGTCGACAGGGTGCGGGCGGCGGACTGGAAGTGCGGGCGCAAGGCGTCGACCGCGCTGGGCGGCAGGTGGTGGCGCAGGTGCTGCTCGACCAGGGTCAGGGTCAGGGCTTCCGGCAGGGTCAGGCCGGGCAGGTCGAAGCTCGAGGCGTCGCGCAGCCAGCTCCAGCCATACGGCTTGTCGCGGTTGTCGACGGCGATCGGGAACACGTTCGACAATTCCTTGAGGTCGCGCTCGACGGTCCGCTTGGTCACGTTGAAATCGGCCGCGCACAGGCGTTCGCACAAATCCTTGGCCGAGACCTTGGCGGGGGCGCGCGGCACCATGCGCAGCATATGCCATTGGCGCAGGAGGGATTGCTGGTTGGTCGGCATCGGGAATCCAACGTTGGTTCAAAATCTCATGTTACCAAAATTATTGCCAACGGGAAATCCCATGCAATCAGGATGAGGCGCCGCCATACACGACCGTCCGCGGCGCGCCCGGACCTCGGTCCCGGCGGGCACGCAGGGGGCGTTGTCGAAGATCGCCCCCCAGCAGGACGATATGCGCCATCCGCATCTCCTTATCGTTGTATGGCCTGCGACAGCACCTGCCGCACCAGTTCGCCGATCCCGGGCGCCGACGATTCGCGCTTGCCGGCCACGTTCAGGACCTTCACGCCATGCCGCGCCATGAAGCGCGCCACGTATTTCGGATGCACGCCCGGACGCACCTGCAGCCAGGGCCTGCCCAGGCTGTCCGCGAACGCAGCGGTGCGTTTCGAACCGCCGTCGAGCCGGTCGTCGAGCGTGAAGATGAGGGTGGCGTCGCTGTCGCGCACATTCCATTCGGTGCGCTGCAGGTAAGCGGCAGAGGGCGTCTCCTTCAGCTGGTAGCGTTCCGGCAGCACGCCGTCCTCGGTCTTGCGGCCGCGCGGGCACCAGCCGCCGTGCGGGATGCCCTGTTCGATCGCCCAGTCGAGCGCCGCGCGGTCGGCGCCGGTCTGCCCGCCGGCGACCACCATGAAGCCGTCGCCGGCCACGTAAACCTCATCCATGCCTGCTCCTTTCGATTCGACGAGGCGACAGTCTGGGCCCGGCCGCGACAGATGGCGTCGCATGCGCGCTGCGACATCGCCTGTCGCCGCCTGCCCTACCCTGACCGGACCACGACACCATCAGGAGACACGATGAGCAGACAAACCCTGGCCGATGCGCGCTACCACACCATCGGTCATATCGACACCGCCGCGGACGGCAAACAGACCGCAAGGGACGCACGCCACCACGTCGTCGGCTATTATGATCCGCGCAGCGATACCACGCGCGACGCGCGCCACCACCTGGTCGGCCACGGCAACCTGCTGGCCTCGCTGATCGCCGGCCGCTGAAGGAGAATACCGATGGCCCGAGGACTGGTCCATTTCATGCACGGGAAGGAAAGCGGCCCGGCCGGCAGCAAGATCGTCGCCCTGGCCGAGGTCGCACAGCAGCACGGCTGGGACACCGCCTCCCTCGACTACTCGCACACCACCGATCCGGCGGAGCGGCTGGCGCAGTTGCTGGAGGCCTGCGCCGGCATGCACGGGCCGCTGCTGCTGGTCGGCTCGAGCATGGGCGGCTGGGTCGCGGCCGAGGCCTCGATGCGGCTCGGCGCGCACGGCGTCTTCCTGCTGGCGCCGGCCCTCGGCCTTCCCGCTTACCCGAGCCAGGAACCGGCGGTGCCGGCCGCGCGCACCGAGATCGTGCACGGCTGGGACGACGAAGTCATCCCCTGCGAGAATGCGATCCGCTTTGCGCGCCTGCGCGGCTGCACCCTGCACCTGGTGCAGGGCGACCATCGCCTGAACGCCCGCATCCCGCTGCTGCGCGAGCTGTTCGGCGCCTTCCTCTCACGCTGCGGCGCGCACGCCTGAGGCCTGCTTCCTCCCTTTCTCCGCTGCGACATGGCCTGTCGCAGCGGCCTGGAGAATGGCGGCATCAAAGGAGGAAATGCATGACGTCATATCGCCGCCGCACCGCCCATGCCGCCCCGCGCACCCTGGTCCCCGCGACCCGCCTGTGGATCCTGCGCATGATGGTCCCGCTCGCCGGCCACCGCGAACTGGTGGGCGCCCGTTCGTTCATGGACGACGCCCTGGCCCAGGCCCTGGGCCTGGAGGAATGGATCGACCCCGAGGACCGCGACTTCGACCCGGCAGCCGTGCGCGCCCGCCTGCGCGAACTGCACCGCCAGGCCGAGCGCGGCAAGGACCATGGCCTGCCCGCGATCCTGGAGACCAATATCGCGCGCCTGGCCGAGCTGGTCGGCCTCGACGATGCCGAACGCGCCATCCTCAGCTTCGCCACCATGCTGCACCACGAGCCCGCCCTCGACCGGGCCGCCGACAAGCTCGGACGACTGTCCTCGGTGGCGGTGGTCGACGTGCTGGCCCTGCTGCTCGGCCTGCCCGCCGACCGGGTGCGCGCCGCGCTGTCCAGCCAGGGCATCCTGGCGCGCTCGGGGCTGCTGAGCGTCGACCACGCCAGCACCGGCACCCTCACCTCCAAGCTCGACCTGCTGTCCAAGCAGTTCGCCGAATCGATCGTGGGATCCGAGACCGATCCGATCGCGCTGCTGCGCGACACGGTGGCGCCGAGCGCGCCGGCGCGCCTGACGCTGGACGACTTCCCCCACCTCGGCGAGGCGCTGGCGATCCTGCGTCCCTATCTGACCCAGGCCCTGGCGGCCAGCCGGCAGGGCGTGAACATCTTCGTGCACGGCGCGCCCGGCACCGGCAAGAGCGAGCTGGCGCGCGCCCTCGCGGCGGACCTCGGCTGCGAGTTGTTCGAAGTCGCCAGCGAAGACGAGGACGGCGACCCGGTCAACGGCGAACGCCGCCTGCGTGCCTACCGCGCCGCCCAGAGCTTCTTCGACCGCCGCCGCGCCCTGCTGCTGTTCGACGAGGTCGAGGACGTGTTC
>Ga0308170_10003849_pt1 | contig 12085 bp, 9 predicted proteins | sample PhyBR2_2_FD_202136 | JGI IMG/M metagenome (GOLD analysis project Ga0308170, IMG submission 202136) | Phyllosphere microbial communities from UC Gill Tract Community Farm, Albany, California, United States - DLSLSB.R2 | ecosystem: Host-associated > Plants > Phyllosphere > Unclassified | place... | reverse complement strand
CCTTGCCCAGTACCAGGCTGCGGCCGTCGTCGACCGTGAGGCAGCGCAGGCGCCGTGCGGAATTCTCCTCGGTGCGGCCCTCCAGGGCTGCCTTGCCCACGAAGTTGTCCTTGGCCATCTTCACCGCGAAGCCGAGGCCGGCCTCGAAGGGGTCGTGCTCGGTGGTCATGTCGGAGCCCCAGGAACGGTAGCCCTTTTCCAGGCGGAGCGAGCTGAAAGCGGCGCGGCCTGCCGCGATGATGCCGAACGGCTGGCCGGCCTTCCACAGCGCATCCCAGAGGCGCTGGCCGTTGTCCGCGCTGGTGTACAGTTCCCAGCCAAGCTCACCGACGTAGGACAACCGCATTGCGGTGACCGGGACGCCGCCGATGACAACTTTCTTGGCGCGGAAGTACTTCAGGCCGTCGTTGGAGAAGTCATCGCTGCTGACCGCGCCAACCACCTCACGGGCGAGCGGACCCCAGAGTCCGATGCAGCAGGTGCCGCCCGTGGTGTCGCGCACCTGGACCCAGTCCCCGGCACTGCCGCTTTCGGTCTGGTGGCGGGCTGCCCGCTCGAAGTAGGCGGTGTCGATGTTGCCGTTGGCGCCGAGCTGGAAGGTTTGCTCATCCAGGCGGGCCACGGTGATGTCGCTTCGGACGCCGCCCTGGTCATCCAGCAGCAGCGTGTAGGTGACGGCTCCGGGCTTCTTGTTCAGGTCCGCGGTGGTCAGTTCCTGCAGCAGCTTCAAGGCGCCGGGGCCGGAGATTTCAAGGCGCTTCAGGGGCGTCATGTCGTACATGGCGACGGCGGTACGCGTCTTCCAGGCTTCAGCCGCGGCGATGGGGGAGCTGAACATGCCGGACCAGGCGTCGCGGGCCGGTGGCTGCCAGTCGGCGGGCATCTCCTTGAGCAGGTCGGCGTTCGCCTCGAACCAGTAGGGACGTTCCCAGCCGGCACCTTCGAGGAAGTAGCCGCCCAGTTCCCTGTGCCGGGCGTGGAAGGGGGACACCCGCAGGTTGCGCGGGGAGAGCTTGGGCTGCAGCGGGTGCAGGACGTCGTAGATCTCCACGAAGTTCTGCTGCGAGGTCTCGCTGACGTACTCGGGGGTCAGCTGCACTTCCTCAAAGCGGTGGATGTCGCAGTCGCCCAGGTCGATGGAGGACTTGCCGTCCACCAGTAGTTCGGCCACGGCCCGGGCGATACCGGCGGAGTGGGTGACCCAGACGGCCTCGGCCACGAAGAAGCCGTCCAGTTCCCTGGACTCGCCCACAAGGGACCCCCCGTCGGGGGTGAAGGAGAAGATGCCGTTGAAGCCGTCCTCGATCTCGCTCTCGCGCAGGGCGGGCAGGAGCTGCTTGGTGGCTTCCCAAGCCGGAAGGAAGTCCTCGAGCGTGAAGTCCAGCCGGGACGGCATGTTGTGCTCGCTGATTTCGTTCGGCTTGAAGGTGCCCAATTCGTCCAGGTCCACGGGCATGGGCTTGTGGGCGTAGGAGCCGATGCCGTAGCGGTCGCCATGCTCACGGTAGTAGAGGTCCTGGTCCTGGTGGCGCAGGATGGGAAGCTGCGCGCCATTCGGAAGCTCGTTCTTGCCCTGCTGTGCCGGTACCGGGGTGGTCTTGACATACTGGTGGGCCAGCGGAAGCAGCGGCACGGACATGCCGATCAGCTCGCCCACCTTTGCTCCCCAGAACCCGGCGCAGGAAACCACGATGTCAGCCGGGATCACGCCGTCGGGCGTCTGGACGCCGGTGACCCGGCGGCCTGACTGCTCGATGCCCGTCACTTCAGTGTTGCCGATGTACTTCACGCCGGCGGCCTCGGTGCGCTTGATCAGGAGCTGCACGGCGCGGGCGGCCAATGCAAGGCCGTCGCTGGGGACGTGCAGGCCGCCGAGGATGTCCTCTTCGTTAATGAGCGGGTAGAGCTCCTTGCATTCGGCCGGGGAGAGGATGGAACCCTCGATGCCCCACGCCTGTGCGTAGCCGAGCTTGCGCTTCAGGTCTGCGAGGCGGGTCTCGGTGGTGGCAACTTCCAGGCCGCCCACCTGGTTGAAGCAGCTGACGCCGTCCTCGGTGAGGGACAGGAGCTTCTCCACCGTGTACTTGGCGAACAGCGCCATGGACTTTGAGGGGTTGGTCTGGAAAACCAGGCCGGGGGCGTGGGACGTGGAACCGCCCGGCATATTAAGGGGGCCCTGGTCCAGGACCGTGATGTTGTTCCAGCCCCGGGTAACGAGTTCATCCGCCAGGTTGGTGCCGACGATTCCGGCTCCGATGATGACGATGCGTGGCGACGATTCCATAGAGGTCTCTCCTGCTGCTTTTAAGTATTGTGTCTGCGGACGGGCGTGCGGTTACCGGAACACCACGGTGCTGGTCTGGTCCAGCAGAACCCGGTGCTGGCAGTGCCAGCGGACGGCGCGGGACAGGGCGAGGGCCTCGGCATCCTGGCCCACGGTGGACAGCTGGGCCGGGCCGTAGGTGTGGTCCACCCGGATGACTTCCTGCTCGATGATGGGTCCCTCATCCAGGTCAGCGGTGACGTAGTGGGCCGTGGCACCGACCAGCTTTACGCCGCGGTCGTAGGCCTGGTGGTAGGGGCGCGCGCCCTTGAAGCCAGGGAGGAAGGAATGGTGGATATTAATGGCCCGGCCCTCCAGCGCGCGGCAGAGGTCGTCCGAAAGCACCTGCATGTAGCGGGCCAGGACCACCAGGTCGGCGTTGTACTCATCCACGAGCTCCAGGAGCCTGCGCTCGGCGTCGTCCTTGGTGTCCGGGGTGACGGGGACGTAGATGAAGGGCAGGCCGGCGGCTTCCGCCATGGCGCGGTGGGTCTCGTGGTTGGAAACGACCGCCACCAGTTCGCCACCGAGGCTGCCGCCGCGCCAGCGGAAGATGAGGTCGTTCAGGCAGTGGCCGAACTTGGAGACCATGACCAGTACGCGCTTGGGGGTCTGGTCGTGGAAGCTGAACTTCATGTCGAACCGCTGCGCGATCCCGTGGAATTCTTCTTCGAGCGTGGCAGGCGTGTAGGTGGGGGAGCCGGAGAACGCCGTGCGCAGGTGCAGCGTTTCGCGGAGGCTGTCGTCAAACTGCTGGTGCTCGTCGATGTTGAAACCGCGCTCGAAAAGGAACGTGGTCACCGCCTGCACGATCCCGGCCTGCTCGCGGCAGGACAGGGTCAGCACGAACTTCTGTGCCTGCTCGTCCTTGAGCTCCGGCCGGACGGCCGTGGCGGGTGCTGTTTCCATGAGGGTCATGTCCCTCCTCCTTCTAGATATATTCAAAAGTTGAAGACTGATATATTAGATTGATGGCCAGCGTATACTGGTCAGCAGGCGAGGTCAATAGTTTTTTTCCGGCCCGAGGGAAGGGGCTCACTGTGGTATTTGAAACCTTGGCAGTGGCAGAGGACGCCGGCAGGAAGTCCCTGGCGGATGTCGCCTACGAGAACATCCGGGACTGGCTGCTCACCTTGGAGATCAAGCCTGGTGAGCTCCTCAATGACGAACTCCTTGCCAAGAGCCTGGGTGTGGGGCGGACTCCGGTCCGTGAAGCGCTCAAGCGGCTGGAACTGGACCGGCTGGTGAAGACCTACCCCCGCCGCGGGACATTCGCCACCCGGGTGGACGTCACGGACCTGTCATTCATTTCCGAGATCAGGGCGCAGCTTGAGCCCCTCGCCGCCGCCCGTGCCGCGCGCGTGGCTTCCCCGGTGGTGCGGGATGAACTGCGCGCCACCCTGAAGCTGGTGGAGGCGTTCGACGTCGGGTCGGCTTCCGTCACCGAGACCCTCCAGTTGGATGCGCGGGTGCATCAGGGCATCTACGCTGCCGCGGCGAATCCCCACCTCGAGGACATCCTGATCCGCTATGACAACCTGGCCACCAGGATCTGGTGCATGGTCATGGATCGCCTGCCGGACCTGTCCCACCACGTGCGCGAACACCTCGATTTGCTCCGAGCGGTCATCGACGGGGACGAGGAGCGGGCGTCCGAGCTTGCCAAGGTCCATGTCAGTGGGTTTGAGAATGCCGTCCGGGAGGCGCTCTTCAACGCCTAGTTCCGGCCGCCCCTTCCGCTGCTGTTGACACTCGAGTGTGACCTGCACCATACTCAAAGTCCGCATTGATATATCAATCAGATATCAGGCTATCTGGAGTAGAGGCAACGATGCCGGGGAACGGAGAAGAGAGTGAATCCACAGGCGACCCTTGACGCCCGTACCACTGCGGACAGCCGTGGAAAGGGCGGCAATGCCGGCAAGGGAAACGAGACTGTCCAGCGGCCACTTGCCCTCCGCGTTGACTGGGCGCGGCTGCCCGGCCACGCCGTTGAGGTGTGGCTTCAGGGCGAATACATTGCCGCCGGTGTGGTGGAGCAGGCCACTGAGGACGACTCCGTACTGTGGATCGCCGGTGAAGGGATCTGCACCCGCCGGTTGTTCGACAAGTCCTCGGGCTACCAGGTCTGGGTTTAGCGGCCGGAAGCCGCGCATGTTCCGGCTCAGCGCAGCCCCTGGCTGTGCGCCAGAGCGATGGCTTCGGTGCGTGAAGCGACCCCCAGCTTCCGGAACAGGTTGCGGACATGGAACTTGACGGTGTTCTCGCTGATGTTCAGGTTCGAGGCGATGCTGCGGTTTCGCTGGCCTGAGGCCAGCAGCTGAAGGACTTCCAGCTCCCTCGCGGCCAGGTTCCAGCCGGAAACGTCGGCGGGAGCAGATGGCGGGTCGAGGGGCAGTCTGACGGAAATGTCGGCTCCCCAGCCTGGCATGAGGTCGATCTCCATTTCGCCGTCCAGTGCCTGGACCTGCCGCTGGAGGCGCCCGATGTTGGGCGCGTCGGGAGTGAGCCCGCCACGTCCGTCGTCCCGGACGTTGATCAGGAGGTTCTCGCCGTCGCAGTCCCACTGGGTGCGGACCCGACGGACCTCGGGTTGCTCCATCATGGCGAGCAGCAGGCCCCGCACGATGGCGCGGGCCGCGATGGCAACCTCGCCGGGGAGCGCCCTGCCGTTCCGGGGCGGTTCGACGAACTGCACGTCAATGCCGCTGAACCGGGTGAGGGGCCCCAGGTCTTCCCGCAGCCGCTGGAATGCTGTCGCGACGGGCTCTTTCACCAGGTCCACGGTCTGGTCATTGTGGGTCCGCAGTTCCACCAGCGCCTTCGCCGCCGCGTCACGAACGGTGGCGCGTGCGGTTGCGTCATCCATTGACCCGGAGCGGGAGGCGGCCAGGATGGTTTCCAGCGTGGTGGAATGCAGGTCCACGAGCTCGCTCGTGACCCGGATCCGCTCGGCGGATGCCGCCCGCGATTCCAGGAGGTACGACGGAGGGGCGTCAGTGACCTTTTCCTGGATCCGGCGCGCGGCCAGGTGCCAGAGGTACTGGACGAGTTCGACGTCGCTTGGCAGTTCCGGCCCGTCCTTCGAATCCGGGTAGGTGATCACCAGCAAGGCGTTGCTGGGCGGGTACCGGACGGCAAAAACATCCCTTTCCCTGCCCGCGATCAGCGCCCGTCCTTGCCAGGGCCCATCGCCGGCTACGTGGTCCCGCAGCTGCTGGAGTTCCCCGATGGATACCCGGGCCACCACTTCCTCATTGCCGGCTTTTTTCTGCGGGCGCCCCGTGCATTCCTCGGTAAAGATCACCAAGGCGTCGCCCCCGGCGGAAGGGACGACTGCGTCCCGCAAGGCCTCCGCGATGCCTGACAGGGGCGCCTCGGCGATGCGGGCGACGGCCCGGAGCAGAGGCCAGGGCGTGTCACGCTCCGGTTTAACGGCCCGCCCAATTGACGGGGTGTTCGCTGTCATTCACAAAGAGTATGCGACTAATCGCCCGGTCTCCTACCCATTCGGGTAGCTATAACCATCCGGATTTGGCGTTCTGCCTACCCGCCGGGCTCAGGAAGATGGACGTGAGGACCCGACAAGGAGGAGAAATGGAGTCAACAGTTTTGACGGCGCCCAGCATCACAGCGTCGGGTGAGGCCATCAGGGACAACGTCTCCCTGGTGCTGGGCGAGCTTGGAAACACCGCCGCCCAGGTCAGCACCGAACAACTCCACCAGGCTGCCAAGCTGCTGGCGCGCGCGGACCGTGTGTTCGTTGCGGGGGCTGGCCGCAGCGGCCTTGTGCTGCGTATGGCCGCCATGCGCCTGATGCATCTGGGCCTGAATGTGCACGTGGCAGGGGACACCACCACGCCCGCCATCAGGAAGGGAGACCTGCTCCTGGTGGCATCCGGCTCGGGCAGCACCTCAGGTGTGGTCAAGGCTGCGGAGACCGCCGCGGGAGCAAACGCCCGGGTTGCCGCCTTCACCGCCAACCCCGGTTCCCCCCTCGCAGGCCTGGCGGACGTCGTCGTGGTGCTTCCTGCGCAGCAAAAGACGGACCACGGCTCCGGTGTCTCCCGCCAGTACTCCGGCAGCCTCTTCGAACAGGTCCTTTTCGTGGTGACGGAGGCGGTCTTCCAATCGCTCTGGGCCAGCGCCGATGTACCCGCCGAGCAGCTCTGGCTGCGGCACGCAAACCTCGAATAAACAAACATTCGTTTACGCCAAAACACCAAATAAAGAAAGCAGAAAAAATGAAACTCCAGGTTGCCATGGACTTGCTCACTCTCGAGGACGCCCTCGAGCTGGCCGGCAAGGTCGCCGAGTATGTCGACATCATCGAACTGGGCACCCCCCTGATCAAGGCCGAAGGGCTCTCAGCCATCACCGCCGTGAAGGAAGCCCACCCCGATAAACTCGTGTTCGCGGACATGAAGACGATGGACGCCGGCGAACTCGAAGCCGAGATCGCATTCAAGGCGGGCGCCGACCTGGTCACCGTCCTCGGAACGGCTGATGACTCCACCATCGCCGGTGCGGTGAAGGCAGCCAAGGCACACAACAAGGGCATCGTCGTCGACCTCATCGGCGTTGCAGACAAGGCCGCCCGTGCCAAGGAAGTCCGTGCCCTCGGCGCGAAGTTCGTCGAGATGCACGCAGGCCTTGACGAGCAGGCAAAGCCCGGCTTCGACCTGAACGGACTCCTGCGCGCAGGTGAAGAAGCAAAGGTGCCCTTCTCCGTGGCAGGCGGCGTAAATGCCGGCACCATTGCAGCCGTGAAAGCTGCGGGAGCCGACGTTGCCGTAGCCGGCGGCGCCATCTATGGGGCTTCCGATCCCGCACTGGCAGCCAAGGAGCTCCAGGCAGCCATCAACTAGCGCCCTGGCGAGCAGCGGCGGCTCCACCTGGACGGGGTGGGGCCGCCGCTGCGTTATGCCCCCTATCCAACCCTTCCTGAAACTACCGTCAGGCAATAGACAAGGACATGACCGTGACTGCAACAGCGTTGTTGCCCCCGCAAACCCGCAACCCGCGGCCTAATCCGTTGCGTGATCCAAGTGACCGCCGATTGAACCGGACCGCGGGTCCGTCGCCGCGTGCGTTGTTCCGGGTGACGGGTGAGCTCGCCCGGAAAAAGTTGAGGTTCGTGGTCCATGAGCCGGCGAACCGTGGATTGTTGCCGTCGAGCTTCGCGGTGCTGGCCCGCGACGGGCGAAGCTGGAGAAGGCCGTGATCGTAAACCTGCCGGATACCACCACCTCCGAGGTGTCCAGGAAGCTCATGTCCCTGCGGGAGCAGGGCGGTGTCATCGCCCTGGGCCGGGTCCTCACCCTGGTAGTGGTTACCAAGTCCGGGCTCGAAGAGGAAGCGATCGAAGCCGCGAACGACGCCTCCCGGGAACACCCCTGCCGCATCATTGTGCTTGCCGATGCCGGGAGGGACGCCGAGGACCGGTTGGACGCCCAGATCCGTGTGGGCGGGGACGCCGGCGCCTCGGAAGTGATTGTGCTGCGCGGCTACGGCCAACTCGCGCATGAATCCGAGTTCCTGGTCGCGGCGCTGCTGCTCCCGGATGCCCCGATCGTGGCCTGGTGGCCGCACGGCGCCCCCGAGAACGCCTGCGAAACCTCCATCGGAGCGATCGCGCACCGCCGGATCACGGACTCTGCGAACGAACCCGACCCCCAGGCCGCGCTCGAACGCATCCACCGCACCTACAAAGCAGGCGACACCGACCTCGCCTGGACCCGCCTGACCTACTGGCGCATCCAGCTCGCGGCAGCATTGGACGAAGTGGACTCATCGGCGGTAATTGCCGCGGAAATCGAAGGAGCGGCTGATTCCCCCAGTCTCCTGCTGATGGCCGCGTGGCTTGCCGTAGCACTGGACGTGCCCGTGACGACCCTCGAGGACCCGGCAGGAGCAGGCATCCGTTGCGTTCGGCTCATCCTGGACGCCGGCGAAATCCGGCTTTTCCGTCCCGGGCTTTCCGCTGCGGAACTGACCCAGCCGGGCCAGCCCGCCCAGCGGGTCTCCCTCCCCCGCCGTAACCTCCGCGACTGCCTCGCCGAAGAACTCAGGCGCCTCCACCCTGATCCCGTCTTCGGGAAGGTGCTCGCCGCGGTCGGTCGTGTCCGCGTGGAGAGGCAGGAGGTGCTGCCGCCGGCGCAGGAGTCGCTGCCACCGCTCCGTGGCTCCCTGGTGGTGGTCTAGCCGGGTTGTAGCCTTAATGGTTTTGGCCCCGGCGCTTGAAGCACCGGGGCCAAAGCCTTCCCATGGTCGTGGGCCGTTAGGGACTGACCGTCAGCTGAGCCACTTGTCAACAGCCGACTGGTGGGCATCGACCCACTTCTTTGCCGCAGCTTCAGGGGTCATTCCGCCCTGGATGTCGGTGGCCACAGAGTTCTGGTCCTCGTTCGTCCAGGTGAAGCCCTTGGCCAGCTTGGCCGCGGGCGAACCGCTGTCGTCAAGCTTCTTGGAGATCACCTTGTTGAGCTTGTAGGTCGGGTAGTCGCATGCAACCGTTTCCGGGTTCGAATCGCAGCCTTCGGTCCAGGCCGGCAGATTCACTTTCTTGAGGGGCACCTCGGAAAGGAACCACTGCGGTTCGTAGAAGTAGCCGAGCAGGGGGGTCTTGTTCTGCTGCGCGGTCCGGAATGACTGGATCAGTGCCGCCTCTGAACCGGCGAAGACCACTTTGTAGTCCAGGTTCAGGTTTTTCACCAGCGCCTCGTCATTGGTGACAAAGGCGGGGTCGCCATCAAGTACCTGTCCCTTTCCACCGGACTCCGAGGTGGTGAACAGGGACGCATACTTGTTCAGGTTCTTGCCATCGGTGATGTCCGGGTACTTTTCTGCCATCCATGGCGGAACGTACCAGCCGATGTGCCCTTCGTTGCCGGTGGGGCCGGCATCAACAGCCACCTTCTGGTCCGTTATGTACTGCTTGGTCAAGTCGGCGTGGCCCCAGTTTTCCATGATGACGTCCACTTCACCGGAAGCGAACCCCTGCCAGGAGACCTGTTCGTTAAGGTCCTTCTGGACCACCGTGCAGCCGAGCTTGTTCTTTGCCACATAGCTGTACACGGCAGCATCTGCCGTATAGCCCACCCATGCGTTCATGGCCACATTCACCGTGCCGCAGGGGGTTCCACTGGCGCCGCCGGCTGCCGCCGTCTGGTTCACCGACGCGCCACCACAGCCCGCGAGGAACAGGGCGGCGGCAGCGGCTCCAGCCATTGCCGGCAGGGTGCGTTTTATCAGCCTTTCAGCTTTCTTCATGTTGGGTCTCCTTGTTGGGGTGTAAGGGTCTTATGCCCAGGCGAAGGCCGGGCCTGCTGGGTTGAACCGGTGCCTGCAGAGTGCGGGCAGGTCAGGTGGTGGTCTTGGACGGGATGCTGCGCGCCGGCGCGGCTGCGGCTGCCTGGGTCATCCTGTCCATCATGATTCCGAGGAACACGATGGCCAGGCCTGCTGCAAGGCCCTTGCCGAATATCGAGCTTTGGACGAAGCCCGCGACGACGTCGTATCCGAGGCCGCCGGCCCCTACCAGGGCGCCTACCACCACCATGGCCAGGACGTAGATCAGTCCCTGGTTGGCCGCGAGGGCGAGCGACTGCCGGGCCATGGGAAGCTGCACCTTGGTAATGACCTGCCAGGGCGTCGAACCGCTGGCAACAGCAGACTCGACAACTGTCGGGGAGATGCCGCTGATCCCATCGGCGGTGATCTTGATGGCTACAGGGGCGGCGTAGATGATGCCGGCGATGATCGCGGTGAAGCGGGTAGCTCCGAAGAGGCCAAGGAATGGCACCAGGTACACGAAGGAAGGCATGGTCTGGCCCGCATCAAGCAGTGGCCGCAGGAACTGGTCCACGCGGTTGGACCGGCCCATGGCGACACCAAAGACGATGCCCAGCACCATGACCACTGCCGTGGCCACGAGGGTACCGGCCAGCGTGACCATGGAGTCGCTCCAGAGGCCGAGATAGATGATGACCCCAAGGCAGGCCGTGGTCAGTGCCGCGAGCTTCCATCCACCCAGTGCAAAGGCCACGATGGCGAACACCGCGACGAGGATGTAGAAGGGGGTATCGGTGAGCAGGGACTGGAATGGGTTGAGGATGGCGTTGGTGACACCTTCCCGCAGGGAAACCGTGAAGAGGGACAGATTCGACTGCAGCCAGTGGCTGGCGGAGTTCACGGCCTGGACGATCTGCGGGCCCACGTTGAGGTCTGCCGGGAAGGCGGCGGCCCACAGCATGGTCCTGGACAACTGCACCATGGCCAGGACCACGGCAAGGGCAACACCAAGAAGGATGTAGCGGGTCCGGCGGCCCAGCCGGCGGCTGCGGGCTGCGCCTGGCTCCGCGCGGCGGCTCGCTGCCGTGGTCACCCGGTCCAGCACGATGGCCAGCAGGACGATGGAGAGGCCCGCATTGACTGCTGTGCCAACGTCCAGGGACTGCAAAGCCCTGATAACCGTCTGGCCAAGTCCCGGGGCTGCGATCAGTGCGGCGATCGTGACCATGGAAAGGGCCGCCATCGTCCCCTGGTTGATTCCCATCACAATGGTCCGGCGCGCCATGGGCAGCTGCAAGGTGAGCAGGCGCTGGAGGCCGGTGGTACCAAGGGAGTCGGATGCTTCGCGGGTGTTGTCGGGGATGCGGCGGATGCCGTGTGCCGTCAGCCGGATAACGGGTGGAGCGGCGTAGATCACCGTTGCGATCACCGCGGAGGCCGGCCCGATCAGGAAGACCAGGGCCAGCGGTGCGAGATACACAAACGTCGGCAGCGTCTGCATGAAGTCCAGTACGGGGGTTATCACCTTGGCAACCCGGCTGTAGATGCCCGCGAGGATGCCGAGGGGGATGCCCACCAGCAGCGTCAGCAGCACAGAGGTGAGGACCAGGGCGAAGGTGTACGTGGCCTCCACGAACAGGCCCTGGATGCCGAAGAAGACGAAGACTGCGGCCGTCAACAATGCCACCCGGAGGTTGCCTACGGCCAGCGCGATCCAGGTCAGCAGGCCCACCGTGCCCAGCCAGCCGATCTCCGGCAGGCGCAGGCCGGTTGCAGTGGCCGCAAATGTGGTGGTGAATAGGTTCGCCACCGCGTCCACGGCGGACCGCAGGGGTGTGAAGACGTAAAGGAAAAGGGGGTTGTCGGCCCGGTTTGCCCCGACCCAGGCGTTGAACTGGTTGAGGGAACGGTGCAGGTCCGTCAGTTCTGACGCTGGCAACGCCAGTGTTGCCGTGCCGTTCAGGACAAGGAATCCAAGGATCCAGACGGCAGCGGCGCTGAGCAGCAGGATGGTGCGCCGGCTGGGCCTGCGGCGGGGTTCGGGGACAATGGCAGGGGCAGCCTGGGCCGTTGGCCGTTCCTGGACAAGGGCCGACATCAGGCCGCCGCCTCTGCCGGCTGCAGCACCGAAAGAATGCTGTCGCGGTCGATCTGGCCGGTGATCCGGCCGCCCTCTTCGACCAGGACCGGGCAGGAAGAGTTCATTACCGCCGGGATGGCGTCCCGGATGATCATCCGGGAGTTGAGGACCGCGGCGTCCCCCGGCGTGCTGTCTGCAACAGGACGGGTAATCCACTTGAGGGTCAGGACGTCGGCGCGGGGGACTTCGGAGACAAAGTCCTCGATGTATTTGTCCGCCGGTGACCCCACGAGGTCGTCTCCAGTGCCGCACTGCACCGGCTCGCCATTGCGCATGATCAGGATGCGGTCTCCGAGCTTGAGCGCTTCCGAGAGGTCGTGCGTCACGAA
>Ga0308170_10003845_pt1 | contig 12087 bp, 11 predicted proteins | sample PhyBR2_2_FD_202136 | JGI IMG/M metagenome (GOLD analysis project Ga0308170, IMG submission 202136) | Phyllosphere microbial communities from UC Gill Tract Community Farm, Albany, California, United States - DLSLSB.R2 | ecosystem: Host-associated > Plants > Phyllosphere > Unclassified | place... | reverse complement strand
CAATCGGCCGCTCCTTCACACGGCAACGATTCGATATTCGTTGAAATGTCGTATCGCGTCGGGTATCATCGCGCCATTCTTTGCCGCAGGGACCGTTCATGGACACCAAAACAGCACTCGCAGCGCTCTCCGCGCTGGCCCAGGAAAGCCGGCTGGCGGTATTCCGCCTGCTGGTCCAGGCCGGTCCCGAGGGCATGGCGGCGAGCAGGATCGCCGAACACCTGGACATCGCCCCCTCCTCCCTCTCCTTCCACCTGAAGGAACTGACCCACGCGGGGCTGCTCGCGGCAAGGCAGGACGGCCGCTTCGTGATCTATTCCGCGAACGTGGACGCGATGAACGGCCTGCTCGGCTTCCTGACCGAGAACTGCTGCGGCGGCCTGCCCTGCGGCGTGCCTGCAGCCAGCGCCTGCACACCATGAACGATCAACCAGACACCATGAACATCCTGTTTCTCTGCACCGGCAATTCCTGCCGCTCGGTCCTCAGCGAAGGCGTCTTCAACCACCTGGCGCCCGAAGGCCTGCGCGCAATCAGCGCGGGCAGCCAGCCCACCGGCTGGCTCCATCCGCGGGCGGTGGCGCTGCTGCAGCGTAAAGGCATCTCGACCGAGGGCTATTCCAGCAAATCCTGGGACGACTTGCCGGTGGCGCCCGATATCGTCGTCACCGTCTGCGCCAGCGCCGCCGGCGAGACCTGCCCGGCCTATCTCGGGCCGGTGCTGCGCACGCACTGGGGCCTGGACGATCCAAGCCACGCCACCGGCACCGAAGACGAGATCGAGGCAGCCTTCGAGCGCACCTACCGCATCATCCTGGCGCGCACGCAAGCCTTCCTGGCGCTGCCGCTGGGAGAGCTGCAGCACGACAGCGCAGGCTTCAAGGCCGAGCTGGCCCGCATCGGCACGCTGCTGCCGTAACCAATCCGCGAAGACGCTCGTGCTGACCGCTTCCCTGATTTTCCTCGCCACCCTGATTCTCGTCATCTGGCAGCCGCGCGGCCTGGGCATCGGCTGGAGCGCGTCCGCCGGCGCCGCGGCCGCCCTGCTCACCGGCGTCATCCACGTGTCCGACATCCCGACGGTCTGGCACATCGTCTGGAACGCCACCGGCGCCTTTGTCGCCATCATCGTCATCAGCCTGCTGCTGGACAAGGCCGGCTTCTTCGAATGGGCCGCCCTGCACGTGGCGCGCTGGGGCAAGGGCAAGGGCCGGCGCCTGTTCGTGCTGCTGGTCCTGCTGGGGGCCGCCGTTGCCGCGCTGTTCGCCAACGACGGCGCCGCGCTGATCCTCACGCCCATCGTCATCGCCATGCTGGCGGCCCTGCGCTTTTCGCCGCAGGCCACGCTGGCCTTCGTGATGGCGGCCGGTTTCATCGCCGATACCGCCAGCCTGCCGCTGGTGGTGTCGAACCTGGTGAACATCGTCTCCAGCGATTATTTCGATATCGGCTTCGCGCGCTACGCGGCCGTGATGGTGCCGGTGAACCTGGTGTCGGTGGCTGCGACGCTGGCGGCGCTGACCTGGTGCTTTCGCAAGGATATCCCGCGCGAATACGACCTCGCCCAGCTCAGGCGTCCGCAGGAGGCCATCGTCGACCGCGCGACCTTCCTCACCGGCTGGTGGGTGCTGGCCCTGCTCCTGGTCGGCTTCTTCTGGCTCGACGACATGGGCATCCCGATCAGCGTAGTGGCTGCGGCCGGCGCCCTCATCCTGCTGGCGGTGGCGGCGCGCGGGCACCGCATCTCGACGCGGGCGGTGCTGCGCGGCGCGCCCTGGCAGGTGGTCGTGTTCTCGCTCGGGATGTACCTGGTCGTCTACGGCCTGCGCAACGCCGGCCTGACCGCTGCCCTGACCGGCCTCCTGGATCGCTTCGCCGAACACGGCGTCTGGGGCGCGGCGCTCGGCACCGGCTTCGTCACCGCGATCCTGTCCTCGGTGATGAACAACATGCCGACCGTGCTGGTGGGCGCGCTGGCGATCGATGCGACCAGCACGCAGGGCGTGGTGCGCGAGGCGATGGTGTACGCCAACGTCATCGGCGCCGACCTCGGGCCGAAGATCACGCCGATCGGCAGCCTGGCCACCCTGCTCTGGCTGCACGTGCTGTCCGCAAAAGGCATCCGCATCTCCTGGGGCTATTATTTCCGCATCGGGATCGTGCTGACCCTGCCGATCCTGTTCGTCACCCTGTGCGCGCTGGCCGTGCGCCTCTCTTGAGAATCATGACCATGACTTCGATACCCGATCTTCCCAACCTCCAGTCGGAGCTCGTGGACATCCCGAACGACGCCAAGCTCGCACCCGCCGGCGCCATGGACCACCCGCCGCGCATCCTGCTGCTGTACGGCTCCCTGCGCGAGCGCTCGTTCAGCCGCTTCCTCACCCTGGAGGCCGCGCGCATCCTCGAGCACTTCGGCGCCGAAGTGCGCATCTTCGACCCGATGGAATTGCCGATGGTCGGCAGCGTCCCGGAGACCCACCCGAAAGTCGTCGAGCTGCGCGAATTGAGCCTCTGGTCCGAAGGCCAGGTCTGGTGCAGCCCCGAGCGCCACGGTGCGGTGACCGCGGTGATGAAGAACCAGATCGACTGGATCCCGCTCGAGCAAGGCGCGCTGCGCCCGAGCCAGGGCCGCACGCTGGCCGTGATGCAGGTCTGCGGCGGTTCGCAATCGTTCAACGTGGTCAATACCCTGCGCCTGCTGGGGCGCTGGATGCGCATGTTGACGATCCCGAACCAGTCCTCGGTACCGATGGCCTACAAGGAATTCGACGAAGACGGCCGCATGCGGGCGTCGAGCTATTACGACCGCGTGGTCGACGTGATGGAAGAGCTGGTGAAGTTCACCCTGCTCACGCGCGGCCGCACGGATTACCTGACGGACCGCTACAGCGAACGCAGCGAACGCACGCGCAAGGCGATCGACCGCCAGTTGCAGAAGATCTGAGTGCGGATGGGCCGCGCGTTTCATCCGATGCAAGTTTCGTTGCCGCATCACAACGGACAACCCGGCCCAATTCGTTTCCATTCGTAAATATATCGACTTCCGAGGGGTCGCTCGCTTACAGTCCAATCCGAGGCGTGCGCGATGCACGCAGCCGGCTCCGCGCCGGCGACCAGGCTGTTGCGCGCTGTCCGTCCGCGCCGCCGCAGGCCAGACCCGATTGAAAGCGATTCATGTTTTTCCCATCCACTGCCGCCACCTCCATCCCCGCCTGCGCGGGCGCCGTCCTCTTTGCGCTCGGGGGCGCCGCTTGCGCCGACACGGGGGCGCCGGCCTGGAAATTTTCAGGGTTCGGCACCGTCGGCGTCGTGCACTCCAACGAAGCCCAGGCCGACTTCACCGCCTCCATCATGAAGGGCGACGGCGCCGGGCGCACGGCAAACTGGAGCCGCCATGTGGACAGCAAGCTGGGCGCCCAGGTCGACCTGGTTTTCAACCCGGGCTGGTCGGCCGTGCTGCAGGTCGTCACCGAGCAGCGTCTCGACTACAGTTACCGGCCGCGCGTGGAATGGGCCAACGTCAAATACCAGGCGACGCCCGAACTGGCCCTGCGCCTCGGGCGCATCGCCCTGCCGATGTTCATCGCCGCCGATTACCGCAAGGTCGGCTACGCCTATCCATGGGTGCGCACGCCGGTCGAGGTGTATGGCGTGCTGCCGCTGACTAACAGCGACGGGGCCGACCTCAGCTGGCACTGGAACGGCGAAGCGCTGCGTAGCACGTCCCAGGTGTTCTACGGCCGCAACGACCTGCCGCTGTACGACGGCGCGCGCCTGCGCAGCCACGGCATCGCCGGGTTGTCGCACACGGTCGAACGCGGCGCCTTCAGCGCCCGCGCCTCCATCATCACGAGCCGCCTGTCGGTCGGCCTGTTCGGCGAGCTGTTCGACGCGCTCGAGGCCTTCGGGCCGCAGGGCCGCGACATCGCGCGCCGCCTGCGCATCGACGACAAGCGCGCCGCGGCATTGAGCGTCGGCGTCACCTACGATCCGGGCCACTGGTTCGTGATGGGCGAAGCCGGGCGCAGCAAGGTCGACGGCTATCTCGGCAGCACGCGCTCGGCCTACCTCAGCGCCGGCTGGCGCCATGGCAGCCTGACGCCCTATGCCACCTGGGCCCAGGTCTGGGGCAGCCCGCCCGACGGCGCCACCGCCCTGCCGCTGGCCGGCCTCTCCGCGGCCGACGCGGCGGCCGGCGCCACGCTCAATATCGCGCTGGCGACGATGCTGCGCGCGGTGCCCTCGCAATCGACCTTCGGGGCGGGCCTGCGCTGGGACCTGGCCCCCGACATGGCATTGAAGCTGCAGCACCAGCGCGTCACGACCCGGCGCGGCTCGCGCGGCATGTTCATCAATACGGTGCCGGACTACCAGTCCGGACACACGGCGCAGGTGACCAGCGCCGCCCTCGACTTCGTGTTCTGAGGGCCGGCATGCGATTTCGAAGCAAGCGGCTGCTGGCTGCCGCCCTCCTCATTTCCTTATCCACCGGCCTGGCGCTGGCCGGCGACCTGGTGGTCGTGGTCTCGGCGCGCAGCCCGGTCGACGCCTTGCGGCCCGACCAGGTGGCGGCGATCTTCCTCGGCCAGGCGCCGCGCTTTCCGAACGGGATGCTGGCCACCGCGCTCGACCAGCCGATCGGCTCCGCCGAGCGCGACCAGTTCTACCTGCGCGTGGCCGGCAAGACCCCGGCCCTGCTGAAGGCCTGGTGGTCGAAGATGGTGTTTACGGGCCGCGGCCAGCCGCCGCGCGAACTGTCCGGCAGCGCCGAAGTGCGCAAGGCGGTGGCCGACGACCCGTCCCTGGTCGGCTATATCGAACGCGAAGCCCTGGATCCGTCGGTGCGGCAGGTTTTGCTGGTGCATTGAAAGGACGTCCATGTTTTCATCTCCCCAATTGAAGGAACGGCGCTCGCGCGGTTCGCGCCTGGCGCGCTGGCTCGGGCGCGGCCTCGACACCCATATCTCGCTGCCCCTGTTCGCCGGCCTGCTCGTCATCGGCCTGTGGGTCCTGACGCTGCGCGTGATCGACGTCGACCATGCCGCCGCCGCGCGCGCGGTGGAGGCGGCCACGCTCGAGCGCGTCGAAACCTATGAAGCGCAGATGGCGCGCAGCCTGTACGGCATCGACCAGACCCTGAAGGTGCTCAAGTACGCGGTCGAACTGAACGGCACCGCCGGCGCCCTGCCGGCCCTGCGCGCGCAGGGCCTGCTCCCGCCCGGCCTGGTCTTCGTGGTGGAAATCGCCGACCGCGAAGGCCGCGTCAGTGCCAGCAATCCGGACGGCGACCCGGAGGACGTCTCGGGTACCGCCTTTTTCCTTTACCACCGCAACAACGACCTCGGCCTGCCTTTCGTCAGCGCGACCATGTCCGACAGTCCCAAGCGCGAAGCGCACCTGCACTTCACGCGCCGCATCAACGACCGCGCCGGGCAGTTCGCGGGCGTGGCGATCGTCGAAGCCGACCCGTCTTATTTCACCAGCGCCTATGAACATTCGCGCGACGGCGAACACGGCATGCTGGGCCTGGCCGGCCTCGATGGCCTGATGCGCGCGCTGCGCGTCGGCGACAGCGTGACCTGGGGCCAGCGCATCGAACTGGGCACCGCCGCCGGCGGCGCCGTCACGCTGCACAAGGGACCGGACGGGATTGTCCGCTACACCAGCGTGCAGCGCCTGCATGGCTTCCCGCTGGCGATCGTGGTCGGCCTGTCGCGCGCAGAACAGTTCGCGCCCTACATCGAAAAACGCCGGGCTTACCTGCTTGCCGCCGGCGGCGCCAGCGCGCTGCTACTGCTGGTGGTGGCCGTGATTTCCGGCTGGGCCTGGCAGCTGGCCCGGGTACGCCGGCGCGCGCGCCGCGCCCAGGAAACCTATGCGGCCGCCTCCGAGGGCAGCCTGGACGCCTTTTTCGTGCTGCGCTGCGTACGCGGCCCCGGCGCGACCGTGGAGGACTTCGTGGTGGAGGCGACCAATTCGCGCGCCGAAGACATCATCGGCCTGCCGCGTGAAGAGATGCGCGGCATGCGCGTGTGCGAGATGCTGCCGAAACTCCGCGACAACGGAATCTTCGACGACATCGCCCTCGTGGCGCTCGACGGCGAACCGCGCGAAGGCGAATGGCAGGCCTCTTCAACCCGGGCCAGCGGGCGCTGGCTACACCGCCAGGTGGTGGCGGTCGAGGACGGCGTGGTCGTGATCGTGCGCGACATCAGCGAGCGCAAACAGGTCGAGGAACGCATCTTCCACCTGGCGCACCACGACGAGCTGACCGGCCTGCCGAACCGGAACCTGATGCACAACCGGATCGAGGCGGCGATCGGCAATGCGGCGCGCCAGGGCAGCGCGGTGGCGCTGGCCTTCGTCGACCTGGACGGCTTCAAGCTGGTCAACGACGGCCTCGGCCACCAGGCCGGCGACGAGCTGCTCAAGGTGGTGAGTACGCGCATGGGCGCCTGCCTGCGCCGAAACGACACGCTGGCGCGCTTCGGCGGCGACGAATTCGTGATCCTGCTGCCGGACCAGGGGCACGATCCGCAGTCGCTCGCGCCGCTGCTGGAAAAGATCCGGATCGCCGTCACCGAGGAGGCCGAGGTGGCGGGCCAGGCGGTGCAGGTCAGCTGCAGCATGGGCGTGGTGATGTACCCGCGCGACGGGCTCGATGCCAACGCCTTGCTCATGAATGCCGACGCGGCGATGTACCGCGCCAAGGACCTGGGCAGTAACAACTTCCAGTTTTACGCGCGCGAAATGAATGCCAGCGTCGAAGAAAAGCTGGTGCTGCTCGACGGCCTGCGCGGCGCCGTGCAGGCGACTTTCGAGGGTGCGCCCGATAACGGTTTCCGGCTGCTGTACCAGCCGAAGATCGACCTGCGCACCGGGCGCCTGTTCGGCGTCGAGGCCCTGATCCGCTGGCAGCATCCGGAACACGGCATGGTGCCGCCGCAGCGCTTCATCGGCCTGGCCGAGGAAAGCGGTTTGATCGTCGAGATCGGCGACTGGGTGATACGCGAAGCCTGCCGCCAGGCGCGCGCCTGGGTCGACGCCGGCCTGCCGCCGGTGACGATGTCGGTCAACGTCTCGGCGCGCCAGTTCGAGGAAGCACGCCTGGTCGAGCGCGTCGCCGCGGCCCTGCGCGACACGCGCCTGGCGCCGGAACTGCTGGAACTGGAAGTGACGGAAAGCCTGATCATGCGCGACCTCTCGAGGTCGGTCGCCAGGATGCGCGAGCTGGAGGCGATGGGCGTGTCGCTCTCGATCGACGACTTCGGCACGGGTTACTCGAGCTTATCCTCGCTGAAGACCTTCCCGATCAGCCGCCTGAAGATCGACAAGAGTTTTGTCAGCGAACTGGCCGACAACCCGGACGACCAGGCGATCGCCATGGCCGTGATCTCGCTCGGCCACAAGCTCAATTTGCGCGTGATCGCCGAGGGTGTCGAAACCGAGCAGCAGCGCGCCTTCCTGCGCGAGAACGAGTGCGACGAGATGCAGGGGTATTTGTTCAGCAAGCCGGTGGCGGCGGATGCGATTGTCGACATGCTGGAGGCGATTGCGCTGGAGCTGGAGACGCCGAAACGGCTGGCGACCGCTTCGTAGGGTGGGCCTCGGCGGCCCCGCGGTCTCCCGCCCACCCTACGGATTACGCCGCCGGTCCGACCGCCTCGCGCAGGCGTTTTACCAGTACGTCCGCATCCGCATCCACCTGCATCAGCCCAGCATGTCCCGGCCGCACGAAGCCTTCTTCCACCTGGTGACGAGCGAAACTCACCAGGCCGTCATAAAACCCGTCCACATTGAGCAGCCCGATCGGCTTGGCATGAATCCCCAGCTGCGCCCAGGTCACCATCTCGAACAGCTCTTCCAGCGTGCCGAAGCCGCCGGGCATGGCGATAAACCCTTCCGACAGCTCGGCCATCATCGCTTTGCGTTCGTGCATGTCCTTCACCACGAACAGCCGCGTCAGGCCCGCGTGCCCGACTTCGCGCTCGACCAGCGCGCGCGGGATGACACCGGTCGCCTCGCCGCCGAGCCTCAGCACCTCGTCCGCGATCACGCCCATCAGGCCGACCTTGCCGCCGCCGTAGACGAGGGCGATGTTGTGCTCGACCAGCACGCGCGCCAGGCTGCGCGCGGCGTCGGCATACAGGGGCTTGGCGCCGTTGGAGGCGCCGCAGTAGACAGCAATCGATTTCATAAATGTTCGGTAATCAGGAGGGATCTTTGCCCTCGTCGGGCAGTTTTTTGAGATATTCCTCGGCCAGCTTCTCGAACAGCAGCCGGGTGTCGCCGCGCAAGTAAGGCCCCAGCATCGACAGCACCTGGTAGCAGCCGCGCGCCAGCGCGTCGGCAATGGCCTGCTGCTCGCTGTACTTGCGCGGGTTGCGCACGTATTCGTAGGACAGCCAATAGGTCGCCACCACCACCATGTTGGTCGCCATCGCGCCGATCTGCTGGTCGCCCGCTTCCAGCGAATTTTCGCTGCGCAGGTCTTCGCACAGCTGGCGCGCGACCTTGATCTTGTGGGCGAGGATGGCCTTGAAGTGCAGTTCGAGCTTGCGGTTGCGCGACAGCAGGTCGTTCAGGTCGCGGTAGAAGAAGCGGTAGCGCCAGATCAGCTCGAACATCAGGTGCAAATACAGCCAGACGTCTTCCATGTTCGAACGCCGGCCCGCCGGCACCGTCAGGATGCGCTCGATCTCGGCTTCGAACTGCACGAAGATCGAGTTGACGATGTCGTCCTTGTTGCGGAAATGGTAGTACAGGTTGCCGGGCGAGATATTCATCTCCTCGGCAATGACGGTCGTCGTGATGTTCGGCTCGCCGAACTCGTTGAACAGCCTGAGCGAGAGCTCGAGGATGCGTTCACGGGTGCGGCGTGGAGCTTTCTGTAGCATGGATGGCGGTCTGGTTGGTGTCACCCGCAAGCATATCATCGAACCGCAGCTCGACGACACTGCGGCCGGGCTTGCAGGTCACTCGGCGCTGTCGCGTTTTGGCGCGGCGCGTTTGGTGGCGGGGCGCTTGACTGCGCCTGTTTTGGCGGTCGCCTTAGTGGTCGCTTTAGCGGCCGGCTTCTTTGCGGCGGCCCGCCGCATCTGCTCGCCAGCCAGCTCGGCCAGCATCCGTTCGAGTTCGTCGATGCGATTATTCAGCGCCTCCATCTCGCTGCGCGCGGGCACGCCGATCGTGGCCAGCGCACGCGCCACGCGCTCCTCGAACACCTGTTCCAGCTTGCCCCAGGTGCCCGACGCGCGGCGGCTGGAACGCTCGGCCTTGCGCGCCACGGTGTCGGTCGCATCCTCGACCTGGCGCGCGCGCTTCTGCAGCTCGCTGCCGTCGCGCACCAGGCGCGTGAACGCGCGCCCGCCCTCCTGCTCCTGCGCCTTGGCGAAGGCGCCCAGGCCCGCCTGCCAGATCTGCTGGGCCGAACTGCGCACCGCGCGCGACAGCTCTTCTTCTTCCTGCTCGAGTTCCTTGATATTTTTCGTCATCGCTTCCTCATGCCGCCCGAACCCATTGTAGGTCCGCACGATAGAACCCGCATTTTAAACGCCGTGCACCCGCTGCGCGGCAAAGCCTTCGTGCAGCAGCGCCAGCAGCTCGTCCAGGCGCCAGGGCTTGGGCTGGAAGGCGTCCGCATCGCCGCTGGCGAGCGAGGCCGCGATCGCCGGGTCGTCGCGCGCACCGGACAGCAGGATGCGAAAGCTCGCCGGCTGCATGCGCCTTGCCTGCGCCAGCAAGGCGGCGCCGCTCATCTCCGGCATCAGGTGATCGCTGACGATCACGGCGACCTGCTCACGCGCCAGCACGGCGAGGGCGGCGCGCCCGGAACCGGCCGTCTCCACGCGCCAGCCCTGCCCCGCCGCGGCGTCGGCCAGCACCTCCAGCATGAAGGGGTCGTCATCGACCAGCAGCAGGACCGGGCCTGCCTGCGTATCCGCGGCGACCGCATCGACGGCCGGCGCCAGCGCTTTCAATTCCGCCATCACGGTATCGAGCACGCGTGCGTTGCAGCCCAGCGCCACGTGCCCGACGCCGCCCAGCGCGATATTACGCGCGCCCTCCAGCACGCTCGAGGTTTGCGGCGCGACGATGTTGTCGTGGTGGCTGAAGATCGAGGTAACCAGGGCGCGCCGCCCCGCGTCTTCGCTGGCGGCGAGTTCGCGCAGCCAGCCGCTGGTGCGCCGCATCTGGACCGCGTTGGCGCCGGGCCCGAAATCCGCGAGCCGCGTGCCATGGTGCGGCGTGCCGAGCGTGACCAGGCGGGCGACGCGCGCGCTGCCGTGTGCACGCATCCAGGCGCGCGCCACCAGGCCGCCCATGCTGTGGGCGACGATGGCCACTTGCGGCGCGCCGGTCGCCATGCACAAGTCCTCGACCGCGGCTTGCAGCGCCGGCACATAGTCGTCGATCGCACCGCCGACCGGTTCCAGGTCGATGCTCGCGTAACTGATGCGGTCGCGCTCAAGGCGCGGCATCAGGTAAGTCCAGTAGCCGCTGTTGCAGCCGTAGCCGTGCACCAGCAACACGGGGACCGCGTGCAGGTCGGGAGAAATGCGCGGATAGATGCGGCGGCAGGCCGCGGCGCGCGGCATGAACCAGGAACTGTGCAGCATGCTCGACCTGAATTCCTCGCCCAGCAGGCGCAGGCGCGCGCCCGGGCCGAGGCGGTATTCGCGCGGCGTCGGGCTGGCGAAGCAGGCGCTGAGCACAAAATTGTTCATGTTGATGATGAGGCGCACCAGCACCACGCAAGCGAGGCCACACAGCAGCGCCGCCCAGGGCGCGGCCCCGAACCAGCGCCAGGCTGCGAACGCGATGCCGGCTGCGCCCAGGGCCTGCACCATCAGCAGCCATCGCAGCATCCGGCGCGCGCTCATGCCCGTTGCCATGCGCATTCTCACACCACCCGCGGCGCCGGCTTGCCGGTCAGCGCCTGCGCCAGGCCGCTCGCCAGGCGCGCCGTGATGCCGTAGATCGACAGCTGCGGATTGGCGCCGATCGAGGTCGGGAACAGCGATCCATCGTGCACCGACAGGTTCGACAATTCCCGGTAGCGCCCGTCCGGCGCGACCACGCCGCGTTTGGCGTCGCCTGCCATCGTGCAGCCGCCCATCACGTGGGCCGAGGCGACGCGCGTCATGTGGAGCTTTTGCGGCAGCGCCGCGATCTCGCGCTTCGCCTCCGCCCAGCTGGCGTAGGAGCGCGCGGTCTCGTGCGCCGGCTGCACGGCTTTGGCGCCGGCCGCGAACTGGATCTCGGCCATCGTCAGCAAGGCGCGGCGCGCGCCGTCCCACAGGAAGTCGTTCAATGGATAGTCGAGCACCCCCGCGCCATCCTTCAGTTTCACCGTGCCGCCCGGCGACTCGGCGTGGAAGCCGTCGCGCAGCAGCGCCAGCATGCCGTTGATGTGCGGGAACTGGCGCATGATCTCGGCATGCCGCTGCCCGAAACCGTTCAGGGTCGTCGACAGCAGCACCGGATGCAGCGGCGGCGCTTCGAGCTTGTAGCCGATCGCGCCATCGATCGGGCCCGTGTGCAGGAAGTGGTCGGAATACACCGTCTGCGGCGCGCCCGCATATGCGTCGACGCGCTGCGGGAAGATGCCGGCCGAGATCAGGGTCGGATGCAGGAAGCTGCGCTTGCCGAGCAGGCCGTGCGGATCCGGCGCGCCTGAGCGCAGCAGCAGGGCCGGCGAGTTGATCGCGCCGCCGGCGACAACGAAGTGCTTCGCACGCAGGCGCAGCACGTGCCCGGTCGGCGCCACGCCATCGAGACCCAGCGCGCTGCACAGCAGCTCGTCGGCATGCTCGCCGCGCAGGACAAAACGCTCGGCGCGCGCACGGGTGACCAGGGTCGCGCCATGGTCGAGCGCCGAAGGAATCGTCGTCACCAGCATCGACTGCTTGGCGTTCGTCGGGCAGCCCATGCCGCAATAGCCCAGGTTCCAGCAGCCGTTGACGTTGCGCCGGATGAAGCCGGCCTTGATGCCGAGTTTGTCCAGGCCGCGTTTCAGGAGGTCGTTGTTTTCGTTGGGCGCGGCCTGCCAGTCGCTCACGTGCAAGCGCGCCTCCATCATCG
>Ga0308170_10003844_pt1 | contig 12087 bp, 15 predicted proteins | sample PhyBR2_2_FD_202136 | JGI IMG/M metagenome (GOLD analysis project Ga0308170, IMG submission 202136) | Phyllosphere microbial communities from UC Gill Tract Community Farm, Albany, California, United States - DLSLSB.R2 | ecosystem: Host-associated > Plants > Phyllosphere > Unclassified | place... | reverse complement strand
CCACCTCCCCCCCCCCCCTCCTTTCTTCCTCACGCCTCCTCTCCTCTCCTCTCCCTCCTTATTCTCTCCCAATCATGTCAGACGCCGAACTCGATCTATCTGATTATGACGACTACCTATCCGGTGGAGATGACGATGCAGAAATGGCCTTAAGTTCACCACTCGACTCTCCAGACCCTCAAGATGACGATGATCAAGGAGGTTCAGATTCTGGTTTCTCTCCCTTCGCTTCTTCCACTCCAGTATCCAATTCGTACAAAGGACGAGGAGGTAACAAAGGGAAAGGAAGGGCTAGTTTGGGAGAAGAGAAATTGTATGGTCAGGTAGAGTATAGAGTACTCAGTTTGAACCAATTGGAGATGGAACAGAAAGTCGCAATCGATTATGTTCAGGATATGTTGAAACTAAAGGTAAAGTTCACTACTCCTCACGAACTTTGATTTTGAAGGGAGCTGATTATTTGGAGGGACATGAAACAGCCTGAATCAGCTGCTGTGTTACTTCGTCATTTCAATTGGAAGAAGGAGAAACTTATTGAAGTAAGTCACAACTATACTCACTACACTCGATCGAAAGGAGAGCTGATTGAAGGGAGAGAGTGAAATAGGCTTATATGGAAGATGCGGAAGTTACGTTAGCGAAAGCAGGAATTCATGAAGGAGGTTCTCAACCACGATTGAAGAGGGTCAGAGGGTTCACTTGCGAAGTATGTTACGATGACGAAACGAAGGAAACTCTAGCTTTGAATTGCGATCATCGATGTAAGTGCAAAAAAGTTCCCTCTCTTTCCCTGTCTCCCTCCTTTCGTACTCGAGCTGATGGGAAGGGATGGTTTGGGGGGGATTGTAGTCTGTAAAGAGTGTTATAGTCATTATATTCAGAGTAAAGTGGTGGATGAAGGAGAAAGTAGGAGGATTCAATGCATGGGTAAAAATTGTAATGTCATTGTCGACGAAAAGACGGTGGAATTACTAGTCAATCCAGAAATCCTCACTCGGTACGTTCTCCCCCTTTCCCCTCTCCTCATTGCGAGTCCGAACTGATGAGTAGGTGAGCGAATTTAAGATATCGTACTTTATTGAATCGAACCTACGTCGACGACAACACTTCGATGACTTGGTGTCCCGCCCCAAACTGCGAATACGCCATACAATGTTCAGTACCTCAACGATCACTCGACGTCGTCCTCCCCACCGTCTCTTGCGTATGCGGTCACGTATTCTGTTTCGGATGTGGACTCGATGGGGATCATAGACCTTGTTGTTGTCCCGTCGTGAGGAAATGGGTCAAGAAGTGTAAGGATGATAGTGAGACTAGTAACTGGATTAGTGCAAACACGAAGGAGTGCACGAAATGTCATTCGACTATCGAGAAGAATGGGGGTTGTAACGTGAGTTTCCTCTCTTGACGCTCTCATCTGATTCTTATTGATTGCTGATGCGTCAACGTTGGTGGGTCACAGCATATGACTTGTAAGAAGTGTCATTGGGTGAGTTTTCCTCCTCCTTTCTCTCCTTCTCGCACACTGCTGATCTCGACGCTCCACTCACTTGGTAGGAGTTCTGTTGGGTATGCATGGGACCTTGGTCAGAACATGGAACTGCATGGTACAACTGCGCACGTTACGAAGAGAAGGGAGATACTTCGAAAGACGCTCAATCAAGAAGTCGTGCTTCGCTCGAACGATACCTTCACGTGCTTTTCTCTCTTCGTCTCTACATCCTCACATTCACGAGCTGATTGGCGGAGAGGAGTTTCGCAGTACTACAACCGATTCGCAAACCACGAACAATCGATCAAACTCGAAGCCGACCTCTACGCACGCACCGAAAAGAAGATGGAAGAACTACAAGAATCTTCCACGTTGTCTTGGATCGAAGTACAGTTCTTGGCGAAAGCGGTCGAGACTTTGGGGAGAGTCAGGACGGTTTTGAAGTGGACCTATGCCATGACTTTTTATTTGGAGAAGAACAATCAGACTCAAATGTTCGAGGATAACCAAAAGTGCGTTCTCACCACGTTCCTCTCTATCTCTCTCGTACATGGAGGAGACTGATCGAATGGATTGTGTGTTCGCAGTGATCTTGAACAAGCAGTTGAATCTTTGTCGGAATTACTCGAGAGACCATTGGAAGAAGACAAGATCGCGGAACTTCGTCAACAAACTACGGACAAGACGGTGTATGTTATGAAACGTTGTAAAGTCTTGTTGGAGGATACTTTGAGAGGGTACGATGAGGTGAGTTTGCACAGTTTTCTCTTCTATCATCTAGGCACTCTCTCGATCCGGGAACGTTCGCTGACTGAATTTACATCGTTGTGCAGGATCGATGGATCTGGAAAGACCCAATTCACATCTAAAATCTACCTCTCCTCGTTCTCCCGCATCTTTCGCTTTCGCATTTCCCTCGTTCCTCGTTCACAACTCCCAATTCGGTACTTTTCCCCTTACCCCTCTCACCTCGCAACTCTACCTCTATACCTTTCATCTATTCTCCTTCTACCTCTGGCACTTTCTACGCTTCTCTCCCACAACTATACTCGGTCTTGCTTTTGCCTTTTTTTGGTGGCTCACACTTTTCCCTCCCTGTGTTTAGCGATTCCTCTACTCTCTCTCTCTACTCTTTTGTCATCGTTGTAATTTCTCAAGCTTCCCTTTACTCTCTACAGACTCGTCGCCGAAGACCAAAATCAGGAGGATCTAATCTTGCGAAGAACTCAACTCAAAACTCCTTAGAAAGTTCAAAACTCATAGCAACAAGAGTAGAGGGCCTTCGTCCTCGCAACAAAGAGAGTTGCCTGACTACGATGAGTTCTCCCTGCTTCAGTTTCGCAGAACCTGAACAACTCGTTCGCAGCGTACCTTAAGCAATCGTAGGGAGGATTCGGATGCGAGGGACCAGACCCGAAGAGGTAGATTGCCCAGAAGACGACGAGCTTGTGCAAGAATGTTGACCACCAAGGACCGATCGAAGGAGAGTAGGCGAGACCAGGCCAGTAAGGCTCGAGGATGGCACCGACGAGACAGCTGAATGGATCTGATCTTGCGATGATCGCCGAGTCGGGACGGTATGTGACACTTTGATGGCGTATTATGAGCTCTTCGTCGTTTTGGGCAGCGAGAATGCGGAGTTCGACGAGAGAGCGTAGCCTCGCTTCATCGAGAGACTGGGTGGCGCCGTCGTTCTCCACGAAGGATTCGACATAGGTCTAGTCGTGCACAAGGCTGGGAATGAGACAAGGGAATCCAGATTGAAAGGAATACAGCTCACGTCGAAAGAATCGAAATCGGCATGCGCGGCTCTAAACGCATCGACCCTTTGAGAGCAGTGGATTCCATTCTCTTTACACCGATCTGCCTCGCCGCGACTGAGTAGGGGCCATCTGAACGGATTGGAACCGCAAATTCGGCGGTGCATCGAGTAAATCTGCTCGAATTGATTCAAAGATGAGCTTGATCGATCGTTACGAGCGCGAAAAAACTCACGAGCTTTTGGTGTTCCCTTGAGCAGAAGAACATCCAATCCAGTCCTTGAGAGGCGCACGACGAACAGCGAGTTGTGGTCGTTCGGCCGCAAACAACGCACTCTCCTGAATTGACGGGAGTTTGAGGAATAGTCGACGAGGACATGGGTCGAGATGAGAGTGTGGCTGGAGAGTATCGAAGAGTTGAGTGACGTCGAAAGAGGGAAGAGAAGAAGAGGAAAGAGAGAAGAAAGCGGGAAGAGGAGGGGGAGGACCGCGGAAAGTCCGGTCGAAGGGATGGAGAATGAGCAAATCGATACGAATAGAAAGCATCTCCTTCGATGTTCGAGCGTAAGAAGGAGATGGTGAGGAGAGCATGAGGAGAGCGTTCGAAGCGAGAAATTCGAGCCAAAGCAGCGATCTTGCTACTGTTCTGCGGTCGTTCAGCGTCTTGAGACGGGGCGGAGCAGCTGCAGCTCTTCGATCGGGATAGAGAGGAAGAGCACGAGGAGGTCGATGACACAAGATATGCAATAGAACGGTCCGAGGAATACAACCTGTAAAGACTCGGGATTAGAGGTTCTCTATCAAACGAGAGCAGAGATTACGGGACTCACAACATAATGCAGTAAGCTCCTGACAGATCTGACCGACCGATCATGCCTCGCTTCCCTTAGGAAGCAAGAGTAATCTCGGTCCTCAGGGCTTCTTGACTGAGAGGACGAGCAAACGTCTCGATTAAATGTGTGATCAATCGCTGAGCTTCTTCCCGATTGGTTTTGGTCACGTCATGCTGAAGGATGTGTATCACCTTATGTAGCGCGTGTCTGACGTATAACATGTCAGGTCGCCCACCACTTGCCATGTCGATGGTCGAACGGGCGATAAGATGATAAAGAATAAGTAATCGATGCATCAGGGGATCCCACCATGTCTGATCATCCAGCGGTTCCTTGCTAACGAGTTCCTCCCAACACCCTATGACGTGTCGAATCATGAAGCCAAAGGTATCCTGAAGCATTTCCTCTGCTTCTCCTTTGGCATCCCCCTCTTTGTAGAGTTTCACCCTTACAGCGATACATTCGGCACGAAGAACCGCGACTAACGAGAACTTGTGCGAATCGATGCCTTGTCCGAGCCCATAAGGAAGCTGTGCGATACGAATTAATGACTATTCGTTGAGATTTAAGCGATCAGCATTCCTTCGAGAAATTGATCGCAAGAAACACTGAGCTAGACTCACATCAAGCGACTTTCCTTCATACCAGGTCGGTACGACCTCACCAAACGTCTTCCCTTCATAACATTTCCGTGTGAGCGATTTCGAGTCTCTCACTCTCTGAGCTTCCTTCTCCGTAAGCTCCGGCCACCGCAGAGGACTAGACAGCTTTCCGCAGACTCGCTTGTGAGTCTTATAGATCTACAGGAGTGGGAGTGGAGGAGAACGGAGAGTTGAGAGATCAAGGAGAGAGGTGGGTTTCAGAATCAGCTCTGAAGCGCGAGAGGAGAGCTAAGAAGACTCAGAGAGCTACTCACAAGCTTCTGGTGTTCCCTCGAGCAGAAATACATCCATTTTGTTCCATTTGAAGCACATTCAGAACAGCGAGTTGCAGTTCGAGTTCCACACACTACGCAATCCCCTAGCGAGTCGATTGGTGGACTTGCCGACATCTTGAGTGTTTGAGGTTGTCGAGTGCTTTGAGGGAGAGAAAGTGAGGTGAAGGAAACGAAAGAGATTTCGCAAAAGTCCAAGTATCCTTACAAAAGTTCAAGCAATTCATTTCTCAATCGCGACTATGCGTGATTACTGTATGTCAAGTACAAAACCATCACAGAAAGAAAAATCAGGTCCGTTTCAACCGGGTCAGAGGAGCTATCAAAACCTGTCGCCGCGAAGTTGCTTCAAAGCCTTGAGGAAGTTGTCGGCTTTGTTCGCATACTGCTCTGGGACACGACACCTACAGACATTCTCGACCTGCTCGTAAGCGTGTTTGACCATCTCATGACTAACTCCAGCTTTCCCCTTCAAGACGTCGAGGATGGTCGAAACATTGACTTTTTGCGTGTAGAGCTCGAAGAAGATTAAGAGCCGGTGCTGAAGTTCGTTGGACCATTCGGACCTGGTTCGCTAACGAGCTCCTCCCAGTGACCATCCTCAAAGCTAATGATTCGACCGTAAGGATTGGGATCAAAGAACGAGTCGTCCAAATCGCCGAGAGTTTTCGACTTCTTCAAGAGCGCGATTTCGACGAGGAAGGCTTGATCTCGGATGATGGCTGAGATCTTCGAACGGCCGTCGAGCTGCTCACTCGTAAGCTCGCGAGCTTGATCCTCTCCAAGCCATTCGAAGAAGTTAGGCTGTTGAGCGTCCGAACGTTTTGTCAGCGATATCAGACTAGCCTGAACTTTGAGCGCTCACCATGAAAGGGTCGCCTCGCTTTGCAGCATCTTCTCCCCGAGTTCTTCCTTGGTATATCTCGAGAGGAATGTTGACGAGTCGGTTGAAGAGCTTGATCTCCTTAGGGTTGAGTCCTGGCCAACGCCACACTTGCGAGAGAGTACCACAGTGTCGTTTGTGAGTCTTCCAGATCTGTCGATGCAGTCAAGAAGCGAGATGATTAGCAGCCAGCACTAGTCTTCCTTGGGAAGGGAAGACACGAGACTGTTAGCTTACGAGTTTCTGATGTTCTTTTCCGCAGAAGTACATCCATCCTAGACCATGAGAAGCGCAAGAGGAGCAGCGAGTTGTCGTAACTTGACCGCAAACGACGCATTCTCCTGAGGAAGCGGGAATGGGAGAGGAAGTTGAGGACATGGGTTGAGGAAGAACGGAGGCTGAAGAGTATCAAGGAGTCGAGTGAAGTTGCGAGAGGGAAGGGAAGAAGGGGAAAGAGGAAAGCGGGAACAGGAGAGGGCGAAATTGACAGAGAACCGCGGAAAGTCCGGTCGACGTTCACGACGAAAGAGGGTGATGATGGATAGAGAGAGTCGATGGCTGTCTTCCGGCAGGGGAGGGCGAGGTCAAAGAGAGGACGAGAAAGGCGTTGAAAGCGAGAAATTTGAGCAAAAGCAGCGATCCTTTCCTCCTCTTCCGCACGACGAATCCGTCTCTTGCACGCAACGAGTGATGAATGGCGCGGATAGACGCACTGTTCGACGGAGAGAAGGACTATCCTTCCTGCGAGTTGTTAGAGCCACCTGAAGGAGAGGCGGTTAGCAACTAGACGAAAAAACAACGAGTGAAACAGGGACGAACGAGTGTGTGACTCAATCGCTTGCTCGCTATCCCGTCAGTCTCAATGCCCTCCAAGAACTCAGAGCAGAGTGATAGAGGGAGACAGACTCGCAGCGAAATCACTTTGCAAAGCATCCTTACTCGAAGAAAACTTCCGAACACTTGCACAACAGTGATAGTCAACAAACGCATACATCTATACACAAGAATCGAATCATCTAGTCGTGAGCGTATTGAGCTACTTTTGAGAAATAGTATGGTTTGTTTGGTCTCAAAGGGAGATTTTCGATTTCCAGCGTATCTCTTCTCTGGGTCGACATCGAGATCAAGTCGAGTTTGTTCCTGTGACAGAAACGAATCGATAAGTCAGTACAGAGTCAGAACGACTGAGAGCTCGAATCGACTCACATTCTCCCTCGAGCGGAACTCTTTAAACGACAAGTCATATTGAACGAGTACTTCCTCGATTCGCTCAGGATGTTCGGATCCTCCAATCCCCACATCTCGACGAGATCACCTCGTAATCGCCAGCGACCGAAAGTAAGGCCTTGGATTCGAAGGGAAGGGTTCAATCGGCGAACGACGGTGTTTGGTGGATCGGTTGTCAAGAGCGAGATGACGAGACCGTGGCGATAGAAGCCTAAGTGAGCCGCCGAAGAGTAGTATGAGTCGACTTGTAGAACGCGGGCAGGGAGAAGAGCGAAACGTACGGAAGTAACGATAGAAAGTGATCAAGTGAGTTGGTGCGTAGATCGATACGACTTCTCCTCGTCGAAGGTAAGTAACGACACTGATAAAGCACCCATCCAGTCGAATTCGAGGACTGAGAGGAGAGAGGATTATCAGCTCGACGAATCCTTTACAGAAGCCTACTGATGAAACTTCGCCTCACTGCTCGACATAGAATCTCCGCCAATCACTACCGTGTAGCTTGACGAGTTCCGCTGCCGACTCATCCCGTGCGATTTGCTGAGCAGGAACATAGGTTCGACGACCGAGAGCTCTGTAGAATCGAGACAAAGTCAGCGACAGCTTCGCAAGCATCGAAGAACAAGTTGACTCACCTCCACAGAGCTGAATCGAGAGTGATGATTCTCGCCGCTCGACAAACCCTCGCGAACCTCTCCAACGCCTCGACATCGCTTTTCCACTCTCGCTCAATATCATCCAGTTCCAATTCTGCTTCCAACATCATCATCTCCTCTTTGACTGTCCGTTTCTTGAGCGCTCGCTTGCCTCGATGGTGAACACCTGTAGATTCATCGGCGTCTTTCGATTTCGGTGGAGCGAGCATCGGGGAGAGGACGAGATGTCGTAAGATGAGGAGGAGAACTTCGTGTGGTAGATTGGCGAGGGGTAGAGGTTTCTCTTCGTTTGCAGGGATGAAATGGAGAGTTGCGAGAACTTGTTCGGAAGTCATCGTTTGCTTCGGCCCTAGTTCCTCCTTCGGAGACTGGAGCGATGGTAGCGGTTCCCCTTTCTTCGATGGGGACGTCGGCGCTTGGATAGATTGTGGCTTCCGTTCGTAAGGGTTCTCGGCGAAGGACTTGATTAACGAGTTGAGGAGGAAACTTGTACTGCTAGGATGGGTCGAATTCTTGTCCGTCTTTCCTCCCGTCTCCTCGTGAGCCTCTTCCTTACTTCTGTGCTCCTTCGATGCTTCGTAATCGGGACCTAGCTGTAAAGTACGCTCGAACTTGAAGTCTGTTGTAGGTGGAGTCGGTTCTTGACCTCTCGCGACAGCTCTAGCTTGAGCCGCCGTTGTCGCTCTATTCCAAGTCTTGTCTACATCGGGATCGAGTCGGAACGCAGATCGATAATTGACTAGAGCTGTTTTGGGGGAGATTTCAAGCGATGAGGTAAGAGGCCAAAGTTTGCACCTGTTGGAAGTACAGGGGGAGCTCACCATCGTTCAATCTACCTTCTTGTTCACTCTTGACTGCTTCACTGTACAGATCGAGTGCAGATTTGGGTCGTTCCCTCTCTTTCTCCTTGATCGGTTCAGGTCGATCTCCGATCTGAGTCTCCTCCAACTGTACTTCATCGAGCTGCCGTTGGACTGATTCGAGCCATGATTTGCCTTTTGGAGAGGTCGGCTGAGGTTGCTGAGGCTGGGGTTGGGGTAGATCTCGAGGAGGTGGGATCTTTGTGGAAGTGGAAGCAGTCGAAGGAGGAGGAGGTTGCCGACGTTTAGTCTCTTCTTGCCATTCTCTACGGAATGCTGCTAGCTCGTCTTCGATTTCTGGTGCTGGCGGAGGTGGTTGAGATGACATGTCGAAGAAGAGAAAAGAGCTTTCGTACGATCTGAGTTGTCTGCTCCTCGGCATTTTGATCGAAGCACTTTTGCGATGGTGTCAGAGTCCCTACGAAGCGTCAGATTGCTAGAGAAAGAGCAAGTCTTGCAAACTGTGTTAAGGAGCATCTTCGAAAAGGCTTTCGCACCAAGAGTTTCCTGCTCTGCGTTCGTTCTCTGATAGTAGAGCCGCGCGGGCGAAGAGGACAGGTGAATAGAGAGACACTTTTGACCATTTCAGCTAGTTCGACAGGTGACAGATGAGAGACATATATGAGCAAAGGAGCGACAAAGAGAGAAGACGTTTTGACCACGAGACAGGATTGGAGAAGTGACAACAGGGAGAATCGGAAGGGGAGGCGGAAGCGGTATCAGACGTAGTACTGGAAATGAGAAGGAAAAAAGTCAGCAACTGGAAGAGGAGACGATGCAAAGCGAAAGAAAACGAGAACTCACTCGGAACAGAGGGTGTCGGTCACCTAAAGCTTCAATCTCTTTCGCTGACATACCTGTGAGACCAAGTCTCTTTTGAAGTTCGGGGTCGGTTTGACTGCGAGTCATCATATCGATCTCTCCTCCATCTTCGTAAGTTTCGGGTTTTCCGTAGAGGCGATCTCGTTTCGCGTTGTCTCGTTTGAGGTCGAAGTGAAGGAAGAGGGAGAGTACGACAGCCATGGCAGCGAATCCGAGTCCAACGGCGTGTCCTCTCATGTAACGGGGTCGGTCGACAGCGAAGTAAACCAGCGAAGAGATGATTCCTCCAGAATTTCCTGCCAAAGTCAAGCTCTGAATCAGTCAAAGGCGCGGAGCAAGAGGTTAGAGCTCGAACTAACCGAGAGTGAACATCATGCCTGATGCGAGAGCTCGTTTGTATGAAGGTCCACTACGACAAAACGAAGCAATTCAGTTTTGAGCTCGAATCTTCGCAAAAACAGGACGTACACGTTGGCTCCGAGCCATGAGATGGTGCAAGCGATAGAGGGAGCTACACCACCGACACAGAGGAAAAGGGCGACTGCGCGAAAGAGTCGAATGTCAGCTGCAGAGCCAGGAGAGACCATCGAAAGAAACTGCTCACAGTAAGCAACACCTGGGGAAGTGACTGGGTTGACTCCGAGAAGAATAGCGTATCCGATAACGACAATGGACATCCACCAGACGTTGAAGAGACCTCGTTGTTGCTTCTTGTCAGAATAAAAGGCGGAAGCACTGAATTTGGGGAGTGAAACTGGTGAGTTGGGAAACGGCATGATACGAACGGATCGAAACTCACAGGGTGATGAAGAACGCAAGGAAGTAGGGAGGCGTTGAAAGGAGTTGTGCTTGCCAGCGCTCCCATTTACCGAGTGATGCGAGAATGGTAGGAACGAAGAGTGAGAGCGAGTAGAGAGGTTCGGCGACTCCGATGTAGATGAACATGTAGATCCATACGCGGTAGTCGGTCACAGCTGACTTGAGATGACCCCAAGAGAAAGCCTGAAGTCGACAATGTCAGAAAAGGTTGAGAGGGGAACCAGCGAAATTGAGCTCACAGCTTCACCTGAAGCTCCTTGATCTTTCTTCAACCTTGCGACGACAAAGACCTTCTCTTCGGGAGTGAGGAACTTGGAGTCATCGGGGAAGTCGTCGATGAGCCATGGGGAAACGCAGGCGACGACGAAAGTCATCAGTCCCTCAATAATGAAAATCCAGCTCTGTGCATTGGAACAAAGGAAGGAGTCAGGCTTGTTGCTGAATGTAGCTGTTTGTTGGAGTCTGACAAGATAGGGAGTGGGAAGACTCTTCGAGAGTACGGGAAGACAAGGCTTTTCCCTCGTTTGTCTTTGATCGGATATAGAATCTGAACTCACCCAACCGGCCTTTCCTCCTACACCATGCATCTGTCCGAGTCCATAAGCCAGCAAACCTCCGAAGGCACCTGCTAGAGTGGCGGAAGAGAAGAAGATAGCGATTCGGAGATTGGTTTCGGATCGTTTGTACCATCTGGAGATGAACGAGTCAGTGTCTCGATCTTCGCTGCTTTACTACGTTCTAGATGCTCACAGAGTCAGATAGAGACCTACGTGTAGCTCACAAGGACTGTCAGTATGAGACAGACTCAAGTGAAGGTGCGGAAGCCCCATTTCGAAACTTACAGATTCCGGGGAATAGACCAGATTCTGCCAATCCCAAGAAGAAACGAGCGGCGGCGAGACCAGCGAAATTGTGTACGATACCCATGAGTGTCATGACCTGATGAAAGGGAGGTCAGTCGCTAGAAGTGAACGCGAGAAAGCTCCAAAAAGCTCACGATTCCCTATAACCGAGAACGAAAGGTCAGCAATCGCACACAGTGATACATAGTTCAACATATCGGACTCACCCATGCAAACATCAATGCGGGAATGTAAATAGAAGGTCGGAACCGCTTGATCAAGACGTTACTCGGGGCTTCCGTGATAACCTGCGATTCAAAGACAACGTCAGTCTCTGCCTCCAGTGATCACAATAAGACCAAACACACATAACCGACGAAGAAGAGAACGAGAGCGATGTTGTACTCGTTGCCTTTCAGGTTGAGATCAGCTTCGAGACCGTCGAGTTCTGCGCGGGAATAGAAATGTCAGTGAAATGCTGGCTTGAAACGAAAGAGTAGAGCACTTACTCGCTTGACCAATGTTGACACGGTCCAAGAACGACAGTAGATAAAGTAAGGAGAGGAAGGGAACAAGCTATCGGTCGAGTCAACGGAATCGTCAGTTTCGAAGACACAACGTGGTTAGAGAGCGTGGACGTACTTTGAAGTCAATCTTTCGAACAATACGTCTCTCTTCTTCGGCTGATACGGCCGCTACTACCTTCTCCTGGTAGTATTCATTCTGCGAGACGTGACCTTTCTCTTTCGTATCTTGTTCTGAAGAGTGTAGTGAAGGTGTCGACATTGTTTTCCGAGGTTGTCGCGTTGAGGTAGAGTCGAGTGTGAGTAGAATGAAGGAAAGAAAGAGAGGGAAGAACGGAAGAAACTCTGAAGCGAAATAGCGTCCTGCAAGAAGCGTCCCCACGCTACCCTTTTGCGAAAACTCTTTTTTTGCACTCAAATTGGTTTGTAGGCACC
>Ga0308170_10003839_pt1 | contig 12098 bp, 10 predicted proteins | sample PhyBR2_2_FD_202136 | JGI IMG/M metagenome (GOLD analysis project Ga0308170, IMG submission 202136) | Phyllosphere microbial communities from UC Gill Tract Community Farm, Albany, California, United States - DLSLSB.R2 | ecosystem: Host-associated > Plants > Phyllosphere > Unclassified | place... | reverse complement strand
CCGCACGGGGGCTCGTTATGGCGCGGCTGGGCGATTGGGCGCAGCTGGCGAGGGGTGCGTGCTGCTTCGCACCGTCGAGTCGAGCGTACCGGCGACTGGCAGCGGGTGCGAGGGCGAGCCGAGGGGAAACGAGGGCGGGACGGGAGCTGGCGGGGAGGGCGGCGGCCGATTTCGAGGATCGCAGGCGAGCGTCTTCACGGGCGGGGTGGGTTGCTTGCTGGGTCGCTGCGCGAGTGTCTGCTCGACCGAGGCGAGCACTAGACAGCCGTGGCTCGAGCGAGGAGGGACGGCAGCGCGAGGCCAAAAGTCGCCTCTCGGCTCCACGCGCTGCACGGCCCGCCGCTCAGTTCTTGCTCTGCTCGCAGCGGAGCACTCAAATTTCCGGTGCCGGCGGGCCCCCGGTCAAGCTCTCGAGGGGCACGCGCAACGTGGGTGTTCATCTGGCGACGCCGAGGCGGCCGAGGCTCGTGCACTCCTGCCGCTTCTCGCAATGCGCTGTCGACGATCTGCGTTTCCGTCGGTGAGCCCGCGCTTTGCGACACGGATCTCTCCCTGCTCCCCCTCGCAGTCTCACCGGCTAAAGAGCAAGCGAGATGAATCGCAAGCCGAACGCCGTCACTGCTCCTAGCTCTGTCCACCTCGCCGCTGGCCTTTTCGTCAGCACGCACGAGGCCGTCGACGGACATGAGCGTGCGCGGGAGTCGGGTACCAGCTCGGGACGACGCGCGGAAGCGGCGTCAAGGTTGGGCAGGTGCGCCGCGCAAGCGGTCGGACGGGCGAGAAGCTGCACGAGGAAGCCTCGAGCGCGCGCGCGCAGGCGGAAGCTCCAAGTCGCACCGCGACCGCGACGAGCTCGTCGTCGTCGTCAGCGAGACGCCCAAGCTTGCGAGGCGCGAGAAGAGCGTCTGCGAACGAGAGGCTTTGACGCAACCGCCGACGGCCCGAGCACCGAGAGCCCGCTCTCGCTCGCAACTGGTCCGGGTCCGAGCGGGGCGCGCGGCGCAACACGGCGGCTTTCGCGCGCGCACGATTGGGCAGCGTTTGCGGAGAGCTTGCACGCGGTACACAACGCAAGACACGCTTGAGCAGGAAGACTTGGCGAGTTCGAAGTCGTGCCAGGTGCGTGCATGCGCGGCGCACCTCGGGCGAGACGAGCTTCCGGGCGCAGGGCAGCGCAAAAGTCGGGCAGGTTGCGAGCACCAAGTCGCCGCAGTGCATGACTCTCGATGCTGCACCACGTATGTATGTACTGCAGAGCGGCTCGTCAGTGCGAGCAAAATAGGTTGCGGTCGTGGCGCCGGCCACCCGGGGGAGAGACGGAGCAGCGACAGCGGCTTCCTCCACGCACAGCACTCGTGCCCGCTCGAACTGCTGCTAGGACAGCTCGATACGCTCGAGCAATAGCCCGCGCAGCGCGTATGCGCTTGCCTGCTCGCCCCAGGTGGTGCTCGTCTAGCTCTCGAGGTCGAGCGTCACGTACGTCGCCGCACCGCCTCTCTCGCCGCGTTCCGACGGTTGCGGGATCACGTTCGACGCGATAGAGCTCGCGGCATCGGTCTGCTCCCTCGTCCGTCCGCGGTCTGAGCGGGACAGGAGGCCGCGGAGCGTCCGCGGACGAACGCCGCTCCGACATCTCTCGCAGCTTGCAGCGCTCGCTTCCTCGCTCGAGCTTGGTGCTGCAGCGTCCAGTATGGACACCTACGCGAGCCTGTCGCTCGACTCGATTAACTTCTTCAGCACCGGTGCGTCGCCGTCTCGCTCTCCCTCCCTCGCGCGCTCCCTCGCTGACCCTCTCCCGCTCGCTCACAGCCAACACGCGCGTCTTTCCCGCCCTGTGCAATCCGCATGGCATCACCGACGTCGACGCCTACTGCGCGACCAAGACGAGCGAGGTCTGCTGCGGCCTGTGCGCGAACCAGTCGGTCAGCGGTCCTGGGCAGGTGCGCTCCCTCTCCACTCCTCCTGCTCTTCCCCCTCCCTCTCCTCCTCTGCCGCGTTCTCGGGCTGACGCTCGCGCGCAACAGTTCGTCTGGGCCATCGTCAGCTACGCCATCGCCTCGTTCGTCTACACGCTCGCCCCTAGCGAGGTATGGGGCCTGGCCGTACTGCAGATCGTCAACGCGCAGGCATTCTTGGGCACCGGCTTGGTCCGCGTCGCGATGGGTGCCGTCGAGGGCGGCATGACTCTGTGGCACACCCAGTTTCTCTACCCGCAGGCGCTCGGCTGTACGTCCTTCTCCTCGAGCTCACCCTGGTCGTCCTCCTCGTCCTCCTCCTCGTCCTTGACCTCGCTGACGCCTGGGCCTCTCGCGCATCGCAGTCGTCTACATAATGGCGCCGGCGATTCTCGCCCCGAATTGGAGCCGCGTCGGTCTCTCGCAGAAGGACATGGAGCGGCGCGTGCGCTCCAAGGTCAACGTCTCGCACGCCGTTGCGCGCCGCTCCGACGTCCGCGCCGTCGAGGCAGCGCTCTACAAGAAGCATCACGACCGCTGGAGCTACCCGATCTTCGCCTTCTGGTGCGTCGAGCTTCCCCTCTCGAGCGTTCCTCGGCGTGCGCACTGACCCCTTCCTCTCGCCGCGCAGGATCCTCAACATGGTGCGCTTGCTCTCTTTCTCGGGCACCTCGTCGCACCCTTGCTAATGCACTGCATCTGCAGTCTGCTTGGACGGGCCTGTACGCCTGGATCTCGCTCGCCGACATCGAGTTCTCGCAAAGCAATTGCGAAGGCGAGCCCGCTCTCGACGTGCTCCTCTCGCCGACGGCCGTCAGTGCGTCCTCTCCGTCGCTCCTCCCCCTGACTCGACTCGAGCTGAAGCGCATCTCGCCCGCAGCCATCATCCTCGGCACCTTGGCCTGGCTGCTCGTCTTCTTCGACGGCTTCCTCGTCATCCGCAAGGAGAAGCAGGGTGGCGCCGACTTGTGCGCTCACCTTCCTCTCTCTCGCGGGCCCGAGTCGACGCTGACGGCGATACCTTCGTGCAGCATCATCGACACGTTTCTGAGCAAGGGCAAGGACCGCACGATGAAGGAGCACCGGCGGCTCGAGCGCCGCATCACGATCGGCACGACGCTGGCTCTCTTCCTCCTCTGGGTGCGTCCTCTCTCTCTCTCTCTCTTGCATGTTCGTTAACATGCACAGGTTGCTGACGCTCTGCTCGCCCTGCAGCTGTTCCTCATCTGCTGGCTCTGGATCGAGGCGGAGAAGAAGTTTGCCTTGAGCGGCGCCGACTGGTTCACCTTCGGGCAGGTCGAGCAGGTGAGCACCTCTCCTCCTCTCCACGTAACGATAATCGGCACGAGCACGAACTGACGTGCCCTGTCGCCGCAGCTCACCGCCCTCTTTCCCGACCTTCTCGCTCTCGCCGCCGGCGTCAGCAGCTACCTCGGCACTCGAGACGACCTGCGCCTGTCGCGCACCGAGGTCGACAGCTTTGTCCAGAGAGCCTCGATGCAGGTCGCTCGACACGGCGAGACGAGCACCGGCGGCGTCGAAGAACCCGAGCGGCGGTCGAGGCTGTGCGTCTTTCTTTCCGCAGCCGCTCTCGCCTCTGCGCACCCTCCTTGCGTCCTCCTCGCTAACTCTGCGCCCAACAGTGACCGGGTGCGCAGCCGAGCTCGACGTGCCGCCGGCTCTACCGACGAGCGCCATCACCACGACCGCACCTCCTCCGACGACCCGCACGACCCGCACCGCGAGCCTCGCCTCCCCGGCACGTCCTTCCTCGACGACACCCACCGGCGATCTCGTCGCCACCGCGACGACGACGCCGCCGACGACATCGCCGAGCCCGCTCGCCGCACGTCCGTCGACGACACGCTCACGGCCCTGCCGCCCATGACGTCGCGCCCCGCCGACCCGCCCGTTCGCCGTCGCGGTCTCGCCCGCGTCCTCCTCCCGCGCTCCTCGCGAGCTCAGCCCGAGCGCGCCGAGCAAGTGCGAGACGAGAAGCACGGGCGCGACGTCGTCCACCACGCGCCGCACGAGCTCCTGCCCGAACCGCACCTCCCTCGAGCAAGCTTCGTCTCGCTGCGCGAGGCATACGACTTGCCGCACTCGTCGTCGTCGCACGACTATGAGCCGCAGCACGGGCGCGCGACGGCGCACGACGAGCACCCGGCGCAGGAGAGCCTCGCCAAGCGGCATGCGTCGCGCGGGCGGCGCGCGACGAGGAGCCACCTGCGGCTCGCCGACGTCGACGAGGACGAGGGCAGGCGACTCAGGGAGGAGTTGGACGAGCGCGAGTGGTAGCTGGAGGGCGAGCGCGAGCGAGGGAGGCGAGCTCGAAGCGGAGGAGGTCCGTGCGGCGGGACCTTCTCAATCTCGCTGCAACGACGACGAGCTGTCGATTTGAACATAGAGGACTCTTTACACCGCGAGCCGATACAGTGAGGGACAGAGGAAGTACAAAGAAGGCGACGAGAGAGGGAGAGGAAAAGAAGAGAACGCCCGAGCGGGAAGAGGAGGAGAGCCGGGAAGGGGGAGGAACGACAATGGCGCGAATGGCACCTCGCCCCTGCGACGACGACGAGAGCGCTCGAGAGCCAGCTCTACGCCTCGACCTCGCGCGCCGCGCCGACGAGGCGCAGCGAGCGCCCATGGCCCTGACCCGACACGCGCACGCTCCCCTCGCCCTCGAGCGCCTTGATGACCTCGGACAGCTCGGCGTTGTCGACCGGGACGCTCGACTGCTGCTGGAGGCTCTTGGACAGGTCGGCCCAGCGCCAGGGCTTGTCGCGCGAGCCGAGGAGGGCGACGACCTCGCGGCGGAGGTCGCTCAGGACCTTGCGCTGGTGCGTCGACTGGCCGCCGAGGAGCGACAGGTCGATGAGGCCGGTGAGGGGGTCCGTCTGCGTGAGAGGAGAGGCGTCAGCGAGCCGCAAAGGAAAGAGAGAGTGGGAGGAAGAAGCGGGAGGAGGGACGCACCGCCGACTCCTTGAGGGCCTCGCGGATAAGGCGGTTCGCCTCGAGCACGTCGGCGACCTCGACGACCTCGGAGTAGCGCATGCGGGCGTGCGCCTCGGAGAGGCGGATCATCGACTCGAGCTGGCGGGTCGTCGCCGTGATGCGGCGGTCGTTGCTCCTCGAGTCGGCGCCGGCGTTGCGCATCTCGACGTAAGCCTGGACGAGCGCGTTGCTCGCGTCGGGCGTCAGCTGCGGGTGGATGTGGTTGCGCGCCCACGAGATGTAGGCCGTCAAGTCCTCGATCTTCTGCTCGAGCGGAAAGGAGAGAAGAGCCGTCAGTGAGGGAACCTTCTCGACGGCGACGAACAAGGGCGAGGGGGCGAGGGACGCACCATGATGTCGGTGCCGGCCGTCTGCGGCTTGTCTTCGAGGTAGAGCGAGACGAGGTGGCGGGCGAGCATGCGGTCGCTCTTGTCGTCGATCTTGTCGAGGACGAGGTACAGGAGGTCGAAGCGCGAGATGAGGGTCGGCGGGAGGTCGATGTTGCGCGTGATGGGCCAGTTGAGGTTGTACTTGCTCCCGACCGGGTTGGCGGCAGCGAGGATCGAGGTGCGCGCGTTGAGCGTCGTGATGATGCCCGCCTTGGCGATCGAGACGGTCTGCTGCTCCTGTGGGCGGTGAAGAAGTGCGCGGCGACGGCAGGGTCAGCGCGACGCACACGAGTCGTGCCTTCTCGAGCTGGACGACAACAAGATGCGAGCGCCCCAGTCTACGAGCGACAGGACGCTCGCAGGCGCTCGTCGAGGCAGCGAGAGGGGAACGCACCATGACCTCGTGCAGCACACTCCTCGTCGAGTCGGACATCTTGTCGAACTCGTCGATGCAGCACACGCCGCCGTCAGAAAGGACGAGAGCACCACTGCGTGCGAGCGAGAGGGAAAGAGGTGGTCAGCTCGCTGCGCTCGAGCCCACGACGGCGACGAGGAGGAAGGGAGGGACGCACCTCTCGAGGACGAGCTGCTTCGAGTCCGGGTCGCGCGTGATGTAGGCCGTCAAACCGACGGCGGACGAGCCCTTGCCCGACGTGTAGACGCCGCGCGGCGCGATCTTGTGGACGTACTGCGAGCGAGCGAGCGAGCGAGTGCATGTCAGCCTGCCGCCCTTTCGAGCTAGCCGATAGAGAGAGAGAGGGAGCGCACCTGGAGGATCTGACTCTTGCTCGTTCCCGGGTCGCCGACGAGGAGGACGTTGATGTCGCCGCGGTACCTGGGCCCGCCCGCTCCGCCGCCCTTGGTCAAGCTCTTGTTGGTGCCGCCAAAGAGCTGAAGCAGGATCCCCTTCTTGATGTCGTCCATCTCGAAGATGCTCGGCGCGAGCGAGCGCGACAGGTAGTCGTACACGTCGGGCCGGCGCGAGATCTCGACGAGGCGCTCCTTGAGCTTGGCGTGCGCCGACGCCTCGCGCTCGTCCTCGTTGAGCGCCTCGTCGTCGGCGTCGTGCGCCGCGTCGCCGAGGAGCGTGCCCGGGCCCTGGGCGTCCTCCTCCATGCCGACGCCGACGACGCCGCGGCGGTCGTCGCCCGAGCGCGTGCTGCCGTCGATGCCCATGCGCTTCTTGTCCGTCTTCTTGACGTGCAGGACGTCGATGTACGTCTTGAAGAGGCTCTTGATGACGCGCTGGCGCGGGTTGAGGCGCACGGGCACGCTGCGGAAGATGCCCGTCACCGTGACGCGGTCGCCGGGCTTGACCGTGTCGACGAGCTCGTCGTACAGGCCGAGCGAGACCGTGTGCGGCGTCTGGCCGTCCGGGACCGAGTCTGCGCGCCAGAGAGGGGGAGGGAGAGGAGAGGTCAGTCTCGGGCTCGCAGGCGGTAGGCAGCTGCGGCGACGACGACGACGGCCGACGCAGAGCGAGAAGGGGAGCGAGGGCGCACCGGGCGTTTCCTGCAGGCGGACGATCTGGCGGTCGGCAAACTCGCACCGGTTGTGGACGAGCATCATCGAGCCCTGGACGTTGCACACGTCGCGCGGGCAGCGGTCGGGCTCGCTGATCTTGCCGCGGTCGATCTCGACCGTGACCGTGTGCGAGCAGGCGTTGCAGCGGAAGAAGGCTGTGTCGAGGTGGCGAGGCGGGTTAGTGAGGGGGGGAGAGGGCGAGGGAGGACGAGAGGAGGAGGAGAACGACGCACCGAGCTTCATGTCGGGGATGATGGGCGTCGCGCGGATGACGAGGCCGCGGATGCAGACGATCTTGTCGATGTCTGCGTTGCGAGAGAGCGAGCGTGAGCCTCGAGGGTCGTCGAGAGGGGACGAGCAAGGCTCGAGAAGAGGAGGTGCGAGAGGACGACGCACCCTGCGGGTTGAGCTCGCGCATGTTGACCTTGTTCTCGCCGGCGTACGGCCTGACCTTGAACACGGCGCCGTGCATCTCCCTCGCGCGCTGCTCGTTCTCGGAGCGCATCGGCCCGTCGCCGAGGTTGTCCTCGGCGCACGCCCACTCGAGCGCCGAGTCCTTGAGCTGCTGGTCGAGGATCGGGACGAGCTCCTGCGGGTACAGGAGAAAGTTCTTGTACAGCTGCGCGTACTCGCGGTCCTCGCGCGAGAGGCGCGCCGCGCCGGCGCCCTCGCCGACGTCGCGCTGCGTCTCGCGCCAGCGGAACGCGAGGAGGTCGACAATGTCGAGGTTGAGGTTGGTCTGGCCCGTGTCGCGCATGCGCGCGAGGTGGTGCTGGTACAGCTTCTTGTCCGGGTCCTCCTTGGTGTAGCTGAACTCGATGTCGGCGTCCTGGGGCACCTTTGCGAGCTGGGCCCGCAGGTGCGCGACCGTGTCGAGCTCGCCGTGGAGGTGCGCCTCGGCCATCTTGGTCTCGAGCTCGTCGCGCTTGTACTGGGCCTGGGCGAGGCGCCACGGGTCGTACGACTGGCGGTCGCCGCACGTAAAGTCCTTGAGGAACCACTCGAACGACTTCATCGAGGCGCCGATCGTGACGGTCGTGCCCCACAGGACCGTGACGAGGCCGTCGTCGTCGTCGTCGTCGTCCATGTCGTCGTCGTTGCGGTCGCGGTCGCGGTCGTCGGCCATGGCGCCGGCCGCAGACGACGACGGACCCGGTCCACCACCACCGCCGCCGCCGCCGCCGCCGCGCCCGCCGCCGCCGTTGCGGCGCGATGCCGCCGACGAAGAGGGGAAGCCGAGCTCGCTGCCGGCGTTCGAGGCGGCGGGCATGCCGCGGCGGCCAGACTTGGCGGCCGACGAGCGGTTGGACGGGGTCGGGGGAGCGGCCGAGTGGATGTCGCCGCGGTGGTTGCGGCGGGGCGTCGGCGAGCCAAAGTCGGACCTGGGAGGCGGGTGGCGCGAGTCAGCTCGAGCACTCGGGCAGGGATGCGCGAGCAGGGGAGGGACGGCAGGACGCACCCGGGGAAGAAGAGAGGCGAGTCGTCTCGGGCCGAGCGAGCTGCGCCGCTCGGGCCGGCACCGCCACTGTTGAGTGCAGCATCGGACGAGAGTCCGGCGGGCTGGAAGAGCGGGTTGCGGTGGCTCGAGCCGGGAGCGCGCGACGACGACGAGCCGGGGAAGGCGAGGGGCGACGAGCTGCGAGCTGCGAGCGAGGGCGGGGGCGAGTCAATCCGATGGCTCGGTGCTGTGATGGGAGCAGGAGGGATGGACGCACGCGCAGTGCCGGACGAGCGCAGCTGGTGGACGGCCGGGTGCTGGCCGTGGTCGGAGGACGGGTGGGCACCGGCAGAGCTCGAGGGGAAGGCGAGGGGCGAGGTGGAGCGCGGTGCTTGGCCAGCGGGCTGGCCGTCGAGGTCCATGGGGTCCATCGTGCGGGTGCAGCGAGTCGGTGGGTGGGCGAGGATGAGAGCGAGAGGGCCAATGCGAGATCGAGGGGACGAACAGAGTCGCGCTCGGTCGCGTCGGCGCGCGTCCTCCTCCCTTGCACAGCGTCCAGCCGGCTGCCCTCACAGCGCTGCTGAGAGCTCACAGTCTTTCGCTGCAGGCTCTCGCAGGTCCCGCTGAGCTCGCCGAGAGAGAAGTCAAGCGTGAGAAAGGTCGCCCCCGCGCAGCGAGCGCCCCTTCTGCCCTCTCTCTCTCGCTCGACGTCGCAGGACTAGGGCAGGAAGAACAGCGTAGTTGCAATTGCGCAAAGCTGCTGCAGAGAGTGCAGAGACGGCGCACCGAGGCTTGGAGGCGCGTCAGTCCTCGTCGTGCGCCCGAAGAAGCCCGCTGCTCGGCCCCGCCTCGCCCTGCCGCTCGCTCGCCGGCGCGCCTCGCGCCTCGAACGCCGCCCTGACGCCCGCCGACGTCCCTTACAGCTCGAGGCAGCTGTTGGGCGCCGCGACGCACGACGGCGCCCCGCGCTTCTTGGGGTGGCGCCCGCAGTCGACAGCTTGGCTCGACGAGGCCGAGTTGAGGACGAGGTGCTGGTGCCAGTTGGCCTCGGGGCCCGAGATGCGGTCGACCCGGCCGAGCGGCGCGTCGTCGTTGTCGGGCGCAGGGACGGGGCAGACGGGGAGGAGAGGAGGGCGGACGTAGCCTGCGCGCCAGGGTCAGGGGTCAGCTGGGCGGCGCAGCGAGCGCACTCTGCTGCTCGATGCGGCGCTCATCGGCCGATGCGGCGAGAGTGCGCTTGCGGTTGAGCTGGCTGTCGCACGCAGCGGCCTCGTTCTTGCGCAGCTCGGCGACATGGACGGCTCTGCGAGGTCAGCATCGCCCGCACCCGCTGCCCGACGGCCCGACGTGAGGCAGGGGTATCGCGGTACAGCTCCTCGCTGACGGCCGCACTGTAGACGATACCTGCAGACTCGGCCTCGTTGCGGTGCTTGCCGGCCGGGGCTGGAGCGGTTGAGCGAGCACGGTCGGCGACGGCCTTTCAGCGGACGTCGGGGAGCGGCGGGAGGGCGTGGATGTCGAGCTTGTGGGTCGGCGAGGCCCAATGCCCCTCGCGAGGCGGAGGAGGGCGGTCGGGGTCGGCGGGGTCCGAGGTGGTGGGACGAGGAGGTGCCGACGACGACGACATCGACGGACGGCTCGACGGTCGCGAGCGGGTGCTGGTGGCGCGGATCCCGAGAGAGTGGCAGCAAGTGCACAGGCCGCAGCGGTGCGCGAGCGAGCTGGAAGAGGTCGACCAACCTTCATCTCGTCCTCGTCCTCCCCGCTCTCCTCTCCTCGTGCCGGCCGCTCCTGCTCATGGGAGCGAGAGCCAAGCTTCTGCTCGCTGTGCAGCACCGCTGCGCCCGCTCGCACACACGCCGCGCGCACCACACGCGCCCGTGGGTTCCAGCTCGCTCGAAGCGGGAGGTGCTCGGCCGAAGGGCTCGCTCGCCCTGGAGCGTGTGGAGCGGGGGGGGCATAAGGTGCACGGCTAAGCCCCGCCTAATCTCGACGCCAGCTTGCAATGCGCTGCGAGTCGAGCGGTGCTCATCGCCTCGGTCCTCATCTCCCACTCCTCCTCCCGACCTTCCGACAGCTCCTCCACCGCCAGCGCTCGGCCTGTTCGCCCGCTGCTCAGCTCAGCACACGCTCATGAGGTCTCGAACAGCCCTCGCGCTGTGCGCGCTCGCCTGCGCGGCTCTCCTCGGCGATGTCGCCGATGCGCAGTCGGCGTCCGGCGGCGCGACCCTCGACGAGATCGACACCATGTGCGTCCACCTCTCTTCTGCACAGACCTCCTAGCACGTCAGCTGACTCTCTCTGTGCGCGCGCAGCTTCGGGTTCGGCGGTGCGCCTCGCTCAACCACCCCCACCTCGAGCCGACGGCGAGCTGACGTTCTTCTCGCCCTCGCCGTCGCCTCGCAGACAGCTACAGCTGGAACGGCTACTCGCCTCTACTCGGCGTCAACAACATCCCTGGATACGGCCTCGTGCGTCTCGCTCTCCTCGCGCTCGTCTCGTCGTCCGTCGAGCTGACTCTCCTTCTCTCGCAGACGACGAGCGGCGGCTACAGTGCGTTCGCCCCTTGCCGCGACCCGTTCATCACTCGGCTGACCCCATCAAGCACGCCCGCAGATTGGCTCCAGTTCCTCTCGCAGCTCGGCGCAAGCCCCATCACGCTGTACGACCTCGCCGCCTCGGGCGCGACCACGAACAACTCTGTCATTTCGGCGCCAGCGACCGACTTTGTCAACCAAGTGGGGCTTTGGCAGGAGTGGTTCGGGCCCGAGGGAACGTACTCAGCGAGCGGGCAGGTCCGGTTCGAGGCCAACTCGACGCTGTACAGTGCGTCGTCCCTCTCCTCGTCTCGTTCTGGTTCTCGCTCGCGGTGGAACTGACGCCTACTCCCGAGCAGCCGTCTGGATCGGGATCAACGACGTCGGCGCGCCGTACAACGAGCAGACCGACTTTCCGCAGCAGCTCTCCGAGATCTTCGGTGCCTCGCTCTTGCGCCTCTCGCGCTCTCGTCCCTCCTCTCAGACGTCCCGGCTGACCCATCACTCGATGCACACCCCACAGCAAGCTACAACGCCGCCGTCGCGAGCCTCTATAGCAGCGGAGGTGCGCCCTCGCCCTCCTCGTCGACGCCCGTCCGCCCGCACGAGCCTCTTCGAGCTGACCCTCCTCCTCGCCTCCTCCTCGCCTCGCCTCGCAGCGCGCAACTTTCTCATCATGGGCATCCCGCCGACCTGGCGCACGCCGCTGATCCAGGCGTACAACGACAGCCGGATCGACGTTTACAGGGACCGGCTCGGACAGTGCGTCGCGCTCTCTCTCCCTCGTCGCTCTCTCCCTCGCTGTCCCTCTCCATCGTCCTCACTTCGTCCCTCCTTCACCTTACCGCCCTCCTCTCGCTCTACCACCTCGCTAACCCTCCCGCTCGCCCTCCCTGCAGGTACAACACGCAGCTCGCGTCCCTCTTCAGCACCTTCCCCGCCTCGTACCCGCTCGCCTCGTTCCGCCTCTACGACACCGTGCCCTTCTTCAACACCCTCCTCGACAACCCGGCGCAGTACGGCATCCGCAACGCGACGGCCGCGTGCGACGCGTACGCGGCCGTCACGGGCCCGCCCGAGATCAGCCTCCCCGCCCAGTGCGGCGTGCCGCTCGAGGAGTATGCGTGGTGGAACTCGTACCAGTGCGTCGCCTTGTCACTCTCGAATGAATGCAGCGCACAGGGGAAGGGAGCTGACGGATGAGCGCCCGACTGCAGCCCGGCGTGGGGCGTGCACGAGCTGCTCGCGAGCGTCATCGGCG
>Ga0308170_10003838_pt1 | contig 12099 bp, 13 predicted proteins | sample PhyBR2_2_FD_202136 | JGI IMG/M metagenome (GOLD analysis project Ga0308170, IMG submission 202136) | Phyllosphere microbial communities from UC Gill Tract Community Farm, Albany, California, United States - DLSLSB.R2 | ecosystem: Host-associated > Plants > Phyllosphere > Unclassified | place... | reverse complement strand
GAAATAATTCCTAGCGGCGGCGGTTGCGCTCGCGCATCTCGCGTTGGGCCTCACGGTTGTCCTGCTGTTCCCGCAAAGTCTGCCGCTTGTCATACTCGCGCTTGCCGCGGGCAACGGCGATTTCCACCTTGGCCCGGCCGTCCACGAAGTACAGCTGGAGCGGCACGATGGTGTAACCGGCTTCCTGGACCTTGCGGGAAATCTTAATGAGCTCCTCGCGGTGCAGCAGCAGCTTACGGCGGCGACGCGCGGCGTGGTTGGTCCAGCTGCCCTGGTTGTATTCAGGAATGTGGATTGCTTCCAACCACAGTTCGTCGTTGTAGAACGTGCAGAATCCGTCCACCATCGAAGCGTGGCCTTCGCGCAACGACTTCACCTCGGTGCCCATCAGCGCGATGCCGGCCTCGTACGTGTCCAGCACGTGGTAGTCATGCCGGGCCTTGCGGTTGGTGGCCACCACCTTACGGCCACTTTCTTTAGGCACGGGGCAACTCCTCGGGTTCAGGTTGGACTCCCCGCGCCCGGCGGCGCGGAGCTATACCAGTCTACGGCAGCAGCGTTCTCCCTAGAGCAGCCCCATGGGGTCCACGGCCTTGCCGTTGAGCCATGTCTCGAAGTGGGCGTGGCATCCTGTGGAGTTGCCGGTACTGCCCGAGTAGGCGATCAGCTGTCCCTGCGAGACGTGCTGGCCGTTCGAAACCACGATGCTCGAGTTGTGGTAATAGATCGTCGTCAGGGTGTTGCCCTGCACCACGCCGTGGTCGATCTTGACGCGCCAGCCGCCGCCGTCGGCGGAGTTCCAGCCCGAGCTGAAGACTTCACCGGCAGCTGCAGCGTACACGGGCGTACCGCAGGCCGCACCGAAGTCGATGCCAGTGTGCATGTAGCCGCCGGTGCCATAGAAGTCGATGGTGCCCGGCGGTGTGGTGCGGTAGCCGAAGCCGGAGGTAATGGGGATGCTGCCGTCAAAGGGGTGGCGGAGGCCAAAGGCCGACGGCGATCCTGCTGCGGGCGGAACAAAGGGCTGGACGGGCGGAGCCGGGCGGTTAGCTGCCGCCGCTGCGGCGGCAGCTGCGGCAGCGGCCGCCTCAGCTTGCCTGCGCTGTTCGGCTTCCCAGGCCTCCCGGGCCTTTCGGTCGCGTTCAGCGATCTCGTTGGCCACTTGGTTCTGGTTGGCCTGGACGCCCGCGAGCTGGGCCTGGATGCCGGGTTTGGCCGCCTGGAGCTCCGCATCGAGGCGGGTGGTGTCGGCGATCAGCTGGTCAACCTGGGCCTTCTTGGCCGCGGCTTCGTCACGGGCAGCCTTCTCGCGTTCCAGTGCAGCATCAGCCTTGGCCTTGAGGTCCGTGATTTCCGCTTCCACAGCCTGCAACCGGGCTTCGGAGTTGACGTTGGTGGCGTTCTGCTGGTTGAGCTTGTCCATCGCCGCGTTCTGGCTTCGCATGGCTTGGTCGGCGAGGTCCATGGTGTCGGTCAGGCTGCCGCCGCCGCTGGACCCGAAGAAGAGCGAGAGGTTGGAGGGCACGCCGCCGGATTTGTAGGCCTGGGTGGCGATCTGGCCGATCAGCTTCTTGGTGTCGGCAATCTTCTGCTTGTCCGTTTCGAGCTGCTGGGTGATCTTGGCCTTGTTCTGCTGGGCCATGTCGACGCGCGCCGCCAGGGCCTCCGATTCCTTCACCGCACTGGCCACACGGCCTTGGGCGTCAAGGAGGGCCTGCTGCGCACCCGGCAACTGGCCTTGGTAGATCACCAGGTCACCGGCGGCCTTGGCGATCTTGGAATCGACGAACTCGAGGGAGGCCTGGACACGGGCAGCTTCGGCCTCGAGCGCGGCCTTGCGGTCTTCGAGGTCGTCGGCGAAGGCCACCGGCGTTGCCACGGCCATCCCCGCGGAAAGTATGACCGCCAGGACACCGCTGACGATCCCCATGCGGCGGCCGGCCGCCCGTCCCCGGCGGAACCGGGGGCGTGGAGAGGTTTGATCGGTTACGTTCATGAGCATTCCTTGGTCGGTTTGCATAGCCTAAACGCGCAAATATCTGCGAAGGGTCAAGAGAGACGAAATTCCTGCCAAGGATCCGCCAAGGATCAGCAGCGCCGGCGCGAGGATCAGTGTCTGGCCTGAAGAAATGAAGGCGGTGTCCGGGTATTGGCGGGACATGTAGTCACCCAGGAAGAACTGGGCCACGGCCCACAGGGTGCCGGAAGCCAGCGCCGCACCGATGACCGCGGCGATGACCCCCTCGAGGATGAAGGGCAACTGGATGACAGTCTTCGACGCGCCAACGAGCCGCATGATCCCGGTTTCCCGCCGCCTGCTGAACGCGGAGAGCCGAATGGTGGTGGCGATCAGCAAAATGGCGCAGACGATCATCACCCCGGCGATGCCCACTGCCACCAACGAGGCACCGTTCATCACTGAGAAGAGGCGTTCGAGCAGCTGTCGCTGGTCGATCACGGTCTCCACGCCCGGCTGGGAGGAGAAGGTCTCACTGATGATCTGGTACTTCTCGGGGTCCTTCATGTTGATCCGGAAAGACGCCGGCAACTGGTCCGGGGTGACGGAATCAACGATGGGCGAGTTGGAGAACTGGTCCTTGAAGTGTTTGTAGGCCTCGTCCCGGGACTCGAACTGGAAGTCATTGATGTACTGGGCAACGGCCGGCGACTTGAGGAGCGCGTTCAGGCCTTGCTGCTGCTCAGGGGTGACCGGCCCCGACGCACACCCCGGCGCCGTCGAACCGTCGCTGCACAGGAAGATGGCCACCTGGACCTTGTCGTACCAGTACCCCTTCATCTGATTGATCTGCATCTGGAGCATTCCAGCCGCGCCCACGAACGTGAGGGAGACGAAAGTCACCAGGATGACCGAGACCACCATCGAAAGGTTGCGGCGCAGGCCGCTGCCGATCTCGGAAAGGATGAATGCAAGCCTCATTGCCGTGCCTCACCTTCGGCACCGTTCCCCGGCAGTCCGTCGTCGGGCGCTTCCCTGCCGCTGGCGTCCTTGAGCCGCCTGGACTGGCCGACGACGGGGATCATCGAGGTGTACAAAGCCTTCGCTTCGTCGCGGATCACCACGCCGTTCTTGAGCTCGACCACCCGTTTGCGCATTTCGTTGACGATGTCGTCGTCGTGGGTGGCCATCACTACCGTGGTCCCGTTCTGGTTGATCTTGTCCAGCACGCCCATGATGCCCATGGACGTGGTGGGGTCAAGGTTTCCGGTGGGTTCGTCGGCCAGGAGGATCCCGGGACGATTGACCACGGCCCGGGCAATGGCGACGCGCTGCTGCTCGCCGCCGGAGAGTTCGTGCGGCATGCGGTGTTCCTTGCCTTCGAGGCCAACGGTCTTGAGGACCTCGGGCACCGTATCGCGGATGACGCTGCGGCTCTTGCCGATGACCTGCATGGCGAAGGCTACGTTGGCGAAGACATTTTTTTGCGGCAGGAGGCGGAAGTCCTGGAAGACGACGCCGATACCGCGCCGGAGGCGCGGCACGCGCCAGCTCGAAATCCTGGCGACGTTTTGGCCGGCCACGTAGACGGCGCCCGAGGTTGCGCGGTCTTCCTTCAGCACCAGCCGAAGGAAGGTGGACTTTCCGGAGCCGGAGGCCCCCACCAGGAAGGCGAATTCGCCGCGATCAATCTCAAGGTTGACGGAGTCCAGCGCCGGCCGGGCTTTTTGGTCGTAGACCTTGGTGACATTTTCGAATCGGATCATGGCCCTAAGTACCCTGCAGGGCATGGCTGATTGTTCTGATGCAGCCCAGTTCTGCAGCCGGTGCACGGGTTTTCGTTTGGGGGAAGTAGGGCCCCGGCCCCTCGACTATACGCAGGATGCCCGGCCCTTGGGCGGGCTTTCGGGGGCGTGTCGCCGGATCCGATGGCGGCCGGCGGCCCGGCCTGCTACTTTTCGGCGTTGCGGTTGTCAGTACGCCAGCGGATGCCGGCGTCGATGAAGTCGTCGATCTCGCCGTCGAACACTGCCGAGGTGTTGCCCACTTCGTGTTCCGTGCGCAGGTCTTTCACCATCTGGTAGGGGTTGAGGACGTAGGAGCGCATCTGGTCGCCCCAGGAGGCTTTGACGTCCCCGGCCAGGGCCTTCTTCTCCGCGTCTTCCTGTTCCTTCTTGAGCAGGAGGAGCCGGGACTGCAGCACGCGCATGGCCGCGGCCCGGTTTTGGAGCTGTGACTTCTCGTTCTGCATCGAGACGACGGTGCCGGTAGGAATGTGCGTGAGGCGCACCGCGGAGTCGGTGGTGTTAACCGACTGGCCGCCGGGGCCGGACGAACGGAATACATCGACCCTGATTTCGTTGTCCGGGATGTCGATGGAATCTGTCTGTTCGATCAGCGGGATGACTTCCACGGCCGCGAACGACGTCTGGCGCCGGCCCTGGTTGTCGAACGGGCTGATCCGGACCAGCCGGTGGGTTCCTGCTTCAACGCTGAGGGTGCCGTAGGCGTAGGGCGCCTTGACCTCGAACGTGGCCGATTTCAGGCCGGCTTCCTCCGCGTACGAGGTGTCCATGACCGTCGTGGGGTAACCGTGCCGTTCGGCCCAGCGGAGGTACATGCGCATCAGCATTTCGGCGAAATCTGCCGCATCGACTCCGCCCGCTCCCGCCCGGATGGAGACCACGGCTTCGCGCTCGTCATATTCCCCTGACAACAGGGTGACGACTTCCAGGTCTTTGAGGGCCTTCTTGATGGATTCGAGTTCGGTCGCGGCCTCCCCCATTGAGGCGGCGTCGTCCTCGTCCTGGCCGAGTTCCACCAGCACTTCGAGGTCGTCGATCCGCGAGGCCAGGTTGGTGAGGCGCTCCAGTTCCGACTGGCGGTGGGAGAGCCTGGAGGTGATCTTCTGCGCCGCTGCGGGGTCGTCCCACAGGTCCGGCTCCCCTGCCCGCTCGCTGAGTTCGGCGATGTCTTCACGGAGGGCATCGACGTCGGAGACGCGTTCGATGGACTCGTAGGTGGCGCGGAGAGCGCGGATTTCAGCGGAAAAATCAATATTGGCCATGGTGGTTTAAGCCTACGCTATCGGGGCAGACGGCCCTGCGCCGCCGCTGAACGGGGCTGCTCCGCCGGGCCAGGCGTCAACGGACCAGCCGGGCACGTGCCGTGGAGGACGCCTTGATGCGGATTCCGTCGGGCACCAGGAAGTTCACCACTGGCGGATGCACCGCGGCGGTAAGGACTACGACGGCGGTCGAACCGTCGGGCGATCCCGTTCCCGGGGCGACGGCAAGGCTGGAGAACCGTTGCGAGGCCGGGCTTCTGCCGATGAAGTCAGCTGCCACGTTGCGCACCCGGGCAGGGTTGAGGACAGCAGACGGGGTTCCGCCCTGTGATGAGACGTCGCCCAGTGTGTAGCTGTCGGCAGCGGCCATGGATGCTCCGTCAGCCAGGGAGAGGAGCCGCTTGTGCTCGAGGTAGACGCTGGATATTCCGATGACGACCGTGGCGACCAGCAAGGCCAGGGCCACGTAGCCGACGATCATCACCATCAGCTGGCCGTCTTCGCCGTTTTGCTCACTGGGTGTCACCGGTACCGCCCCACCAACTGGGTTGCGGAGGCCTGGACGTCCGTGGCAGACAATCCCTCCGCAAAAGGGAGGAACGGGAGCGCCACGTTGAGGCTGACGGTCACCGTGACTGCGCTTCCCGCAGCGGTGCAGTCTGCAGGTTCACAGCTTGTCGTCACGTTTGCCCGCCCTGGTTCATGCCCGAAATCGGAAAGAGCCAGGGATACGGCCCGCTCCGCCGCCGCCTGCGCGTTGACGGGGTCGGCCTGGGCAACGTACACCTTTGCTGCCTGGTCCGCGGCGCCAACGACGGCGAAGGAACCTCCTTGGATCTGCCCAACCGTGATGACGAAATACACCAGCGGAACCATCAGCAGAAGTGCCAGGAAGGTGAACTCGACCACGGCACTCCCCTGTTCGTGCTCTGTGGAGTGCCGCTCCAGGTGTCCCCAATGCTGGAGGCCGGAGACGTTTGCATTTCCCGGGAGCAGGCCGGAGTCCCGGACTGGTTGCCTGCAGACTGCTTCCGCGAACCTTGTCACGATGCGGAACGTGCTCGCGGTTCCGGGCGGCCGGTCAGGTGCGCCCGGATCACGGCTGGATGGCTGCATGCCCTTTCACCTCCAACATGTCCCGGGGGCCGATCAGGCCGATGACAGGCAGTGGTGACCTGACGGTAACTTCCAGCGTGCGCGTTCCCTGCAGATTCACTTCCCTGGTGCTGACCTGCTCGGCAAATCCGGGGTTTAGGGCTATCCCAATGAGGCTGCGGGTCCGGCCCTCCGCATCTGCAGCGCTGCGGTCTGCCAGGGTCCCGTACCGGGCCCCGGACGCGGCAGCATCGATGAGTGTGTTCCGAACGTGCAGGACCAAAGTCAGCTGGATGATCGCGAGGAAGAACAACGTGAGCAGCCCGCCGACGAGGACAAAGTCCACGACGGCGGCTCCCCGCTCCCCCGGGGAGGGCAGCCCGGGACGCGCCCCGAGCCGTGGAGCGGATCGTGCCATGGATCAGTTCCCTACTTTATCCATGGCCTGGTTGAACATGGCCTCCAGCGCGGGGCCGGCGAGCGCCAGGAGAGCCGCCACCAGGACGGCGGACATCAGTGTAATCATTACCCAACCCGGCACGTCCCCACGTTCGGGGTCGTCGCCCGGAGCCATTTCCGATCGGCGCCGGTTTCGCGGGGGCTGTATTCCACACTGCAACAGAGCAGCTATGCCGACATACAGCACGAAGAGACGGTTTCCGATAATTTTCATGTTGCATCCTTTCCTGATGAATACGGTGTCCTCACAGGGGCCGCTGCACGACCGAGTGCCGCCCACAGCCCTTAGAAGCCCAAATTGATCGCTGCAATGCCCGGGAAGACGGCGAATACCACCGTCAGCGGGAGGACCCCGAAGACCAATGGCACCATCATCGCTATTTCTTTCCTGCCTGCGGCTTCCATGAGGTCGCGTTTGGCCGAATCACGGACATCCTGCGCTTGGGCGCGGAGCACTTCCGCAAGAGGGGTTCCCCTGTCCACTGCAACGATGATGCCGTCAACAAACCTGACCAGGGGCGCAAGGTCAGTGCGTGCCGAAAATTCCTCCAAGGCGAGGATGAGGGGTTTGCCTGCCCGTGTCTCTGCCAGGATCTTGGCAAATTCCTTGGACAGTTCTCCGTGGGCGCTCCGGCATACCCGATCCAGTGCACCCGTCGCGCTTTCTCCCGCGCTGACGGCCAAGGCCATCAGCTCGGCCAGGCTGGGGAACTCAGCCATCATGCGGGCCTCCCGGCGTCGGACTTGGGCGCCCAACCAGTAGTCCCGCAATACAAAACCTGCCGCTGCGCTGCCGATGGTTAGGGCAGCCGCGAAGAGCGGGCTGAACCTTCCTGCGGCGGCTCCAATGACTGTGAATGTCAGGGATATGGCAAACCCGGCCGCTGCCCAGAGCAGCTGTTCCGCACGGAAGTCAAGGGGCGACTTGCTGATCTCCGCCTGGGCAAGCCGCCGCTCCGTGGCTCCCGGCGACGGATTCAACCGGGCCAACGCGGAAAGCCAGTCACGGAAGACGGGACGCAGAATTCGTTCCAGCGGGCCGAATGGTGTCAAGGTCTGTTTGCCCGCGTTCAGGAGCCGCGACTCCAGGTTCTGGGACTTAAGCTGGGGCTCGATCCGTTCAGAAAGTGTCATGGCACGCATTGGCGGGGACCTGAAGATTGCCAGCCACAATCCGAGTCCAAGGCCCATTCCACAGACAACAGCAGCGGGCGGGATGACCATCATCGGAGCACCCTTTCGTCCTGGGGCAGGGCGCCGATCTTCAACATGACGGTGTAGCAAATGAGCGAGACAACAAGGCCGCCAACCAGGACTGCGGCGCCCATGGGCGTGTTGTACGCCTGGATTGCTTCCGGTCTGGTTGCCAGCAGGACCAGTACGATCCACGGCGCGGCAACAGCAAGCCGGGCCGCATTGATCGTCCAGGACTGCCGCGCTTCGAGCTCACTGCGTGTGCGGGCGCTTTCGCGGAGGAATTCTCCCAAGGTACCGAGCAGCCGGCCCAGATCGGAGCCGCCCACTTCACGGGTGAGCCGCAGTGCTTCCACGATGCGGTCTGCCACGGGGTCGGCGAGCCGGTTTTTGAGTTTGTTCAGGGAGCCGTCGAATTGGCCGCCGGCGCGGTAGTCGGCGCCGAACTCCTTGAACAGAGGCCGAAGCTCTTCGGGCCCTTTGTCGCCGAGTTGGATGAGGGCTTCAGGCAGCGGGAGGCCGGCGCGGATTGCCGAGCGCAGGTGGTCAACGACGTCGGGCCAGAGCTGGCGCAGCAGCGCCGTCCTTTTTCGTGCCCGCCAGCGGAGCAGCGTGATTGGCAGCCACGCTCCGAAAAGTCCGAAGCAGCCGGCGATCGGCCATGAACGGCTGATCGCGAAGAAGGCAAGGGCAATGAACAGTCCCAGGCCCAGGCAGGTCCCCACCAGTCCCCGGGCCGACACTTTCTCGACGCCGGCGGCATTGAGCAGGTCGCTAAGGCGTCCGGGCGTCCGCTCCCGGCGGCCGGTATTTGGGGTCTCCCAGCACGACCACCAGATGAGGAAGAGGCCAACCCCCGCAGTGGCCCCCAACATCGCGGAATTCATCGAGCGTCCAACAGTGCGGCGACGTCGTAGCCGGCCCGGGTGAATTTTTCAGCCGCCGGCATGGCGTTTGCCCTGGGCTGCAGAACGCCGTTCTCCAGGGAAAAGACAAGCGAGGATTCTATGATGCCGTTCTCCACGCGTCGCCCCAGTGAGAGGATCTGCGTGACCTGTCTCCGCCCGTCTGCCTGCCTGCTGCAGTGCACGACGAGATCGATGCAGGATGCGACTGTGGGCAATACGAAGGCGCTCGAGATGTTTTCCCCGGCCAGCAACGGCAGCGTGCAAATCTTGGTGACGGCGTCGTGGGCAGAGTTTGCGTGGACGGTACACATCCCGGGAAGTCCACTGTTCAGTGCAATCAGCATGTCCAGGCTCTCCGCTTCGCGGACCTCCCCCACCACCAGCCTGTCGGGCCGCATCCGGAGCGCTTCCTTCACCAGGCGCCGGAGCGGGATCTCGCCTTCACCCTCCAAGTTGGGTTGGCGGCACTGGAGGCCGACCACATCGCGCAGCGGGAACTGGAGTTCGAAGATTTCTTCAACCGTGATCACGCGTTCCCGGCTGCCGATACTAGCCGCCAGGCAATTCAGCATGGTGGTCTTTCCGGCCTGTGTTGCGCCGGAAACCAGGATGTTCAGGCCACTGGAAACTGCCGCCCCAAGGAACCGGGCAGATTGGTGCGTCAGCGTTCCGAGCTCGACAAGGTGCTCAAGTCGGCTCGCCTTCACCACGAATTTGCGGATGTTGACCGCCCAGTGGCGGCGGGTGACGTCCGGGATGACGACGTGAAGCCTGGAGCCGTCCGGGAGGGCAGCATCCACGAAGGGCGACGACATGTCCAGGCGCCTGCCGGAACTTTTCAGCATGCGCTCCACGAGGTCGCGCACCTGCTGCTCAGTGAAGCTCAATGATGTCAGCTCGGACTCGCCATTACGCGCCACGAAGATTTCGTTCGGGGCGTTGAGCCAAATCTCCTCGATCGAAGGATCGTCGAGCAGCGGCTGAAGCACCCCGAACCCTGCAACCGCGTCGAACAGGAATCTGCGGGCTGCGTCCAGCGGCCCGATGGGCGGAAGCGGTCCGATCAAAGCCCGCTCGTCGTAGTCCGTGACCGCAGCTTCCACCAGGCGCCGGACTTCGCCCGCTTGCCGGAGCGGATCCAATCCGCGGCGGCGGATAAGTTCGCGGACCTCGTCCTCAACTATTCCCAGCGCGTCCATATGTCCCCCATACAAATGCCACCTCCATCGGAGGCAGTGCGACTGGGTAACAGCCTAGGGAGCGTACACCATGCTGCCAAGTCATATGGGTGGGCCTGTGGATAAAAACGCCCATCCTCCGGCGGCAGGCGCAGAAGGTCAGCTAGCGGACGCTGGGAACACGATCTTCAATCGACAACGCCAGACCAATGCCGACATGTGCAACAGCAATGCACTGGCGTGGAATTTTCGCCGGGCTTGTCAGGCGCCGATGTTCTCCGGACCAAGCCAGGCGTTTCACCGTCGCAAGATGGCGCAAGGCACATCCACCTTCCAGTTTCCCGGCGCCGTTGCGACCGCGTGCGCAGCCAGCTCCGGGTTCTCCGCGCAGGCCGCGCGGGCGTCGGCAACTCCCACAGCCCAGATGGGACCGTCTTGGCGGAATGAAAAAGAGGGGAAGAAATACAAGCACTGCAAGAGGGCGAATACGGCCAGCACCGAAGTCGCGGCCTTGGCAGAAGTTTCTTCCAAAGCGACAGCTAAGAGGGGAAGGAGGGCAAGAAGGAACATGGACGGCAATACGCTGTATCTGCCCAGAAGGAATTCATGCCACTGGGCGGCCTGGAATTCCGCGTAGTTGAACTCTTTCGAGAAATTGAAGAGCACGGCCGCAGCCCAAACGCCCACTGACGCCGCAACAGCGACCAGGGCAACGAAACGATGGGCAGCAGTGCTCCGGAACAAGAGAAAGAGAAAGGCCGCGAAAAAAGGGAGGGCCGCCAACACAATAGGGAGTGCCCCAAAGTTCAAAATGAGCAGCGCAATTTGATTGGACGTACCGAACATTACTGCCGAGCTGCTGTTGAGGAACCAACCGGCCACGACAGATAAAAGGTTTGCCGGTTCAAACGGAGCGGAACGCGGATAACTTACGGTCGTGAAGACCTGGCATGCGATACCGATTAACAACCCGGCCCTGGCAGGCCACAACTTCCCTTCCCGGAACCGGTAGAGGAAGAGCGGCACGAACATCAGCGTGAGGATCTCAGTCAGGGACGCGAGCGCAGCCACAACAAACAAAACAATTCCTTCGGCCCCGTTCCGCGCCGGCTTAATGAGAAGCCAGGGAGCCAGCCACAGCAGGTACCAGTGGACGTTGGCAAGGTTCCCCGAGGTCTCCAGCGCCGCAGGTGCCACGAGGATCGTGATCGATGCCCACGCCAGCCTCGGCACAAGTCGTGTCGAGATGGCACTGGCACAAAGGAAGACCATGAAGGCTACGAGACCAACGATCAGGCTGCTCAGAAGTGAGATAGCCACGGCATAAGCGTCCACGGGGAAAAGCCGGACAACGAATGCGGCCGCAAGTCGAGGCACCACGTGCAAGTAACCCTGGTAAGGGGAAAAGACTCCGAGAATTCCAGGACGTGCCAGTGCATCCTGAACGAAGACAGCTCCATCTTCTGCCCAGATGGTCCCTTGGGCCGTTGGGCTCAGCCTGGCGAAGGCAATAAGGCCCGCCCCCAAAACAGCGACCGGAGCTGCTGCCATTCTCCAGCCGAGCGCCATGGAAGCTTTTGAGCCGTGGTTGCTGTTCATCGTCCCCCATGACCCGCGGCGTTGAACGCACGAAGCCAACTAGATCTGGATGCGCGGTCAATGAAAGCCATCTGCGGACGCGCCTCATGAATGGTATCGGATGCGCCGGCGATTCAATCAAAGCCCAGGTGGCGGCGATACCTCACACGAGCCCCAGCAGAAACACCCATACCACTAGTCCCCCACGCAACACGATGCTATGGTGAGCGCGTTAAGTGTCAATAACCCTGTTCCGCGCGTCCCTGGGGGGACCACCGGTGCAGCAAACCAGATGGGCGTTCGGGGGAGCGCGCATTGTCTTCCGGAGCCAATATGAAGCGGAACCTGTCTCAGTCCCGTACCCCATTCCTGAAGTACCTAGGGGTGGTTCCGCTCGCGCTTGCTCTTGTCGTTGGCCCGGGTCTCACCGGACCCGCCTTCGCTCTTGAACCGAGCCCGGCGCCCACTCCACCCGCTCCCTCGGCCTCAGCCACGGCCTCCCCGGCTGCCTCACCGCTTGCCTCGCCGCCATCCGCAGCCAGCAGCACAGCGCAGCCCTCACCGCTTCCTACAAAGAGCGCGGCGGCTGCCCCATCCCCACAACCCCAATCCATGGCCGACGCCATCGGACCCGGTGGTGCGCAAATGGGGCAGCGTTCAGCC
>Ga0308170_10003836_pt1 | contig 12102 bp, 13 predicted proteins | sample PhyBR2_2_FD_202136 | JGI IMG/M metagenome (GOLD analysis project Ga0308170, IMG submission 202136) | Phyllosphere microbial communities from UC Gill Tract Community Farm, Albany, California, United States - DLSLSB.R2 | ecosystem: Host-associated > Plants > Phyllosphere > Unclassified | place... | reverse complement strand
CGCGCTACTCCCGGTTGTCGAGCCTGGCGCGGCTGGGCCCGGTAAAACATGGCCGGGCCCGGTCCGGTGGGGTCGCAAACCTGCTCAATGCTTGATTTTAGTCAAGCCTGGGTTAAACGCTGGAGTCATTTCCAGCGATCTACGCGCTAGGACCGTTTTAGATTTGCGCTCGTTCCCGCAGCTGTTCGCGAGTTGGGTAGAATCGGTTCTTTTTTTCGCGAAGGACGGCCCCATGGCCCAGCCCTACAGCGCACGCAGTCGTGCCATCGAACCTTTCCATGTCATGGCGTTGCTGGCGCGTGCCAACGAATTGCAAGCCGCCGGGCACGACGTCATTCACTTGGAGATCGGCGAGCCGGACTTCACCACCGCCGAGCCGATCATCCAGGCCGGCCAGGCGGCCTTGGCGGCGGGCAGAACCCGTTACACCGCGGCCCGTGGCATTCCTGAACTGCGCGAGGCCATTGCCGGTTTTTATGCGCAACGCTATGGGGTGGACATCGATCCCCGGCGCATCCTGGTGACGCCGGGCGGGTCCGGCGCGTTGCTGCTGGCCAGCGCCTTGCTGGTGGACCCCGGCAAGCATTGGCTGCTGGCCGACCCTGGTTATCCGTGCAACCGTCATTTCCTGCGCCTGATCGAAGGCGCGGCGCAACTGGTGCCCGTAGGGCCGGACGTGCGTTATCAATTGACGCCAGATCTGGTGAATCGCCATTGGGACCATGACAGCGTGGGTGCGCTGGTGGCTTCCCCGGCCAACCCGACCGGGACGATTCTATCCCGGGACGAGTTGGCGGGATTGTCCAAGGCGATCAAGAGCCACAACGGCCATCTGGTGGTCGACGAGATCTATCATGGCCTGACCTACGGCACCGACGCCGCCAGCGTGCTGGAGGTCGATGACGATGCGTTTGTCCTGAACAGCTTTTCCAAGTATTTCGGCATGACCGGCTGGCGGCTCGGCTGGTTGGTGGCGCCTTTGGCGGCCGTCGGTGAGTTGGAAAAGCTTGCGCAAAACCTCTACATAAGTGCACCCAGCATGGCCCAATACGCGGCCCTGGCGTGTTTCGAGCCTGCGACCATCGAGATTTTCGAGCAGCGTCGCGCCGAATTCGCATTGCGTCGCGACTTCCTCCTGCCGGCCTTGCGGGAGTTGGGATTCGGTATCGCCGTGGAGCCGCAAGGCGCGTTCTACCTCTATGCCGATATCAGCGCATTTGGCGGTGATGCCTTTGCGTTTTGCCAGCACTTCCTGGAGACCGAACACGTGGCGTTCACGCCGGGGCTGGATTTCGGTCGCCATCAGGCCGGCCACCACGTGCGGTTCGCCTACACCCAAAGCCTGCCGCGGCTACAGGAAGCAGTGGAGCGAATTGAGCGTGGCCTGCGGAGCTGGCAAGGCTGATGCGCTTTTCCCCAGCTCTGGAAGAAGGACGGCTGATTCGACGTTACAAACGTTTTCTCGCCGATATCGAGACCGTTCATGGCGAACTGCTGACGATTCATTGCCCAAACACCGGCTCGATGCTCAATTGCATGGCCGAGGGCGCACGCGTCTGGTTCAGTCGTTCCAACGACCCCAAGCGCAAGTTGCCGGGCACCTGGGAAATAGGCGAAACCCCTCAGGGGCGCTTGGCCTGTATCAATACCGCGCGAGCCAATTCGCTGGTCGAGGAGGCGCTGCGGGCCGGTGTCATCCAGGAGCTGAACGGTTTCACAGGGCTGAAGCGGGAAGTGGCCTATGGCGTTGAGAACAGCCGTATCGACTTTCGGCTCGACTACGCCGATTGCAGCTCGGCCTGGGTCGAGGTGAAGAGCGTTACGCTGGGTTTCGCCGGGACGAATGTGGCGGCGTTTCCCGACGCGGTGACCTTGCGCGGCGCCAAGCATTTGCGAGAGCTGGCCTGTCTGGCTCGGGAAGGTGTGCGCGCTGTGCAGTTGTATTGCGTGAACCTGAGTGGCATCGAGGCGGTGCGCCCGGCGCAGGAAATCGACCCGATGTACGCCGCGGCGTTGCGCGAGGCGGTGGCCGCCGGGGTGGAAGTGCTGGCCTACGGCGCTACCCTGACGCCGGAGCAGATGTGGGTCGATCGCCCGCTGCCGGTATTGCTTGAACCGCTACAGATTGACCCAGATGCCCTGATCATCCTCCCGGCTGTCTAGCGCGGTCAGGAACTGCCCGGCGCAAGGGCCGGCGACGCACTCACCGCTTTCGATCAGGAACAGCGCGCCATGGGTCGCGCACTGGATGAGACTGGCGCTGGCGTCGAGAAACTGGCCGGGTTGCCATTCCAGCGGCACGCCACGATGGGGGCAACGATTGAGATAGACGTAGGCTTGGCCTGCACGCCGCACCGCCAGCAGCTTGCGCCCTTCGATGTCGAAGCCGCGACTGCTGTTGTCGGGTAATTCGGCGGCGGTACAAAGAAGTTTCATGTACGTCTCTAAATGTCATAAAGGATGGGCTCTTTGTGGGAGCGAGCCTGCTCGCGAATGCTGCGTGTCAGTGTTCTTGGTGTGGGCTGGCCCACCGCATTCGCGAGCAGGCTCGCTCCCACAGGCTATGTCGTCGAGTTCCATGCTTGACGGGCAAATGAAAGCAATCATCAAATGCCCCCTTCGCAAGTGGTCGAGGATACTTGACCAATCCTTGCCCATGAAAACACTTGTTGAGGAAGCTGCCTGATGCGCCTGAATGTACACGCTGCGCCACAGGGCATGATCAAGCTGGCCGATAAGCACTACCTGGCCAAGACACCATGACGGCACGGGTCAAGCCGCGCTTCTTATTCATGGTCCTGGGCCTGCTGTGTCTGTTGGCAATCTGGCTGTCCCTGGCCCTGGGGCCGGTGAGCTTGCCATTGTTCGATACCTTGCGTGCGGCCCTGCGCCTGCTGGGTTTGCCGGTGGCTGCTGATGGCCTGGAACAGGCCGAGCTGATCCTTGGCCAGATTCGTCTGCCACGGACCTTGCTGGGCTTGGCGGTGGGCGGGGTATTGGCGCTGTCCGGCGTGGCGATGCAGGGATTGTTTCGCAATCCGTTGGCTGACCCGGGCTTGGTGGGCGTGTCCAGCGGGGCGGCACTGGGGGCGGCGTTCGCCATCGTCGGGGGCTCGGCGCTGGGCGGGTTACCTGAAGCATTCGCGCCCTACGTATTGTCAGTATGTGCATTTCTCGGCGGGCTCGGGGTCACGGCGCTGGTTTATCGCCTTGGACGGCGCAACGGTCGGACTCACGTCGCCACGATGCTCCTCGCCGGCATCGCCTTGACGGCGTTGTCCGGGGCGGCGGTCGGCCTGTTCACTTACCTGGCGGACGATGCGACTTTGCGGACCCTGACGTTCTGGAACCTGGGCAGTCTGAATGGGGCCAGCTACGCGCGGTTGTGGCCGTTGTTGCTGGTCAGTGCGGGCGTGGCGATCTGGTTGCCGCGTCGGGCTCAAGGGCTCAATGCGCTGTTGCTGGGAGAGTCCGAGGCCGCTCACCTGGGCATTGATGTCGAATGGCTCAAGCGTGAACTGGTGCTCTGTACGGCGCTGGGCGTCGGCGCCGCAGTCGCGGCAGCGGGCATGATCGGTTTTGTCGGGCTGGTGGTGCCGCACCTGGTGCGACTATTGGCGGGGCCTGACCATCGCGTCCTGCTGCCTGCATCAATGTTGGCAGGCGCCAGTCTCCTTTTATTCGCCGATCTGGTGGCGCGCCTGGCGCTGGCCCCGGCGGAGCTGCCGATCGGCATCGTCACGGCGTTCATCGGTGCACCTTTCTTCCTTTATTTATTGCTGCGGGGGCGCGCCTGATGTTGCGAGCGCAAAACTTGCACATCCACCGTGGACGTAGAACCGTACTGGCGGATCTCGATCTGCAGCTCAATCCCGGCGAAGTGCTGGGGGTGCTCGGTCCCAATGGCGCGGGTAAAAGTACTTTGCTGGCGGGTTTGTGTGGCGAACTACGGCCGGCGCAAGGGCAGGTCTGGCTCGATGACCGGCCTCTGATTCAGTGGGCGGGTGCCGAGCGCGCTCGTCGCCTGGCGGTGTTGCCGCAGTCCTCGACACTGGATTTCGCGTTCCGTGTAGAAGAAGTGGTCGGCATGGGACGACTGCCTCACCAGAGCGGTCGGGTGCGTGACGGGCAAATCATCGAATGGACGCTGCAAGCGGCGGACGCGGTGCATTTGCAGGGCCGCAATTATCTGGATCTGTCCGGCGGTGAGCGCCAACGGGTGCACTTGGCGCGGGTGCTGGCGCAACTGTGGCCGGGTGAGGCGGGGCAAATCCTGCTGCTGGACGAACCCACTTCAATGCTCGATCCGTTGCATCAGCACACCATCCTGCAAGCCGTGCGTGAATTTGCCAGTCGCGGCGCGGCCGTATTGGTGATCCTGCATGACCTGAACCTGGCGGCGCGCTACTGTGATCGCCTGCTGCTGTTGGCGTCCGGCCGGCCGGTGGCCCTGGATACACCTCGGCAAGTGCTGCGCCCGGAGCCGCTCAAGGCGGTGTTTGGCCTCGACGTGCTGGTGCAATCCCATCCGGAGCGCGGGCATCCGTTGATCATTGCCCGCTGAGGCTGGCTGGAGGATACCGATGTGCGCTTGATCCTGATTCTGGCATTGGTGGTGTTGACGGCTTGTCAAAGTGTCGCGCCCCCTCCGCTTGGCGGACGGATTCGTGATTTGCACACCGGCCGATCGGTCACGCCCCAGGCTTTGGTCGAGCGCTTGGCGAGTGCCCAACGGGTCGTGGTCGGGGAACAACACGACAACCGTGATCACCATGCGCTGCAACGCTGGTTGCTTCAGGTCCTTGCTGATCGGCGTCCCCAAGGCAGCTTGCTGCTGGAGATGCTGACGCCACAGCAACAGCCAAGGCTCGACGCGGTTCGCCAATTGCCTGCCTTGCCAAAGGATCTGCCTGGCGCGTTGGACTGGTCGCCGGGTTGGGATTGGAGCCTCTACGGGCCCGTGATCGAATTCGCCTTGAGGCAATCTTATCGGGTGTCGTCAGCGAATCTGGACAGCGCGGACATCCAGCGCATCTACCGCCAAGCCCCCGCCATGAGCGGCACTCGCTCCAATGCAGCTACGGTGAGGGAGCAACTGTTGGGGCAAATCCGCGAGTCCCATTGCGGACTACTGCCAGAGTCGCAGATGCCGGCGATGTTGGCGGTGCAGCAACAGCGTGACCGGCGCATGGCCGAGCGATTGATCGAGGCTCCCGCGCCGGCATTGTTGTTCGCGGGCGCCTGGCATGTCCGCAAAGACGTTGGCGTGCCGCTGCATGCACTGGACCTGGGCGTTCGTGACGCACCAGTCGTCCTGATGCTCGCCGAGGAGGGCAGCGACGTTACGCCGGCCATGGCTGATTTCGTGTGGTACACCCCGGCAACACCGTCCCAAGACTATTGCGCACAGATGCGTGGAGACGGCAGGCAATAATTTCCGGGCAAAAAAAGACCCGGCAAGAGCCGGGTCAAATAACCGTGATTAGCCTGATGAGGAGATATCTGAGAGTCCGAACCAAGGGCTTTTCAAATATCGACCAGTCTCGCGACCGGATGTGGTAATCATAGCGATTCTCATTTCCATGTCAAACATTGTTTTCCCGCCGGCAAAAAATATCTGTTGCCTGTCATGGAAATCGCAAAAGGTAACGTCAGGCTTTGTGGCGCGTGGAAATGGCGTCCAGCTGTTTGTTCAGTGCTTCTTTGCGTTCGGCCGGAATATCGTTCCAATGCATGTCCATCAGCGCACCCTCTATGGCATAGAGCAAAACCTTGGAAGCGCGGAAGCCGCGAGTGCGCACGGCGCGGTAGGCGTCCACCGCACCGAGACGGCGCAGGTCCGAGGCACTGTGGATACCCACGGCGTGCAGCCACTGGGCTGATGTCTTGCCCAGATTCTTCAGGTGTTGCAGTTCATCATTCATCGAGCCTCCTTGCGACGGCCGACTGGTGCAGTGGGCAAGCTTCTCAGGAGTGTAGCGCTCAGTAGGAAAAGCGTGATTCTTTGGTCGGAATCGGCGCAAAAGCTTCTAAGGCATTACGCACGATGGGGATGAACAGGCTGAAAAGCACATCCTCCAGCGCAAGCGGGGGCGCTGGAGATCGTTCGGTGCCGTGGCCGGTTCCCTCAGGTTCAGCGGGTGCGATAGCGCAGACGAGTACCGAAGTTCATGGACATCAGGATTTCATCGGCAGACAACTCGGGCGGGAAATAGGTACCGGAGATCTGCGCATGGGCAAGGCTTGCGCCTTCCAGCGACGACTTGCGGAAATCGATGCCGCGCAGATCGGCGGAACGGAAGTAGGCGTCCGTGAAATCCACGTCGTCGGCGTTCAGTTCACGCAGATCAAGGCCGCGGAAATCGCCGCCGCGCATGTCGATCGGACCTTGAGGGCGTTGGCTGTTGAAGCCGGCAATGTCATCTTTGCGCAACAAGGCATAAAGCGGGGTATCGAGAAGCTTGGGGTGGCTCATGGCAAATCACCTGTTGGTTTTATGACGCCAGTATAATGCCACTATTTAGCGGCCGTGAAGCCGGGCGTCGGTTCACGGCCGAAATAGTTTCTAGAGGCCTGGCAGGCGTTGGCGGATCTGCGCAACCACGACATCCAGCGTGCCGCTTTCGTTGGTTTGAACTCGCTTGCTGCAGAGGATCTCAGCCGGGCTCAGCGCTTCGCGGCTCGCCTGTTGGGCGGCGATGACTGCCAGGTTGGCGTCGGATGGATCGTTCTGGTCGGCCTGGCGCTGGGCGAGCCGGCTCTCGATGACGGCTTGCGGCGCCTCGCAATCCAGGATCAGGAATGGCGCGCCCGTGCCTTCGGCGACCTTGGCCGCCGCATCGCGCTGCGCATGCTTGAGGTAAGTGGCATCGATCACCACTGGGAATCCGGCATGCAGGATCATGTCGGCGATCTCATGCAGGCGCGCGTATGTGGCGCTGCTGGCATCGCTGCTATAGATGCCGGCTTTTGGGTCGTTCGGCACTTGCTGTTCACCGAACAGGCGCTTGCGCTCCACATCCGAACGCAGGCGAATCGCGCCAAGGGCCTCCACCAGGCGCATCGCAACGTGGCTTTTGCCAACGGCCGAGACGCCATGGGTAATGGCCAGGAAGCGCGAAGGAATGGTGCTGTAGCTTTCGGCCAGGTTGGCGTAGTTGCGGTATTGGCGCAGGGTGGTGGCGCGCTGCACCGGGTCGGCTTCGGCGGGCATGCTGAACAGCGCGACCTTGGCCCGGACCAGGGCGCGGTAGGCTTTATAGAAGTTCAACAGTTCCAGGCCGCTGTAGTCACCGGTCAGTTCCAGGTATTGACTGACGAACCGTCGCGCGAGCGACTTGAGGCCGCGGTCTTCAAGGTCCATCGCCAGGAACCCGGTGTCGGCGTAGACGTCGGTGAAACGGAATGGCTCGTTGAACTCGATGCAGTCGAAGATCACTACTTTGCCGTCGATTACGGTGGCGTTACCCAGGTGAATGTCACCGTGGCATTCGCGAATGAAACCGTTGGCCTTGCGCTGGGCGAACAGCGGCTTGAGGCGTTCGAAGCTGGTTTCGGCCCAGGCTTGAAGGGCTTCGAGTTGCTGCAGGTCGGCCTTGTCGTTGAGGAACGGACGGATCTGCTCGAAGTTCTGCCGTACCGGCGCCATGACGCTGTCCGGTGTACCCGCCGAATTGTCGGCCGGCACCTTGGGCGTGGAGAGGTGGAACTGGGCGATCTGCGCGGCCATTTCATCAATGTGCGCGGTGGTGAGTTCGCCGTTGGCTTGCAGGGTGCTGAGCAATTCGCTCTGGGGAAACTGGCGCATTTTCAAGGCGTATTCGATGGCCGGGCCATCGCCGCCCAGTTGTGGCGCCTCGGCGCTGCCGGTGATCGGCAAGACTTCCAGGTACAGATCCTGGGTCAGGCGTTGGTTCAAGCGCAGCTCTTCACCACAGAAGTGCTTGCGCGCGTCGAGGCTGGTGAAGTCGAGGAAACCGAAATTGACCGGCTTCTTGAATTTGTAGGCATAGGGGCCGGTGAGCAGTACCCAGGAGATGTGGGTTTCGATGACCTGGAACCCTTCGACGGGGTGCGGGTAAAGGGCCGGGTTTTGCAGGGCAGCGATCAGTGATTGGCTCACGGGCGATCCTTCAGAGTCTGGAAAATTCGAGGCGGTCATTATGGCCGCAAGCCGCGCTAACGCAAACCTTGGCGGACTCATGTTGAACCACGACAAAGTGCGTATAATCCGCCGCCATGACTCGTACCCGATCCCCCCGCACCCCCAAGAAACCACCCGCCAGCCGCCTTCGGCCCTGGCTGGGCTGGGCCCTTAAACTGAGCCTGGTAGGCCTCGTCGTGCTTGCCGGTTTTGCCGTCTACCTCGATGCCATCGTCCAGGAGAAGTTCTCCGGCAAGCGCTGGACTATCCCGGCCAAGGTCTATGCCCGGCCGTTGGAACTGTTCGTCGGACAAAAGCTGAGCAAGGACGATTTCCTGACCGAGCTCGATGCCTTGGGTTATCGCCGCGAAAGCGTCGCCAATGGTCCGGGTGCGGCCTCGGTCAATGGCAATACCATCGACCTCAATACCCGTGGGTTCCAGTTCTATGAAGGCATGGAACAGGCACAACCGGTGCGGGTACGTTTTTCCGGTGACTACGTTGCTGCGCTGACCGGCGCCAACAATGCGAGCCTGTCGGTGGTGCGCCTGGAGCCGCTGCTGATCGGTGGCCTGTATCCCAAGAATCTCGAAGACCGGATCCTGATCAAGATCGACCAGGTGCCACCGTTCCTGCTCGATACGCTGATCGCCGTCGAGGACCGTGATTTCTATCATCACTTCGGCGTATCGCCCAAGTCGATTGCCCGGGCTGTCTGGATCAATACCTCGTCGGGGCATATGCGCCAGGGCGGCAGTACCCTGACCCAGCAGTTGGTGAAGAACTTTTACCTGACCAACGAGCGTAGCCTGACCCGCAAGCTGACCGAAGCCATGATGGCGTTGCTGCTGGAGATGCACTACAGCAAGCAGGAAATTCTTGAGGCCTACCTCAATGAGGTATTCGTCGGCCAGGATGGGCAGCGGGCGGTGCACGGCTTCGGCCTGGCCAGCCAGTTTTTCTTCAGCCAGCCGCTGTCCGAGCTCAAGCTGCATCAAGTGGCGCTGCTGGTGGGCATGGTCAAGGGGCCTTCTTCCTACAATCCGCGTCGCAACCCGGAGCGTGCCCTTGAACGGCGCAACCTGGTGCTTGACTTACTGCAGCAACAGGGCGTGGCCACGGCAGAGCAGGTCGAAGCGGCGAAGAAGATGCCGCTGGGCGTGACCCAGCGTGGCAGCCTGGCGGACAGTTCGTTCCCCGGTTTCATGGACCTGGTCAAGCGGCAGCTGCGGGAAGACTATCGCGACGAAGACTTGACCGAAGAAGGCTTGCGGATCTTTACCAGTTTCGACCCAATCCTGCAGATGAAGGCTGAGGCGTCGGTCAATGACACCTTCAAGCGACTGGCGGGGCGCAAGGGTTCTGACGAAGTCGAAGCGGCCATGGTCGTGACCAACCCGGAAACCGGTGAAGTCCAGGCAATGATCGGCAGCCGCCAGGCCAGCTTTGCAGGCTTCAATCGGGCGCTGGATGCGGTGCGGCCGATCGGCTCGCTGATCAAGCCGGCGGTGTATCTTACGGCGTTGGAAAAGCCAAGCCAGTACACCCTGACCAGTTGGTTGTCCGACGAGTCATTCTCGGTCAAGGGCGCTGACGGCCAGGTGTGGACGCCGCAGAACTATGATCGCCGCGCCCACGGTACGGTGTTTCTTTATCAGGGACTGGCCCATTCCTACAACCTGTCGACGGCTCGCCTCGGCCTGGAAGTCGGTGTGCCTAACGTGCTCAAGACCTTGGCGCGCCTGGGGGTGACTCGCGAATTCCCAGCGTTCCCGTCGATGCTGCTGGGGGCTGGTGGCCTCACGCCGATCGAAGTCGCGGCGATGTACCAGACATTGGCCAACGGCGGCTTCAATACGCCGATGCGCGGCATCCGCAGCGTGCTCACCGCCGACGGCGAGCCGCTCAAGCGTTATCCATTCCAGATCCAGCAACGTTTCGATCCGGCTTCCATTTATCTGATCCAGAGCGCCATGCAGCGAGTCATGCGTGAAGGGACCGGCAGCTCGGTCTATAACGTGCTGCCCCGGACCCTGACCCTGGCCGGCAAGACCGGTACCAGTAACGATTCGCGTGACAGTTGGTTCGCCGGTTTCAGCCAGGATTTGCTGGCGGTGGTCTGGCTGGGGCGTGACGACAACGGCAAGACGCCGTTCACGGGCGCCACCGGTGCGTTGCAGGTCTGGACCAGTTTCATGCGCAAGGCCGATCCGCTGCCGCTGGACATGCCGCAACCGGACAACATCGTCCAGGCCTGGGTCGATTCGCGCACCGGACAGGGCTCCGACGCCAATTGCCCGGGCGCCGTGCAGATGCCGTATATTCGCGGCAGCGAACCGCCACCCGGTGCGGCATGCGGTGGTCAGAATCCCGCCGAATCGGTGATGGATTGGGTCAAGGACTGGATGAATTAAGCAAAGAGGGTTTCAAGTGAACAAGTGGTTGATTCCAGCGGTAACCGCCGTGGCTTTGCTCAGTGGCTGCTCTACCGTACAGCGCGGTTCGATTCCGGTTGTCGATTCAGGTACCGCTGTTTCCAATAGCGAGCGGGTCTCGGCCAACGGTGGTTTCCGTCAAACGACGGTAAAACGGCCGATGCCGGGCCAGGTCCAGGCAATCCCGCAGGGCGACACCGGTGTCGTCGTGATGGTGCCCGGTGGCGGCGCAACGACTTCGGCGCCGATCAGCAGCACGCCGATCACGCCGGGTCCGATCACCCCAGGGCCTATCGAAACCTCGCCAATCAACCAGGGCAGCTACAGCATGCCATCGGCGCCGAGCAGCATTCCCTCGGCGGGTTCGGGTGGCTTGTCCGCCGATGAGCAATTGGATGGCCCGGTGTTGGCGCTGTTGACCACCGCGCAACAGCAGCAAGCCGGTGGTGACCTCAATGGTGCTTCCTCGAGCCTCGAGCGAGCCCAGCGCGTCGCGCCACGCGAACCGCAGGTGCTTTATCGACTGGCTCAGGTGCGCATGGCCCAGGGCGATGCGCCACAGGCTGAACAACTGGCCCGTCGCGGCCTGACGTTCTCCAGCGGCCGTCCGGCACTTCAGGCAAGCCTGTGGGAATTGATTGCCCAGGCTCGCGAGAAACAAGGCGATTCGGCGGGTGCGGCACTGGCCCGCCAGAAAGCCAAGGTTTCCCTCTGATGGATGTTCGTTTCCCCTTGATCGCCGATCAGCTGTTGCTGATCGAGCGAGAGCTGCGGGTGCAGGGCTGGTGGAGCGACGTGTCGCCTTCGGCCGAGGCGCTGGCCAGTGTCGAGCCGTTTGCCGTCGACACCCTGGATTTCGAACAGTGGCTGCAATGGATCTTTCTGCCTCGCATGAAAGCCATCCTGGAAAACGACCTGCCGCTGCCAAACGCCTCGGGCATCCTGGCCATGGCCGAAATGGTCTATGCCCAGCGGCCGGGGCAGGGCGTCAAGTTGCAGCAGTTGCTCGCGCAGTTCGACCAGTTGATCACCGACGTCAGCTGACGCTGCTCACTGACAGTTTTCTTCAACCTGCTTGCGGGTCTCATCGATGCGCTCGCGCCGCTCTTCCTCGGTAAGGCGGCGCATTTCACCTTCCACCTCTTCCCGCACCCTGGGGTTGTTCTGCAGTTGCGCCAGGTTGGTCCGGGCCTGTTCGCAGAACGCCTTGAGCTGGGCTTCCTGTTCGGCCACTTGCTGCTTCACTTGCTTGTCGATCATTTTCTGATCACCAACGACACCACCTGAAGCGGGCGCTTGCGGTTTGGCGGCAGGCGTCACGGTCTTGCCCACGGTAGTCGCATCCACGTCCTCGGGCGGCTGGGCGCCAAAATGGGTCACACCTTGGGCGTCCACCCATTTGTAGATCTGGCCGGCCATGCTCATTGGGCTCAGGCTTGCCAGCAGGATGGCCGTCAATAACATCGTTCGCATGCTGTTTCCTTGTCCTGGGTTGCGCAATCGAAGCTAACAGAGTAGCCGTTT
>Ga0308170_10003835_pt1 | contig 12102 bp, 8 predicted proteins | sample PhyBR2_2_FD_202136 | JGI IMG/M metagenome (GOLD analysis project Ga0308170, IMG submission 202136) | Phyllosphere microbial communities from UC Gill Tract Community Farm, Albany, California, United States - DLSLSB.R2 | ecosystem: Host-associated > Plants > Phyllosphere > Unclassified | place... | reverse complement strand
GCCGCAAACTCGTTTGTGTACCTTCCAGATCTATATATGTGCTACTTTCAGCTCTTATCTGAGCCGAGAAGAGCAGACGAGAAGGGCTCACGAGTTTCTGATGCTCAGTCGAACAGAAAAACATCCACTCCGTTCCGTTCTTCGCACACGCCGAGCATCTCGTGACAGTCTCTTTCCCACATACGACACACTCCCCGGTGGCTTGAGTAGTGGCAGCGGGAGAGATAGACATCTTACAAAAAGAGGTCAAAGTGGGTTCGAGAGTCGAAAGGAGGAGCGAGAGCTGATTGTCAAACGAACATGGGCTCAGTAAGGGACTGTAATGATGAGCGAGAGATACAGAAAGCTTACTAGGTGGCTGAGAGGACTCTTGAGGTGGATTGAAGAGAGAGCGGTTGAAGATGAAAAAGTGCATAAGATGAGCAAAACTCTTCGCTTCTCTTTGGCTTCTCTGTTTCTCGACTCTTCTAAGCTTCTGACTTCAATTACAGAGACTCTCACAATACAACATTAAGGATACAATGCGTGATGAATATAAATAACACAAATTGATAGTGTGGCAGGGGAAATAAATTATTGAGATGATCTCGTTCTACCTCGACGACACTCCAGCTTCTCCCGCAACCAGTGTAACCCTCCCTCTCACTAAGGATCGGTCGAGATCCTCATGAGCTGGTCTACGCTTGCGTGCAAGCGTTTTGCGAGCGTCTCGTGGCTTCGAGTGATGTTATGGTAAGCGATAAATCTTGATATCTCCACACTGACGTGCCCAAAGCACTCGACGTTCTCGTATGATGGATCCTGCATGGCAGCGATGGCGATTGCGGTGAGGATGAAATAGCGGTGGTGAAGTTGGTTCGCCCAGGGTGCAAATTGATCAGCCTGGCGAAGAAACATCGGATCGCAGCTGTCGAATATGCTGGCAACGTAATCGATAGGTTGAGAGCTGAGGACTTCGGGGAACCGATCCCAATCGAAGAGCGTGGCTGCGCCGCACGCAACATTGTGAGCGTTCATCGCGGCAACGATACGCAACTCAATATTGGCGACTGCGAGCTCTGCTGAGAGAGCTGTGCCTCGTCCAGGATCGAGATAGAATTTGATCCTCTCCTAATCACAGAACAAGCCGAGCGAGTCAGCTCGGGGGAGGGAAGAGGTCAGACTGAGAAACACAACTTGCCCTAAATTCCTCTTTCCGCTCTTCCCCTTCCAATTTCGAGTCGGCATTCTTGATCCAAGAGTGAGACTCGGCTGAGCCGTTGTTCCATGGCTTCACGCCCATCCCCACGTACAGATTAATCTCTTCGCGACTCAAACCGGGCCACTGGAAAGGTTTGCTGCGAATTCCGCATACTCGCTTGTGCAGAGGATATACCTGTCTCTTACAGCTTTGTCAGGATCTGGCTCCTGTACCGATAGAATAGGAGCGAGACTGACCAGCTTCTTGTGTTTGATCGAACAGAAGTAAATCCACTCGGTGCCATGAGCTGCACAATCCGAACAGCGATTCTCGGTCTCCACTCCGCAAACGATACACGTTGCTGAAGTCCACCAAGGTGTCCCAATCATACCTCGCGTTGTCGAGTCGAAACGAAGGAGGGGAGGGATGAAGGGAGAGATGCTAGATACCAGAAGAGGGCAGTACAATTTCAGCTTTCACTCCATCGCAGACCCATAGAATATAACTTACCTCGTGTAGCAGTGTCGGTGTCACTCGAGTCGCGTTGTAGGTGGAAGTCACAATTCGAGATGAAAAAAGTTGATTGATTCGAGGAAGAGCGAGGAAGACGTGGAGCGTGTGAGATCTTCGAGCGGTCCTGCGAGCTATCTTGGGAGGTTTGAGAGAGTACTCGAGCTGGTAGGGTTGATGTTGGTGAATCGAGAGAAGGCAAGATTCGAGATCGCTTCTTACTCTCCTACCCCTCACTCTCATCCTCAACGATGCCGATCGAACATCAGCAAAGCTCCAGGTTGATCGACTACTGGAACAGGGCCTACAGAAGTAAAGGAGTTATGGCTCTGGCCTTCACCGCTTCCTCAACGTTCGACCATTGCGTGGAGTGCAACGACAAAGCTGTTCAAGCTCTCGTGTGGCGACCTTGCACCAGAACTCGAGATCAAGAGCGGTACGATCAAGATCAGATTGGGTGATGGCGCTGAGACGATTCTCGAATTTCGCGCTGGCACTTTCCCTCCCGTGTCGAGCGGAGAAATGTGGTTCCCTGAGGTTGCCGTCAATGATGATGGCACCTGCAACCTTACCGCAAGTTTCATCTTGGCTGAGAAAGGAAAAGATTACGCACCTTCGTTCGCAGGTACGTCTGTCTGAGTTCGCTTCATCTTCGTCCAGCAGCGCTGACACCTCTGACTGCAACAGCTTCTCTGCAATCTCGTGTTGCGAGCAATGTATCCTTCGACTTCCCTCGATCACGGCGTCAACTCTGGGCGAACGAAGCAATCCTTCGAGACGCATCGCCTTACTTCGAGAACCTCTTCTCGTCCGGATTCGCGGAATCGTCAAGCCTCGCCAGCGAAGTCTCCCAGTCCTCGGATTATGCTCCTCTACCACCGTATACCTTCGACGAGTCCGATGACGAGACGGATCAGTATGTCGAAAAGAAGAATTCACTCGACTCGAGATCCGAACCCTCCCTTCCTCCCTTCAAGAAGATCATCATCCTCGATACAGCCTACTCTACTTACTTTGCTGTCCTCTGTTGGATCGGTACCCGTCATATACTCTTCGCTCCTCTCCGGTCTTCTTCCTCCTCCTCGAAAGAATCCTCTTCCGACAAGCCTCCTCTGACCGATCCAGCGACACCTCCTCCCGTTTCCCCGAAATCTGTCTACCGTCTAGCCCATTTCCTCGAACTGTCCGACCTCACAGACCTCGCAATCCAGCATTTCGCTTCCCAACTTGACCCTACAAACGTCGCTCACGAGCTTTTCAGCGACGTCGCTTCTTCATACCCTCGAATCCGCGATCTCGCTCTTACTTATACTGTCGACCACTGGGAGGACGTAATCAAGTCAAAAGCTTATGAGGAGGTTAGGGCGAAGGCAAAGAGAGGAGAGGGAGATGTCGAGACGGCGATGCTACTGGCAGAACGACTTGCGGAACGATGATCAGGCGAGGCTATGATGGATGCTGGATTACATGCGCCGAGGGTTGAATAGCACGATGGTTCGATGAAACACAATGCAGTTTGAACGATTCCTTCGACCTCGACTGTTGAGCGCAGAGTCTATTGATACACCCGCGCGAGAAAATCGCGACAACTTTGTCCTGCACGCCGAGCGTAAGAGTTTAAGAAACCGCTTCCATCGAAAGTTCAGCAGAGAGAACTAGGAATCTCGAGGGAGGTTTCGGCTTTCGCGGAGACAGCAGGTCGGCAATTCCAGACTGGACACAAGCTCCTTTAAGCCTCTGCGACGTTTCGACGAGGAGTTCGTGAAAGACTTGAGCAATAAGCAGGTCGAGAGACGCAAAAGTAGTCGCAACCGGCAAAAGATGAGTCGTACGGGAATCGAACCCGTCCCGCGAGCTTGGAAGGCTCGCATGATAACCACTTCACCAACGACCCGATAAAAGAAATGATCAATCAACAATATATATACCTAAACCCGCTAATTCAGATCTATCGATTGAGCACGACCCGATAGTATCGAATTCAGCTGCTCTCCGCGGTCACCTAAGCACAATATTCAGCATGCGCGCTACCTACAAACCTAGCCAACCAATCCCGTACCTTTCGCAGACTCTCTCAGTTTTCGCCATTTTTCGCTGCAATCTTCCTCCCGTCTCCTCCTCTCGACGAAAGCTGAACCGCGCAAAGCGAAATGCACTCGTTATGGCGCAAACAGTGAGGTGATCAATTTCAGGAGTTGAGCTCCTTCGCTTGCATTTGTCAGACCTTCAGACTAGAATTCGAATGAATTCGGAAGGAACGCACACCTCTCAGTCTCTTCGTTTCAGACAGAACGCTATCTTGACCACGACAGCTCGTATTTAGCTCTCGATAGACACTGCAGACCTGATCAAGCGAGAGTAAAAACATTTCAAACGAACAGATTCTATAACCGATCCAACTTTTCCTCCTCATTCGCAAGCGACAACACTTCCTATTGTTTACCTCGTCTTCTTACTTGGCCCACCTCTCCATCAACTTCTCACTGAGTAAGAGTCCTGTAACACCGTCAAGTCCCTCATCTCGTCCCTTTTCCATGACCTCTTTGTAGCCTGAAGTTTTGACGACATCCTTCCAGTATTTGACAGCGTAACAAAGGGCGACGTCTCGAACATCGGAATATTTGCTGGCGATGTCGCTGTAGAGCTCGTACATGACATTGTCGCGGGAGAGTTGGGATTTAAAGTTGGAGAGAGCAATATCGGGGAGGCCGGAGATCTGAAGATAGTGTGCGAGGCGATAAATCGATTTCGGGGAGACGGGGGCAGGGGAACGAGGTTCAGTGAGTTGGAGGGAATCCGCTACGACGTTCGTGCGAGTACGAGTTTCGCCGTTTTGATCGTTGACGCCAGCTTCGAAGGTCTAACGAAGAGGTGCGAAGGCAATCTGTCTGGTACCAAGCCAGCAAAGGAGAGCAAGGTACGTCTCATAACGGTGTTGAACAACCCGAACGGTCTTGTAGAGGAGTCCAGGGGTTTCGAGTCCCTCGTCGGTCGACTTGTGTGCCTCGGTGAGCTTGTCGGTCTCCTCGTCTGAGTCGTCGTACTCGTAGGATGCCATTGTGATGGACGGGTCCTCCTCCTCCTTGTTTGCAGCGTGTGCTTCCATGTCGTTCTCGTAGAACTCGGAGGATTGAAGAGCATCGAAATAGGGAGACATCTTGAGAAGACTCGCTTCGTCGGACCACAAACGACGTCCACAACGAGGGAAGTAGATACAGACATCTTGTGACCTTTGCGTGACGAGAGCGGCTGACGTCGCGAAAGGTCAGTGATTGCTTGTCGATCGAAATTGCGCGAAAACTTACCAACGAAGGAACCGGCCTGAATGTCAGTTCCAAGGTCACCGGTATGGTCTAGCTCGATATAGACCTCGATATCGTAGAGCTGATTAGCCCCGGTGAAGCCTTTCGCTTCGAAAGCGAGTCTTCCCCTGGCTCCCGGCGGGAATAGACCGCGACGAAGTTCGAGACGGAAAATTTCGCCTCCAGATTGTCGCGTCACAATGATAGATCCCCCTCTGATCGAAATAGGCTTGTATGCACCAGTCCACGACAGGTTGAGGAGAGTTGTATTGCGATCGCCTTCGAGAGTGGCGGGAGGAAGAGGAGCAGGCCAGGCGAGCGTGGTTGGTGTATTGTATTCGGATCCATACAGATAGAGTGATACGTGATGTTTGATCGACATGGTGAGGTGGAGGTATTGAGGAGAGTCTAGAGAGAAAGAGAAAGAGCAGAGAAAAGAGTCGAATAAAGAGGTACGTCTCGTTCGGACTTTCCGCGGGGACTGACTCACAGCTCACATCACTCGAGTCGTATCGACGAGACCAGTGTAGAAAGTTGATAGTGAACGAACGATTACATCAGATCCTATAGTCGACTAATCGTCTCCCGCTGGCATTTCCTCCTCTAGATACCGCACTAACGTCACTCTCAATTCCGTCTTCTCATCTCCCCTCAGCACATCCGAGATAATCTTCGCTTCGACACTAGTTTGAATCTGTCAAAGGAACATCAAAAAAGATCAATCCGAATCACCATGAAACGAGAACAAATTCAGCACTTACCATCTCCAGTGCCCCTCGAATCACTCCTTCCAGTATCTTGATATACGACAACCCACCATCCACAGCCTCTTGAGGTAATTCGACGAAGTCGGTCAAAGGGTTCTCATCGAAAATGAGCGAGAAAGCGGGTTGAGGTTGTGTTGGTGAGACCGGGTGGTGTACTAGTGTCGGTGTGATCGATAGTAGAGATCGAAAAGCGACCTGTGAGGGCGTTGAATGGGCTCAACGAGAGAGCGAGAGACTGAAACTAGTTGCGAACTCACTTTTGACATGACTTCTCCTACTTCTGCGAAATCCTTACATCGCCCTAACCCCGTTCTCGCTAAGAAGTCCTCGATCAATCGAACACCGATATTGTATCCCCTAGGGAGAGAGTAAGCGGAAGTCAGCAACGGGATCTTGAGAAAGCGATTCGAGAAAAAGGTTGGGCTTACATCTTGTCCAGCTGTTTGTTCACTTCTTGATAGTCCTCGTAATCCTTCACGAGCTGCACGACTAATGCACCGTACGTGAGGGAGAACAACTCGGCATTCAGCTGCTCCACATCGATTCTTACTCTCCATCAGCTTCAATCGCGTGCAAAAGACGGCTAGAGACACACCTTGTCAGATTTGAGGTATGCATCACCCATAGCCTTGTATCTCGCGGCTGACGAGGTTGAAGTTTGGAAATTCATGATGGAAAGTTGGACGACCCAAGGGAAGAGCGAGACGTGATTCTATTGGGTTTCTTGCACGTCGCGGATGTAGCTGATCAGGTAGTCAAGGTGTATTTGCTTGATGTATGCGTTCTTGTGAGGAGTGAATGGCAGGAAGTTGAGAGATCTCGCTCGTTAGTACGTTCCCCCTCTCTCTCCTTTCACCCTTATCACTAGCTTCTGTTCAACGACCTCAGAAATGGCAGAGACAGTCAGTAATGTATTCGACACAGTCACGCATTTCGCTTCGTCCATTCGTGAGTCCCCTCCTCTTCTCTCTTTCTCCCTTTCATCTCTCCCCACCTCCTGCAAACTTGGCAACTCTCCTATTGTCCTTAAGCGAGTAAGGGACGATATACTGACGAGATTGAAATGTAGCACAACCGATATCAAGCTTGAATCAACTCCTTGCAGCGGAAGAAGAGGATTCGAAAGTAAGTTCTCCCTTCGTTCTCCCCTCTTCGCAACTCAAAGTCCTCCATATTGATTAAGACCGTCGCTTTCGACGCCATAGCGTATTCGACCTTCAGCTACAGATTGGTGGGTAGACGCGATTCGGTTTCAGGGCTCGACTATTCCGAGGGTCTGGAAAGCTGTAACGATCTGCACGCTTTGGTCTGTCGTTGTCGCAGTCGCAGATCTCGTATATGGTCAACATGTTAGTTCTAGAAGCTCGTCAATGACCTCGTTGAGCGTTACTAACTCGAGGGGTCGTACGTTCAGCTGGGTCTGACGAATTCGGTGACTCCCATGCTGTCAATTGTCGTGGGTCTAATTCTCGTCTTCCGTAATAGTTCAGCTTACAATCGATGTACGTTCACTCTCACATGTTTATCTCGAGTCTTCTCACGACTGACGTAACCCTGCTTCACTAGGGGATACTGGTCGAACTACTTTCGCAAAAATGGTACCTCTCCCTCTCTCTCTTGCCTTCACTTCACTGCGCTTTCTTGAATTAAGTCAATATCGCTCTGTCGGACAGACCTCGCTCGTTCGCTCTCTTTCTCGAGGTATCTGGTTGAACGTCGGCGCTCCCACTTCAGAACGATCCCGACTTGACTCGGAAGGGAACGTGAAGGAGTTGACTGCGAAAGAGATGGGAGAGCGAGACAAGGACCTGGAGGACAAGAAGAAATGTTTGAGGTTATTGGTCGCTTTCGTCGTGCGTAACTCTTCGTTTCCCCTTGACGACCACAAATTACTAATGGGAACTCGTATTGATGCAGGTCGCAGCGAAACATCATCTACGTGGAGAGTACGGAACAGAATGGGATGGTCAGCTGTTTTTCGCTATTTGCTCACTCTTATCTCTACTGACAATTCGTGCTTCTCCACTATCAGATCTCGAAGTGATCCTTGTAAGGCTCACCCTCTTCGCTCGAAGCTCTAGCTGACTCATCGTTGACTCTGCGAACTTCAGCCCAACAAGTTCAAAGAATTTGCTCGTTCGACCGCTTTCGACAAAGCTAGCATCAACCGTACGTCAACCGTTCCTTCGGCCCCGGGTACCGGACTGATCCTCCTTGTTGAGCTACAGATGCTGCTTCGAACGACGACTCGAGACCGCCAGTCGGAACTGAATCTGTCGCTGCTGAGATTCATCGGCTCGAAAGGACAAGATCGATTCCAGCTGAGTCGCTCCCCGCCGATATTGAAGCTCAATCAACTGCAGTCGACGAAGGAGAGCGGAAGCCGCTATTGAGGAAGAACAAGAATAGGGACAGGCCTGTGCGAGGAGCGGGAGCGACCAAGATGAGGAGACAAACTACGAATGAATCGCGAGCCGTTTTCAATTCCTACCTTTCAAAACCTTCACTCCCTCTCCCTCTCGTCATCGCTCACCAACTCTCACTCTACCTCGCCACATGCAAACGTCGCGGTCAGCTCGAGTCAATCGGCCCAGCAGGTTATAACAACTTGGTTCAATCGATCAATTCCCTCGTTGATTGCTTCACGAGCTGCGAAAGGTTGGTCACTGTCGAAATTCCCAATGTTTACACGATTCATCTCAAGCGTAAGCTGAATCTCTTCCGCTCTTGTTACAAGTCGTTTCGCTGATTCCGAGTCCCGTTTGTAGAGGTTGTCACGATTTATCTTTTTACTTTACCACCAGTTCTCGTCGAACAGATGGGTTTCCTTGTGAGTCCGGCATATCTTTGCGGTAGATTCCGCTATTTCGGATGCTGACATACTCTATTGTTGTCCTTCCCTTCAGATGATTCCGTTGTAAGGACTCTCTCTCCTACTCCCCCTTCGCCATCTGAGCTGATCAACTCCGATACTCGATCCCTTGTCCCTCTGTTGCTACTAACCACTAATCTTGTGCAGTGTCACGTGCGCCGCTTTCATGTTGATCGGAGTCGAAGGAATCTCGAGTGCGATGGAAATGGTCAGTCTCGTTCTTGCTTCTCGTCGACCTTGCGGAACTCTCGCTGACACCTTCCGTCCGACCTGCTCTGCTTGTAGCCTTTCGGTGGAGACGATAGCGACCTTCCAATCGATCTCTTCTGTGCAGAATTGAGGAACGAGGTGAGCTCATTTCTGATCTTCGTCTTCTGTTTCAGACGACCCTGACTCTAGCCGTCTTCGTCGACAGGTTGAACACACCATCGCGCGACTTCCGAGAGGTACAGAAGAGTTCTGTATGTGAGAGCAGAAGGAAGAAGGAGATCTTTCGCACGTGGGAAAGAGAGATATTACGAAATTTCGAAGGTTCAGAAGAGGGCTATAGTTCGCCGCTGGCCGGTACGTGACGTCCTCGACGTCCTGTAGCTTTACACCCGCTAGGTAGACAAGGCATTGCATTGCAAAAACACATGTCTCGCAACGATTTTTATTTTCTCGTTTCACCCCCAACGAGCGGCTTGGAGTCGGATCGAGCTCGCCTGTCTTGCTCCAGAAGGCTGTCGCTTGTCGCTGAAGTCCTTCCTGAGGCTATCCAAACGAGTTTCGACTGAGTGCCTCTCATCGGATTCAACGTGAAGTCGAAGGGGAAAATTTCACGGCGAGGCTGTTGCATACAACCGCTTCCCTTCTTCCCCTCCTTTCACAAGCTGTTTCGACTTTCTCAACCAGTGTACTACCTTATCCGACCTAGCAGACAGTCCGAGGAGCCGTCTACTATCCTCAATCGCGTGCGCTCGACCTGCAGCGGAATTCCCCCTTCAGAAATTGAATACAACTTCTCAACAACCTCCCTCGACCAAAACACTGCAGCAACACGCTCTAGGGATCTCGTGGAGGGTTCAAGGATTGCAATTAGGTAGATAAAGACTCTTGGTCGAGGTACGTAACGTCTCCCTCTCTTGATTCGACTCTATCACGCCGTTTGCCTTATCTCTGTGTTCTCCCTTGCCCTCGAATCTTCAAAAACTCACGCGTTGTTTACTCTTTTCCTTCGATTTGATGCAGTTCTTTCATTCGCATAGCAATACTCTGTACCTACTCAAACCATGTCGACCACCGCTGCATCCGTTTCCCCTTCCTCTTTCCACTTCTCCCCTTCACCTTCAAATGGACTTTCCCCGGCCAACCTCTCGCCAAATCCCGCTTCTCCAGTCTCCCCTTCCTTCGATCTATCACCCTCTGAACACCAAGCAGTAGATGGTCAAGCGTCTCACCCTTCAAGCTCTTCCAATACTCCTCAATCAGACATCCCCACTCCACTTTATGAACGATCTTCTTCCTCCCTCAGCGCCAATTCCGCCTCTCTCTCTCGACCCAATGGAAATGGGAGAAGCATGTCGACGCAGAACCCGCAAGATATCTGGGGCTCGAATGCTTCTCACGCTTCATCTTCTCCCACCGGAAATCATTCGTTTTTGAACTCTGGAGGTTACTCGGGAACAATCGGTGACTCAACGGCGCAGAGAACGACTCGAGCAGCAAGTGATGGGCTACTCCTCGGATCTGGTTTCAGTTCGGCCCCGACGAACGGAGTTAGTCCACCAGGAGGGAGAATGTCAAGTTTAGGTAGTGATGATAGCTCTGAGGAGCAGGCAATGTTCAGGGAACACCAGAGGAAGACTTTGGAGAGTTCCGCAAACGCAAGATTGGTCAATTCAGTTCACAACAGTTCGGCAAACACTTCGACCAACGGCAGTTCGAGATCTTTCGGTTCAACCACTAGTCCGACTACGAGTCCCTTCTTCACTCCGCTCACTATGAGCTCGAGCAACTCGACTGCCGCTTCTTCAGTACTCCCTCCCCTCCTCTCGCCAACTTCACAATCTCCCCCCGGTTCTTCTCGCTTTCCTCCTCTCTCTTCTGCCGCCAACGACATCGACGCGAAAGGCGCTACCCTTCACCTCGGCGATCTCGACGTATGGATGGACGAGCAATACGTTCGAGAATGCTGCAAACAGATGGGATGGGACAACATCACGAGCATCAAAATGAGTCGAGGAGCTAGGTTCGTTCAGCTCTCCCCTTCTCTCATTATGCTATATGAGCATCGATTAACGTCATTTTTGTCCGGCGCGTGAAAAGCAGTCCATCTTCCGGCTACTGTTTCCTTACCTTCCCCTCCTCCAACGAAGCTTCTCGAGTTCTCGCTCGTTTCAACGCTTCTCCTCCAATGCTCATGCCTCGTAGTGGTCGAACCTTCAAGCTCAATTGGGGAACCGGTGTACCTGGAAGTGCACCGAAATGGGAAGGAGAGTGGAGCGTATTCGTAGGCGATCTCGCGAGAGAAGTAGGAGAACAAGAGTTGATGGTACGTCTCGAATTCGTCTCCTCTGTTCGCATCTTCCCAAGGCTGATCTCTATCATGTGTGACAGGGTCTCTTCACTCCTCTCTTCCCCTCGACCAAATCGGCAAAAGTCATGACCGATCCTTCTTCTGGTCTCTCTCGAGGCTACGGATTCGTTCGATTCGGAGAAGAATCCGACATGCAAAGAGCTTTATCGATCGGTCTCAACCCGAACTCCGGTTTACTCCTCCACGGTCGAACAATCCGAATCAGCGAAGCTACTGGAGGTGCGAATGGAACTCCTGGATTACTCGACGGTGCAGGAGGATTTAAGGATAGGGAGCGAGCGAGGACGAGAACTGCTAGCGAATCGAACGGATTGAACGCGACAGCACCAGGCTACTTCCCTCCTTACCCCTCTCAACAGCAACAGCAAGATTACAACCCCTCGAACGGTCCTTCCGACTACAACTCTTCTCCTTACCCTGCTCCTTTCTCCCCGACGATGCCCCTTTCGCCCAACGCTCTTCAATTCGGTCCTCCTGCTGGAAACTCAAACAACGGTCCCCTTTCGCCTTCTTTGAGAGGTCCTCTCAGTCCTTCACTCGGAGGAGGAGGAGGCAGAGAGAATGGTCCTGTTCGACAACCGATTCCCGCTGGGGCAGTTCCACCTGGTGGAGATCCTAACAATACGACCGTTTTCGTTGGTGGATTGCCTGCTTGCATCAGCGAAGAGACTCTCAAGGTTTGTTTCGCTTCTTCCTCTCGTTCTCAGATCATCTCACTGACCATCGGTCCCTCTGAACAGAGTTTCTTCCAACACTTTGGAGAGATCACTTATTGCAAGATCCCAACTGGCAAAGGTTGCGGTTTCGTCCAGTTCGTCAAGCGACAAGATGCGGAACTCGCTATCGCCAAGATGAACGACTTCCCTATTCACGGCAAGAGTCGAATCCGTCTT
>Ga0308170_10003832_pt1 | contig 12110 bp, 8 predicted proteins | sample PhyBR2_2_FD_202136 | JGI IMG/M metagenome (GOLD analysis project Ga0308170, IMG submission 202136) | Phyllosphere microbial communities from UC Gill Tract Community Farm, Albany, California, United States - DLSLSB.R2 | ecosystem: Host-associated > Plants > Phyllosphere > Unclassified | place... | reverse complement strand
CCGCCAAAGCGCGGGCTGGCCTCGTGGTCGGCCTGTCGATCTGGTGGAAGAAGCTCGCCAGCGACGGCAAGAACGCCAACGAAGTAACCAGCCAGCGCCTGACCGACATGGGCCGGGCGCCCACCTTTTACGACACGCTGGTGCAGGTCGAGAAAGCCGCACCATGACTTTGACACATGAAACTTTTGCGAATCACCCCGTGGTTCCGCACCGTGCTGCTTGCCGGCACGGCTGCGGGGCTGCTGGCTAGCTGCTCGACGCTGGGCTACTACACCCAGGCCGCGCAAGGCCAGCTTGAACTCCTCTCGGACGCGCGTCCGATCGATGACTGGATCGCCGACCCCGGCACCAGCGCCAAACTGCGCCACCGACTCGAAACGGCGCGTCAGATCCGCCGCTTCGCAGTTAGCGAAATGGCATTACCCGATAACAACAGCTATAAAAACTACACGGCCCTGAAGCGGCCATACGTGCTGTGGAACGTGGTCGCCACGCCCGAGCTGTCGCTGCATCCGCTTGCGTGGTGCTTCCCGGTGGCCGGCTGCGTCGACTACCGCGGCTACTACGACAAGAGGGCCGCCTACGACTATGCGAAAGAACTCAAGGAGCAGGGCAATGACGTCGAGGTCGGCGGCGTGGCTGCGTACTCGACCCTGGGCTGGTTCAGCGATCCCCTGATCTCGACCTTCATCAATTATCCGGACGGCGAACTGGCGCGCATGATCTTTCACGAACTGGCGCACCAGGTCGTGTACGCGCCGGGCGATACGCAGTTCAACGAATCCTTCGCGTCCACCGTCGAGGAAGTCGGCGTCGAGCGCTGGATGGAGCGCTTCGGCAACCCGCAGATGCGCGAAGCCTACGCGCGCTACCAGAGCCGCAAGCACGATTTCCTGGCCCTGCTGATGAAGTATCGAAAAGCGCTCGAGCAGAACTATGCCCTGGTCGACCGCAGCGATGCCGAGAAGCGCGTGGTCAAGGCGCGCCTGTTCCAGGAGCTGAAGGACGAATACCAGATCCTGAAGGGCAACTGGGGCGGCTACCCGGGTTACGACCGTTTCTTCGAGCAGCCGCTGTCGAATGCCCACCTGGCCTCGATCGCGACCTACGAAGACTTCGTGCCGGCCTTCCGCGCCCTGCTCAAGAAGGAGGGCAACTTCCCGCGCTTCTACAAGGAGGTCAAGCGCCTGGCCGAGCTGGACCGGTCGGACCGCCACCGCGTGTTGAAGGCGATCGCCGGGCCGGCCCCGAGCGCGCCATTGATGGTGCAACGCAGCGAAGCCCGGGTGAGCGGTACTCGCTAGAATCCGTGTTCCAATTGCTCTAAAAATGCTTGCTATCGGGACCGCTGCCCGATAGCATCATGATTAGCAAAGAGAGCACGACCGTGCGTTTTTTCGGTCGGGCGGCCCAGACAGAAAATAAGACTGGAGACAGGCACCCCGATGGACAAGATCTGGCTGAAGTCGTACCCACCCGGCGTTCCCGCCGAAATCAATCCCGACGAATATGGCTCCCTGGTGCAATTGCTGGAAGAGTCGTTCCAGAAGTACGCAGCCAACAACGCCTTCGTCTGCATGGACAAGTTCCTCACCTACGGGGAGCTGGACGGCATGTCGAAGCGCCTGGCGGCCTGGCTGCAGAGCCGCGGCATGGCCAAGGGTGCGCGCGTGGCGGTGATGATGCCGAACGTGCTGCAGTACCCGGTGGCGCTGGCCGCGATCCTGCGCGCCGGCTACACGGTGGTCAACGTCAACCCGCTGTACACGCCGCGCGAGCTGGAGCACCAGCTGAAGGATTCGGGCAGCGAAGCCATCATCGTGCTCGAGAACTTCGCGCACACGGTCCAGCAGGTGCTGCCGCGCACGCCGGTGCGCCACGTGATCGTGGCCAGCATGGGCGAAATGCTGGGTGGGGCAAAAGGCATGCTGGTCAATTTTGTCGTCCGCAACGTCAAGAAGATGGTGCCGGACTTCTCGATCCCGCATTCGGTGCGCTTCAAGGAGGCGCTGGCGCAGGGCGCGAAGATGCCGTTCCAGCCGGCCCAGCTGGCCAGCAGCGACGTCGCCTTCCTGCAGTACACCGGCGGCACCACGGGCGTGTCGAAGGGCGCGACCCTCACGCACCGCAACGTGATCGCCAATATCCTGCAGTCCGAGGCCTGGTCCGCGCCGGCCATGAGCCAGCCGCCGGTGGTCGAGTTCCCGACCATCGTGTGCGCGCTGCCGCTGTACCACATCTTCGCGCTGACCTGCTGCGCGCTGTGGGGCATGCGCGTGGGCGCGCTGAACATCCTGATCCCGAACCCGCGCGACATCCCCGGCTTCATCAAGGAGCTCGCCAAGTACAAGGTCAACATGGTCCCGGCCGTGAATACGCTGTACAACGCGCTGGTGAATCATCCGGACTTCCGCCACATCGACTTCAGCGGCCTGAAGGTCAGCAACGGCGGCGGCATGGCGGTGCAAAAAGCCGTCAACGACAACTGGAAGATCGTCACCGGCACCAATATCATCGAGGGCTACGGCCTGTCCGAGACCTCGCCGGTGGCCACCGCCAACCGCTGCGACATCCCCGACTTCACCGGCACCATCGGCCTGCCGATCCCGTCGACCGAGATCGCGATCGTCGATGACGACGGCAACGAACTCCCTGTGGGCAGCGTCGGCGAGATCGCGATCCGCGGCCCGCAGGTGATGGCCGGCTACTGGAACCGTCCGGACGAAACCGCCAAGGTCATGACCCGGGATGGTTACTTCAAGTCGGGTGACGTCGGCGTGATGGACGACAAGGGTTACGTCAAGATCGTCGACCGCAAAAAGGACATGATTCTGGTTTCGGGTTTCAATGTTTACCCGAATGAACTGGAAGGCGTGATCGCAGCGCATCCAGGTGTGCTCGAATGCGCAGTGATCGGCGTGCCGGACGAGCATTCCGGCGAAGCGGTCAAGGTGTTCGTGGTCAGGAAGGACCCGAACCTCACGGCCGAGCAGCTGATGGACTACTGCAAGCGCGAGTTCACCGGCTACAAGAAACCGAAGTACATCGAATTCCGCGACGAGCTGCCCAAGACGAATGTCGGCAAGATCCTGCGCCGTGCGCTGCGGGAGGAGAAGCAGGCGGCGTAGTTGCGGTTGGATTCAGACCGTCGTCCCCGCAGATGTGGCCCAGCTTCGGGCCCCATTTGCGGGGACGACGTTGTTAACACATAAGAAAGAGGCAATCACATGGACAAATTCTGGCTGAACTCGTACGAGGCGGGCGTGCCGGCGGAGATCGACTGGACGCAATACCGCTCCCTCACGCACCTGCTGGAAGAGGCTTTCCAGAAGTACGCCGACCGCAAGGCGTATGCCTGCATGGGCAAGTCCATGACCTTTGCCGAGCTGGACCGCCTGTCGCAGCGCATGGCCGCCTGGCTGCAGGGCCGCGGCCTGGCCAAGGGCGCGCGCGTGGCGATCATGCTGCCGAACGTGCTGCAATACCCGGTCGCGATGGCCGCCGTGCTGCGCGCCGGCTACACCATCGTCAACGTCAATCCGCTGTACACGGCGCGCGAGCTGCAGCACCAGCTGAGCGACTCGGGCGCCGAAGCGCTGGTGGTGCTGGAAAATTTCGCCCACACCGCAGCCGAGGTGGTCGGCAATACCCAGGTCAAGCACGTGATCGTGGCCAGCATGGGCGACCTGCTGGGCGCCAAGGGCCTGATCGTGAATTTCGTCGTGCGCAGCGTGAAGAAGATGGTGCCGGCCTGGGCGATCCCGGGCGCGGTGTCGTTCAAGCGCGTGCTGGCCGAAGGGGCGCGCCAGAACCTGAAGCCGGTCGAGGTCGGCCATGAAGACGTCGCCTTCCTGCAGTACACCGGCGGCACCACCGGCGTGTCGAAGGGCGCGGTGCTCAAGCACAAGAACGTGATCGCCAACGTGCTGCAGAACGAAGCCTGGTTCGGCCCGACGCTGGCCAAGCTGCCGGCCGGCCATACGGCGCAGTTCGTGTGCGCGCTGCCGCTGTACCACATCTACGCCTTGACCGTGTGCGCGCTGCTCGGCCTGCGCGTGGGCGGCATGAACCTCCTGGTCCCGAACCCGCGCGACATCGCCGGCTTCATCAAGGAGCTCAAGAACTACCGCATCAACATCTTCCCGGCCGTGAACACGCTGTACAACGGCCTGCTGAATCACCCGGACTTCGCGAGCCTCGATTTCTCGGGCCTGAAGGTCTGCCCGGGCGGCGGCATGGCGGTGCAGAAGGCCGTGGCCGACAAGTGGCTCAAGCTCACCGGCACGCCGATCGTCGAGGGCTACGGCCTGTCCGAGACCTCGCCCGTCGTCACCGCGAACCGCTGCGACATCACCGACTTCACCGGCACCATCGGCCTGCCGCTGCCGTCGACGGAAGTGCGCATCCTCGACGACGCGGGCCAGGACGTGCCCTTCGGCGGGGCCGGCGAGATCGCCGTGCGCGGCCCGCAGGTGATGGCCGGCTACTGGAACCGTCCGGACGAAACGGCCAAGGTCATGACGCCCGATGGCTTCTTCAAGACCGGCGACATCGGCGTGATGAACGAATTCGGCTATGTGAAGGTCGTCGACCGCAAGAAGGACATGATCCTGGTCTCGGGCTTCAACGTGTACCCGAACGAGGTCGAGGACGTGGTCGCGGCGCATCCGGGCGTGCTGGAAGTGGCCTGCGTGGGAGTCCCGGACGAGCACTCGGGCGAGGCGGTCAAGCTGTACGTGGTCAGGAAGGACAAGACCCTGTCCAAGGAAGAGCTGATCGAATACTGCCGCGAACAGCTGACCGGCTACAAGCGTCCGAAGACCATCGAGTTCCGGGATACGCTGCCGAAGACGAACGTGGGCAAGATCCTGCGGCGCGAGCTGCGCGACGAAAAGCAGCCGGCCTAAGCCAGCACCGTTACCCCCGCCTTCCCATCCGCGACCCTGAACGCCGCCAGCGCCCGCTGCGCGGTATTCTGGTCGCGCACCTCATCCAGTCCCATGAAGCGCACCCGCGCTTCCTTCGGCGTGATCTCGAAGAACATGTAGCCGCGCCGGTCGCTGCGCCCGTACTTGATGTGCGGGTTCATCGCCACGTAGTCCAGCGTGCGCGATTGCGGGCGTGAACTCGATGTGACCGAAGTGCCGACGAACTCCGTTGCGATGACCGGATTATCCCTCGACACAGGCCGCACGAAGTCGCGCCGCAGCTCCGTCGCATAGAAGGTGTGCACGTCGCCGCCCAGCACCAGCGGATTGGCGGCGCGGGTCGTCACGAGCGTGTCGAGCAGGCGCCGGCGCGCGATGGGATAACCGTCCCAGCCATCGGTCCAGAAGCGTCCACCGTCCTGGCCGTCGACCGGGATCTGGCTCGAGGCCGCCATCAGCGTCTGCTGGGCCAGCACGTTCCAGCGCGCACGCGAGGCCTGCAGCCCGGCCGCCAGCCAGCTTTCCTGCTCGCTGCCCAGCATGCTGCGGCGCGGGTCGAGGAGAGAAGGGCAGGCGCGCGGCGTCACCGAATTCGACCCGCCGCGGCCCGGATGCGGACAGGCTTCGTAGGCGCGATACTGGCGGTCGTCCAGCACGTGAAAGCGCGCGAGGCGTCCCCAGTCATAGCGCTGGAACATGCGCACTTGAGCAAAGCTGGCAGGCGGCGGCAGGCGCAGCGGCATGTGCTCGTAGAAGGCCTGGTAGGCCGCGGCGCGGCGCTGTGCAAAGGTCGGCGACAGGCGCTCGTCGCGGTCGTTGGCGTAGTCGTTGGCGACCTCGTGGTCGTCCCAGGTCACGATCCACGGCGCCGCCAGGTGGGCGGCCTGCAGGTCGGGGTCGGTCTTGTACTGGGCGTAGCGGCGCCGGTAGTCGTCCAGCGTCGACGATTCGTCCTGGCGCACGGCGCGCGCCGGATGCTGCAGGTGGTAGGCGCCCCATTCGTAGATGTAATCGCCGAGGAAGGCCACCAGGTCGGGCGCGGCCTGGGCGATGTAGCGGTGCGCCGCATAGCTGCCGAACTCCCAGTGCTGGCAGGAGGCGACGGCGAGCTTGAGCAGGTCGGGCATGCTGGTGCTTGCTGGCGCGGTGCGGGTGCGGCCGACCGGACTGACGGCATCGCCGTAGAAGAAGCGATAAAAATACCAGCGCGCCGCCTGCAGGCCGGTGACGTTCACGCGCACGCTGTGCGCCAGCTCGGGCGTGGCAATCGCGCTGCCCTTCGCGACGATACGCCGGAACGCTTCGTCATCCGCGACTTCCCAGCGCAGCGGCACGGCCAGCGGCGGGCTCGAATGCGCGTCCAGGGGATCGGGCAGGATGCGGGTCCACAGGATCACCGAGTCCGGCAGCGGCGAGCCGGAAGCCACGCCCAGGCTGAACGGATAGCCGGCCGCGTTCGATGGCGCTGCGCGAACGATGGACGACGCGCCGGCGGCTGCGGCAAGGCGCGCCGCATTCAATAAAAACAGCCGGCGCTCCATCGTCGTCGTCCTCAAAATGACCATGGCGTTGTTGCAGCTCCTCGCCGTGCATGTGCACTGTCTTCGTCGCTGCGCCTAGCCATGCTCATTTTGAGAACGACTCTTCCTTACTCGGTGATCAGGGAGTCGAGCGGCGGCAGCTGGCGCGGCTTGCGGTCCGGTCCGGTAGCGACGTAGGTGAGGGTGGCTTCGGTGACTTTGACGACGTGGGTCTGCAGGCGGTTGCGTTCGGCGTAGACTTCGACGTAGACGGTGATCGAGGTGTTGCCGACCTTGACGATGTCGGCGTAAAAGGACAGCAGGTCGCCGACGAACACCGGATTCTTGAACAGGAAGGAGTTCACGGCGATGGTCGCGACGCGGCCATTGGCGCGGCGCACGGCCGGCAGCGAGCCGGCGACGTCGACCTGCGCCATGATCCAGCCGCCGAACACATCCCCGTACACGTTCGCATCGGACGGTGCAGGCATCATCCGCAGCACCGGCATCTTTCCTTCAGGCAGGCGCAGGGTGGATGGGGTCTGGTTTTCTGGCTGGGTCATCTTGAAATCTCGGTAGAAGCTACAATCAATCTTGGATTGAACCATAAATCGAGAAATTCTGTCATGAGACGCCATTCCACGAGCTCGTCCCCGCCGCCGGCAGCGCCCGGCGCGCCGCGCAACGACTGGACCACCATCCGCACGCTGCTGCCCTATCTGTGGGTCTATAAATGGCGCGTGATGGCCGCCATGGTGTGCCTGATCGGCGCCAAGGTCGCCAACATCGGCGTGCCGCTGGTGCTGAAAAAGATCATCGACTCGCTCAGCATCAACCCGAGCCACCCGTACGCGCTGCTGGTGCTGCCGCTCGGCGCGCTGGTCGCCTACGGTGCGCTGCGCTTTTCGACCACGCTGTTCACCGAACTGCGCGAATTTTTGTTCGCGCGCGTGACGCAGCGCGCGGTGCGCACGATCGCCCTGCAGGTGTTCCGCCACCTGCACGCGCTGTCGCTGCGTTTTCACTTGAACCGCCAGACCGGCGGCATGACGCGCGACATCGAGCGTGGCACGCGCGGCGTCAGCTCGCTGGTGTCGTACTCGCTGTTTTCGATCCTGCCGACCCTGGTCGAGATCAGCCTGGTGCTGTTCTACCTGGGCGCGCGCTACGACCCGGCGTTCGCGCTCATCACGGGCGTGGCGCTGGTCACCTACATCGTCTTCACCATCGTCGTCACCGAATGGCGCACGCACTTCCGGCGCACGATGAACGATCTCGACTCGAAGGCCAACACGCGCGCGATCGACTCGCTGATCAACTACGAGACCGTGAAGTACTTCGGCAACGAGGACTATGAAGCGCGCCGCTACGACGAAGGCCTGCAGAAGTACGAGCAGGCGGCGGTGCGTTCGCAGACCTCGCTGTCGATGCTCAACAGCGGCCAGTCCTTGATCATCGCGGCGGCCGTCACCGCCATCCTGTGGCGCGCGACGCAGGGCGTGATCGACAAGACCATGACCCTGGGCGACCTGGTGCTGGTGAACTCCTTCATGCTGCAGCTGTACATCCCGCTCAACTTCCTCGGCGTGATCTACCGCGAGATCAAGCAGAGCCTGGCCGACATGGAGCGCCTGTTCGCCCTGCTCGAACAGAACCGCGAAGTGGCCGATGCACCCGATGCGAAGCCGCTCGTCACGCACGGCGCCAGGGTCGAGTTCTCGCACGTCGAATTCAGCTACGACCCGAAGCGCCAGATCCTGTTCGACGTCGACTTCGCCATCCCGGCCGGCACCACCACCGCCGTGGTCGGCCACAGCGGCTCGGGCAAGTCGACCCTGTCGCGCCTGTTGTACCGCTTCTACGACCTGCAGCAGGGGGCGATCCGCATCGACGGCCAGGACCTGCGTAGCGTCACCCAGAACTCGCTGCGCCACGCGATCGGCATCGTCCCGCAGGACACGGTGCTGTTCAACGACACCATCGAATACAACATCGCCTACGGCCGCCCCGGCGCGGCGCGCGACGACATCATCGCGGCGGCGCGCGCGGCATCGATCCACGACTTCATCGAGAGCCTGCCCGACGGCTATGCGACAATGGTGGGTGAGCGCGGCCTGAAGCTATCCGGCGGCGAGAAGCAAAGGGTGGCGATCGCGCGCACCCTGCTCAAGAATCCGGCCATCCTGATCTTCGACGAAGCCACCTCTGCGCTGGACTCGAAATCGGAGCAGGCGATCCAGGCCCAGCTCAAGGAAATCGCGAAGCAGCGCACCACCCTGGTGATCGCGCACCGCCTGTCGACCATCGCCGACGCCCAGCAGATCCTGGTGCTGGACCACGGCCGCATCGTCGAACGCGGGACGCACGCGGCGCTGATCGCGGCCGATGGACTCTACAAGCAGATGTGGGACCGGCAGCAGGCAAGGCAGGACGAAGCGCTGGCCTCGCCCACGCTCGAAATCGAACAAGACTAGGACGCAAGGCTGGATATGGAAAATCAGATCGTCGAGATCGACATGGCGAACGTCGGGCACGGCAATCCGGCCTGGATCGCCGCGCTGGAAGCGGGCAAGGTACTGTACTTTCCCAACTTCGCCGAGCACGGCTTCACACCGCAGAAGGAAGAGCTGGCGCTGTTTCGCGAAGACATCCGCGACCCGAAAATCCGCAACATCAGCCTGGACGCGGGCGGCAAGTTGAAAGGCGTGATCGGCGACGAGGCCGTCCAGGCGCTGGCAGCCGGCATGATCGGCCGCTTCCGCGCCCAGGCGGAAGGCCTGCTGGGTAACCTGGTGCCACGTTACAGCGAACACCTGCGCCGCGGCTCCGTCAGCTTCCGCCCGTCCAAGGTGGAGACGCGCGTGCAGTCCTGGCGCGCCGACGACCGCCGCATGCACGTCGACGCCTTCCCATCCCGCCCGAACCGCGGCGAGCGCCTGCTGCGCGTGTTCACCAACGTCAACCTGGAAGGCCAGCCGCGCGTGTGGCGCGTGGGCGAGCCCTTCGAGGACGTGGCGAAGCACTTCCTGCCGCGCGTAAAACGCTACGTGCCGTGGCAGGCCAAGGCGCTGAACCTGCTCCATGTCACGAAGTCGCTGCGCAGCGAATACGACCACCTGATGCTGCAGCTGCACGACGCCATGAAGGCCGACCTCGACTACCAGAAGAACGCGCCGCAAGTCACTTTCAACTTCCCGCCCGGCTGCGCCTGGGTGTGCTTCTCGGACCAGGCCTCGCATGCGGTGATGTCCGGACAGTACATGATGGAGTACACCTCGCAGCTGTCGCCGATGCAGCAGTACGACAAGGAGGCGAGCCCGCTCGCCATCCTGACGCGGCTGCAGGGCCACGCGCTGGTCTGAGCCGGCGCCGGATTTCTTTATTCATCACGCTTGCAATGAAGGGGCTCGCGCCTAACCTGCGTTGACGGCCCCGTGGATAAAGCCTGCGGGTTCACTCAACGCATAGTCAGGACTCGGCATTACGCCCTGTCGTGAGGGCCTGCTATTTCCTGGCAAATCACAGGAGAAGAACATGAAGGCTGTTGTCTATCGCGGCCCCAGGCAGGTCGCAGTCGAACACGTGCCAGATCCCAAGATCGAACGTCCCACCGATGCCATCGTCAAGATCACCAGTACCAATATCTGCGGTTCCGACCTCCACATGTACGAGGGTCGCACCGATTTCGAGCAGGGCCGCATCTTCGGCCACGAGAACCTCGGCGTGGTCGTGGAAGTCGGGCCGGCGGTCGAGCGGCTCAAGCCCGGCGATTGGGTCGCCCTGCCTTTCAATATCAGCTGCGGCCACTGCAGGAATTGCGAGAAGGGCCTGACCAACTACTGCCTGAACGCGAACCAGCCGGGCATGGCGGGCGGCGCCTTCGGCTTTGCCGACATGGGACCGTGGGAGGGCGGCCAGGCCGAGTACCTGCGCGTGCCCTGGGCCGATTTCATGGCGCTGAAACTGCCGGATGACGCGGAGGAAAAGCAGGCCGACTACGTGATGTTGGCCGACATCTTCCCGACCGGCTGGCATGCGACCGAACTGGCCGGCATGAAGCCCGGCGATGCCGTGGTCATCTACGGCGCGGGACCGGTGGGCCTGATGGCGGCGCACTCGGCGATGATCAAGGGCGCCTGCAGCGTGATGGTGGTCGACTGCCACGCCGACCGGCTCAAGCTGGCCGCGTCGATCGGTGCGATCCCGATCGACTTCACCAAGGGCGACCCGGTGCAGCAGGTGATGGACCTGACCCATGGCATGGGCGCGGACGTCGGCTGCGAATGCGTCGGCTACCAGTGCCACGACCACCATCATCACCGCGAGGAGGTTCCCAACCTCACGATGAACAACCTGGTCAACTCCGTCAAGTTCACCGGCGGGATCGGGGTGGTCGGCGTGTTCGTTCCGCAGGACCCGAACGGCCCGGACGCGCTGGAGAAAGAGGGGAAAATCGCGCTCGACTGGGGCATGCTCTGGTTCAAGGGGCAGCGCGTCGGCACCGGCCAGTGCCCGGTCAAGGCCTACAACCGGCCACTACGCGACCTGATCCACGCCGGCCGCGCCAAGCCCTCGTTCATCGTGTCGCATGAGTTGAAACTGGAGCAGGCGCCCGACGCCTACCAGCACTTCGACGGGCGTGACCACGGCTGGACCAAGGTGATCCTGCATCCTGGCACCTAGCCGGGGCAAAAAAAATGCCGCTCAGGTTCGACTGAACGGCATCAGGCCCGAAGGCATTCTGCGGTCAATAGGTGTAGAACATGCGCTGAATGTCTTTGGTATTGCTCGTTTTGGTCAGCGCCAGCATCAGCAGGATGCGCGCCTTCTGCGGATTGAGCGTATCCGACACCACGAAGTCCAGCTGGTCGTCGTTCGCCTCGCCATTGCGCGCCACGATGCCCTGGCCGACGCGGCTCGAACGCACGATGACGATGCCCTTGTCGTGCGCGGCCGAGAGCGCCGGGCGCACCTTGGTCGGCAGGCTGCCGTCGCCCACGCCCGCGTGCACGATGCCCTTGGCGCCGGCGGCAACGAAGGCGTTGACGGCGGTCGGGTCGACGTTGGCGTAGGTGTAGGCGATGTCCACGCGCGGCAGTTCCTTGAGGTTCGAGACGTCGAACTCGGTGTCGACCGTGTGCGTCCTGGTCGAGGCGCGGTAGAAGCGCGGCTGGCCGCCGATCACGTAGCCCAGCATGCCCAGCTCCGGGGTCTTGAAGGTGTCGAGCGTGGTGGTGTTGGTCTTGGTGACTTCGCGCGCGGCGTTGATCTGGTCGTTCATCACCACCAGCACGCCCTTGCCGACGGCGTCCTGGCTGCCGGCCGTGATCACCGCGTTGTACAGGTTCATCGGGCCGTCGGCCGACATCGCGGTCGACGGACGCATCGCGCCGACCACGACCACCGGCTTCCTGCTCTTGACCACCAGGTCGAGGAAGTAGGCGGTTTCTTCGATGGTGTCGGTGCCGTGGGTGATCACGATACCGTCCACGTCCGCGCGCGCGAGCAGGGTGTTGACGCGCTTGGCGAGAAGCAGCCACTGCTCGTTGCCCATGTTCTCGCTGGCGATCTGGAACAGCTGCTCGCCGCTCACGTGGGCCACCTTCTGCAGTTCGGGCACGGCCTTGATCAGCGCGTCGACGCCGACCGTGGCGGCGGTGTA
>Ga0308170_10003830_pt1 | contig 12113 bp, 14 predicted proteins | sample PhyBR2_2_FD_202136 | JGI IMG/M metagenome (GOLD analysis project Ga0308170, IMG submission 202136) | Phyllosphere microbial communities from UC Gill Tract Community Farm, Albany, California, United States - DLSLSB.R2 | ecosystem: Host-associated > Plants > Phyllosphere > Unclassified | place... | reverse complement strand
ACGCCTCGCCGACCGGTTCCAGACGCTCGCCCGCATCTCGACCGAGGTCCTGGGCGGCGAGGACGGCGACGACGACCCGGCGCACAAGCGGCGCAAGGTCGACGATGAGCAGGGGGACGACGGCTCGAGGAAGAGCAGGTCCCGAGGGAGCGAGTGGGCCCGGCGGCAGTCGTCCAACATCCGCAACTGCGACGGGTGCCGAGCGCGCAAGACCAAGGTGCGTCCTCCCTCTCACTCACTCTCTGAGCTGTCGAGCCGCTGCTGACGTGCCCTCGAGCGCGCAGTGCGACCGATCTCGACCGTGCGGCAACTGTGCGTCCTCGCTCGCCCTTCTTTCCGCTCTCTTTCTCTCAGTCCGAGACTGACTCTAGGCTCGTCGACACGCAGGCTACGCAGCAAGGCGTGCACCTACTCGGACGCGCAAGTCGACCCTCTGTGCGTCATCCGTCCTCGCCGCCGACTCGTCGCCCTCCCGTCTCGCCGCGCGCGCACTGACCCTCTCCTCGACGCCTTCCCGCAGCAACTCGACCCGCCTCGACAAGAACGTGGCCGACAGTATGCGCCTCAAGCAGCACGCTTTCATGCTCGCGCGGCGACTCGGCCTCTCGCAGCACGAGCTCGAGGACCTGAGCCGGGTCGCCGACCGGCTCTTCGAGGACGAGGCCAAGCGCACGCTGCCCAAGGGCATGTGGCTCCCGTCCCAGCGGTCGCTCGTCGAGGTCCTGCGCACTCGAGACGCCGCACGGTGCGTCACGCTGCCGGCGAGCGCGCCGTCGAGCATCTCGCCGCCGCCGATGCCGTCGGCGCACGGGCCGCCTCGAGCGCCGCCTCCTTCGTCGAAGCCGCCGCCGCCGCCGCCGCCGCCGCCGCATTCGTCCGCTCGCTACTGCGAGTACGACGTTGCCGCCTCGTGGTCGTCGCTGCAGCAGGCGCAGCAGGACGAGCCCGCGCCGCAGCCGGTCAACCTCGCCAAGTCGTCCTCGCCGCCTCCTCCTCACTCGCCCAAGTCCAACGAGGACACGCCCTTCACCTCGGTACCGCTCGAGCGTGCAGTTCGGCTGTTCGGAAGCAGGTTCTCGGCAATCGCGAGCGCACCGACGGCGAGCGGCCTCGTCACCTCGTCGCCCGCTCCGACCTCCTCGACCTCGATCGGGCGCCCTCCTCTTCCACCTCCTCGCCCATCGTCGCCTCTCCCGCCGCCGAAATGGTCCCCTCCGTCCCTCGGCGCAACCATGACGCCGGCTCAGCGCGCCTCGACCGCCACCCTCCCTCCGCTCGCCATTCCGGCCCTCGCCTACCGCTCGATGCACCTCTCGTCGGCCGTCACGAGCCTCTCGTCGGCCTTCTCGCCCCTGCGCACCGCCTCGACGGCGTCGACGACCCCTGCGTCCGCCGCACCGCCGCCGGCGTCGTCCTGCATCGACGACAACGCCGCCCCGCTCCTCCCGCCGCCCATGCGCCTCTCGGCCGCGAGATCGCCCTCCTCTTCGCCGCCGAGCGCAGCGTCGATGTCGACGAGCGCCAGGCCGAGGCTTGCCAGCTTTGCGTGCGTGAGCGCCATCGCCGGGCTCGACTTGGCGTCGGCGAGAAGCGAAGGTCCGAGCGGCGAGGACGACGGGCCGACGACGCTCCCTCCGCTGCGCCTTCCGCCGATGCTGCATGCCGAGCGGTAGAGACTGCGAGGGGCTTGCGTCGTGCGGTTGCCGAGCGGTTGAGCGGGTGCGCTCGTCGGTCGTGAGGAGGCGCTCGAGCGGAGGAGGCTCGCTCGCGCAGGCGGTCTGGCAGGGATCAACGTGCTCGCCTCCACTCTCTTCGTCTGTGCAATCGCAATTCCTCGTTCGTCTCTCGCGACCCTGAGAGCCTGGCAAGCTGCAGTGTCGAGACCGAGGAGAGGGTGACATTGGCAGACGACCGAGAGAAGGGGCGACGGGCATGCCCAGGATGGAGAAGAGGAAGCGAGGAGAGGTAGCTACGACGAGGAGGAAGACGAGAGACAGAGACAGCGGGAGGGAGAGAGACCGAAAAAGAGGGAGAGGGGGAGGAAGCGAAGAGAGGGCCCGAGCGGCGCGACGAGGGAGCGACGACGACGACGACGACGACGACGACGGGCCCGCCTTTGAGACTCGCAGCAGCACCCGCACACCCCCCCGCGCCGCCTCTGGCTCTCTCACGACCGCCGTCGACCTCGTCCACCGCGCGCTCGACCCCCTCCGTCCTTTCGACCTCTACCTCGCCCGTGTGCCGGCACGCGCCGCCGCCTCGCCCGCACCTCAGGCCAACACACCGACAAAGAAGCGCAAGCGGGCCAAGCAGCCGTCTGGGCTCGCCGAGCTCCTCGAGGCCAAGAAGAAGCGCGAGCAGGGCGAACGGGCGGCGAGCGGGCTCGGACCTGCGGGCTTCTTGCAGGGGCCGTAGCGTCGCTGGAGCGACTGCAACGCGTTGTGCCACTACTTCCCTGTCCTCGAGAGCCAAGGCACGGCTGCTCGAGACTGCCCCGTGCCGTCGCATCTCGCTCTCGGTCCCTTGCTTCAGCGAGCCCTATGCACCTCGGCGTACACAGCCTTGGGGCCGCGCGGGAAAGCAAAAAAAGGAGAAGCGAGCAGGAGCAAAAGAAGAATCGGAGGAAGCCCGACAGCGCCAACCAGGAGTGGAGTGGAAGGGCCATCGCGGCGGCCAGGGGGGCAAGCCCGAGAACTGACCGCGCCGGCGGCTAAAGATTAATGTGATTGATGAGATCCCCGATGGGGATCTACCAGTAATCACACTGGTAAGAACAGATACTACACTTGATCTAAGCCAATAGGCCAGAAAGGTTAACCGGAGCGACCTGAAACAATTGCCGTTGACAAGCAAGGAAGTGCCCACTTTGCAGATGGCCGCACGACGCATCCGGCTTGCTCGCTCCTGCGTTCCCTTCGCCGTCTCGCGCAATTACAGCGCTCGTTTTTCGCTCTGCATCTCGGCGATTTTCGTCTGCGTGCGCTGCCGGTAGCGCAAGCCCGTGCGGCAGCAAGAGCGAGGAAGAGGCTCGAGCAGGACGCCAGCTTGCGCCTCCTCCCCCTCTCGTCGCCCGATTATTCCTCGCCTTACAGGCTGAGGCAAGTGAGCTGCATCCGAAGCATTCGTTCTGACCGCTGCAGAGCGCAAGGAGGGACGAGCGAGCAGAGAGAGCGCTCGAGGAAGGCGAGGAAGGCGACGAGACAGACTCGCTCATCCGACTGGCTTCCCAGCCGCTCGCCGCGTCCGCATACCTCTTTGCTATCATTCGGCGTGCGTTGCAAAAGACAAGGAGCGCTCGTAGCTGTCGCCTGAGCCAGTTTGCCGTAGAAGCAAAAATGCATTGGCCGGGAATCGAACCCGGGGCTAGGCAATTCAGCAGAAGCTGGCAATGCCCAATTTTGCCACTAAACCACCAATGCTTGCTTGAGGGCCATTGCGCTGGCTTACACCTCAGAGTAGCCTGCTCTGGTCCTGTCGCTCCAGCCTTTTTCTCGAGAGCCCGAGCGCCTCGCGACCCTCTCTTGCTCAGGCTCCGGAGTAGCAAAGCTCGGGACCCGGCAGAAGGGGCTCACGAGCAGGCCGCGGAGCGACAATCGAGAGTCCGAGGCCCGTGCGCAGACGCGCTCTCTGCCTGGCGTTCCCTCTCGCGGCTCTTCTTGCGAGGGTTTCCAGCAGCAGGAGCCGTTAATGCTATCAGATGCGCAGTCCTGCTACTGGTATACGAAGAGGTGCAAGTGCCGGGCGCTGAGCGAGCGGCCGAGAGGGCGGATCGTACAGCTCAGGCGGCTCGTGCGCAGGCTCGACCGGAGCTGGCGGGCGGAAGGCGAGAGCGGCGGCGACTGCGGGAAAGCATGCCGTCAGTGAGGCTTCGCTCGAGAGAGCGGGAAAACGAGGACGCACGGGCGGGAGCGTAAAAGGCGAGTCGAGATGGTGGCCGAGATTGCACTTGAGAAGGTCGACGGGCTCGCGGCTCGTCGTCGCCATGGACTGCCATGTGCGGCGCCGCGACCGACAGGCCTTGTTGTAGAGACCGCTGAGGGACCGGCCGTGCTCCTGCAGGATCAAGACGACAAGGTATCAGCTCGAGCGCCGCATGAGAGCACGACGAGCCGAACTCGAAAACGCACCGCAACCTTCCCGTGGAGCCCGGGTAGCGTCTGCCGCAGCTGAACGCGAGCTTACAGGGCTGTAGAAGACACGCTCGTCGGCATTTGCGCCGAGCCAACGAGCCAGAAAGCTGGCGCGACCGCTCGCGAGCGACCTGACCGGCTCGAGCGCAGCCCCGCTCGCCGGCTCTGGCCCGTGCTCGACCCGACTCCTCGCGCCTTTCCTCAGGAGCTTCCACAAGAGGTACCCGAGGAGCACAATAATGAGCTGCAGGCCGAGCACGCCTGCGACCGTGAGGCCGATGACGGCGAGGGTCGGCAAGGCGACGTCGCTGCGAGCGCGCGCAGGTGTGTCAGAGTTTAGACGCCTCGAGTGTAGCGTATCGACACGCACTGCATCCTCGTAGACACAGACTGCACGAAAGCGGGCGACAGCACGAAGAAGGAGGCCAGCGAGCAGCGGTGCCCCGGCTCGCGCCTGGAACTTCCGCGGACAGACGGACCGGACAGGAGGTTCCGAGTCTCGGAGATTCGCTCGTGACGAACTTGAAGAGCGTCAGACGAGCGAGCGAGACTGGGAGGCGGGCGGATCCGCGAAGAGCCAGCTGCGAGCCTGCGCAGTCGGTCGTCTCGCTGCCGCGCGAGTAGTCTCTTCGGTGGACGCACTTCGAGAACTCGTCGCGATCGATGAGCAAGGCAGGCACGAGCGGTCTGGAGTGCGACGGCGACGAACGGCGCACGTTTCGTACCCAGACCTTTGTGCGGAGAGGCGCGTGCGCCGACTTCTCCTGACGGCGTTCCCTCCGCCGGGGCCTCGCCGATCGCGTGCCCGGCGTGTGACGTCCGTTCGAGCGAGCTGTGCGCGACCAGACGGTGCGTGCGGACGGACTCTCCTGTCTGCGGCCCCGCTTCCGCACGCTCCTCGTCCGCGGTCTCGCGCCGCCCCCTCCGTCGCCCTCTTCCCCTCTCGCCTCTCGCCGCCTCCTCGCTGCGAGCGACAGAGCACACGCTCACAGCAAGGGCGCATATCCGCCATGCTGCCCGCCGACATCCCCGTCGCGCCGCCCTCCACCACCGCCATCGACGACGCGGCTCGCTACCCTCGCCGCTCCGACTCGTCCTCTGCCGACGCCGGCGACGGCAATGGCGGCGGATCGAGCGAGCCAGGCCATTCACGCAGCCGAGGCAGCAGTACCGTCAGGCATCTCAGCTGCGAAAAGTGCGTCGCGTCCTCCTCCCCCTCGTCTCGCTCCCCGAGTCAGCGACGATGATGCTGACAAGCGCTCGACTTGCCCCCACAGCTGTCGCGTGCGCAAGATGAAGTGCAGCCGTCAAAACCCGTGCCTGAGCTGCAGGATGCGCGGCGACCGCTGCGTCTGGGTCGGCCAAGCGCCCAACGGCAGCGCGGACGAGGACGAGCTGGAGCAGAGTCAGAACGAGGTCAATCGCCTCAAGAAGCTCGTCGATCTTCTTCTCGCGCGCCTCGAAGAGCAGGACGAGGCCGAGCAGCAGCTCGAGTTCTACCAGCACTCGCAGCAGCAGCACCAGCCCGTCGTCCCGCCGCCGCCGCCGCCGCCGGCGCACAGCCACCGCCGCACGAGCGCCGAGTACAGCGCAGCGTCGCCGAGGCTCGACGCGCAGCCGCGCTGGAGCCACGGCAGCGCACGCTCGCCGCACGTCGGCTGGAGCGGCGACATTCCCGTCTCGCCGATGCAGGGCGTGCAGCAGCAGTCGCCGCAGTTTGCGCGCCCGCCGTCGAGCAGCTTCTCGCACTACGGCGGCGGGCGGCCCGAGTCGCCCGCGACGGGCCCAGGGCAGCACCGCCCGTCGTTCGGCGGCGGTGGCGGCGAGTACGGCCGAGGTGGAGCGATGCTGCCGCCCGGTGCGCGCATCGTGTACGGCGCGCCGTCGGCAGAGTCGCAGCGCTCGGGCTGAGCTGGGCGGCGTGAAGAGCAGGAGAGCGAGCGCGGCGACGAGAGAGGGAGGACCGCCGGTCGTCGCGCGCATGGAGGCCGCTTCTCGTTCTTGGTTTCGCTCTCTCTGTCTCTGCAGTACTTGGTCCCGTTTGTTACTAGCTCTCGTCAGTACAGCGTCGCTTCCTCTCCTGCGCCTGCGAGCGACGAGTCGAGAGGAGCGCGAGCGTCGATCACCTTCTCTCCGTCTCCGGGCCTGCCCTCGGAAGCTCGTCGATACCGAGCTGAGTCTCGCTGCGCGAAGGCTCGAGGCCGAGGAGGCGCCGTACGCGTGAGAACGACGTCTTCCGCGAGGCGAGAGAGAGCAGCTTGCGCGCATCGGCGCGCGCGTGCGCAGGTCGGATCTCTGCCTCGTGGGGCCCACTTGGGCCGGTCGGCCGGCCGTGCGTCACGGTCGGCCCGCCTCCACTGCGGCCTCGCCTCGTCGTCGTCGTCGCTCGTCGTCCTCTCTCTTCTCTCCCTCACTGCACCCTCTTCTGCACCATCTACATCTACAGACATGTCCAACCTCCAGTTCCGCGGCTACTCGATCAAGGACACGGCCAAGTGGACCGAGTTCGAGGTGCGCGACTTTGAGTGCGTCCCGCTTCCAGCCCGCTCTCTCGCTACCCTCGCTCCGAAGCTGACGCTCACCTTGACAGGCCTATGGGCGAGCGCGACGACACGATCGACATCGAGGTCAAGTTCTGCGGCATCTGCTCGTGCGCTCCCTCTCCCTCCTCTCCTCCTCCAGCTGCCGTTCCTGAGCTGACCTGCCGCCCCTCCCCGCAGCTCGGACGTCCACACCATCACCGGCGGCTGGGGCGACATCAACACGCCCCTCGTCAGCGGCCACGAGGTCGGCGGCATCGTGCGCAAGGTCGGCAAGGGCGTCAAGGACTTCAAGGAGGGCGACCGCGTCTGCGTCGGCGCCCAGATCGACGCTTGCGGCAAGTGCAGGCAGTGCGGCGACAACCAGGAGAACTACTGCCCCGAGCAGGTGCGTCTCGACCTGCTCCCCTGCCCCTCATCGCTCTCGAGCCGCTCCTGACGCCCTTCCCTCTCCTCTCGCAGGTCGACACGTACAACGCCCCGGCGTGGGACGGCAAGATCACCCAGGGAGGCTACGCGTCGGCCATCCGTGCGCCCGAGAAGTTTGTGTTCCGCGTCCCCGAGGGCGTCGAGCTTGAGGACGCTGCGCCGTGCGTCCCCTCTCCTCGAGTCGACCTTCTCAAAGTCGCCGACCGGGCTGACGCCTGCCTCCCTCTCTTTCGCTCGCAGGATGGCGTGCGGCGGTCTTACCGTCTTCTCGCCGATGCACCGCTTCGGCGTCAAGCAGGGCATGAAGGTCGCCATTGCCGGTCTCGGCGGTCTCGGCCACTTTGGTGCGTCCGACGCTCCCTGCTCTCGACGATCCTCAGGGAGCTCTCTGAGCTGACGATGAGCCCTCTCGCAGCCGTCATGTTCGCCGTCGCCATGGGCGCCGAGGTCACCGTCTTCACGCACCAGCAGGACAAGGTCGAGGACGCCAAGAAGATGGGCGCGAGCGACGTCGTCCTCACGACCGAGAAGGACTGGCAGAAGAAGTACGCGTTCACGTTCGACTACATCCTTTGCACGATCGACGTCTCGAAGGCGCTCCCGCTCGAGGACCTCACCTCGATGCTGTACGTCAACGGCCAGCTGCACCTGTGCTGCATGCCCGACGACCCGATCGAGGCCTTCAAGACGCAGTCGCTCGCCGCCAACGGCGCGTCCATCTCGGTCAACCACATCGGCAACAAGATCGAGGCCGAGGCCATGCTCCGCCTCGCCGCCGAGAAGGGCGTCAAGGCGTGGAAGGAGATGATCCCGATGAGCCAGGTCGGCAAGGGCGTCCAGGGCGTCAAGAACAACGACGTTCGCTACCGGTGCGTCCCTCTCTCCTTGCTCTTCTTCACTCTCGGTCGCTCCTCTCGACGTCGACTATGCAGCTGACGTGTCCTCGTTGCGCCCTCTCGCAGCTACGTCCTCACCCAGGACCTCGTCTAGACGTCGTTCGCTTCTCCTTGTACATAGCCGCACCTCGCAATACAATGCAGTTGCACAAGCGTCCATTTTGCAGCTCGAGAGCAATGCTACAGCCTCTGCAGAAAGCCAGCGAGTCCGAGCCCTCCCGCCGCCCGTTCGGCCTGCTCGCGCTTCTTCTTGGCCTCGAGGAGCTCGCCGAGCCCGGACGGCTGCTTGGCCCGCTTGCGCTTCTTTGTCGGTGCGTCGGCGGCCTGTGGTGCGGGCGAGGCGGCGGCGCGTGCTGGCGCGGGCGAGGCAGAGGTCGAGAGGAGGGAGGGGGTCGAGCGCGCGGTGGACGAGGTCGACGGCGGTCGTGAGGGAGCCAGAGGTGGAGCGAGGGGGTGTGCAGGTGCTGCGGCGGATGTTGGAGTCGGACGAGACGAGGTGGGAGCGGCGGCCGGCGTGTGGAGAGGAGAGGTCGAGGTCGAGGTCGCAGCCGTGGGAAGAGGGAGGGCGCTCGTCGCTGCGGCGTCGGGCCCGAGCCGTCCCGCTCGCCCATGAAGGACGCCCGACCCAGCTGCGCGTCTGCTCGAGGCCGACAGGACGTGCGCCGGCCTGGTCGAGCTCGCCGCGAGCGCCGTCGGGTGGACCGCCTCGTCTCGCCGCTGGAGGGCGACCCGGCGCCGCTTCTTGGCCGGCTCGAACGCGCCCTTGCCCTGCGCCGTAGCCGTCGCCGAGCCCGCCGCCTCGGTCGCACGCCTGCTCACCATGCCGCACCCGGCGCAGGCCGACCGCAGCTCGCCCCGCTCGACCCAGACGCTCGCGTTGACGCCGCCGACGAGCTCGGCCCGGCAGGCCCGGCACTGGATGCCCGTCTTGCCCGAGTGCGGACCGTGTGTCGCTGCAGCGAGCTGGTGGGCGGCTGCTGACGAGAGTCGAGGGCGAGGCGAGAGGAGGAGGGGGAGGCGAGAGAGGAAGGCGAGGGTCGGGCTGTCGAGGGCTTGGTCGGCCATGCTCAAGCAGCAGTTGGGCCTGTACGCAGCGAGTAGCTGGACGGCGGTGGACGAGGACGAGAGCTTCATCTCCTCCTCCTCCACCTCCCGGCCTCCCCTCGGCTCTGCTCCCGGCAGCTCTCGCTCTCGTTCTGCAGCCTGCGGGCGTGTGCGAGATAGCCATTTAGCTGCGCACTGCGATCCGCTGCGTCGCGCCAACGGTCCCCCTCCTCGTCAGCGCTCGAGCTCTCTGCGCTTCTCGCCCTCGTCTCGACCGCGCGCTCGCGCTCCCAACGTCGGCTTCTCGGCGCGGTGGCGTCTTCTCGAGGGGCGCGAGCATCGATCACTGAAGGTGACCGCGTGGCCGCGCTTCCATTGCGGGGGCCGGGCGAGGGTCGAGCGCCAGCGACGTCCGTCCCTCTCTCTCCTCACGAGCCGCCAACGCCACCGCAGCATCTCTGGGAGCGCTCCGAGGGGCAGTCGCTGCGAGCTTAGACTCTGCTCTCAGGCGCGGCGTGCACGACGGAAGACGAGCTTCCGCTCCTCTTGTCCTCCTCCTCCTCGGAGCGGCGACCGGCTCCACCGCCGGCGCTCTTGGCCGAACGTGCGCTACTCCCCGCAGTCGCGCGCGCACCGATCACTCGGACGAGACGCGAGAGGAGGCAGCCGGCCGGGCCCACAGTCTCGAGAGCTCGGTCGTCGCTCCTTCTCGTCGTCGCCGCCGCCGGACGAGCTGGCACCACGCTGCGGGCCCGCTCTCGCTCTGCGGTTATCGCTGCCGCCATCTCGGCACGCGCTCGATCAGGGTCCCTTCGCTCGAGACTCGACGGACGACGCACAGAGCCCCGCCCACCTGCCGGCCAACTCGAGGTGCCGCCGTCGTCCCCGCGCCGTCGTCGTTTCGAAGCTCCTCGTCGCTCCTCCTCCTTCGTCTCGCCCCGCCTGTCCAACTCTCCGCCCTCGCCCTCGAAGCACCGCACACCTACTTCAGCCGCAACCTCGACACGATGCCCAAAGTCCAAGGCGTCCTGCGCAAGTCCGAGGGCCGCGTCAACCGCAACGTGCGGCACCAGTCGTGTGAGGGGGTGCGTCGGCTCTCCTCGTTTCTCGAGCACAGCTGTGGCTCGTACTGACTCCTGCTTCGACCCATGCTCGCAGTGCCGCAAGCGCAAGATGAAGGTGCGCCCGCTTCGAGCGCGACTCGTCTTTCGCCTCCTCGAGCTGACCTCCTCTCTCTCGCGCGCTCGCAGTGCTCGAGGACGATGCCGTGCATCGCGTGCGAGGTTCGAGGTCAGAACTGCGTCTGGCTCGACAGCAAGCCCACGTGCGTCCAGCTCAATTCGCAGTCTCTTTCCCTTTCGCGAGCCTCGTCCTGACGTCCCTCTCTTGCTGTCGCGCGCAGGCACGGTCTGCTTCAGCCTTCGCTCGACGAGACGCAGGCCGAGATCGTCCGCCTCGGCAAGGTCATCAAGCAGCTGCAGGCCCTCGTTACGGAAAAGGACGGCCGCCCGCTCTCGCTCCCCGACGACCTCGCTCCGCCGACTCCTCCTCACGCCCTCGACGCCCTCCCGCAAGTCTCGCCCCCTTCTTCGTCGCCACCGTCCGACATGCAGCAAGACTTTGATCTCGCGGCGGCCGTCGCGCACTTTGGCGGCACGTCATCGACGGCGAGCGGGTCGTCGTGGACCGAGTCGAGCTGGACCCGGGTCGACGCCTCGGCCCTCCCTGGGCCCTCGCCGACCTTGGACCTCGAGGACCTTCCTTGGGCTCGCACGCCCGTCGAGGAGCGGCGCCCCCTGTACGACTCGACCGTGTCGTACGCGACGTTGCTCGCCAACCCGGTCCCGGCGCCGCACGGACCTCTTCCTCCGGCCGCCGCTGCCGCCGCCGCCTCGACCTCGCCGTCGTCGTGGGCCGTTCCGCACACACGCGCATCGACATGGCCGTCACCGTCGCCGTCGAGCCAGGCCGACTTCCTCTTCGACTCGGCGCTCGCCCCTCGCCCCTCCTCCTCGACCTCCTTCTCGACTCGCGCCCTCCCCTCGTCCCTCAACCTCTCCTACGCCCACCTCGCGCCCCTTCCCGCCTCGCCCATCTCACCGCCCCGCCGAACCAGCGCCGAGACCATCTCGGCCATGGTGCACGGCGTTCGAGTGCAGGCGCCTCCCGAAGCGGCGGACGCGCTCGGGCTCACGATCGAGAGCACGCAGGGCGCAGGCAGCGCGGCGCGTAAGATGGACGCGCACGCTTGGTCGCTCGTCATGGGCAGCCTGGAGCAGTAGCCCCGGCCGCCGTCGTCGTCGTCGAGCCCGGGTTGCACCGGTCGGGCCCTCTCTTCGCTCCCTGTCCCTCTCCTTCTTGTCTCTCTCTCTTTCTTCCTCGTCTCTCTCTTCCTCTCTCTCTTCCTCCTTGTCGTAGCTACCCGTTCTCCCTCCCGCTCTCGGTCCTGGTCATGCCCGTCGCCCCTACTCTCGGTCGTCTGCGAATGTCGCCTTCTTCTCGCGCACGGTCTCAACAGCGCAGCTTGCCCGGCTCTCACAAGAGGAGAAACGAAAGAGGAAGAGCGGTTGCACAACAGAAGAGAGTACAGACGAGCACGACGCCTGCTGCGAGACCGCCTGCGCCACCGACCCATCCTTCGCTCGAGCGCCTCCTCACGACGAGCGCACCCGCTCAACCGCTCGACGACTGCACGACGCAAGCCCCTCGCAGCCTCTACCGCTCGGCATGCAGCATCGGCGGGAGGCGCAGAGACGGAAGCGTCGTCGGCCGCTCTCCCTCGCCGCTCGGACCCTCGGCTCTCGCCGACGCCAAGTCGAGCCCGGCGATGGCGCTCACGCACGCAAAACTGGCAAGCCTCGGCCTGGCGCTCGTCGACGTCGACGCTGCGCTCGGCGGGGAAGAGGAGGGCGATCTCGCCGCCGAGAGGCGGACGGGCGGCGGGAGGAGCGGGGCGGCGTCGTCGTCGATGCAGGACGACGCCGGCGGCGGTGCGGCGGACGCAGGGGTCGTCGACGCCGTCGAGGCGGTGCGCAGGGGCGAGAAGGCCGACGAGAGGCTCGTGACGGCCGACG
>Ga0308170_10003820_pt1 | contig 12128 bp, 11 predicted proteins | sample PhyBR2_2_FD_202136 | JGI IMG/M metagenome (GOLD analysis project Ga0308170, IMG submission 202136) | Phyllosphere microbial communities from UC Gill Tract Community Farm, Albany, California, United States - DLSLSB.R2 | ecosystem: Host-associated > Plants > Phyllosphere > Unclassified | place... | reverse complement strand
GCCACCAACCGCTGGATGGCGGCGTATTACTCGCGTCTTTACGCGACCTTCTGTGCCGGCATCCGCTTCCACGTCGACTGGACCAGCCAGCGACCGAACGTGTTCGCCTTCACCGAATATGGCCAGAAGACCGTCGTCATCGGCGGCGGCTTGCTGCGCCTGGAAGCCCTGTACGACGGCGCGATGGCGGTGGCGCTGGCCTTTGGCGCCGCCTGCCTGGCGGACCAGGGCAGTGAACGATCCGGAGGCGGGCCGGCGGACAAGGCGCCGGGAACCGGACGCGCGCTGTACGAGGGCATCGCCGTCATTGCCGGCAGCGCGCTCCAGGGCGGCAACGTGTGGCGGGAGACGATGCTGGCCGGGACGCGCCAGCTGGGCGAGCTGATCGCGGCGCTGATCGGCAAGCAGCACCGGCCGGCGGATGCCGAGGCATTGGCATGCCTGCTGGAGGCGATGCGCGCCGCCGTCGAGGGCGAGGAACTGCCGCGCTGCGCCGGCGGACCGACGCCCGGCGGCCTGCAGGTGGTGTCGGCCGGCTACGACGGCGTTAGCGGGCAGCTGAACATCTCGTTCAGCGACGCGCTCCATCCGCTCAGCGCCGGCAGTGCGCACAACTACCGGCTCCATCCGGCGGCCCTGGTACGGGCGGTGCAGCTCCATCCGCGGCGCCCGGCGGTGGTCGCCCTCGCGGTCGACCTCGCGCCCGGCGAGTACACGGTGGAGGTGATCAATGTGCGGGCGGCGGACGGTTCCACGCTCGATCCGCTGGCCGCTTCGGCGCCGGTGGACGCGGGCTGAATCAGCGCGCGGCCGGGTGCTCCAGCAGCGCTTCGGCAAGCATCTCGAACAGGGTGCGCGCCGCCGGCGCCATGCTGTGATTGCGCTTGCTGATCAGGCCCAGCGTGCGCTTGACTTCTGGATTCGCCAGCGGCACGCCGACGATGCCATCTAGCCGCCCCGGCAGCACGGACAGGCCGGGCACCGCAGCCACGCCCATGCCCGCTTCGACCAGGGCCAGCACGCCCGAGACGTGGTTGACCTCGCAAAAGATGAGGGGATGCTTTTCGATGCCGGCCAGCGCGGCGTCGATCACGCTGCGGTTGCCGCTGGACTTGGCGACCGAGATATAGCGTTCGTCGACCGTCTCCTTCCAGCTCAGTACCTTGCGCGCGGCCAGCGGATGGTCGCGCCGCATCGCCAGCACATAGCTCTCCACGTAGATCGGCTCGAACACGATCTCCGGATTCTCGGCGCCGGCGAAGTTGATGCCGAAGTCGGCCTCGCCGTTCAGCACCAGGTTCAGCACGTCCTGCGCGCTCTCGTCGTGCACGCGCACGCGGATGCGCGGGAAGCGTGCGCTGAAGCGTTTCAGCACCTCCGGCAGGAAGTGCCACACGGCGGTCGGCACGCAGGCCAGGGTGACGGTGCCGGTGCGGTGGGCCGCGAGGTCGGCGACGCCCAGCACCGCGTCTTCGAGGTCGTCGAGCGCGGTGCGCACGTTCACCAGGAAGGTCTGGCCTACATTGGTCAGGCGCACGCGGCGGGTGGTGCGCTCGAACAGCTTCACGCCCAGGCTTTCCTCCAGCTTGTCGATGCGGCGGCTGAGCGCCGATTGCGAGAGAAAGAGGTCGTCGGCGGCCTGGCGGAAGCTGCCGCGTTCGGCCACGGCGACGAAGGCCTGCAAGTCGTGGAGATCGTAATTGATGCGCATGGCGCAAGAATACGCGGGAAAATTGCAATTATCAAATTAACCCGTATGAAGCATGATTGGCGCAATAAGCAATCAGCCTCGCCAAGAAGGCTTTTCATACGGAGACAACGTGCGTCATTCATGCATCCTTGCGGCCCTGCTCGTGTCGAGCGGAGCCTGCCTGGCCCAGGGCAGCGTCGAGCTGTACGGCATCGCCGACCTCGGCCTGCGCGCCACCAGCGGCCTGAGCGCCAAGAACACGCCCGCCACGCCGGGCACGGCGACCGCCGTCGGCAGCGGCGTCGACAACACCAGCCGATGGGGCGTCAAGGGCCAGGAGTCGCTGGGCGGCGGCTGGAAGGCCCTGTTCCGGCTCGAAGGCGGCATCAATGCCGACACCGGCACCTCGGCCAAGAGCGACCGCCTGTTCGACCGCCTGGCCTGGGCCGGCCTCGACTCCCCCTACGGCACGCTGGCCCTGGGACGCCAGCCCAACCTGCTGTCCGACGCGCTGATCCCGGTCGACCCGCTCGGCAAGCGCGACGCCTCCTTCAACCCGAACATCAATATCGCTGGCCTGAGCAACACCGCCTTCGGCACCCACGCATTCGGGCGCCAGTACGGCCCCAGCGGGTATGCGGACAACTTCTACCGCCTCGACAACACGGTCAAGTACACCGGCAACCTCGGCCCCTGGCAGGCACGCGCCGCTTATTCCTTCGGCGAGGTGCCGGGCGATGCGGCGGCCTCGTCGAGCCACGGGGTGGCCCTGGCCTACCAGCGCCCGGACTGGGTCGTCTCCGGCGCGACCACGCAATTCCGCAGCCGCGAGGGCCTGCCGCTCGACGCCTGGAGCGTCGGCGCGGCACTCAGGCAGGGCGCCTGGCAGTTCAAGGCCAACGCCGCGCGCAACGTGGCCGTGACGGGTCCGGACCGGAGCGTGCACCAGCGCGTGCTGTCCGCCGGCGTGAGCCGTGGCGTGGGACAGAAGCTGCTCGTCACCACCGCCTGGTACGCCGTGCGGCGCGAAGCCAGCGGCCTGCCCGACGACGGCTTCGACCGCGGCTTCCTGTTCGTCGAGGAGACCCTGGCGCCGCGCACGACCGCCTATGTCGAAGCCGATTACACGGTGTGGCGCGGCGACGCCGCCGGCCTCACGGCATCCCGTCCCAACGACCGCCACGGCGCCGGCCTGACGCTGGGCCTCATGCAGAAGTTTTAAGCACTAACCAATAACCGATACAAGGAGACCGCCATGCGATCACACCACTTGAAGAACACGGCAATGACGGCGCTCGCCGCGCTTGCACTGGTCGCCGGCGCCGCCGCCCACGCCACCGATCTCCACGTCGTCAGCTCGGGCGGTTTCGCCCAGGCCTACAAGGACCTGTCCACGCCTTACGAGCGCGCCAGCGGCGACCACCTCGTCTCCGCATGGGGCCCGTCGATGGGCGCGACGAAGAACGCGATCCCGGCGCGGCTGGAGCGCGGCGAGCCGATCGACGTCGTCATCATGGTCGGCGACGCCCTCGACAAGCTGATGGCCGAAGGCCGCCTCGAACCGGGCAGCAAGGTCGTCCTCGCCAACTCGCCGATCGCCTGCGCGGTCCGCCACGGCGCCGCCAGGCCGGACATCGCCACCGTCGACGGCCTGCGCGCCGCCTTCCTGGCCGCGCCCCGCGTGGCCTATTCGGACAGTGCCAGTGGCGAATACATCCGGCGCCAGCTGCTCGACAAGCTCGGCATCCGGCATCAGATGGAGGGCAGGGCGGCCCAGATTCCGGCAACCCCGGTCGGCGAGATCATCGCCCACGGCGAGGCCGATTTCGGCTGCCAGCAACGCAGCGAACTGAAGCCCGTGCAGGGCATCGACATCGTCGGCCTGCTGCCGCAGGAAGTGCAGCTGAAGACCGAGTTCTCCGGCGCCGTGGTGCGCGGCAGCCGCCACCCGGACGCCGCCCGCGCGCTGCTGCGCTTCCTCGCAGCCCCCGCGAATGCCGGCGCCATCGAGGCGACCGGGCTGGAACCGGCCGCCGCCGTCCACTGATCAACCTTTTGCGGAGCTCATCATGTCCATCGATTCCACCGTCAACGCGAACCATGCGGCGCCGGCCACGTCGCCGCCGGCGCGCGCCCCGTCCAGGATCGGCGCCGTCATCCGGGTCACGAGCGGGAACTTCATCGAGATGTACGATTTCTTCCTGTTCGGCTTCTACGCGCACCAGATCGCCAAGGCCTTCTTCCCCAGCACCAGCGAGTACGCCGCATTGATGATGACCTTCGCCACCTTCGGCGCCGGCTTCTTCATGCGTCCGCTCGGCGCCATCGTCCTGGGCAGCTATATCGACCGCATCGGCCGCCGCAAGGGACTGGTGCTGACGCTCGGGATCATGGCCTCGGGCACGGCGCTGATCGCCTTCGTCCCGGGCTATGCCAGCATCGGCCTGCTGGCGCCGCTGCTGGTGCTGGTCGGCCGCCTGCTGCAGGGCTTCTCGGCGGGCGTGGAGCTGGGCGGCGTCTCGGTCTACCTGTCCGAGATGGCGACGCCCGGCAACAAGGGCTTCTACGTCAGCTGGCAGTCGGCCAGCCAGCAGGTGGCCGTCATCTTCGCCGCCGCGCTGGGCTATGGCCTCAACAACGCCATGCCGAAGGAGGTCATTGCCGACTGGGGCTGGCGGATTCCCTTCTTCATCGGCTGCTCGATCATCCCGGTGGTGTTCTACATCCGCCGCTCGCTGCAGGAGACCGAAGCCTACCTGGCGCAAAAGTCGCACCCGACTTTCCGCCAGATGATGCGCACCATCGCCTGGAACTGGCCGCTGGTCGCGGCCGGCACCATGCTGGTCGTGATGACGACGGTCGCCTTCTACCTGATCACCGTGTACACGCCCACCTTCGGCAAGAGCGTGCTCCACCTGAGCACCGCGGACAGCCTGCTGGTGACCCTGTGCGTCGGCCTGTCGAACTTCATCTGGCTGCCGGTCATGGGCGCGCTCTCGGACCGTATCGGCCGCTGGCCGGTAATGGCGGTCTGCTCGGCGCTGGCGGCGCTGACGGCCTATCCCGCGCTGTCCTGGCTGATCGCCCATCCGAGCTTCGGCAACATGGTGATGATCGAGCTGTGGCTGTCCTTCCTGTACGGCAGCTATAACGGCGCCACCATCGCCGCGCTCACCGAGATCATTCCGGTCCAGGTCCGCACCACCGGCTTCTCGCTGGCCTACAGCCTGGCGACGGCGCTGTTCGGCGGCCTGACGCCGCTGGTGTCGACCTGGCTGATCGACGCCACCGGCGACAAGGCGGCGCCCGGCTACTGGATGGCGCTCGCCGGCGCGATCAGCCTGGTCGCCACCTTCCTCGTGTACCGCGGCATCGTCAAGGAGCGGGCCCTGCCTCTCTCCTGATCCGCGCCTGATTGCCGCTTGCGACAGCGGGGTCCCTGTATAAAAAAATCACATACCGGCTATAGAAAACATTTGCTATGGGAATAGGCGCGCCTTGCGTACATTCTCATTCAACATGAGTTCGCGAACCAGCACCGTCCGCCGCAGCGCGGCAAAGGACGGGCGGCGCGGCCGGTGGAGACAACAATCGATCATCGTCGTCAGGATTGACGCCATGGCGGGCCTGGCCACAGGACCGCCGGGGGCCGTCACGTCTCCTCCTCGCCGCACCGCGGCCGGCTCGCTCAGCCGATTGCAAAGGAAGGGACATGATCAACCTGCACGACATCCGCTATGTCCGGCTTGGCACGCAAGACCTGGCCAGCGCCGAGAAGTACGCCACCACCATCCTCGGGCTGCAGGTCGCCGCACGCGAGCCGAAGGCCGTGTATTTTCGCTCCGACAGCCGCGACCACACGCTCTGCTACTTCGAGGGTGACCCGCGCGACCACACCACTGCGTTCGAAGTCGCCGACAGCGCTGCGTTCGACGCCGCCGCCGCCACCCTGGAGAGCCGCCACTTCGGGGTCCATCTCGGCAGCGCCCGCGAATGCGAGGAGCGGCGCGTGCGCGGCTTCCTGAAGTTCCGGGACCCGAGCGGCAACAATATCGAACTGGTGCTGGCGCCGCACCACAACGGCTGGCGCTACTTTCCGACCCGCGACGCCGGCATCACCGGCTTCAGCCACGTCGGCCTGCGCACCACCGACCCGAAGCGCGACGAAGCCTTCTGGACCGGGCTCGCCAGTGCAAAGGTGAGTGACTGGATCGGCGACGCGCCGCTGCTGCGGATCGACGAGGTCCACCACAAGATCGCACTGTTCCCTTCGACCTTCGCCGGCATCCAGCACATCAACCACCAGGTCGAGAGCATCGACGACCTGATGCGCGCCTGGTACCTGCTGCAGGAGCACAGGATCCCGATCCGCTTCGGTCCTGGACGGCATCCGACTTCCGGCGCCATGTTCCTCTACTTCGAAGGCCCGGACGGCATGACCTACGAATACTCGACCGGCGTGCGCCTGATCGGCAAGGAAGACGAGGCAAGCTACCAGCCGCGCCAGTTTCCCTTCCGCAGCGATTCCTTCTGCCAGTGGGGCGCCAAGCCCGATATCCCGGAGTTCAAATGATGGGCGTCGACCCGACCGTCACTGCAAGCGCCGCCCAGCAAAGCCGGCTGCGCGTCGCCGCGCGCGCACTGGCGCGGGCCAACCTGGTGCACGCCTACGGCCACTGCAGCCTGCGGCTCGACGCCGGCCACTTCCTGGTGTGCGCGCCGAAGCCGATGGCGCTGATCACGCAGCACGACGACGGCGTGGTGGTGCCGGTCGACGGTCCGCTGCCCGAGGGCGTGCTGGGCGAGGTGCGCATCCACCAGCACATCTACCGCAACCGTCCCGAGCTGGGCGCCGTCATCCGCAGCATGCCGCCGACCGTGATGTCGCTGTCGACCGCGCGCTGCACGCCGCAGCGCCGGCACGGCATGGGCGCCTACTTCCCGGCGCCGGTGCCGCTGTGGGACGACCCGCAGCTGATCCGCACCGAAGAACAGGCTGCCGGCGTGGCGCGCGAGCTGGGGCAGGGCAATGCGGTGGTCATGCGCGGCAACGGCGCCGTGGTCGCCGCGCCGACGCTCGAGAAGGCGCTGGTGCTGACCTGGTACCTGGAAGACGCGGCCCGGGTCGAGCTGCAGGTGCGCAGCGCCGGGCTGGCGCCGCAGGGCGCCGTGCTCGACGAGCACGAAGCGGCGCTGCGCGCCACCGACGCCGGCCGGATCTTCGAACGCATGTGGGACTACCTGACGGCAGGCGACCACGAATCCTCATTCAATCAATCACCAATGGAAAACGCATGAACAGGACCGATCGAGACATGTTCCCGAACTTCATCAACGGGAAATGGGTGCAGAGCGAGCGCTGCTTCGAGAACCGCAACCCGGCCGACAACAGCCTGATCGGCAGCGTCAGCGAAGCCGGCCAGCTTGAGGTCGACGCCGCCGTGCAGGCCGCGCGCGCCGCCATGGAAGGCCCCTGGGGCACGATGCCGCTGGCGAAGCGCGCGGAACTGATGCACGCGGTGGCGGACCGCATCATGGCCCGTTTCGACGAATTCGTGGCGGCGGAAATCGCCGACACCGGCAAGCCTTACCACCTGGCCAGCCACCTCGACATCCCGCGCGGCGCGGCCAACTTCAAGATCTTCGCCGACTTGGTCAAGAACGTGCCCACCGAAAGCTTCGACATGGTCACGCCGGACGGCGGCCAGGCCCTGAACTACGGCGTGCGCGGCCCGAAGGGCGTGATCGCCGTGATCTGCCCGTGGAACCTGCCGCTGCTGCTGATGACCTGGAAGGTGGGCCCGGCCCTGGCCTGCGGCAACGCCGTGATCGTCAAGCCGTCCGAAGAAACGCCGGCCACCGCGACCCTGCTGGCCGAGGTGATGAACGAGGTTGGCGTGCCGCCTGGCGTGTACAACGTGGTGCACGGCTTCGGCAAGGACTCGGCCGGCGAATTCCTGACCCGCCACCAGGGCGTCGACGCCATCACCTTCACCGGCGAAACCGGCACCGGCGAAGCCATCATGGCCGCCGCCGCCAAGGGCATGCGCGCGGTATCGATGGAACTGGGCGGCAAGAACCCCGGCATCGTGTTCGCCGACGCCGACTTCGACAAGGCCGTCGCCGGCATCGCCCGCTCGGCCTTCGACAACTCGGGCCAGGTCTGCCTGGGCACCGAGCGCGTCTACGTGCAGCGCCCGATCTTCGAGAAGTTCGTCGCCGCCTTGAAGGAAAAAGCCGAAGGTTTCAGGCTGGGCCACCCGCTCGCCGAAGGCACGAATTTCGGCCCGCTGGTCTCGCAGGAACACCGCCGCAAGGTGCTGTCCTACTACCGCAAGGCGGCCGATGAAGGCGCCACCGTGGTCACCGGCGGCGGCGTGCCCGACGTCGACACCGCGCTGCGGGACGGCGCCTGGGTCGAGCCGACCATCTGGACCGGCCTGCCGGAATCGTCGGCGGTGGTCAAGGAAGAGATCTTTGGCCCCTGCTGCCACATCGCACCCTTCGACAGCGAGGAAGAAGTGATTGCGCTGGCGAACGACACCCGCTACGGCCTGGCCGCCACCGTGTGGAGCGGGGATCTCGGCACCGCCCACCGCATGGGTAAGGCCCTGAAGGTCGGCATCTGCTGGATCAATTCCTGGTTCCTGCGCGACCTGCGCACGGCATTCGGCGGATCGAAGCATTCCGGCATCGGCCGCGAGGGCGGCATCCACTCGCTCGAGTTCTACACCGAGCTGAAAAACGTCTGCGTCAAACTGTGAGGGAAGGATGAGCACTGTGAACAAGATGAACCGCGGCGACCTGGAACAATACGGCAACGAGCTGTACCGGGCGCTGGTCGAACGCACGGCGGTCGAGCCGCTGACGGCGCGGGTCGAGGGCCTGAGCATCGAAGACGCCTACCAGATCCAGCTGCACATGGTCGCGCGCCGCCTGCAGGCCGGCGAGCGCGTCATCGGCAAGAAGATCGGCGTGACCAGCAAGGTCGTGATGGACATGCTGAAGGTCGGCCAACCCGACTTCGGCCACCTGACCTCCGGCATGGTCTACAACGACGGCGACGCGATCGAGGCGGCCAGCCTGATCGCGCCGAAGGCCGAGGGCGAGATCGCCTTCGTGCTCGGGCGCGACCTGAGCGGCCCGGGCGTGACCGAGGCCGACGTGCTGAGCGCCACCGACTACGTGCTGCCCTGTTTCGAGATCGTCGATTCGCGCATCCGCGACTGGAAGATCCGCATCGAGGACACGGTGGCCGACAACGCGTCGTCCGGCGTGTTCGTGCTGGGTGACACCGCGGTCGATCCGCGCAGCCTCGACCTCAGGACGGTCGGCATGACGCTCGAGAAGAACGGCGAGATCGCCGCCACCGGCGCCGGCGCCGCGGCGCTCGGCAATCCGCTCACGGCCGTGGCCTGGCTGGCCAACACCCTGGGCGAACTGGGCATGTCGCTGAAGGCGGGCGAAGTCATCCTGTCCGGCTCCCTGGCCGCCATGCTGCCGGTGCAGGCGGGCGACAGCCTGCGCATGAGCCTGGGCGGCATCGGCTCGGCCACGGTTCGTTTCATCTGACTCGGGAAAATTCACCATGCAACTGGATCAATCCACCATCGCGGCGCTGGCCGAACACCTCGAAGACGCCGAGCTCAATGCCCGCGCCGTCAGCAAGATCACCGATCGCTACCCGGACATGGACTGGGAAGACGCCTATGCCATCCAGGACGCCATCCGCGCACGCAAGGAAGCACGCGGCACGCCGGTCTCCGGCCTCAAGATGGGCCTGACCTCGCCGGCCAAGATCAAGCAGATGGGCGTCAAGGAGCCGATCTACGGCTTCCTCAACGGCCTGCACGCCTACCGGACCGGGGCCAGCATCGATACCGCATCGCTGATCCACCCGAAGGTCGAGGCGGAGATCGGCTTCGTGCTGAAGCGTCCCCTGAAGGGGCCGGGCTGCCACGTCGGCGAGGTGCTGGCCGCCACCGACTACGTGGTCGGCACCGTCGAGGTGATCGACTCGCGCTATGAACACTTCAAGTTCGACCTCAAGAGCGTCATCGCCGACAACACCTCGGCGGCGCGCTACGTGGTCGGCGATACCTACCGCCAGGTGGCCGGCCTGGACCTGCGCAACCTCGGCATCGTCCTGCGCAAGAACGGCGCGGTGGCGACCGTGGCCTCCGGCGCGGCGGTACTGGGCCATCCGGCCGCCAGCGTCGCCATGCTGGCGAACATGCTGGGCGCGCGCGGCCGCGAGATTCCGGCCGGCGTGCTGATCATGACCGGCGGCGCCACCGAGGCGGTGGCGGTGGAGAAGGGCGACCGCGTGTCGGTCGACTTCCAGTGGCTCGGTTCGGTGAGCATGGAGTTCGCCTGATCATGCCCATCATCCAGGTCAACCTGATGGAAGGCCGCAGCGACGAGCAGAAGGAGGCGCTGATCGCGGCGCTGACGGATGCCACGGTGCAAAGCCTGGGAGCGCCGCGCGACAGCGTGCGCGTACTGCTCAACGAGATGCCGAAGACCCACTGGGGCATCGGCGGCAAGAGCGCGAAGGCGCTCGGGCGCTGACAAGCAAAGGAAAGACGCAATGAACAAGGAAAGAATGAAGGTCGCGATCATCGGTTCCGGGAATATCGGCACCGACCTGATGATCAAGGTGATGCGCAACAGCCGGCACCTGGAGATGGGCGCCATGGTGGGCATCGACCCGGCTTCCGACGGCCTGGCGCGCGCCGCCCGGCTGGGCGTGCCGATCACCCACGAAGGCATCGATGGCCTGCTGGCGCTGCCGGGCTTCGCCGACATCAAGGTGGTGTTCGACGCCACCAGCGCGGCCGACCATCCGAAGCACGATGCGCGGCTGCAGCCGCACGGAATCAAGGTGATCGACCTGACCCCGGCCGCCATCGGTCCCTACCTGGTGCCGGTGGTGAACCTCGAAGACCACCTGGAGAGCGCCAACGTCAACATGGTGACCTGCGGCGGCCAGGCGACCATCCCGATCGTCGCCGCGGTGTCGCGCGTGGCCAAAGTCCATTACGGCGAGATCGTGGCATCGATCTCGAGCCGTTCCGCCGGCCCCGGCACCCGCGCCAACATCGACGAGTTCACCGAGACCACCTCGCGCGCCATCGAGAGCGTCGGCGGCGCCACACGCGGCAAGGCCATCATCGTGCTGAATCCCGCCGAGCCGCCGATCATGATGCGCGATTCGGTATTCTGCCTGTCCGAGGTGGCCGACCAGGGTGCCATCGAGGCCTCGATCGCGAAGATGGTGGCGGAAGTGCAGAAATACGTGCCCGGCTACCGCCTGAAGCAGAAGGTCCAGTTCGACCTGATCGCCCCGGAGCAGCCGCTGAATATCCCCGGCGTCGGCAGGATGAGCGGCCTGAAGACCTCCGTGTTCCTCGAAGTCGAGGGCGCGGCCCACTACCTGCCTGCCTATGCCGGCAATCTCGACATCATGACCAGCGCGGCCCTGGCCTGCGCCGAGCGCTTCGCCGAACATTCGCTGAACGCGCTGGCCCTGGAGAACTGACATGACCGCATCCAAGAAAATCTATATCTCCGACGTGACCCTGCGCGACGGCAGCCACGCCGTGCGCCACCAGTACTCGGTGGCGCAGGCGCGCCGCATCGCCGCCGCCCTCGACGCCGCCCGCGTCGACAGCATCGAAGTCGCCCACGGCGACGGCCTGCAGGGATCGAGCTTCAACTACGGCTTCGGCGCCCATAGCGACCTCGAATGGATCGAAGCGGTGGCCGACACGGTCAAGCACGCGAAGATCGCGACCCTGCTCCTGCCGGGCATCGGCACCACCCACGACCTGAAAAACGCCTACCAGGCCGGCGCCCGCGTGGTGCGGGTGGCAACCCACTGTACCGAGGCCAACATCTCGCGCCAGCACATCGAGTATGCGCGTGCACTGGGCATGGACACGGTCGGTTTCCTGATGATGAGCCACATGACCACGCCGGCCGGCCTGGCGGAGCAGGCCAGGCACATGGAAAGCTACGGCGCCACCTGCATCTACGTGGTGGACTCGGGTGGCGCACTGACCATGAACGACGTGCGCGAGCGCTTCCGCGCCCTGAAGGACGTGCTGCGTCCCGAGACCGAAACCGGCATGCACGCCCACCACAACCTCAGCCTCGGCGTCGCCAACAGCATCGTCGCGGTGGAGGAGGGCTGCGACCGCGTCGACGCCAGCCTGGCCGGCATGGGCGCGGGGGCAGGCAATGCGCCGCTCGAAGTCTTCATCGCGGCGGCCGAGCGCATGGGCTGGAACCATGGTTGCGACCTGTACGCGCTGATGGATGCGGCCGACGACATCGTGCGGCCGCTGCAGGACCGCCCGGTGCGGGTCGACCGCGAGACGCTGGCGCTCGGCTATGCCGGCGTGTATTCGAGCTTCCTGCGGCATGCGGAGACGGC
>Ga0308170_10003817_pt1 | contig 12137 bp, 13 predicted proteins | sample PhyBR2_2_FD_202136 | JGI IMG/M metagenome (GOLD analysis project Ga0308170, IMG submission 202136) | Phyllosphere microbial communities from UC Gill Tract Community Farm, Albany, California, United States - DLSLSB.R2 | ecosystem: Host-associated > Plants > Phyllosphere > Unclassified | place... | reverse complement strand
TCTCGCTCGGACCTGCTTGAGAGGCTCTTGCACCCAGCGTTGCTCGCGGCACGCTCTAGCTCGGCGCAGGCTACCTGAGCCCGAGCATTACAAGGGCTGCGCTCGAGGAAGGAAGCGAATTGGCGCCGGTGCGAGCGCAGGCTCGAGCGCGGCGAGCGAGCTTCAGACGCTCACGTCTCGTCGAGGATCGCGCAAAGCCGCGCTGTACTAAAAGCGCTCACGGCGAGCCTGTATGACGAAGCGAAAGCGAGACAAGCTAGCCCGACGCGCGAGAGGAGCAGGTCCGAGGGGAAGGCTCGACTTGAGAAGGCCGGCCTCGTCCTTGCGAGCGCTTCGGCGCTCGCGCAGAAGCTCTCGAGCTCGATGCAGCAGCTCGTACGAGCGCAGAGGAAGACACCACAGCGCGGGAGAGAGGGAAGGCCCTGCTTTGCTGCCCGTCCGCTACGCAAATGCCGCCGCCCGCTCGTTCGCCCGTCGTGCCGCCGGCGCAAACTTGCCGAGCGCATGGACGCCGTGCGCGAGGAGGCGCTCTTTCTGCGGTGCGGCGAAGAGGAAGAGGGAGTGGGGGGGGGGGGCAAGAGTAGAGTCAGAACGCGATGATTTGGAAGCCGACTGGAGGAAGAGGAGCGTGCGCACCGCGGCCTGCGAACGAGGAAGCGAGCAGGGTACAGAGAGGGCGTCAGGAAATCGTGAATCGACTCAATAATAGGTTCGAAGAGAGGAGGAAGCGCTGCGCACCTTGAGAACCGGAAGGAGGAACTGTCCGAGCCGCTCGTACAGCTCGAGGTGCTGCTGCCTCGCGAGCTCGTTGCGGTGCACCTCGAGAACGCGCTCCTCCCACAACTGCATCGACAATGCCCACCCACTGCGCCCGAACCGCTCGATCCACGTCTCGAGCACGGCCCGGCCGCCTCGAGCGCCGAGCATGCCGTCGAGCGCCTCGCCGAGCAGCGTCGCCGCCTCGTCCGCACCGAGGCGGCGTCCTGCGCCGGCGGCCGCTGCCGAGGCCATCTGCGTCCCGACCGAGACGGCGAGTCGGACCATATATGCCGCGGCGAACGCCGCGTGCACGGGCGCGCCGAGGACGAGGTGCTCGGCTGCGACGGCCCAGGGCGAGAGGTACGACAGGTGGGTGGCGAACCCGACGTTGACGACGTGCACGAGCGAGTCGTACAGCCTCGGGTGGGTCGAGTGGTCGAGAGGGAAGGGCGAGAACTTGAGGTGGCACACGATCTCGCCGCCTTCGTCGCCGGCGATGATGCGGAACGGGTGGGAGAACGCGCTCGTCTGCAGGGCCGAGGGCATCAATACAGAGGAGAGTGCACGTGAGGAGGTTCTGGGCGGGAGACGCACCTCGAAGGGCTGCTGAAGGTCGGTCGAGAGCTCGGCGTGGTCGGCTCCCTCGGCAAAGTCCTTCTGGTTGTGCGCGGCGACGGTCGCGCTGAGCGTCGACGGCAGGTGGACGATGATGGGCTGCGAGGAGAAAGAAGTAGGCGTCAGAACCGTCTCTTGCGAGGGAGAAGAGGCCGAGGACGAGGAGCTCACCGCGTACAAGGTCGGGATGAGCGTGTTGGCGAGCTCTGCTCCGATCGGGAGGGCGTGTCCATCGTCTCGTGCGTCCTTGATGCAGACCGCTAGAGCGGCTAGGCCTGCGAGTTGTGACGATGCATCAGCTCCGAGCAGCGGAGAGGTTAGGAGAGGAGAGGGCGAAAGGGGACGCACCGCCGAGGACGAAACGCTCGTGCGGCGACTCGCGCTGCAGCGGCTGGATCACCTCCGAGTTGCCGAACACAGTGCAATCGGCTGCGCGCCACGCCTCGCGTCGGTGCGGCATGTCGAGAAAGGCAAAGCGGGAGCAGAAAGACGAGGAGCGAGAGCGTCGACCCGAGCCGAATCGGGATCGGCGCTGCAGCCCGAAGGCCCGAAGGCGGCCGAGGGCGCAGACCGGAGAAGCCGTCGAGAGGAGAGGCGGACGCCGAGGCGGCAGACCGTCCGCCGGTCGCCGACGAACGAGAGACGGGGCCTGAGCGCACACGACGGCGCTCGCGATGAGCGCGTCTGCGCATCGGGCTCAATAGCGCGGCGGGACGAGCACGCAGAAGAGCGAGACGCAGAAGGATGAGGGCGAGATGAGGAGGAGGTTCCATTGCTCGTGCGCGCCGCGTACTCAAGGCGCCGCCGCCTTGCCCGCCGCCGCCGCTGCCGCCTTGGCCGTCGGCGGTGCACCTGCCGCCATACCGACCTTCCACCTGCGCAGGAGGGGACGTAGACGTCAGCTCGACGGTCGCCGTGCTGCAGACGAGCAGCGAGAGGCGGAAAGAGGGAGAGAGAGAGAGAAGGACGCACCCCCAGCTCTGCAGCGTGCGGACGACCCGAGGCGTGACGGCGACCGTGACGCCGACGCGGAACGGCAGGAGGAGCGTCTTGTGAACGGCATAGGCGAGGACGGCCGTCGTCGCGTAGGTCGACGCGGCGCTGCGCCCCTTGCGCTCGGCCTCGCGCACCTCGCCCGCGGTCGCGCCCTCGCTGACGGCCTGGGCGGCGGCCGGCGACGGGTGGGCGTCCTGGCCGCGCGGGTGGATGGCGGCCTGGGCGGCGCGGCGCTCGCGGAAGCCGTCGACGGCGCGGCGCCACTTGCCCGCGGGCTCGGAGCCGTCCTCGCTCTGACGGCGCCAGCCGAGGTGGCCGAGGACCCAGTCCTCGGCCTCGCGGACGCGGTCTGCGCCGATGGCCGAGATGACGAGGAAGCAGGCGGCAAAGTCGGCGGCCGAGAGGACGAGGTAGACGACGAGGGCGGTCCAGCCGTGCTTGCGGAACAGGTACTTGATGCGCTGGGTGAGGGGCACCTTTGACGAGTCGTCCGGGTCGTCGGGCTCGTTGCGGCTGCTGCTGCTCGACGACGACGACGATTGCGAGTTGTGGCCGGACGAGGAGGCGGTGCCGAGTGGTGCGGGTGCCGAGGAGGAGGAGGAGGGACGGGGAGGGTAGGTCGCGAACGCGCGGGTGACGAGTCGCCAGTCGAGTGGTGCGAGTCGAGGTGCTGCGTGTGCTGCTTGTGCTTGTGCTGCTGCTGGGCGTGCCGAGGTGCGGGCGATGACGAGCGAGTGCGGCGAGACGAGGGCCGACGACGAGGAGGAGGACGAGGGGGCGGCGAGGGAGCGCTTGAGGGCGATGCGGAGTGCCGGGGTGCGCTGCATGGTGTGCAGGACTGCTCTAGTGCTCGCGTCGGGGCAGCTGGTAGCGACAGGAGAGAGAGACGGCCCTCATCTGGTCCGCCGGATCCGCCGCCTCGGCAACCCTGGCTCTCGTCGACCACTCGAGTGCAGCCAGTAAGGATGCACAGCCCTCGACAAGGACCCTCGCTCGCCGCCATCCCGACCCTCGTCCTCGTCAGCCACGTCGCGACCCTCTCGTCCGCCCCCTCGTCGTCCCAGCCCACCCTGCACCTCGACTCGCTCCTCGCCCTCGCCCTCGGGTGCACCCTCGAGCCAGTACCTCCGCCCTCGATCGACCACTGGCCCCGCCAACCAGCCCGCGCACCCTGGGACGACGACGTCGGCGACTTCCTCGACCAGTTTCACCAGACCGTGATTCAACCCCGCCCGCCTCTCTCGCTCAACCCGAGCTGCCGGGCTGACCTCCTTCACCTCTGCGCGCAGACGCTCGACGTCCGCGCAAAAGGCATGGACAACGCGCTCCTTTGGGTCGCCGACAGTCCGTCCTCTTCCTCCCTCGCTCCGACGACCGCCTTGCTCGCTCGCTCACGCTCTCGTTCCTTGCAGATGTTCGCGCTCTGGTTCCGCTCTCCGACGAGGAAGAGGTCCGTCCTGTTCCTCCACCTCGTCTCTCAACCCGCACTGACCCGCGCAACCTCGCCCGCAGCTCAACCTCTCGGTCCACCCTCCGCCGCCGCCGCTCCTGCGCGCCTCGCCGCTCGGCTTCTACGTCCGCCGCATCGCCCTCGCCTTCGCCAAGCTCGACTTTGCCGAGACGGTCGAGTGGTGGGCCGCGTTCGAGCAGTGGTGCGACGGCATCGAGCCCGCTCAGGAGCGCAAGAAGAGGAGGGACATGCCCAGGTGCGCCGGCTCTCACTGCAGGACTCGGTGCCTACTTCTCCTCGTCCTCGAAGTAGCAGCTGATCCCAGTCGTCTATCGTGGCACACAGCTTTGCGCGCGCCCGCCTGCAGCAGGACTACCACGCCGCGCGCGAGCTCGTCCGGACCTTTGTTCCCGCAGGACAGCGCGAGTGCGTCCCAGATCTCCGACCTGCCCTCATTTGCAACAAGGCACTGACTCGCTCCCGGTCCACCAGCTCGACGGCGCAGCAAGCTCTCCTTCACCTCGCCCTGATCGAGTACGAGGACGGCGGCTTCGAGGCGGCGCAGCTGGTGCGCTCTCTAGTCCTCCTGAACATCTCCACGTCGAGCAGAGACTGACATGGACCCCTCGTTCGCAGGCACTCAACGAGGCGACCCAGGTCGCTCGCACGGTGGGCGACGCAGCCTGTCTCGCCGCATGCGCAAGGTGCGCTCTCTCTCCATCCTCTCTTTTCCTCTCTTGCTCGGCGGCACTGCATCGCTCGACAAAGCTCACCCACACGACAACGCACGCAGCTTGCGTCTTCGGCTCGAGGCGGCCTCGTCAAGGTCGAGCGGTCCGTCGCGCAAGAGGGCCCGTGCGCCGCTCACCTCGCCGCACGACCTCCTGTGGGACATCTCGCAGCGCTCCTCCTCGGTGCGTCGCTTCTGTCACCGAAAGCATGCTCGGCTAACGCTGACGCATGTTCGATCTTTGGTTTTCTGCAGGACGCGCCTCTCTCGACCCTCTTCCCCCAGCTCTACCTCGCCCGCGCCACCTCGCAGCACCTCGCCTTTCCTCCTCCTCCCTCGGCGCCGCTCAAGACGGACCCGGCGCACGGCGGCAAAGCGACCGCACCTAGCGCACCTCGGGCGGTCGACGACCCGGGCTTGGCGAGCGCGTGGCACGACGTCGCTGCTGGACTCTGGGACGCCATGGGTGCGTCTCTCCCTCCCTCTCGTCTCGGTGCCTGCGCATCGTCCTCGGCCCTTTCTCGATCGAATTCTGACGCCGCGCTCGACGGCCCTCTCCACAGGCATCGCCCCTCTCGCACGCCTACACGACTCGCTCGCGCTCGCGCTCGACGACCCGCACGCGCCCTCGTGGGACGTGCGCCTGTGCGTCCTCGAGCGGCGGGTGGCGCACCTCGTCGACCAGGGGAGGGCGGCGGCGGCGAGGAGGCTGCTGCTCGGCGCGGTCGAGGGGAGGGAGGAGCGGCGCGGGATGGGCGTGAGGGAGGTCGGGCGGTGGAGAGGGTTGCTCGAGCGGGTCGAGGTCGAAGCTGCGAGGAGGTCGGCGAGATGTGCAGGCGACGAGGACGACGACGAGGTACGCTCTCTTCTCGCTCGAGCTCGAGACGTCGTCGCAGACGATCGCAGCTGACGCTCGCTTTCCTCCCTCCTCTCGCTCTCTGTCTCGCCCGCAGCCACCCTACGCCCGCATGACGCGCGCAGCGACCACCGCGCACCTCTCCTCGCTCGCACAGCGCGAGCCGTCGCGCCTCTCGGCGCTCATCAAGCTCGTCGGCGAGCGGCAGCGCTCGGGCGGTCCGGGCGCGGCGACGCGCGCGCTCAGCGACCTCGAGGAGGCGTGGGCGGCGGTACTCGCGCTCGACGAGGGGAGCGGGACGGTCGAGGAGGACGGCGCGCGTAGGTTGAGGGCGAGGGAGGCGAGGGTGAATGGGCTCGTGCGCTCGCAGCACAAGGGTGCGTCTCTGCTCTCTCGCGTCGTGAACGTGCCTCTTTCGGGCTCGTCGCTGACTCGACGACTCGTGCACGCAGTTGCGCCGGTCGAGGAGCTCCTCGCCGAGGTTGAGCAAGTCGCGCAGCGTGCGTCTCTCTCTTTCTCTCTCTCACCCGCTCTCGAGACTGCGCAGCTGACGTTTCCTTTCTCCTCTCGCCCTCTCGTTCGCACGCAGGCTATCTCGTCCTCGGCCTTCCCCTCGACGCACAGCGCGCCCTCGTGACGGCCGCCAAGCTCGCCGACCACCTCGCCGCGACGTCTCCCTCGCCCGACGACGGCTCGACCGCGCCCGCGGCCTGGTCGACCAAGCGCGACGCCCTCGCGCAGCAGTGGCTCGCTCTCGAGCGCGGCGACAGCGTCGACGCCGCCGAAGCGGTGCAGCGGGAGCGCGAAGAGCGGGTCGGGCGCGTCGTGGCGCTCGTCGGGCGGGCGGTCGAGGTGTCGAACCGGTAGAGGCTCGCGAGCGCGTGCAACGCAGGGACGTTCTCGAGCGATGCGCATACGGCTGGGTACGGAGTGAGATTGCAGGGCGTGCGGCTGGTGGGACAACAGGTGGGGTGCGGCGAAGAAGGCGTGCGAGAGAGAGAGAGGGAGGGGCGAGATCACTGCGGGCGGAGAGGGCGAGAGCCGGGTCATTTCGTCAGCTTGTGCGAGTCGGTTGGGCGCAAGAGAGCGAGAGCAGGGCGTACCTTCATGCGCGAGAGCAAGTAGTTGACGGACGAGACGCGAGGCTTGCCCTTGGCTTGCTGCAGACGGGGCGCACGACTGGGTCAGCAGCCTACTCGAGCGACAGAGAGTGAGTGAGCGCAGGCGACGCACAGGCTTGGCCATGCACTCGTGGAGGCGGATTGCGGCCTCGCGGCAGTCCTTTGCGTTGACGAGGTCGCCGCTCGAAGCCCAGCAGCCGAGCATGGCGGTGAGCTCGAGTGCACAGGGCTGGACGTAGGCCGTCTTGCGCGGCTTGACCTTGAGCTGCGGGCGGGTGAGAGCGGTGTTGTGGCCGGGAGATGGAGATGAGGAGGTGGAGGGGAGGAGGAGGAGGTCAGCGGGAGACGCGCGCGAGTGGCTGGACAGTGGGACGGGTGCGCACCTTGTTGATGTGCATGGTCGCAGTACCGGGTCCTCTCTTGCAGCGAGCGAGCGAGCAAGCGGGAGCCGAGTGGGCCGGCGGCCGTCGCCTGAGCTGGCTCCAGAGCTCGACCAGCTCCCTCGCTCCAACCACCGCTCGCTCTCGTCCCACCCGCTCAGGAATCCCACACCACACCTAGATCTACGCGCCCAGCTCTCACGCCGACGCACACCTTCGAGCGACCTCGCTCCAGCCCCTCGTCGCCGAGCTACCTCCGCCTCTCTCCACTCCTTCCACCCGCCGCCACTTTCCCACCTCTCGCCTCGTCCAGCCATGTGCGTCCAGTCCTGCCTCGTCTCCTGCACTGTCCATGACGCTGACTCGCCTCCCTCCACAGGCCGCAGAACGAGTACATCGAGGAGTCGATCAGGGTCCGTCTCCCTCTCTCTCGCTCTCTCCGCCGCACGAGTGCTCTACGAGGACTGCCAGCTGACTCTCTCGTTCTTCCTCGCTCGCAGCGCAATGGTCGTCAGCTCGACCACGAGGAGCGCAAGCGCAAGCGCGCCGCGCGTGAGGCGCACAAGGCGTCGCACGTCGCCCAGACGCTCCACGGCCACAAGGCCAAGCTCCTCCACCAGCGCCGCTACGCCGAGAAGGTCGCCATGAAGAAGACGATCAAGGCGCACGAGGAGCGCGACGTCAAGGCCAAGGACGCGAGCGCGCTCCCCGAGGGCGCCCTCCCGACATACCTCCTCGACCGCGAGGGCCAGAACGACGCAAAGGCCCTCTCGTCGGCCGTCAAGCAGAAGCGCAAGGAGAAGGCCGGCAAGTTTGCCGTCCCGCTCCCCAAGGTCCGCGGTATCGCCGAGGACGAGATGTTCAAGGTCATCAAGACGGGCAAGTCGAAGCGCAAGGGCTGGAAGCGCATGGTCACCAAGGCCACCTTTGTCGGCGAGGTGCGTCCCTCTCTCCCTCTCTCGACGTCGTCGTTGAGCACTCTCTGACGCTCGCATCGTGCAGGACTTTACCCGGAAACCCCCCAAGCTCGAGCGCTTCATCCGTCCCTCGGCTCTCCGCCTCAAGAAGTGCAACGTCACGCACCGTGCGTCCCCTCCTCCTCTCTCACATCCTCATGCACGTACTGATGGTGCCTTTCGAGCCTACAGCCGAGCTCAAGGCAACGTTCCAGCTCCCCATCATCGGCGTCAAGAAGAACCCGCAGTCGCCCATGGTGCGCACGGTCCTCCGCCTCTCTCGTCTCCTTCTGCGACTCCCCTGACGCTCTCCCTACGCGCTCGCAGTACACGCAGCTCGGCGTCATCACCAAGGGTACCATCATCGAGGTCAACGTGCGTCTCTCCCCCTCCTCCCCTCCTCCCGCTCGAGACCTTTCTACTTCAGTTCCTGACGCTCTTGTTCCCTCTCTAGGTCTCCGAGCTCGGTCTCGTCACCACTGGCGGCAAGGTCGTTTGGGGCAAGTACGCCCAGGTCACGAACAACCCCGTGCGTCCTCCCCTCCTCCCTCCCGCCTCCTGCCTTCCTGCAGCCTCTGCGACCTGTCTAAGGCTTCCGCTGACGCCCTGCTATTCTTGCGCATACTGAAGGAGTTGGACGGTTGCTTGAACGCCGTTCTGCTTCTGTAGAGCGAGCTGTCGGCGGCTGTGACTTCCAGGAGAGGGGCGAGGGCGAGCGAGGAGGAGGAGGACGATCCATGCCTCGAGACGTCGAGCTTGGCTGTTGTAGTCGTACGCTGGAACCTCTTTGCCTCGTCAGCCGCGCTCACTGCTCTCGCGAGATGACATGCGGCCCGTGCCGCTTGCGGTCGCCGCACGAGGGGCCTGAGCGCAGGAGGCGGCCGATTCGCTCCTTCTCTTGCTGCGACTCTTACGCTCTCTAGGCTCTCGCTCGCGCTGCTCGCCCTTTCTCGCTCGCGTCTCGACACAGACAAGATAGCTAGGACGCTGTTACTTCTACAGACAGGCTACGACTCGTTGCGCTCGTCTAGCCGCCGCTCACTGCCACTCCTTGGTGAAGATCTCGCTCGGCTTGGGTGGCTGCGCGCGCACGGACCTCGGCGTCAGTTGTGCCCTGCGGATGCACCGGAGAGGGAGAGGGAGCGAGAGAGGGACGCACGGGGCTCGTGAGGGCCGTGAGCGGGCCGTTGGGCTCGCTGCCGCTGCGCTCCGACTGCGGGCCCGGCTTGGCCTTCTTGCCCGCCGCGAGGTCGCCGAGGATCGAGACGATGCTCTCCGGGGTGAGGTCCTCCTGCGCGCGTAATCGATCGTCAGCTCGAGGTCGAGCGAGAAGGAGAAGAAGCGAGAGAGGGAGAGAAGAAGCGCACGTAGAACTCGTCGTTGATCTGCACCATCGGGGCGTTCGAGCACGCACCGAGGCACTCGACCTGCAGGGAGAGAAAGCCGGCATCAGTTCACGTCGAGGCTCGGGGTGCAGGCGCTGACACGCAGGGAGAGAGGAGGGCGCACCTCGAGGAGCGTGAACTTCTTGTCCTTGGTCGTCTCGCCGAGGCCGACGCCGAGGTGCGACGTGATGGCCTCGACGATCTTGTCCGAGCCGCAGCCGCCGAGCATGCACGGCGTCGTGGTGCAGATCTGGACGAAGAAGTCGCCGACGGGTTCCCTGCGAGCGAGCGGAAGGAGGTCAGCTCTGAGCAAGGGACGAGGTGGAGAGGGCGGCCGCGCACCGGTTGAACCTGCGAGGCGAGGAGAGCAGGGTCAGCTACGACTCAGGAAGCTGCGAGAGAGAGCCTGGACGCACATGGTGTAGAACGACGCGACCTCGTACACGCGCATCGGGGGCATCTCGAGAACCTCTGCGACGTGGTTCATGACCGAGATGGAGCAGAAGCCCTTGTTCTGCTTCTGTGCGACCTCGAGCAACGGGATGACGGCCGCCTTCTTGTACTGGGACGGGTACTTGGCGATGATGCGCTTGGCCAGCTCGTGGTTGTCGGCCGTCAGCTTGAACGGGATCGAGGGGTTGTTGTACGACGAGTTGCGGTGCTGCGGCGGGTCGAGAGCGGGGCACAGAGTCAGCTGGCGTGCTCGTGCAGGGCCCAGGGTGCTGCGATCGAGGCGGGACCTCGTCGCTCGGCGCAGGTGGGAGGGAGACGGAGACGAGGAGCGACTCACGACCTGGAGCTGGTCCGACGCGGCGCGGGCCGAGGACGAGAAGGAGCGAGCCTGGCGGCTGAACAAGCGGGCGACCTGCTGCATCGTGGGCGAGTGGATGGAGCGGGAGGAGAGCTGCTGTCGGCGGCGACGACGAGCGCGCCTTCTCCAATCCGGACGGCGCCCTTGCCTCTCGCGCCTCACCGCCTGGGCTGCGAGGTGCGCTCGTGCACTGAGTAGCTCTTGCACTCTGCGACGAGCTCACTTCGACCGGCGCCCGCACGAGCTGTCGCCGCTCGCCTCCCCGCTTCGCAAGTCGCGGACCTGCTCTCGCCGCTCGAGCTGCTCCTCGGCGCTAGCACCGAGAGCCTCGAGCGCCTGGCCAAGACGTGCAGACGTACCTGCAAAAGCTGCAACGCTCGCTCTCTCCCTCGCTCACCGCCGCGCTCATCCGCGCGAGGCTCGTCCTCTTCGCGCTCTCTCCTTCGACCGGCTCTCACGCGCTCTGTTCAGGTGCCAGTGCCCGTGAAACCGACACAGTGGATACAGGAGGAGTCAGAGTAACGTGCTACAGCGGCCCAGCCGACAGGGTATCTCCCTCACCTCGCTCCTCACCTCGCTCCTCGCCTTGCTCGAGCCTCTCTCGAGCTCACTCATGCCTCGTCGACCATGGCAAACCCAGCCCAGCTCCTGCGCATCCGCTCGCGCATGAGCGCATGCGCCGCCTCGTCGTGCGCGCTCGCAGCCCCGCTGCGCGCGCTGCCGTGCCCGGGCCGGCGGCGCCGGAACGCCTTGCGCGCGGGCTGCGCCGCGCGGCGCGAGATGGTGCGGCCGTCGGGCGGAGCGGCGATGTACGAGGGCGCGGTACCGGTGAGGGTCTGCGGGCGTGCGTTGAGAGCGTGTGAGCGAGCGGACGAGGCGCGACGAGCGAGAGAGGGAGGGACGGGAGGGCCGAGCGAGCGAGAGAGGGAGCGCACCTTGGCGATGTCCTCGGCGACGAGCTTGTGCACGCCCCACGTAGGGTGGTAGTCGTCCATCCAGACGTAGTCGGCGAGCGGCGCCTCGCACGCCGGCAGGTCGAGATCCGGGTCGTGCTTGTTCCAGTACGCCCAGCACGACGTCGACGAGACACTGAAGCCGTGAGCCGGTGCGTCGTCGAGGATCGAGTTGAACATGGGCGCCGTGTCGTACGTGACGAACTCGGCGTCCGGGTAGCGAGTCGAGAGCTCGCCGATGGCGGTCGTGAGGGTCGAGATGTACAGGTCGATGGTCGAGTTGAACTTGGCGACCGTCTCGGCGCCGAAGCTCTTGATGTAGGGCGTGCGGTACGTCGGCGGCATGAGGAGGAGGAGGAAGTTGCGGGCTGCAGCAAGGAGAGTCCGAATCAGCGAGGGGCTCGAGCGCAGGGAGGAGGAGAGGACGAACGCACCTCCGCGGTCGTACAGCTGCGAGACGCTCGATTCGTAGGACTCGACAATCCTTGGCACGATCTCGCTCGCGTTGTGCGAGTCTTGAAGCACGGTAAAACCGATGTCGCTGCGGGAGAGAGCACGTCAGGATCGAGAGCTCGAGGTCGAGGTCAACCGCCCGCTCGAGACTCACTTGATGCCGAAGAAGACGGCTGCGGGGAGGGTACGACGTCAGCTCATAGTCTAGGAGAGTGAGAGAAGGCGAGACGGTGGACGCACTGAAGAGGGACTTGTCGCTCGTCCACGAGATCTCGGGCTCGCCGGCAAAGTACTGCTCGAACGTCGCAAGCTGGATGTCGAAGCTCGGCGGCGTCTCGCCGCGGTTGATGTGAATGATCGAGTTGTTGACAGTCGCCGCCGACTGCGCAAAGTCGAAGTAGGACTGGTTCGCCGTGAGGGCGAGGAACTGGACCCAGTTGTAGCCGCCCGAGGTCGTCTGCGGGCGCGAGGGGGCAAGACCGTCAGCGCTTGCTCGTGCTCGTCGAGCGCGACAGGTGCTGTACGTCCTCGGTCCGGCTCGGCCGGCTTGTGAGGAGCGCAGGGGGAGAGGAAGAAGACGTACACCGCCGACGCCGGGAAGAGGCAGAAGGCCGTTCTCCGGCTTGTAGCCGACAGTGCTGTACGAGTCTGCGGAAGGAAGAGCGTCAGTCG
>Ga0308170_10003816_pt1 | contig 12137 bp, 10 predicted proteins | sample PhyBR2_2_FD_202136 | JGI IMG/M metagenome (GOLD analysis project Ga0308170, IMG submission 202136) | Phyllosphere microbial communities from UC Gill Tract Community Farm, Albany, California, United States - DLSLSB.R2 | ecosystem: Host-associated > Plants > Phyllosphere > Unclassified | place... | reverse complement strand
CGTCGTCGTCGTCGCTCGGGCGCGGCGGCGCAGCGGGTGCGCAGGGGAGGAGGGTCGTGAGCGAGTCGGGCCCAGGGTGCGTCGGCGTTTCCTTCCCTTGTCATCCCCTTGCGCTTTCCCTCCTGAGCGCTGGCTGACTTTGCGCTGTGACACGCCTTGCACAGGTACGGCTACCGCCGCACGGCCGTCGAGTACGACTTCCACCACGCGCCGCCCGTCCCGCCGCTGCCGACCGACCCGTACGCGCGCTACGCCGCCTCGACGAGCGCCGCCTCCGCCTCACCATCGACTTCGCTCCTGTCGCGCCTCGACCCGCCGCTCGGCACCTCGGCGCGCCCGCCGACAGCACCGCTCAGCAGCGCCCCCTCCCCGCTCGTCAACGGCGCGCCCCTCCCGGCGTCGCTCCCCCCTCTCCGCAGAGCGCCCGTCCTTCCGCCGCCGCCGAAGGTCAAGGACGAGGAGCCCGAGGAGGGCGAGCTCGAGGAGGGAGAGCTCGAGGAGGGCGAGGAGCGCGAGGACGAGTACGGACCGGCGCGGCCGCCCGGCGACGACGACGAGCGCGGCGAGACGCCGCCGCTCCCGGCGCCGGCGCCAGGAGGGCCCTCGCTGATCAAGGTCGAGGTCGAGGTCGAGGCGGGCGCGCCGCAGCTCGACGAGGAGGGCACGCCGCCTCCGGCGCCACCGCCTCCTGCGCTGCAGCGCGTCCCCGCCGCGTCGCTCGAGCAGCGCCGCTCGCCGACGCCGAGGAGGCGCAGCGTCTCGCGCACACCGCCGCTCCCGCGGCCGATGCAGGCCGACGCCGACACCAAGATGGCGCCGCCCGTCGCGCTCGCTCCCCCCGCCTCCGGCTCCGAGCCCGAGCCCGAGTCGAGCGCTCCGGCCCCTGTCCCGCTCGAGCGCGACGCCGACGCGCACATGCAGGACGTGCAGCACGCGCCCGCGCCCGCACCTGCGCGCGGTGCGTCGACGCCACCGCTGCCCGAGCGCGAGGAGGGCGAGCTCGCGTCGTCGCCGGTCAAGACGGCGTCGTCGCCGGGCGCGGGTGTGCCGCGGGGCGTCGAACCGGCGCAGACTGCGTCGGCACCGGCGTCTGCAGCAGCACCTTCGACGTCGGCCCTCGCTCCTCCTCCACCTCCGTCCACCGCCTCGCAGCCGCAGCCGCACCTCTCCCTCGCCCTCTCCTCCACGCCCGCGCCCAACCCCAGCCTCAGCCCCGCCGCGCCCACACCCGCACCCTCCGTCACCGCCCCTCCCGCCCGCCCGACGCCCTCCCCCGCCGCGAGGCAGCGCCCGCTCCCGCCGCCGCCGCCGCCGCCGTACATCCCGCCGGCGCCCGCAGCCGCAGCCGCGGCCGCGGCCGAGACGGCGCTTGCGCCCGTAGCCGGCCCGAAGGAGGTCGAGAAGGCGGCAGCGGGCGAGCCCGGCGCGGCGCCCGCCGCTCCGCCTGCGCCCGCCGTCGAGCCGAGCGTCGAGCCGAGCGCGACTGAGGCCGAGCGCGTCGAGCGCATGTCGCCGCCGTCGCTCGTCAGCTCGCGCGAGGGCGTCGCTCCTGCGCTGTCGAGCACGGCGCGCGAGGAGCAGCAGGCAGCCTTGTCGGGCCCGCCCGCCGTTGAGGCTGTCGAGGTCGAGGCGCTCGCCGCGCAGGACGACGTCGAGATGGCCGAGCTCGCGCCCGCCGCCGCTCGTCTCGTCGCCGAGCAGGAGCAGGAGCAGGGCGACACCGATATGCGCGACGTCGAGCAGGATAAGGACGCCGGCGCCGACGCCGACGCCGGCGTCGACGCCGCGCACGGCCCGCCCGCGCCCGCGCCGCCCTCGCCGCACCCGACCGACGAGCTGCACCGGCACTCGCCGACGACGCCGCAGGAGCAGGACCACGAGCACGAGCGCGAGCGGTCGTCGTCGCCCACTCGGCGCATCGACGAGGACGACCCAGCGGCGCCGCAGCGCGACGAGGACCCGCGCGTCGCGCTCGAGCAGCAGCGCCTCCGGCTCACGGGCGGCGTCGTCGTCCCAGAGTCGGCTCGAGTCGAGCGCGACGAGTACCTCAGCACGACGTGGGACGCGCTCGACGAGCCGCACCAGCGCTTGTCGAGCGCGCTCTTCGACGTCTTTGCGGGGCGCGATGACCGGCGCCGGGACAAGGCGATCGCGCTCCGGCGGCGGTACAAGGCGCTCAACCACGACTGGAAGGCGCACTGCGCCCGGCTCGACAAGCTCCGCGACCGCGTCCACCGCCGCGAGCAGCACCCCGGGCTCGGCGGCTCGTCGTCGGCGGCGACGGCGCCGCAGACGCCCTCGATCGACTCGGCCGGCATGCCGTTCTACCCCGAGCCCGTCACGCCCGGGCCCTCGCACGGGCTCGGCGGCGGCGGCCTGTTCGGCGGCGGCATCAGCAGCCGCGCGAACCGGCGCAGCGCCGGCGGCGCCGGGGCCGCGTTCGGCGGGTACGGCGACGCCGTGCGGTCCGAGGCCGAGTTCCTCGAGATCCTCGCGAGCCTCGAGACGGCCGACCTGCGCGACCCGGACGCGCGCGCGGCGCGCACGGCCGCCGTCGTGCCCGACATGGTCGTCGACCCGGCCGAGCGGCGCGAGGTGCTCGAGCTCGCGTTCGACGACGGGCGGTACCTCGTCGACGACCCGGTCGACACGTACGGCATCGACCAGCCGCTCGACGTGTGGACCGAGGACGAGGTCGAGACGTTCTGCAAGCGGTACGCGGCGCACCCGAAGCAGTTCGGCAAGATCGCGGCCGACCTCGCCGACAAGTCGACGGCGCAGTGCGTCATGTTCTACTACCGCATGAAGAACACGATCGACTTTCGCAGCCTGTCGGACCGCCGAGGGCGCGACGGGCGCCGCAAGAAGGGCAAGAAGCGGCCCGAGGGCGGCAAAGGCTCGTCGCTCCTGTCGAACCTCAACAAGAAGCCGCGCATGGCTGCGCCGCCGGCGCCGATCGACGAGCGCGACGACGAGGACGACGGCGAGAGCGCGCCGACGTCGCCGAGGCTGAATCGCCGCGAGCCGCCTTCGACCTCGGCCGTCTTCACGCCCGGCCCGTCCTTTGCCCGCTCGAGGCCGCGCCCTTCGGCTTCGGCGACCGCCTCGGCGCAGGAGGACGTCTCGGACGACGGCGCCGCGAGTCGACCGAGCACGGCGCAGACGCCCAAGCCGTCGTTCCTCCCGCCGCCGGCCACGCCCGCCGGCGCGCCCGCCACCGCCTCGGCGCACGCCCAGCTGCCGCCCTCTGAGGGCATGATGGAGGCGGCAGAGGCGCTCGGCGCTCTCGGTGCACTCGCCGCCGGCGACGACGGCGACGAGAGCATGCAGACGGACGACGTCGCGACGCCCAAGGCCCGTGCGCGCAAGCCGCGCTCGGGCGCCTCGGCCGCCGCCGCCGCCGCGACCGACCTCGACGCGCTCCTCGGCGACGAGTCGGCGCCTGCGGGTGCACCTGAGCCCGTCGGCGCCGCCGCCGCGGGCGACAAGGCGGCCAAGCCCAAGCGCCGCTCGAACACGTCGTCGTACTGGACCGTCGCCGAGCGCAACGAGATCGTGCGCCTCCTCGGCGTGCACGGCACCGACTGGAAGAAGGTCGCCGAGGGCGTCGGTAACAAGACCTGGGTCCAGTGCCGCAACGTGCGTCCCTTCTCCTCCAACCTCTCACTCTCGCCCTCCTCCTGCACGCCCGCTGACTCCTCTTCGCGCTCGCAGTGGTACCAGAACAACGCCAAGAAGCAGGGCCTCGTCGACATCATCAACGAGGGCGACAGCGTCGAGCTCGATGGGCCCGCCGCCGTCGAGCAACTCGCAGTGCGTCCCGCTCTCACCTCCTCCTCCTCGCCGCGGAAGGGCTTTCGCTGACGAGCTTGCGCGCCCGCAGAACGGCAACGTGCTCCAGGAACGCCTCCCTCATGTCGCCAACGGCCCAGTCCTTCCTCGCGCCGGCTTCTTCGACCCGCCCGACCGCCAGCAGCTCCCGCCTCTCCCCTCGCTCGACGACTCGTCCTCGCGCCGCAGCTCGACCGGCAAGGCCGGCATGCACATCCGCAACATGCTCAACGACGAGCCCGAGGAGGAGGGCGCGACGACGCCCGCTCGCGACGACTGGTTCGGCACCGACGGTGGCGACGCCGCGAGCGTCTCGACCGAGGACGACCCCGAGGCCGCCGTCGCTGCCGCACAGCCGTCGCAGAGCCTCCTCAGCCGGTACGACGAGCGCGCGCTCGACGCCATGCGCCCGGCATCGGCCCCGCAGGCCATCGAGACGGTCCGAGCGCCGCTCAACGGCCTGCCGTCGCTGTTCCGGACGGCGCAGCGCCTTCCCTCGTTCCCGTCGAGCCTGAGCGAGCGTCGGCTCGATGGCCAGCCCCGCATGCCGGCGTTCGCAGGGCAGCAGCCGCCGCAGTGGACGCGCTCGCCGGCGTCTCCCTTCACCTCGTTCGTCGCCTCGCCCGCACCGACCGCCTCGCCGCTCACGCCCGCCCAGTCGTCGGGCGACTACTACCGCCGCGCGACGTTCGAGACGGCGCGCACGGTGCCTGGCACGCCCGACTACTTCACGCCCAAGCCGGCGTACGAGCGGTACGCGCGCAGCGTCGACTCGGCCGGCTCGACGCCTGCCCTAGTGCCGTACGGCCAGCCGCAGCAGCAGCACTCGTCGCAGCAGCAGCAGCAGCAGCAGCGCTCGGCGTCGACGTACCCTCCCCCTCCGCCCTCGCACTCGCACCCTCACCCGCACCCGCACTCGCACCACCACCACGCCCACCCCTCGCCGCAGTGGTCGCACGACCCGAGCCGGCGGTAGCGCCCTCTCCTCCTTCCCCTTTGTCTTTCCCCCTCGTCTCGTCGGTCGCACGCAGCAGCAGCAGTTTTCGTGGTTTTTGCGTCCGTCTCTGTGTCTGCGCGGCCGTCCTCAGAAGACGGCTCTTTCTCGGCGCGCAATGTGCTTGTAACGATACGCTTACTGCGTCTCTCTCTCTCTCTCTTTGATCGGGTCGTGAGCTGCAGCAAGAGAGCGGAAAGTGAAAGCGAGGGAGAAGAGGGTCGTGCACGACGCTACAGCTCGGCTCGCACCATGCCCTCGAGGAGGGCGTACCCTGCCTTGACGCCGTCGACGATATGCACCTTCCCTCCTTCGACCTCGCCAAGCTCCTCGACGCACGCCTCGCGCACCGTCGCGTCGAGCCCGGCCATTCCTGCGCAGCCCAAGCAGACGGCCTTGAGCTTCCCGCTCCCCTCGCTGCCCTTTGCCCGCCCGATCAGCCGCTTGACCGCCTCCTTCATCTTGCGCGCCACCTCGTCGGCGGGCAGGTCGTGCAGCTCGACCGCCGTCAAGCCCGTCGTCTCGACGCCGGCGAACCGGTCCGTCCCCGCGCCCCCCTCGCCCTCGCCCTGGCCGCCGCGCAGCGCGAGAAAGTCGCGCACGCCCTGCGTCAGGATCCCGTCCCACACGGCGCCCGTCGTGACGATGCCGAAGCGGTCGTCGGGCGTGTGGAGGAGCGCGAGCGAGGCGACGAGGGAGGCCTCGAAGATGCCCGTGACGGGGCAGGTCGGGGCGGGCTGGGCGGCGTAGTGAGCGGCGAGGAGAGGTACGAGAGGGTGAACCGAGTAGCAGGCGACGAGGATGGCCGAGTGGGCGTCGGCGAGCGAGAGGGTCGAGGAGGAGGGAGTCGAGGTCGAGGTCGAGGAGGATGAGGGCGTGGCGAGCAGGTGCGGGAGAACCTCGTCGGCCGTGTGATGACAGTCCTTGTCGTCGTTGATCGAGGCGACGCCTGTCGGGGCCGTGAAGAAGGTCGGGCGCGGGAACTGGGAGGGGGCGAGGGTCAGCGGTGGTGGAGGGGAGCGAGGCGGTGGAGCGGTAGCGCAGACGCACCTTGCTCGACTCGAGCAGGCCGCTCAGTGCTCGCTCGACGCCCTCGGTCATGGACCGGGTCGTGTTCGGGTTGACGACGAGGATCGGGAGGTGCGCCATGGCGAGTTCAAGTTGAGTCGAGGAGGCGAGGGCGAGGACGTGGTGCGAGGACCGCCTTTGTTTGCTCGATAGCGTGTGCAGGTACGGGCGACGGTATGCTAGCCGTGGAGAGCAACTCAGGTGCAGCGTGAGGAGAGCGAGAGGGCGGCGTCCGCCTCCTCCTCCTCCCCTCGACCTCGTCGGCCCGCTTCCTCCGCTCCGCCCCGCATTCGTCGCCGGCTCCGGTTCGCCAAGAGAAAAAGGAGAGACTTGACGGTCGTCGACGGACGGCGGGCAGCTCAGGAAGCGGCGCTCTCTCGCTCCTCCCACTCACAGCTCGTCGAGCACTTGCTGCACAGCTCGCACTCGACCGGTGCTGCACGGTCGTGCGACGAGCTCAAGCTGCTGCGCACACGCGTGCCTGCCCCTCGTCGAGTGTCCACGGTGCGACCGCGGCCGAGGGAGCGAGCGGCGAGGGAGGCGCGAGCGGGTTCTCCGGGCGAGCTGGCCCTTGGAGCAAGGGCGCGCGCGCTCTCTGCGGTCCACGAGCAGGCTGCGCAGCTGAGCGTGTCCTCGTTGAACGAGGTCGAGGAACGGCTCTCCAGGCCAAATGCGCGCTGCGCCCAAAAATGGGCCGTCGGCATTCTGCTCTGGCGATCCGTCCTCACTTCCTCGCAGCTCGCCTCTCTCGCCGCATCGCCGCTGTTTGCCTCTCCGCTTCCTCTCCTCTCGACCTCGAGCCAGCTTTCGACCGACCCGAGCACCCCTCGCCCGCCATGCTCGCTCTCGCCGTCGCAGCCACCCTCGCCCTCGCCTCGTCGGCGCTCGCCGAGACCACCATCACCGCCGCGCCGTCGCCGTCGCAGGTCGCCAAGGCCAAGCGCGCAGAGACGTCGCCGCAGCCGCTCACCGACTACAGCTTCAGCTACGGCCAGCAGCCGTACCAGGTGCGTCCCCTCTCGTCCTCGAGCCCGTCGCTCTCGCGGCCGCTCTTGCGCCTCTCAAAGCCGCTCGACCGCCAAACTGACTCCTACTCACCGTGCAGGTCAACCCGTACAACGTCGGCCGAGGCCCTCAGGTGCGCTCCCCTCGTTCGAGCGCTGCGCGACGCCGAGAAGAGCCAAAGCTGACCTGCTGCGCATCCTCTCGCTCCACCCCTCCTCCTCCTCTGCTCTCGCCGTCCTCCCCTTCGACACACAGTCCGGCTACAACATCTGCAACTCGACGACGAGCGGGCCCGACGCGCAGTGCCAGACGCTCGTCGCCAACAACGCGAGCGACTTCTGCCTGTGGGGCAGCCCGACGACCGCCGCCAACGGCACGATCGGCGACGTCGAGGCCGCCGTCGTCGCCTACTGCACGACCGACAAGTGGGGCGCGCGCGTCCTGCCCGAGGGTGCCATCACCGGCCTCCAGGTGCGTCCCGCTCGTCTCCTCGCGGTCGACCTTCTCAAACTCTCGCTGACGTCCTAAGTTCGCGCGCAGGTCATGCACACGTCCGAGTACATCCAGTGGACCGGCCACATCAACATGACGGCGCTCAACCTCCAGGCGGATGACACGGGCGGCGAGCTCGGTGCGCTCGATCCCCTCCCTCCTCCTCCTCCTCCTGCGACTGAGCTAATGGCTCTTCTCCGACACAGACCCGCACGGCGCCGACCAGCTCGGCAACCCTTTGTACGTTCGCTTCGTTCTCGACGTTGCTCGCCGTCGCTAACGCTCCTCCATCTCCGCAGGGGCGGCATCGTCTTCTCGACCGGCCTTCCGTCCGCCGTCGGCGGCGACAACTCGACCATGCAGCAAGTGATTAGCTGGAACAACTTTGTTGGGAGTGGAATCTTCTGCTTGAAGCTGTGCGGCGTGAGTCGTTCGTCCTCGAGTCGATTCGTCCCTCCTGGTCGTCGCTGACATCTCTCTCCGCCCTCGCAGCCTATCTCGTCGCCCAACTATTGCCAGAACGTGTACGATCTTATTGGCTGCTCGTACAGTGCGTCCCGAGCGCTGTCACCCGGTCAAATCCAGCCCGAATCGACGTCAAGCTGACCCCTTCCTCCCGCAGACATGCCGGCGGCGTACGAGGACGGCGTCTTCAACGAGTGCGACGGCGACCTGCAGGACGTCGTCGGCACGTACACCGGCACGGACGGCAAGAGTGCGTCTTGCCGCTCGTCGTCATTTCCTCGAGAAACTGCCTGACGCTCCCTCTCGCGCTCGCAGCTTCGACTTGGTCGCAGCCCGAATCGCTCGCCGCCGATAGCACCCTTCCTTGGACGCCTCGTGTCCCCTCGTCGTCCAACTGCAAGACGTACTCGTCGGCCGACCTGTTCCCGGTCTCGCTCCTCGGCTATCAGGTGCGTCCCTTCTCCCTCCTGCGCGCGGCCCGCTCTCGGCTGACACGTCGCCCACCCTGCAGGCCTCGTCCGCCGCCTCGACCACGTCGGCTGCATCGTCGATGGCGACCGGCTCGGCAGCCTCGTCGCGCGCGCGCTCTGAGAGCAAAGGCGCCTCGTCGACGAGCGGCTCGTCCGCCGCCGCCGCGCAGAAGACGGGCGGCTCGACCTCGGGCGCGGCGCACGTCGTCGTCTCGGGCGGCGCGCTCGCTCTGGCGGGTGCGCTCGTCGCTGCGCTCATCTAGGCGCGCGGCCTCTCTGTAGATGCTCGACACGGACGCTCTCTCCCTCTCTCCCTCTCTCCCACGTTGGCGATGACCCCTCTGCATCTTCTCCTTCTCGACCTTTACGCTCTCCTTCACAAGTGTTGCAATGTGCATCGTGCCCTGCGAAAAGTGCTCAGGAAGCGAGAGAGCGAGCGAGCGACTTCCCCTCCTCCTCCTCGAGCCGACCCCGCCTTGGCCGCCACCACCACCTCTCCCACAGCCTCTCTCGCTCATCATGGGTCCTCCACGCGGTCGCGGCCGAGGAAAATCGAGCTCTGCGCGCGGCGGCGCACGCGGCAACACGCACGCCGGGCGGGCTCCGCGCGACACCTCGACCTACGCGGGGGCGGGCTACAGCGACATCCCGGCGTCGGCGGTGGACCAGACGGGCAGCGGGAGCGACAGCGAGGGCTCTGGTGCGTCCCTCTCGCCTCTCTACAGCCCCTCGCGCAGAGCTGACGCGGAGGAATCGCTGCCCGCAGATGAAGCCGCCGATGAGCTCCTCGCGAGCATGGTGCCCGTGGCGATGTGGGTAGGTGTGCAGCTCTCTCCTTCGGTGTGTACGAGTGCTGACGCGCGCGCACCGGGCAGGACTTTGACCACTGCGACCCGCGCAAGTGCTCGGGCAAGAAGCTCGCGCGGATGAACCTCATGGAGGAGCTACGCGTCGGCCAGCGCTTCCAGGGCATCGTCATGAGGTCCGTCCCCCTCTCTCTCTCGTGTCCCCTGTGCGCGCGCGAGCTGACTCGAGCCCCATGCGCCCGCAGCCCGAAGGGCAAGGACGTCGTCTCGCCCGCCGACAAGGACATCGTCGCGAGCGCAGGCGTCGCCGTCGTCGAGTGCTCGTGGGCGCGCCTCGACGAGATCCCGTTCAACAAGATCCGGTCGCCGCACGAGCGGATATGTGCGTCCCCTTCTCTCGCTGTCGAGCGGTCCTCCTCTCGTCGAGCTCGAGCTGACCCTCCCTCGGCTCGCTCGCAGTGCCGTACCTCGTCGCCGCCAACCCGGTCAACTACGGCAAGCGTGCGTCCAGCTCTCGCTCTCTCTCGTCCCCGAGCAGCGCACTGACTCGGGCCCTCGCAGCGTACAAGCTCACGTGCGCCGAGGCGATCGCGGCGGCGCTCTACATCACGGGCTTTGACGCCCAGGCCGAGGTCCTCCTCAGCAAGTTCTCGTGGGGCCACTCGTTTTGGGAGGTCAACGGGTGCGTCCTCTCTCTCTCTCTCTCGGCGTTCTCGCTCGCTCGAGCGCTCGCTGACGCCAAGAGGAGCGCGCGCAGGCCCATCATCGAGCGGTACCGCACGTGCACGACGCCCGAGTCGGTGCTCGCCATGCAGGAGGTCATGATCCGCGAGATGGAGCAGGAGCAGTCGGAGCGACGTGCGTCCCCCTCTCTCGCTCTCTCTGATCGTCGTCGTCGCCGAGGGAGGGAGGGGCCCGAGCGCTGACTCTCGTCTCGAGCGTGCCCGCAGACCGCGCCAAGAAGGAGGAGGAGGAGACGGGCGACCTGCTTTACGCCAACCCGAACCATGCGGGCGGCGCGTGGAAGCCGCACCACTCGGACGACGAGGAGGACGAGGAGGACGAGTCGTTGGGCGAGGAGGAGGACACGGTCGAGGAGGACTTTGAGGTCGACGCTCTCGGGAACCGGATCGAGCGCACGTTGTAGTACGGGACCTAGTTGCACAGCAGATGAACAGCAGAGTGTACACAGAGAGAAAGCGCCCTCAGCTCGACAAGAGACCCTGGATTGCGCGCTCCATCTCCTCGTCGCGCTCGAGCTCCTCGGGCGTGGGCCCTGCGGCCTGCTGCTGCGGGAGGGCGCCGACCTTGCCCGATGCCGACGCCTGGCCGAGCTTGCCGTCGGTGATCTGCCACAGGACTTTGTCGACCTCTTCCTGCGCCTCGTCCTCGAGCTCCTCGTCGGCGTCGTCGAGCGTCTCCATCGTGTCGTCGAGCATCTCGGTCATGATGCCGGCCTGCGCGCGCGGGTTTGCTCGGCGTCAGCTCTGCGCGTGGGAAGGAAGGAGAGAGAGAGGGAGAGAGGGGGACGCACCTTCATCATCTCGGCGCTCATTTCCCGCATCGTGCCGGCGAGTTGAGGAAGCTGGACGAGGGCGTTGGACGCCTTCATGATGTCGGTCGACGCCTGGAGCGTGCCCGTCACCTTGACCATGGCTGCGTGCGGGGCACGTCTTCGAGTCAGTACTGTTGTGGCTTGCGAAGGGGACAAACAGCGAGAGCGAGGACGCACCGAGTTGATGGCCGAGCTGCATGTTGATCGAGTTGAGCTGGGCTTTGCTCGTGAGCATGCGCTGCTTCTGGCGGTTGCTGCGCACGACCTCGCGCGCGAGCAGCTTGGCGTTCTTCGTGTCGCCCTTCTGCGCGAGGCGCTTGACGTCGGCCTTGACCTTGTTGCCCGCGACGTCGAGGGCGTGGATCTCGCGGTCGAGGGCGCGCTGCTCCTTCTTGAGCTGCTGCTGCCACTTGCGGACCTTTTCCTGCGGGGTCGGGCCCCACAGGAAGCGGCTGACGGACTGCATCGGGGCGCGCGGTGGGGCGGGAGCGGCGAGGGGAGATGAGGACGAGGGGAGGCGAGGGGAGAGAGGTGGGCGCGGCGAGTCGGGGCGGGGCGGGTGGCCGAGTCGAGGTGATGAGGGCGTGTGGTGGTGCCGCACGGACGAGCAGGCGCTCACAGCGGGAGCGAGGCTGTGGCTTGAGGCCGAGAGCGACGAGGCGGAGGTGGAGCCGGTCCTCGGCCGACCAGCCCTCGACCCGCTCCTCCTCTCGCTCAGGCAAGGACAGCGAGGCCATGCCCGACCTCGCAGCGCGACCAGCACCACTACCGCCCAGACCGCCACTGCGCGCCGAGCCGCCCCGGCTCGCCGTCAACGTGCGCCAGCGCCGCCTCGTCGTCGCCGCCTTCTGGGCCGCCATCCTCGTCGGCCTCCCCCTGTGGTGGACCACGACCTCGCTCGAGCGCAGGCCGCTCCCGGGGCACCGCATCCAGGACTGGGCCGACAGCTGGAGCGAGCGGATACCTTCCTCCTCGGCGGCGACAGGCGACTTGGCAGGTGCGTCGAGCTGCTTCTCACCGTGTCTGTGCAGCTCTCGCCGAGCCAAAACTGACATGGCAGTCTACCCGACACGCACAGACAAAGCCGACTCGCGCGTCGTCAAGTACTCGCCGCACATCAAGCTCGTCTTCAGCCTCCTCAACCAGGACTCCGCCGCCGGCAGCGCCGTCCTCTCGTGGGACGCCCACGAGCTTCTCTCTCGTGCGTTCCCCTCTCTCCACTCCACGTCCAGGAACGCGCGCCGAAGCTGACGCTCCCTCGCCCCGTCGCGCGCAGGCCACATCCGCCCGCTCCTCTCGTCCCTCTCGCCGCTCCACAACTTTACGGTCGAGACGCAGGTGCAGTACTTTGCGCCGCTCGCCGTCCCGCTGCACCGCGACGAGGGGCGCGAGGGGGCGCACGTCGAGGAGCACGACCTGCGCGCGTTCGTCAACAACGCCGAGTGGAACCT
>Ga0308170_10003813_pt1 | contig 12149 bp, 8 predicted proteins | sample PhyBR2_2_FD_202136 | JGI IMG/M metagenome (GOLD analysis project Ga0308170, IMG submission 202136) | Phyllosphere microbial communities from UC Gill Tract Community Farm, Albany, California, United States - DLSLSB.R2 | ecosystem: Host-associated > Plants > Phyllosphere > Unclassified | place... | reverse complement strand
ATCTATACCGGCATTCGCCCCTGGTGAATGCCGACGTCGGCTCGACCAACGCTGTTCGCCCATATGCGGCGAGCACGTTGATCGGGCCGACACTTCACGGGTGACGACTAGTGCAGAATGTGAAATGACACGTTGCTTGCAGAAGGCATGCGGGATGCTGATCCGGCAGTAACACTGCTGTAACATTGGCATGGCGTCTCGACCGCGAGACGCGCCGCTCAGGTCTAGCGTTCGCCAAGATCGACGGAGACGACCCGGCCTGCATAAGACGGACGGAGTGCCTGCTAGAGGCAAAGCGCCGTCGCTAATCGATCATAGAAAAACGAAACGCGGTCATAATCCGCGCAGATACGACGGAAATTACGCCGGCCCCTCGCCACGGTTGAGAAGAGCGCCCGTACGGACGCCCTCCTCTTCGCGACTTAACGCATCAACTCCACCGCCATCGCAGTCGCTTCGCCGCCGCCGATGCAGAGCGAGGCCAGCCCGCGCTTCTGACCCGTGGTCTCAAGCGCCGACAGCAACGTCGCGAGGATCCGCGCACCGCTCGCGCCGATCGGATGGCCCAGAGCACACGCGCCACCGTGGATGTTCACCTTGTCATGCGGCAAGCCAAGGTCGCGCATCGCGATCATCGCGACGACGGCGAAGGCTTCGTTGACCTCGAACAGGTCGATGTCCGACGCCGACCAGCCGGCCTTCTCCATCGCCTTGCGCATTGCGAACACCGGCGCGGTCGTGAACAGGGCCGGCGCATGCGCGTGCGCGGCGTGGGCTACCACACGCGCGATCGGCGTGATGCCGAGCCGGTCCGCGACGCTCGCCCGCGTCATCACCAGCGCGGCGGCACCGTCGGAGATCGACGAGGCGTTGGCGGCGGTGATCGTGCCGTCCTTCGAGAAGGCGGGCTTCAGCGTCGGAATCTTGGCGACGTCGCCCTTGGCCGGCTGCTCGTCGAGTGAGACCGTCGTCGTGCCCTTGCGGCCCGCAATATCGACGGAGACGATCTCGCGGTCGAACGCGCCGGACTTCTGTGCAGCCTGCGCCCGGTGCAGCGACTCGATCGCGTAGTCGTCCATCTGAGCCCGCGTGAACTGGTATTCGTGCGCGGTATCCTCGGCGAAATTGCCCATCAGCTTGCCGGGTTCGTACGCATCCTCGAGCCCGTCGAGATACATGTGGTCGTACATCCGATCATGGCCGATCCGCGCGCCGCCGCGGTGGCTTTTCGAGAGGTACGGCGCGTTGGTCATGCTCTCCATCCCGCCCGCGACGAGCAGGTCGACCGACCCGGCCGCCAGCGCATCCGCCGCCAGGATCGCCGCCTGCATCCCCGATCCACACATCTTGTTGACAGTCGTCGCCTCGACGTGATCGCCAAGTCCCGCGTTGATCGCCGCCTGTCGCGCGGGTGCCTGGCCGAGCCCGGCGGGAAGTACGCACCCCATATAAATCCGCTCGATCTCGGCAGCGGAAACGCCCGAGCGCTCGACCGCACCGCGCACGGCGTCGGCGCCAAGCTGCGTCGCGGTCGCGCCGGCGAGCGAGCCCTGGAACGAGCCCATCGGCGTACGCGCGTAGGACAGGATGACGATGGGATCTCGATCGGCGGCCACTTCACTCTCCATATATTCTTCTGCCCCCGTATCTGGGGTTGATGTGCGGCAATACAAAGCACCGCGGGATGCGCCTAGACCTCCCGTCATGGAAACACTCATCACGACGCTCAAATGGTGTGCCGCCGCGTCGGGGGTGATCGCCGCGTTCATGGTATCGCTGGATTTCGGGCGGCGCGTGACGGGGTGGGGGTTCGTGCTGTTCGTGGGCTCGTCGATCGCCTGGCTGAGCGGTGCGGCCTTGACCGGGGACTGGGCGCTGGGCACGCAGAACATCGTGTTGTTCGGGATCAACCTCCTCGGCGTGTATCGCTACCTGGTGCGGAAAACGGGTGTCTGAGGCGGCGTTCTGGGCGGTGTCGCTGGGCGTGCTCGGCGCGATTATCGGCAGTTTCGTCGCGGCGCTGGTGACGCGTTGGCCCGACGGGCGATCGGTGATGCAGGGGCGCTCGGCGTGCGATGGCTGTGGGCGAACGTTACGCGCGATCGACCTCGTGCCGCTGCTCAGCGCGCTCGTCCTGCGAGGACGCTGTCGTTCGTGCCGCACACCGATCAGCCCCGTCCACTGGCGGATCGAACTGGCTGGCCTCGCGATCGGTGTCGCGGCGGGGCTCGTCGTACCGGGACCAGTCGGGCTTGCGGGCGCGACCTTCGGATGGCTGCTGCTCGCGCTCGCCAGCCTCGATCTCGTCGCGTTCTGGCTGCCCGATCGTCTGACTCTGCTGCTTGCAGCTACCGGACTGGCAAGCGCGGCGCTCGGCATCGATCCGCCAATTTCGGAGCGCCTGATCGGCGGACTAGCCGGGTTCGCCACGCTGTGGCTGGTCGCGTTCGGCTATCGACGCATCCGCGGCCGCGACGGAATGGGCGGCGGCGATCCCAAGCTCTTCGGCGCGATCGGACTGTGGCTCGGGTGGCAGATGTTGCCCGCCGTCCTGCTGATCGCCAGCATGATCGGCCTCGGCGTCGTCCTCGCCGCGCATCTCAAGGGACCCACCATGGCGGCGGACACCGCGCTTCCATTCGGCGCGTTGCTGGCGATCGCGGGTTATCCCGCCTGGCTGTTCATGATAGGCCTGACGCCATGATATCGCTCGCTCTTATGCTCGCGCTGCAAGCCGCGGCCCCGTCAGTAGCGGCAAATCCGGGTCCGGGACCGCTCGGCGCGATCGGCAAGCAGAAGCTCCCCGCCAAAGGATGCGCCGCGTATCTGTGGAGCATGGACGCCGCCCGGCAGCTCGTCGCGATGGCAACCGCCGACCCCGCGCAGATCCGGCTGACGATCGACGGCAAGACGACCGACTATGCGATGGCGACCCAGTCGCCCGCGATCGGCTTCGGCTTCGGCGGCGTGACCCAGTATCGCGGCGGTGACGTGACCGCGACGCTCGACATGGCGGTCGCGGTCCGCGCCGACATCTCGGCGGGCGCGACCGTGACCTCCGCGACGCTACGGATCGACCGCCCCGGCCGCGATACCGTCGTCATGCCGGTCGGTGGCCTTATCGGCTGTGTCTGATCTGAATTCTGGTGAAACCAAGCCGTCCTCCGTGCGTTACGTGGACGAAGATGGGGGTGAATCGTACACGATTGCCGTCCGTAAAGGGGATCGTGTGACAGCTTCGAACAGCCGGCATCATTGGCTCGCTCTCGCGTTGGTAGCGTCGACAACGGGGTTTGCGGGCATCGGTTCCGCGCAATTGGTGAAGCCGGGCACCGCCCCGGCCAAGGGTCCCGATGCGCCCAAGCCTAGCGACCAGCCGCAGTCGAACGATCCGCGTTCGGACGCGCCGATCGTTCCCGATGCCGAGTTCGACAGCGCGCTGCCGCCGTTGAGCGGCGACCTGAACGCGCCATTGGAAGCGATGACGCCGCTGCCTGCTCCGTCGACCCAGGCACCTGCGACGCCCGCCACGGCCACGACACCTGCGACCACGCTGGCGGGCGATGTGCTGCCCCCGACCGGCCCCAGCGATCCGCAACTCGCGCAACCGTTGACGCCGCTGTCGAGCTTCGACACGACCCCGCTTCAGACCGCGGCGGATATCAAGGACAAGGACGCGCCCGAAATCCGCTACGAGACCGCGACCAAGGGTCTCGACAAGGCGGGCGACGGGCTCGAAGGCGAATACAAGGCCCTGTCCGCACTAGCAGAGGGCAAGGGCAAGGCGGCGAACGCCACGCAGGTCGCGGCGCGCGCGCGTGAGGACGAAGCGCTGGCGGTGCGGCTGCTGAAGTCGCTCGGCTATTACGACGCGACCGCGATCTCGACGATCGAGACGATCCCCGACGCCGACACGACCAAGCCCGCGCGGCTGAAGGCGACCGTCAGCGCGCAACCCGGCCGGCTCTATTCGCTGTCGTCGATCACCGTGAAGGCGGACGCGACGACCCCGCCCGATCTCGTACGTACGCAGTTGCCGCTGAAGGTCGGCGATCCGATCGAAGCCGCACGGATCCAGGGCGCTGAGGCAAATGTCAGCCTGACGCTGCCGCAGCAGGGCTATCCGTTCGTCAAGGTCGGCGAGCGCGACATCCTGCTCGACGACCAGACCCCGACCGGCGCGTACACGCTGCCCGTCGATACCGGCCCGCGCTCGTCGTTCGGGCAGCTTCGCACCGAGGGCGATCCGGTCTTCAACCTCGAGCATCTGAACCTGTTCCCGCGGTTCAAGGCGGGCGAACTCTACGACAACCGGATGACCGACGATCTGCGCGATGCGCTGGTCGCGACGTCGCTGTTCGCGACGGTGTCGGTCGAGCCGGTCCGCACCGGCACGATCAATCCCGACGGTACCGAGCAGGTCGACCTGCTGGTGCGGCAGAGCGAAGGCAAGCCGCGCTCGCTCGGCGGCAATGTCGGCTATTCGACCGGGCAGGGCTTCCGCGCGGAGGGCACGTGGCAGCACCGCAACCTGTTCCCGTATGAGGGCGCGCTGATCGCCTCGGTGATCGCAGGGACGCAAGAGCAGGGCGTGTCCGGCACGTTCCGCCGCGCCAACGCGGGCAAGCGCGACAAGACGTTCAGCCTGACCGCGGGCGCGAACCATTCGAATTACGACGCCTACGACGCGTTCACGACCAGCGTCGGCGTTCGCTGGAGCTACGATTCCACGCCGATCTGGCAAAAGCCGCTGACCTATTACTATGGCGGCGAACTCGTCGGTACGAACGAAAGCGTCTACGACTTCACGCAAGGCAAGGACGTCCGACGCACCTACGGCATCGTCGCGCTGCCGGGGCAGGTGAAGTTCGATCGCTCGGACAGTCTGCTCAACCCGACCAAGGGCTATCGCCTGACGCTCAACCTCAGCCCCGAAACGTCGGTGCAGGGTTCCATCAAGCCGTACATCCGCACGATGATCGAGGGGACGTTCTACTATCCCGTCTCCAGCAGCATCGTCATCGCGGGCCGCGCCAAGGCCGGCTCGATCCAGGGCGTCGACCGCGACGATCTCGCCCCGTCACGACGCTATTACGGCGGCGGCGGCGGTTCGGTGCGCGGTTATGGCTATCAGCGGCTCGGGCCGTTCGATCCTAACGGCAACCCGGTCGGCGGCCGCTCGCTCAACGAATTTGCACTCGAAGCGCGTTACCGGTTCGGTGATTACGGCATCGTGCCGTTCATCGACGCGGGCAACAGCTATGAAAGCAGCACGCCGAACCTGTCGTCGTTGCGCTACGGCGCGGGCATCGGCGGGCGCTTCTACACCAGCTTCGGCCCGATGCGGTTCGACGTCGCGACTCCGCTGAACCCCCGCAAGGGCGACGGCAAGGTCGCCCTCTACATCTCGATCGGGCAGGCATTCTGATGGCCGAAAACGGCATTCCGCACGTCGAGACGACGCCCGAAACGATCGTGGTCGAGCGGCGCCCGATGTGGCAGCGCATCCTGAAATGGCTCGCGATCCTGGTCGTGAGCTTGGTCGCGCTCGTCCTGATCGTGCTGTTCGGGATCAATACCGATCCGGGCCGCCGCCTCGTCGCCGACCAGATCGGCGGCTACACCACCGCCTCGGGGCTGAACATCAAGGTCGGCCGGATCGACGGCTCGATCTATGGCGCGATGACGCTCAGCGACGTGCGCGTGTCCGATCCCAAGGGCGTTTTCCTGACCAGCCCGAAGCTAGCCGTCGACTGGCGTCCGTTCGCGTTCGCCAAGAACCATGTCGACGTGCGCTCGCTGACCACGCCGCTGGTCACGTTGCAGCGCCGCCCGGTGCTCAACGCGACGCCGACCGACCCGAACGCGCCGCTGCTCCCCGATCTCGACATCGACGTGAACCGCCTGGTGATCGATCGCTTCTTGATCGCCAAGCCGGTCACCGGCCAGACGCATATCGTCAAGATCGACGGCGCGGTTCACATCGCCGACAAGCGTGCGCAGCTGACCACCAACGCGACCGCGCTGACCGGCCCCGGTATCGCCGGCGGCGACCGCCTCGAGCTGAAACTCGACGCGGTGCCCGAACAGAACAAGCTCGACGTCAACGTGAAGCTCACCGCCCCCGTCGGCGGCGTCGTATCGACGATGGGGTCGTTCAAGGCACCGCTGACCGCAACTGTCGACGGTCGCGGCAGTTGGGCCTCGTGGCAGGGTCGCGCCGTCGCGACGCTTGGCGGCGGACAACTTGCCAACCTCGGGCTGACCGCCAAGAACGGTCATATCGAAGTGCGCGGTTCGACGCGTCCAGGCCTGTATCTAGAAGGTCCGGTCGAACGCCTGACGTCGCCGCAGCTCGACGTCGCGATCGACACGACGCTCAACGACCGCAGGGCCGACACGCGGATGACGCTGAAGTCGGACGCGCTCGCGGTCGACGCCGGCGGCCTGATCGATCTCGCCAACAGCCGGTTCGGCAATTTCGCGGTCAACGCGAAGCTGCTGACGCCTGGCGCGATCCTGCCAAACCTGCGCGGTCGTGATGTCACGGCCCGCGTCGTCCTCGACGGCGCGTTCGCGACGCCGACGGTCGACTACAAGGTCCGCGCCGCAACGATCGCGTTCGGCGACATGGGCGTCGAGAACCTCTACGCCGAGGGTCTCGCGCGCGTGAACTCGGACCGTATCCTCGTACCGGTCAAGGCGCGCGCACGTCGTGTGACGGGTCTCAATGCCGCAGTCGGCGGACTCGCGACCAACGTCGCGATCGACGGCGACTTCGCGATCTCGGGCGTCAACGTCCTGTCCGACAACCTCAAGATCCGTTCGGACAAGATCGACGCGACCGCCGTGGTCGTCGCGAACCTCTCGACCGGACGCTACACCGGCGCGCTCAAGGGGCGGATCAATAATTACCGTGTCGACGGCATCGGCATCGTCAACCTGACGACCGACGCGAAGCTGGTGCCGGGACCCAAGGGCGGCTTCGGGATCACCGGCCGTGTCGTCGCGCAGACCTCGCAGATCTTCAACGAGGGCGCGCGCAGTTTCCTCGGCGGTAACGCGATCGTCCGCTCGGACATCGGCTACAGCCCCGAAGGCATCGTCACCTTCCGCAATCTCCGGATGAACGCGCCACAGTTCCGTGTGACCAGCGGCGAAGGCCGGTTCGATCCGGCCACCGGCGCCGTGCTGGTGAACGCCGATGCGTATTCGACCGCTTACGGCCCGTTGTCCGCCCGCGTCACGGGCAGCGCGACGGCCCCCGTCGTCGTCCTGCGCGCCCCCCGTCCGGGCGTCGGCGTCGGCCTCGTGAATCTCAACGCGCGGATCGTCGGCCGTGGCGGCGCCTATGCCGTCACCGCGAGCGGCGGCACCAACTACGGCCCGTTCACCGCCGACGTGCTGGTAAAGCCGGGCGCGCAACTCGCGGTCGACGTACGTCGCGTCGTATTCGCCGGGATCGTCGGCAGCGGTCGGATCGTCCAGACTGCGGCCGGCCCGTTCGCGGGCGCGCTCCAGTTCGCCGGGCAAGGCCTGTCGGGCAACGTCCGCCTCGCCAACCAGGGCGGCTACCAGCGCGCCGATGTCGCCGCGCGTGCCAACGGCGCGAAGATCCCCGGCATAGTCGACTTCACCATCGGCCGCGCGATCGTCAACGCCACCGCGGTGCTGACGCCGACGCCACAGATCGTTGCCGACGCACAGGTCGCGGACATGCGCTACGGCGCGATCGTCCTCTCCGCGGCACGCGCGAAGGTCAACTACGTCGGCGGTAACGGCACCGCACAGGCGCTGCTGACCGGCTCGAACGGCGTCCCGTTCCGCCTAGCGGTCAACGCAAAGCTCAGCCCGAACAACTATCTCGTCGCAGCACAGGGGCAAGCGAACGGCATCGACTTCCGCACGGTCAACCCGGCGCGCATCCAGGCGGTGAAGGGCGAATACCGCCTGTCGCCGACCCGGATCGACTTCGGTGGCGCAGGCGGCGGCTCGGCGCGCTTGGCCGGCAGCTACGGACGCGGCACGAACGCTCAGGTCCGGCTCGATCGCCTCGACCTGTCGACGCTGTCCGCACTGGTCCCGAACCTTGGCATCGGCGGCAAGGCAACCGGCAGCCTCGACTTCTCGCAAGCGAACTCGGCCGCACTGCCGACCGCGGACGTTCGCGTGACGGTCACCAACTTCACCCGCTCGGGCCTTGCCGCCGTCTCCGACCCCGTCGACATCGTGTTCGCCGGGACGCTCGGCGGCGACGGTGCGACCGGTCGTGCGCTGGTCCGTCGCGGCACGTCGGTCATCGGCCGCATGGTCGCGAACCTGCGGCCGTTGCCAGCGGGCAACGGTTCGTGGAGCACGCGCCTGATGGCTGCGCCGCTGTCGGGCGGGATCCGCTACAACGGTCCGTCCGCGGTGCTCTTCAGCTTTGCCGCGATCCCCAACCAGCAGCTCTCGGGGCCGATCGCGGTCGCCGCCGACTTCTCGGGGCGTCTACAGGCGCCGCAGCTCAACGGCGTCGTCCGGGCCGACAACCTAACCTACGATAACGAGACCTACGGCACGCGCCTGTCGCAGATGCGGATCGCCGGCCGGTTCTCGAACACCGACCTGCAACTGACGCAGCTCAACGCAAAGGCCGGCGACGGCACCGTGCAGGCGCAGGGCAAGATCGGCTTCGCGGCAGACAGCGACTTCCCGATCGATATCCGCGCGACGCTGAACAATGCGCAGCTCGCCAAGAGCGATGCGATCAGTGCCACGACGACCGGCACCGTCCACCTCACGCACGACCGCAATGGCGGGCTGATCCAGGGCGATCTCCAGATCCCCGAGGCGCGTTATCAAATCATCCGCCAGGGTCAGGCCGAAGTGCCCGAACTGACCGGGGTGCGACGCAAGGGTGATGTGCGTACGCCTCTGTCGACCGATCGGTCCGAGGTGCCGAATGCTGGCTCGTTCAAGCTCGACCTCCGGGTACGCGCGCCGAACCAGTTGTTCGTCTCGGGGATGGGCCTCGAGTCCGAATGGGAGATGGACATGCGGATCGGCGGCACGTCCGCCGCGCCGATCGTCACCGGCGGGATGGATATCGTCCGCGGCACCTATTCGTTCTCGGGCAAGCGGTTCGAGGTCACCAAGGGCCAGATCCGCTTCCGTGGCGGTGCGCTGACCGATCCGGACATCAATATCCAGGCGTCCACCACGACCAGCGACATCACCGTCATCATCAACGTGACGGGTACCGGCCAGCGTCCCCAGATCGCGTTCACCTCGACGCCGACGCTGCCGCAGGACGAAGTGCTCAGCCGCCTGCTGTTCGGGTCGAGCCCGGCCAATTTGTCGGCAACCGAGGCGATCCAGCTGGCGTCCGCGCTGAACTCGCTGCGCGGGTCGGGCGGCGGTGGTCTCAACCCGCTCGGCAAGCTGCGTTCGGCGACCGGGTTCGACCGGTTGCGCGTGCTCGGTGCCGACTCGGCGACCGGCCGCGGGACGAGCCTCGCGGCGGGCAAGTACATCACGAAGAACATTTATGTTGAGATCGTGACCGACGCGAAGGGCTTCACCTCGACGCAGCTCGAGATCGCGCTGACCAAGGCGCTCAGCCTGTTGTCGGCCGCGGGATCGAGCGGCGGGCAGAGCGCGAGCGTGAAATATACGAAGGACTATTGAGTAAAGATCACAACAGGATAGGTTCGGTTATGAAACCTACGGCGTAACGCCGGGGCGCGAGGATGCAGCATGACCGAACATGTCGACGTGATCGTGGTGGGCGCCGGCATTTCCGGGATCGGCACCGGCTATCACCTCCAGACGCGTTGCCCCGATCGGACCTACATGATCCTCGAGGGCCGGCAGTCGATGGGCGGGACGTGGGACCTGTTCCGCTATCCCGGCATCCGTTCCGACTCGGACATGCACACGCTCGGGTTCGTCTTCCACCCGTGGACCGCGGCCAAGTCGATCGCCGACGGCCCCTCGATCCGCGCCTATGTTGAGGAAACGGCGCACGCGTACGGCATCGACCGCAAGATCCGCTACGGCCATCACGTGAAGTCCGCCGCATGGTCGACCGAGGACGCACGCTGGACGGTCGAAGTGACCGGACCGGATGGCGCGGTGACGCTGACCTGCAACTTCCTCTCGATGTGCGCCGGCTATTACAATTACGCCAAGGCCTATTCGCCCGAGTTCGAGGGCGCGGACAGCTTTGCCGGGCAGATCGTCCACCCGCAATTCTGGCCCGAGGACCTCGACTATAGCGGCAAGCGAGTCGTCGTGATCGGCAGCGGCGCGACCGCCGTGACGCTGGTACCGACGATGGCAAAGACCGCGGCGCACGTGACGATGCTCCAGCGCTCGCCAACGTACATCGTCGCGCGCCCCGGCGAGGACGGCGTCGCCAACTGGTTGCGCGGCAAGCTGCCCGCCAAGGCCGCGTACGGCATCACCCGGTGGAAGAACGTGCTGATGGGCATGTTCTTCTACCGGATGGCACGAAAGAAGCCCGCCGTGGTGAAGGAGCGGATGATCGGCATGGTCCGCGATCAACTCGGCCCCGATTACGACGTCGCCACCCACTTCACGCCGCGCTACAACCCGTGGGACCAGCGCGTCTGCCTGGTGCCCGACGGCGACCTGTTCACCGCGATCAATGCCGGCACCGCCTCGATCGTCACCGACACGATCGCGCGGATCACGCCCGACGGCATCCACCTCGATTCGGGGAAGGACCTGCCCGCCGACGTGATCGTCACCGCTACCGGCCTCGAGCTGCAATTGATGAGCGGAGTCGCGTTCAGCCTCGACGGCAAGCCGATCGAGCTTGCCGGGCGGCTCCAGTACAAGGGGATGATGTTCGACGGCGTGCCGAACCTGTCCTCGACCTTCGGCTATACCAATGCGTCGTGGACGCTGAAGGCCGACCTGACCGCGGTGTACGTCTGCCGCCTGCTCAACACGATGACCAAGCGCGGCCTGCGCCAGGCGACCCCGCACAACGACGATCCGACAATGAAGAACGAGGCCTTCCTCGACTTCACTTCGGGCTACGTCCAGCGTGCCGCCGCGGCCCTGCCGACGCAGGGCGAACGCAAGCCGTGGAAGCTCAACCAGAATTATGCGCTGGATCTGATGGCGCTGAAGTTCGGTTCGGTCGATGACGCGATGGTGTTCTCGAACCCGGCGACGGCAAGAACCAGAGTGCCCGCGTAGCCGGCCGAAGCGGCGTCAGGGCAGCGTTTCGCCCGCCTCGACGCCCCACAGCCCGCCGATCGCGACGAACCCCGCCTGCCCCTTCACGTCGAACCGGCACCAGCCATTGCCGCACTGGCTCAACCGCCCGACCACGCCGGGTGCGGCACGCCACAGCAATTTGCCGGACGCGGCGGGCTTCTCGCGCAGCTCCACCGGCCCCGCGCCGTGGACGATCGCGGTGCGCGTGCCGCTGAGCAGATTGGCCTGCATCCAGCCTTCGGTACCGTCGGGATCGGCGACCTTGCGCCATTCCTTGAAGATCGCGACCACCTTGATCGGCAGATCCTGGCGCTGATACAGCCAGTTCGCCGGATACGTTCGCGCCGGCCCGGTCCGCATCCGCGCGCGCGACGCCGAGATCGACGCGTAATACGGCACGCTCTTCTTCGCATCGGCGGCGACCGCGGGGTCCGGGATCAGCGCGACGGCAGCGAGAGCGGAGAGCGCGGCGGCGAGAATGCGCATGATCGAGTCCTAAATGGCGAGCCCCGTCCTATCCCGACGCCGCCCGTTCCTCAACCGCGTTGACGTGCCCAGCGACGACGGCATGAACGGCGCACGTTGACGCGCGCGCGCGCCTTCGCCAAGCCGTCGCGATGACCGACACACGCCGCTGTCCGAACCCCAAGGTCGTCGTCACGCGCGAGCTGGCCGATACGCTGATGGACCGGATGGAGGCGCTGTTCGACACGCGCAACAACCGCGCCGACGTCAAGCTCGACCGCGAGCAGCTCGCCGCGGCGATGGCCGATTGCGACGTGCTCGTCCCGACCGTGACCGACGACATCGACGCCGACCTGATCGCGGGCGCAGGCGACCGCCTGAAGCTGATCGCGAACTACGGCGCGGGCGTGAACCATATCGACCTGAAGGCGGCGCGCGCGCGCGGAATCATC
>Ga0308170_10003810_pt1 | contig 12161 bp, 8 predicted proteins | sample PhyBR2_2_FD_202136 | JGI IMG/M metagenome (GOLD analysis project Ga0308170, IMG submission 202136) | Phyllosphere microbial communities from UC Gill Tract Community Farm, Albany, California, United States - DLSLSB.R2 | ecosystem: Host-associated > Plants > Phyllosphere > Unclassified | place... | reverse complement strand
AGTGGTCCGGTCCCTGGCCTTCGTAGCCGTGCGGGAGCATCAGGACCAGCGAGGAGCGCTGGCCCCACTTCTGCTCCGCGGAGGAGATGAATTCGTCGATGATGGTCTGGGCACCATTGACGAAGTCTCCGAACTGGGCCTCCCACAGAACCAGCGCGTCCGGACGCTCAACTGAGTAGCCGTATTCGAAGCCCATGGCGGCATATTCGGACAGCAGGGAGTCATAGATCCACAGCTTGGCCTGGTCGTCGGAGAGGTTGCCCAGCGGCAGCCATTCCTTGCCGTTGGCACGGTCGTGGAAGACCGCGTGGCGCTGCACGAAGGTGCCGCGGCGTGAGTCCTGCCCGGCAAGGCGTACGGGGACGCCTTCCATGATCAGGGAACCGAAGGCCGCGATCTCGCCGAAGCCCCAGTCGATGCCGCCGTCGCGGGACATCTGCTCGCGCTTCTCAAGCAGCTGCTTCAGCTTGGGGTGGACCGTGAAGCCATCGGGCACCTCGACGTGTGCCTTGCCGATACGGGCCAGGGTCTCGGCGCTGATGGCGGTGGAAACCGGTGCGCTGGCGTTGGAGTCGGACTGCTGGGACATGGGCCGCTCGATGTCGGACACGGCAGCGGAATCGGCGGTGACGATCGGGATGGGGGAGGTCTGGGCGGCGTGGGTCTCGGCGAAGACCCGCTCCAGCCGTTCCTGGTAGTCGCGGAGCAGTTGCTCGGCTTCTTCCTCGGTGATGTCCCCGCGGCCGATGAGCGACTCGGTGTACAGCTTGCGCACGGACCGCTTGGCCTCGATCAGGTTGTACATCAGTGGCTGCGTCATCGAGGGGTCGTCGCCCTCGTTGTGGCCCCGGCGGCGGTAGCACACCATGTCGATGACGACGTCCTTGTGGAAGCGCTGGCGGAACTCGTAGGCAAGCTGGCCGATGCGGACAACCGCTTCGGGGTCGTCGCCGTTCACGTGGAACACCGGTGCCTGGATCATCTTGGCGACGTCCGTGGAGTAGGTGGACGAGCGCGACGACGAGGGGGCCGTGGTGAAGCCCACCTGGTTGTTCACCACGATGTGGATGGTTCCACCGGTCCGGTAGCCGCGGAGCTGGGACAGGTTCAGGGTTTCAGCCACCACGCCCTGGCCGGCGAAGGCGGCGTCGCCGTGGACCATGATGGGCAGGACGGGGAACGTTTCGCCCTGGTCCAGGCGGTCCTGCTTGGCCCGGACGATACCCTCGAGGACGGAGTCCACGGCTTCCAGGTGCGACGGGTTGGCCGCGAGGTAGACCTTGGTTTCCTTGCCGTTGTCCGAGGTAAAGGTGCCTTCGGTGCCGAGGTGGTACTTGACGTCGCCGGAACCCTGCACGGAGCGGGGATCCTGCGTGCCCTCGAACTCGCGGAACACCTGGGCGTAGGTCTTGCCGGCGATGTTGGTGAGTACGTTGAGGCGGCCGCGGTGGGCCATGCCGATGGCAACTTCGTCGAGGCCGTCGTCGGCGGCATCGGACATGATGGCGTCCAGCAGCGGGATCAGCGACTCGCCGCCTTCCAGGGAGAAGCGCTTCTGGCCAACGAACTTGGTTTGCAGGAAGGTCTCGAAGGCCTCGGCAGCGTTCAGCTTGGAGACGATCCGCAGCTGCTCTTCGCGGCTGGGCTTGGAGTAGGGGTGCTCGAGCTGGTCCTGGAACCATTTGCGCTCGGCGGGCTCCTGGATGTGCATGTATTCGATGCCGGTGGTACGGCAGTAGGCATCGCGCAGGACGCCGAGGATGTCGCGGAACTTCAGCATCGGCTTGCCGCCGAACCCGCCTGTGGGCCATTCACGGTCCAGGTCCCACAGGGTCAGGCCATAGGTGAGGACGTCCAGATCAGGGTGCTTGCGCTGGACGTACTCCAGCGGATCGGTGTCCGCCATGAGGTGCCCGCGTACGCGGAAGGAGTGGATCAGCTGCTGGATCCGGGCCACCTTGTTGATCTCGTCGGCCGGGTCCACCTGCCGGTCGGCGCTCCAGCGGACGGGCTCGTAGGGGATGCGGAGCGCTTCGAAGATCTCGTCGTAGAAGTTCTGCGCGCCGAGCAGGAGCTGGTGGACGAGCTTGAGGAACTCCCCGCTGCCGGCGCCCTGGATGACGCGGTGGTCGTACGTCGAGGTCAGGGTGAGGACCTTGCTGATGGCGTTCTGGGCGATGATCTTTTCGCTTGCGCCCTGGAACTCTGCCGGGTAGTCGAGGGCACCCACGCCGATGATGGCGGCCTGGCCCTTGGACAGGCGCGGAACCGAGTGCACGGTACCGATGCCGCCGGGGTTGGTCAGGGACACGGTGGTGCCCTGATGGTCCTCGGCCGTGAGCTTGCCGTTGCGGGCGCGCTTGATGAGGTCCTCATACGTGTGCCAGAACTCGGCGAAGTTGAGGGTTTCGGCCTTCTTGATGTTCGGAACCATCAGCAGGCGGGTGCCGTCGGGCTTGGGCATGTCGATGGCGATGCCGAAGTTGACGTGCGCCGGCTGGACCGCCACGGGCTTGCCGTCCACTTCGTCGTAGTAGACGTTCATGGACGGGAACTGGGAGAGCGCGCGGATGACCGCGTAGCCGATGAGGTGCGTGAAGGAGACCTTGCCGCCGCGTGCGCGGGCCAGGTTGGAGTTGATCACCACACGGTTGTCGATGAGCAGCTTCGCCGGAATGGCGCGGACGCTGGTGGCCGTGGGCACCTCGAGGCTGGTGACCATGTTGGTGGCGATGGCCTTGGCCGGGCCGCGGAGGACGGAGACGACGTCCTCCTCCGGGGCCGTGGGAGCCTTGACGTTCTTGGGCAGCTGGGCCGGGATGGGCTGCGAGCCTGTGCCGGCTTCGGTCTTCTTGCCGCCGTCGCGCGCTTCAGTGGCGGGGGCCTTCTTGACGGGTGCGGGGGACGCAGGGGCAGCAGCGGGGGCGGCAGGGGCAGCGGCCGCGGGCGCTGCAGGGGGAGTGGCAGGCGCAGCTGCCGGCGACGGTGCCGGAGCGGCCGGAGCCGTTTTCACAACAGGCAGTTCCCGCGTGGGAGGGTTGGCAGCGTGGGCTGAATATCCGTTGGAAGAAGAACCGTTGCCCGAGTCGAAGGATTCGAACAGGGGCCACCACTTGGCGTCCACAGCGTTCCTGTCCTGCTGGTACTGCTCGTACAGTTCGTCAACGAGCCACTCGTTTCCGCCAAATTCCTCGGGTAGACGGTGGCTTGGCTGCTCTGGCACTTGAAATACGCCTCTTCCATGAGTTTGATTTCTCTTTGGCCCCCCGGTGCTTCAGCACTACGTTCGAACCACTCTCCGCGTCCTCTGAACCCGGACCTTTGCAAGTCTAGTGAGCATCTCCTCTTAACTGCCAATAAGGGTGACCCAAATCATGAAGTGACGAACATGGGCCCAAAAATGGCATCTTCCCGGGGTCCGCAGGGGTGCCGCGGGGCAGGCCCCGCGGGGGCTCCACCCTGCGGCAATGCGGCGTGCACGGGCGGCAGCATCGCGGCCGGTGAGGGGCCGCTCCTGTAGACTGAAATTCTTATGGACAGTAAATCTAGGTGCCGGCCTGGGCGCTGTCAGCGGAACTCCAAGAGAAGTTCCGCGCAGTCCGCCCCCAGAGCCGGCAAACCCCGACAACGCGCCCATCACCAGCCGACGGCGGAGCCCGCCGCGCACCGCACGGAACGGCCATCGGCTTCAGCTGACCATCCTCCGCCGGGACGAAACAGCTGTTCGACTTCCTGGAGCACCACTCCTCCGGCAGATGCACTACCGCGGGCGGGATGCTGAATGGAGTGGCTTCTCCTGGCAGCAGGCCTTCTGCTGATCGCCGGCACCGGATTCTTTGTTGCCGTCGAGTTCTCCCTGATCGCCCTGGACCAGCCCACGGTCCAGCGGGCAATTGACGACGGCGACACCGACGCCGTCGCGCTGCTGACCTGCCTTAAATCCCTGTCAACCCAGTTGTCCAGCTGCCAGCTGGGAATCACCTTGACCACGCTGCTCACCGGCTACGTCATGGAACCCTCGGTGGGCCGCCTCCTCGAAGGCCCGCTGACCGCCGTGGGACTTCCCGACGTGGCGGTGCAGTCCGCGGCGCTTATCCTCGCGATGGTGCTGGCAACGCTGCTCTCCATGCTTCTCGGTGAGCTCGTGCCCAAAAACATGGCGATCGCGCTGGCCTTCCCGGTTGGCCGTGCACTTGCCAGGCCGCAGCTGGTCTTCACTGCTGTCTTCAAGCCGGCCATCCTGGTGCTCAACGGCTTCTCCAACAAGGTCCTGCACGTCTTCGGCCTCGAAGCCAAGGAAGAGATCTCCGGGGCGCGCACGCCCGCCGAGCTTGCCTCCCTGGTGCGCAGGTCCGCAGCGATGGGAACCCTCGACGCCGGCACCGCGAACTTCATCGCCCGCACATTGAACTTCTCCACCCGCACTGCGGCCGACGTCATGACGCCGCGGATCCGGCTGGAGACGATTGAAGCCGACCAGCCGGTCTCCGACGTCGTGGATGCCGCACGCCGCACCGGTTACTCACGGTTCCCGGTCATCGGCGACTCAGCCGATGACATCCGGGGCCTGGTCCACGTCAAGAAGGCCGTCGCGGTCCCATGGGAGCGCCGGCAGAACCTCGAAGCGGGCGCCATCATGACTGAGGTCCTGCGCGTGCCCGAGACCATCCATCTCGATGCCCTGCTCGCCGAACTCCGGGAGGGAAACCTCCAGTTGGCAGTGGTGCTCGATGAATACGGCGGAACCGCCGGCATCGCCACCCTGGAGGACCTGGTGGAGGAAATCGTGGGCGAGGTGGCGGACGAACATGACAAGGTCCGCCCCGGCCTGCTGCAAAGCGCTTCCGGCGACTGGTACTTCCCGGGCCTCCTCCGGCCTGACGAGCTGTCCGAACAGATCCCGGGGCTCAGCGTCCCCGACGAAGCTGCGTACGAAACCGTGGGCGGCTACGTCATGAGCCAGCTGGGCAGGATCGCGGCCGTAGGCGACACCGTCCCCGTGAACGGCGGAACGCTGAGCGTGACCAGGATGGACGGGCGCAGGATCGACCGCATCTGCTTCCGGCCGGCAAGGGAAACGCCGGCACAGGACGTCCACGAAAGGCGGGCGCCGTGAGTGACTGGGCCGGAATAATGTGGCTGGGCGTCCTCCTGCTGGGCAACGCCTTCTTCGTGGCTGCTGAGTTCGCCATCATGTCGGCGCGCCGCAGCCAGATCGAACCGCTCGCTGACGCGGGTTCAAAGCGGGCGCAGACTACCCTGCGCGCCATGGAGAGCGTCTCGTTGATGCTCGCGTGCGCGCAGCTGGGAATCACCGTCTGTTCACTGCTGATCCTTTTGGTGGCCGAGCCTGCGATCCACCACCTGCTCGCCGTCCCGATCGAGACGGTGGGCCTGCCGGCGGAGGTGGCGGACGTGGCCGCCTTCGCTGTAGCGCTGATGCTCGTGACGTTCCTGCATGTCACGTTCGGCGAGATGGTGCCGAAGAACATCTCGGTGTCCGTTGCGGACAAGGCCGCCCTGTTCCTGGCCCCGCCGCTATTGTTCGTTGCGCGGCTGGTCCACCCCGTCATCTCTGTCCTTAACTGGTCGGCCAACCACATTCTCAAAGCGATGCGGATTGAGCCCAAGGATGAGGTGACATCCTCCTTCACCCTGGAGGAGGTGCAGTCGATCGTGCAGGAGTCCACCCGGCACGGCCTGGTGGACGACGATGCGGGGCTTATCACCGGTGCACTGGAATTCTCGGAGCATACGGCGGAGGACATCATGGTGCCGCTGGAAAAGCTCGTCATGCTGCCGGCATCCACCACGCCAGTGGAGTTTGAAAAGGCTGTCAGCCGCACCGGGTTCTCCCGGTTCCCGATGCTGGACGACGATGACATGCTCTACGGCTACCTGCATGTCAAGGACGTGCTCTCCATTCCGGAGTCCGCCTACGGGCTGCCGATTGCCGAGAGCCGTATCCGCTCCCTGGCCAACCTGGCGCTGGGGGACGAGATCGAGAAGGCGATGTCCGTCATGCAGCGCACGGGTTCCCACCTGGCGCGTGTGATCGGCCCTGACGGGAATACCCGCGGCGTCCTCTTCCTTGAAGACGTTATTGAACAGCTCGTCGGTGAAATCCGGGACGCCACCCAGGCAACCGGAATCCGCCGCCTGGGGCAGCCGAACGGCAGCTGACTCCGGCGGGCACTCCTTTCGCTGGAAAGAGAGTGCCCGCCGGCGGCAGACCGGGCGCCCAGAAGCATCTAAATAGGAATCATTCGCATTTAGGTATAGGCTTGCCACGTTGTCCTCCCCAAACTGCGTGAACCGAGGTTATCCGTGCGCCGTCCCGCTGCCCGCCCGTTCCTAGCCGCCCTTGCAGGCCTTGGCCTGCTGCTCACCGGATGCGGCTCCCAGCAGTCGCAGGCCCCGGCGCCGGGGCAGGGGATCAATGTCGTGGCGTCGACGAACGTCTACGGTGACATTGCCCGGACCATCGGCGGGGACAAGGTCAAGGTCACTTCCATCATCAACAACGCCGGCCAGGATCCGCACTCCTATGAGGCGACCGCCCAGGACAGGCTGGCCGTGTCCAAGGCCCAGCTTGTGATTGAAAACGGCGGCGGCTACGACGACTTCATCCACACGCTCGTGGAGGGCAGCAAGCTCGACGGCGCCTCGGTACTGACCGCCGTCGAAATCTCCGGCCTTGCCCACCCGGAGGAGGAAACGCACCCCGCCGGTGAATCCACCGAGCCGGCCACGGGTGCCGCGGACGGCCACGACCACGGCGCGCTCAACGAGCACGTCTGGTACAGCCTGCCCGCCATGGAGCGGGTGGCGGACGGCATCGCTGACAAGCTTGCTGCCCTGGACCCCGCCTCGGCACCCACCTTTACCGCCAACGCCGGTGCCTTCAAGTCCTCCCTCTCGGACCTGCACTCCAGGCTGGCCGCCTTGAAAGGGCCCGCAGCCGGCGGCAAGGTTGCGGTCACCGAGCCGGTTCCGCTGTACCTGCTGGAGGACGCCGGCCTGGTCAACGCCACTCCCGAGGAATACACCGCCGCCATCGAAGAAGGCAGCGATGTTCCGCCCGCCGCGCTGAAGGAGGCCACGGACCTGGCCGGTTCCCGGGCTGTCCGCATGCTGGCGTACAACGACCAGACCGAGGGTCCGCAGACGGAAGCGCTGAAGAAGGCAGCGCAAACCGCCGGCGTCCCCGTGGTCGACTTCACCGAAACCCTGCCCGAGGGCAAGACCTACCTGGCCTGGATGACGGACAATGTGAACAACATCAGCAAGGTTCTGGAGACAAACAGGTGAAATCCGTCGTCAACCTCAAAGGGGCGCGCCTTAAGTTCGGCCAGCGCACTCTGTGGGAGGACCTTGACCTGGACATCAGACCCGGCGAGTTCTTCGCCGTGCTGGGTCCCAACGGCAGCGGCAAGACCAGCTTCCTCAAGGTCCTGCTCGGACTGCAAAAGCTGCAGGCCGGAGAGGCGACGCTGGGTGGCCGCCCCGTGGAGCGTGGCAGCAGCCTGATCGGCTACATTCCGCAACAAAAGTCCTTTCCACCGGACACGCCCATGCGGGCCCGCGACCTGGTGGCCCTGGGCGTGGACGGACACCGATGGGGCGTCCGGCTGTCCACGGGCAAGACCAACAGACGGGTGGACCAGCTCCTGGAACTGGTGGGGGCCTCCGACTACGCCAAGGTTCCGGTGGGCCAGCTCTCCGGCGGTGAGCAGCAACGCCTTCGCGTGGCGCAGGCCCTGGCAACGGACCCCCAGGTCCTGCTCTGCGACGAGCCGCTGCTGTCCCTTGACCTGCACCACCAGCAGGCGGTCAGCGCCCTGATCGACAAGCAGCGTCGCGAACACGACACCGCAGTTGTCTTCGTCACGCACGAAATCAACCCGGTCATCGACTACGTGGACCGGGTCCTGTACCTGGCCGGCGGCCGTTTCCGGGTGGGGACGCCGGAGGAGGTCATGACCACGGAAGTGCTCTCGGACCTCTACGGCAGCAACGTGGAGGTGATCCACGCCAACGGCAGGATCGTCGTCGTCGGCCTGCCCGACGCCACCACGCACCACCACTCCCACGCCGAGGCGCTGGCAGGGGAGGTGGCGTAATGGACGCAGACAGCATCCTGGGTGCCATCTTCAACTTCGATAACTACGGCGAACTGCTGGTCCTGGTCCAGAACTCCATTTGGGCCGGCGCCATCCTTGGGCTCCTTGGCGGGCTGGTTGGCACGTTCGTCATGAAGCGCGACCTCGCCTTCGCCGTCCACGGCATCTCCGAACTATCCTTCGCGGGCGCCGCCTTTGCCCTGCTGGTCGGCGCGGACGTGGTGTTCGGCTCGCTCACCGGCTCGGTGGCGGCAGCCCTGCTGCTTGGCCTGATGGGCGTCCGCGCCAGGGACAAGAACTCCATCATCGGCGTCATCATGCCATTCGGCCTGGGGCTGGGCATCCTGTTCCTGTCCCTGTACCAGGGCCGCGCGGCCAACAAGTTCGGATTGCTGACCGGTCAAATCGTCTCCGTGGACACCGTCCAGCTGCAGGCGCTGGCCGGGACCGCCGTCGTGGTGGTACTGGTGCTGCTGGCCATCTGGCGGCCCCTCAACTTCGCCAGCGTGGATCCCGAGCTCGCCGAGGCGCGCGGCGTTCCCGTCCGCACCCTCGCCGTGGTCTTCATGATTGTCCTGGGCGTCAGCGTGGCCCTGTCCATCCAAGTGGTCGGCGCCCTCCTGGTGCTGGCCCTGCTGATCACTCCGGCGGCGGCGGCGCTGCGGGTCACGTCCTCACCGGTGGCGGCAGTGGTGTTGAGCATCGTCTTCGCGGTCGCCGCGACGGTGGGCGGAATCCTCCTGGCCCTGGGCGGACGGATCCCCATCAGCCCCTACGTCACCACGTTGTCGTTCCTGATTTACGTGGTGTGCCGCATCATCGGGTCCGTGCGGGCTTCGCGGGGCATCAACGGCCGCGTGCTTACAGCTTCCCGGCAGCCTTAAGCGCAGTGCAGTCCGGGCACAGGCCAAAAATTTCCACCGTGTGGTCCACCTCAGTGAACCCGTGTTCCGCAGCCGTGCGCACAGCCCACGTTTCGACGGCGGGTGCCTCCACTTCCACCGCCTTCCCGCAGTTCCTGCACAGCAGGTGATGGTGGTGCGCCGTGACGGCGCAGCGGCGGTACACCGCCTCGCCCTCACCATTGCGCAGCACGTCCACGAGGCCTTCATCGGCGAGAGACTGCAGGATCCGGTACGCCGTGGCCAGCGAGACAGAGACGCCCTGGTTCTGCAGGATCCGGTACAGCTCCTGCGTGCTGACAAAGTCGTCAAGATCGTCCAGGGCCGCACTGACGGCCCTGCGCTGCTTCGTAACGCGCTGTTCCTTGCCGCCTCCCGCCGGGGACGGGACGGCGGAATCAGCCTTGACGCCGGTCGGCATGGACGAACTCGCTTCCGTGGGGGGCAAACATCAAGATTACCAGCCGGAGCGTCGTGGACAGCGTTCCGGAGCGGACCCTAGGCTGGCGCTATGAAGCTGACCAAATACACGCATGCCTGTGTCCGGCTCGAGAAGGAAGGCGGGGTCCTGGTCCTCGATCCCGGCACCTTCTCGGAATCAGCGGAAGCACTGGCCGGGGCGCACGCCGTCCTGGTGACCCACGAACACCCCGACCACCTCGATACCAAGGCCGTGGTGGATGCCCTCGACGGCAACCAGGACCTGGAACTCCACGCTCCGGCGGGGGTGGCGGGCCAGTTGAGGGCGGAAGCTCCAGGTGCCGCCGGCCGGATCCACACCGTGGAACCGGGCCAGGCCTTCCAGGCCGCGGGCTTCGACATCCGCAGCTTTGGCGGCCAGCACGCGCTGATCCACCCCCAAATCCCATTGGTGGCCAACATCGGATTCCTGGTGGACGGAAACGTGTACCACCCGGGGGATTCGTTCATCATTCCGGACGGCCTTGAGGTCCAGACACTCCTGGTGCCGCTGCACGCGCCGTGGAGCAAGTCCGCCGAGGTGGTGGACTTCGTGATTGGTGTTCGGGCGCCCCGCGCATTCCAGATCCACGACGGGCTCCTCAATGACAACGGCCTGGGCATCGTGGAAGGCCACGTTAAGCGGATCGGCGCCAAGTACGGCACCGAATACCGGCACCTGGCTCCGCGGGAGTCCGTGGAGGTCTAGGCCGGCCTCCGCGGGCCTAGCCTGCAGCCCCGGTCCATTCCCCGGTGTCCAGGAAGCGGGATATCACTGCCTCGTACGGTGCCGGGTCCAGCCCCTGGGAAGCCAGCCAGTCCTGGTTCCAGTAGTTGCCCGCGTACCGTTCGCCGCCGTCGCACATCAACGAAACGATGCTGCCCCGGCAGCCATCCGACAGCATCCCCGCAATGGTCTGCCAGACACCCCACAGATTGGTGCCGGTGGAAGGGCCGGCGTGCAGGCCTGCGAAGGAGTCCAGGTGCCGCATGGCAGCCACCGACGCGGCATCCGGCACCTGGACCATCCGGTCGATCACCGTGGGAATGAAGCTCGGCTCCATCCGGGCCCGCCCGATGCCCTCGATCCTGGACGGCCGGCCGGTGGGCCGGCCCCCGGATTCGCCCAGCCAGCCCGGGTAGAACGCTGAATTCTCCGGGTCCACCACCAGCAGCCTGGTGGGATGGCTGTGGTAGCGCAGGTAGCGGCCGATGGTGGCGCTGGTTCCGCCAGTGCCGGCGCCCACCACGATCCAGTCCGGCACGGGGTGCTGCTCCAGGCTGAGCTGGCCGAAGATGGATTCGGCGATGTTGTTGTTGCCGCGCCAGTCGGTGGCCCGTTCGGCATAGGTGAACTGGTCCATGTAGTGGCCGTTGCAGGTGGCAGCGACGTCTTCGGCCGCAGCGTAGACCTCCGAGGCGTTCTCCACCAGCAGGCAGGAGCCGCCGAACTGTTCGATCAGTGCGATCTTTTCCGGACTGGTGGTGCGCGCCATCACGGCGACAAAGGGCAGCCCCAGCAGTTGGGCGAAGTAAGCCTCCGACACCGCAGTGCTGCCGCTGGACGCTTCGACAATGGTGGTGTCCCGCCGGATCCACCCGTTGACCAGGCCGAACAGGAACAGGGACCGGGCCAGCCGGTGCTTCAGGCTGCCGGAGCGGTGCGTCGACTCGTCTTTCAGGTACAGCTGGATGCCCCAGTGCTCCGGCAGCGGCACCGAGTAGAGATGGGTGTCAGCCGAGCGGTTGTTTTCCGCCTTGATGGTGCGGATGGCCTGGTCGGCCCAGTCGCGGTCCGCCCTGTTGTTCCCGGCGCTGCCCTTGGTCATCACCAATCCAGCCTACCTGCGGGCCGGCCCCGTCTAGAGTAGGAGCCGTTGGTTGCAGGAACCTGGAAGGAGAGCAATGGAGCCGTTGATGGACGTTACCGGCCTTGAGGCCAGGCTCGCGGCCGGGCACCGGACGGTGCTGCTGGATGTGCGCTGGGTGCTGGGCGACCCGCACGGCCACGAACACTACCTCGCGGAGCACCTGCCCGGCGCAGTGTTCGTGGACCTGGCCACTGAGCTCTCCGATCCGGCAGTCCCGGACCGCGGCCGCCACCCGCTGCCATCCGCGGCGCAGTTCCAGGAGTCGGCCCGGCGGTGGGGCATCAGGAACGGTGACGTCGTGGTGGCCTATGACGACAGCGCCAACATGGCTGCGGCAAGGTTGTGGTGGATGCTGCGCGACGCCGGCCTCACCGGGGCCTGCCTGCTCGACGGCGGCCTGGCCGCCTGGCGTGCCGCCGGCCTGCCGCTGGAATCGGGTGCCGTCAATCCCGCCGCCGGCGACGTGGAGCTCGGCAGTGGGCAGATGGCCGTTGTTGACGCCGCCGCCACCGCCACCTGGCCCCGTGCCGGCCTGCTGCTCGATGCGAGGGCGGGGGAGAGGTACCGGGGAGAGGTTGAGCCGGTCGATCCCCGTGCCGGCCACATCCCTGGAGCCGTCAGTGCCCCCACCACCGGGAACGTGGACAGCGCCGGGCACTTCCTGCCGCCCGCAGAGCTGCGCCGCAGGTTCGAATCCCTGGGTGTACGACCCGGGCAGCCCGTTGCCGTGTACTGCGGGTCAGGCGTCACCGCGGCGCACGAGGTGGCAGCGCTGGAGCTCGCCGGCATCCCGGCCGCGCTCTACC
>Ga0308170_10003809_pt1 | contig 12167 bp, 6 predicted proteins | sample PhyBR2_2_FD_202136 | JGI IMG/M metagenome (GOLD analysis project Ga0308170, IMG submission 202136) | Phyllosphere microbial communities from UC Gill Tract Community Farm, Albany, California, United States - DLSLSB.R2 | ecosystem: Host-associated > Plants > Phyllosphere > Unclassified | place... | reverse complement strand
CAAGCCGTCCACGTTATGCCCGCTTTTCTTTTTCAGCAGCGAGCGCACGCAGTCGAAGCCGGCTTCGAAGGTGAAGGCCTTGGGGCGCAGGATGTGCACGGTGGCGCGGCCGGACAGAGCCTCGATGAAGCCGGCGCAGCGTTCCTGCACCTCGGCGTGGTCGACGTCGCCAACGAAGATCAGCTTGCGCCGGCCCTGCTCGAGGAAGCGCTCGGCCGCGCTGGCGCCGCCCTTGCGGTTATCGCTGCCGACCACGACGTAGCTGGCGTCGGCCTCGGGCGCGCCCCAGACCACCAGCGGCAGACTGGTTTGCTGCAGCGCGCGCACCGCTTCGCCATGCGAGCCCTGGCCCAGCAGGATCAGGCCGTCGGCGCCCTGCACCGGCGCCGTGTCGAGCAGCTGCTTGGAGGTCAGCACCACGCTGTAGCCGGCGGTGGTCAGTTCCTGGGTGATGCCGCCCAGGAGTTCGAGCGGATACGGGTCCGACATCGGCCGGCCCTTCACCGGCGTCATCTCGACCACCACGGCCACCGAGTACGAGCGCCGCATGCGCAGGTTGCGCGCACTGATGTTGAGGCGATAGCCCTGCTCGGCCGCGATCTTGCGGATCTTTTCGCGCGTCTTGTCGGTGACCAGCGGGCTGTCGCGCAGCGCGCGCGAGACGGTGATGGTCGAGACGCCGGCGATCTTCGCCAGGTCTTCCATCGTAACCGCGGATTCGCCGCCAGAAATTTGCTTCGCTTGCGCCATCGGTGCTGTCGTTCGAAAAGTTGGAGCCAAAGGCCGAACTTGCATTATGCCAGATTTATTTATGTTGTCGACAAAAAATGACATCGATAACAAAACGTTTGACATCGATAACATAACAATGTTTCAATTCAAACACTCCGGGGAGGAGACGCCCCGCTGCCAGGATTAACCATCCCAAAAAGAGAGCCATAATGATGAAAACAGCCCAGTTCCCGCAACTGTCCTCAGTTGCCATTGCCGTCCTCGCCCTGGTCGCCCAGACCCAGGCTTCCGCCCAGCAGGCGCCGGTGCCTGCCCAGGACAACGTGCAGCAGGAAATCCAGCAGGTGGTCGTGACCGGCACCGCGTCGGCCAGCGGCACCCGCAAGATCGACACCAGCTTTTCCATCACCACCGCCAGCCAGGAACAGCTCAAGGAAGCGGCGCCGAGCAGCACCGCCGACGTGCTGAAGATCGTCCCGGGCGTGTACGCCGAATCGACCGGCGGCCAGTCCGGCGCCAACGTCGAGGTGCGCGGCTTCCCTTCGGGGAGCGACTCGCCCTTCGTCTCGGTCCAGATGAACGGCAACCCGCTCTACCCGGTGCCGGTGCTGTCCTTCTTCGAGGGCACCTCGGCCTTCCGCCTGGACGACACGATCGAGCGCGTCGAGGTGCTGCGCGGCGGCCCGAGCACGATCTATTCGAGCGGCCAGCCCGGCGCCACCATGAACTTCATCATGAAGAAGGGTGAGGACACGGCGGAAGGCAATCTGCGCTTCACCACCGGCACCGGCAGCCTGCGCCGCATCGACGGCGTCTACAGCGGCAAGATCGCCGATGGCTGGTACGGCATGATCGGCGGCTTCTACCGGACCACCAACGGCGTGCGCGACGCCGGCTTCCCGGCGGATGACGGCGGCCAGCTGTCGGCATCGCTGACCAGGAAGCTCGACCAGGGCGAGCTGACCGTCTACGTGCGTTCGACCAACGACAAGAACGCCTTCTACACCGGCGTGCCGCTGATCTCCTCGAACGGCGGCCACACGATCAGCGCCTTCCCCGGCTTCAATCCGCTCACCGGCACCCTGATGAGCAACGAGATGCGCAACTTCACGGTCGAAGCCGGCCCGGGCAAGACCTTGAACTATGACCTCGGCAATGGCCGCGGCCTGAATTCCACCGTGATCGGCGCCGACTTCCAGCAGAAGATCAATGGCTGGGATGTGTCGAACAAGATGAACGCCTTCAACGGCGACGTGAACACCATCGCCCTCTTCACCGGCAACAACCCGATGACGGCATCCGACTACCTGAGCGGGGCGATCGCCAGCAACAACGGCAGCGCCGCCACGGTCGCAGCAGCCGGCGGCGTCAAGGCCACCGGCGGCACCATGAGCTATGTGCACGGCGGCGCCGTCGATCCGAACCAGCAGGTGCTCGACGCCGGCCTGTGGGCGGTCGAGAAGAAGCTGCGCTCGTTCACCGACGAGCTGCGCGTTTCGAAGGACATCGGCTATAACAACACCCTGACCGCCGGCATCTACGCCACCACCTATTCGGCGCATGACGTCTGGTACCTCGGCAACAGCCACCTGATGACGGCCACCCCGAACGCCAGCCTGATCAACGTGAAGCTGAACAACGGCGTGGTGGTGTCGAACAACGGCACCGACGGCAATGTGTTCTACGCGCCGGTCGCGTCCTACAACGGCACCAACACGGCGGGCTACCTGGCCGATGAATGGCGCATCAATGACCGCATCAAGGTCGACGCCGGCATGCGCCACGAGAAGCAGCACCTGTCCGGTTCCGTCTCCAACCTGACCTCGGGCGACACCGACAACAACCCGCTGACCGTCTACAACAACGGCACCTCGATGCCGAGCGGGAGCTACACGGGCCTGACGCGCGACGATTCGGCGAACTCGTTCACGGTGGGCGGCCTGTACAAGCTGGCGCGCGACACCAGCGTGTTCGTGCGCGCCAACCAGGGCCACACCTTCATCGCTTTCGACGACATGCGCAACGCCGGCACCCAGGCGGCGCTGAACGACCGCAACCGCGTGCCGAACCCGAAGGTCACCCAGTACGAAGTCGGCTTCAAGACCGCCACGCCGCTGTACAGCGCCTACGTGAACGCCTTCTGGACCGACTTCAAGGGCATCTCCTTCCAGCAGGTGACGACCAACGACGTGCTGTACTCGGTCAGCGGTTCGCACGGCAAGGGCGCCGAATTCGAACTGGCGGTGCGTCCGCTGGCCGGCCTGCAGCTGCAGCTCTCGGGCGACTGGCAGGACTCGACCTACAAGGACAATCCCGACATCGCCGGCAACACGGTGCAGCGCCAGCCGAAGTTCCAGTACCGCTTCACGCCGAGCTACCGCCTGCCGGTCGCCGATTACGCGCTGCGCTTCTACGGCACCTACGCCCACATCGGCGCGCGCTGGGCCGACCAGCAGAACACCCAGTACCTGCCGGCGTATAACACGCTCGACCTGGGTATCCTGGCCGAGATCTCGGACAAGCTGGAGTTCCGCGTGACCGGCACCAACGTCAACAACGAAATCGGCCTCACCGAAGGCAACTCGCGCCTGGTCGGCGGCAGCAGCGGCCCGATCATCGCCCGTCCGATCTTCGGCCGGACCTGGGAAGCGTCGCTCAACTACCGCTTCTGATCAAGAACTCTCAGGGTGTACCCTCTTGGCGGGACTTCGGTCCCGCCTTTTTTATGCCTGCGGCGAAGGCGTATCGATCGCGGCGCGCGCGCGCAGGCGGGCGGCGAGGTCGGCGGCGGGCATCGGCCTGCCGATGTGGTAGCCCTGCAAGGCGTCGCAGCCCGCCTCCGCCAGGAATTCGAGCTGGGCCTGGGTTTCGACCCCTTCGGCGATGACGGAAAAGCGCAGGTCGCGCCCGAGCGCGATGATCGCCTTGATGACCGCGGCTTCCTGGCTGTCCGGCACCGCAGACAGCGGGCGCACGAAGGACTGGTCGATCTTCAGCTCGGCCAAGGGGAAGCGCTTCAGGTTGGAGAGGCTCGAATAGCCGGTGCCGAAATCGTCGAGGGAGACCTTGACGCCCAGCGCGGCCAGCTCTTCCATCACGGCGATGCCGAGTGCGACGTCCTGCATCATCATGCTCTCGGTGATCTCGAGCTTGAGCTGCCGCGGCGGCAGATCATGCGCGGCAATGGCCGCACTCACCTTCGCCACCAGGTCGCCGCCGATGAATTGGCGCGCCGAGACGTTGACCCCGATGACCAGCTCGGGCAAGCCCTGCTCGCGCCAGCGCCGCGCCTGCGCGCAGGCCTCTTCCAGCACCCAGTCGCCGATCGGAACGATCAGGCCGCTGGCTTCGGCGGCGGGAATGAACAGGGCCGGCGACACCATGCCGCGCTCGGGATGGCGCCACCTGATCAGGGCTTCGACGCCGACGATCGCGTTCTTCGCGATTGAAAGCTGTGGCTGGAAGAACAGCTCGAATTCGCGGCGCTCCAGCCCTTGGCGCAGGTCGCGCTCGACGGCGAGGCCCTCGAGCAGACGCGCATGCGCCTGCGCTTCATAGACTTCGATGCGGCCGCCGCCGCGCATGCGCGCCTGTTGCAGGGCCGCCTCGCCATGCCGCAGCAGGTCGGCCGCGCGCAGGCCATCTTCCGGGTAAACGCCGATGCCAACGCTGGCGGTCAGGGAAAAATCGAAGCCGCGGACTTGCACCGGCTCGGCCAGCGTCCGCTGCAGCTGCGCGGCCAGCGCCATCGCGCGCTGCACCAAGGGCGCGTCCCCGTCCAGAACGATGACGAACTCTTCGCGGTCCAGATGGCCGAGCAGGCGGGCGGGATCGATGCATGACTTCATGCGGTCGAGCATGGCGCGCAGGGCCGTGTCGCCCGACTCCTGGTCCAGCACGTCCGTGATCGTATTGAAGCGGTCCAGCGACAGCACCAGGACCGCAAGCTGCCTGTGCGCGGCGCCGGCCGCGTCGGCGGCCTGGTCCAGCAATGCCGTCAGGTGGGTCCGGTTCGGCAGGCCGGTGGCGCTCTGGTGCCTGGCCTGGTGCTCCAGCTGCGTTTCGCGCTGCATCAGCGTGTCGACCAGCCGCGATAGCGAATGGGACAGCACCGCCACTTCGCGGAAGCGCCTGCTGATCGGAATCGCCACCTTGGACTGGCCCTGCAGCATCGCCAGCGCGGCGTTCGAAATCGTCATCAGCGGCCGCGTGATGTGGACCGCCAGGCCCCAGCCCACCAGCGCGAACAGCGCGGCGATGGCGGTGCCGACGTACAGGAACTGCATTTGCAATTCCCTGACCGGGGCATAGGCGTCGTCCAGCCGCTCGCGCACCATCACGACCCAGCCCAGGCCGGAAAAGCCGGCGGTTTCGCGGCTGGTCGCATAGCCGGCCAGGTAGGTCTCGCCGTCCGGCCAGCGTTCGATGCGATAGCCCGGCTCACCCCGGCGCGCGCGCCGCACGCCATCCAGCGACAGCGCGGCGTCCTGCAGCCCGTCCGGGCCGAGCAAGACCTTGTCGGCCACGCTGACGATCACGGTTTCCGCACGCTGTCCGCCGTCGGGGACCGACGACGCCGCGTTGCGCACCCAGCGCCAGTCGATGTGGGCGCCCAGCACGCCGATGAACGCGCCGTGGCCGTCGTAGACCGGCATCGCCACGTCCATGAAGCGCAGGGGCTCGCCGCCGCTCGGCTGCAAATGCTTTTCGAGCAGCAGCGCGCCGTGCACGTCGCCCATGAAGGCGGCCTTGCTTGCGCCGTTGAACCAGGGACGCTGCGAAACATCTTCGCCTTCCAGCAAGCCACCCGAAGCGGCGAGTACCTTGCCTTCGGCATTCGCATAGCCGATCCAGGCGTAGCTGGCGGAGGTCTTGCTCAATGCGTCGAGGTGCTTGCGGACGACGGCAGGCTTCACGTGCAGGCTGTCGTCGGCCAATGCGCGGACCTGGAGTTCGATATCCTGACGCCGCTCGACCAGGCCGCGCTCGAGCCTCTGGGCGACGCCCTGCGCGCGGCGCGTCAGGCTTTCGCCGATCTGGCGCTCAAGCTGGCGCGTGGCCGCTTCCTGTGTCACCCAGGCGAGCACGGCGGCCGTGGCCACCGTCAGCACGACGGCGAAGACCGCAAGGTAACTGCGTAGGCTGGGATGTCGAGTCATTCGTCCAGGGATGAAAGCACGGTGGACTGATGAGTGTAACATCGCCGATGCATAACGTTACATCGGAGGAAACAATATTTCAACTTATGTTGTTTCTTTATTGTAAATACAACCCAGCCGGGTCCTTGTTCAAGAGGCGCGCAGGGCCTGCACCGTGGCGCTGTTGCGTCCGGCGCGCTTGGACTGGTAAAGGGCCTCGTCGGCCGCCTGGGTCAGCGTCGCCTGCTCGGGGCGCGAGCACCAGGCGATACCGATGCTGGTGGTGACCTGCATGGTGCGGCCTTCGACCTCGAGCTCACGGCGGATCGCCTCGAGCAGCTTGGCGGCGATGCGCTCGCACTCGAGCGGCGAGCCGACCTGCTCGAGCACGATCACGAACTCGTCGCCGGCCAGGCGCGCGACGGTGTCCGTGCTGCGCACCGCGCCCGAGAGGCGGCGCGCGACCGCGGCCAGCACGGCGTCGCCAACGGCATGGCCGAGGGTGTCGTTGATCTGCTTGAAATGATCGACGTCGAGATAGGCCAGGGCCAGCGCCATGCCGCTGCGGCGCGAGCGTCCGATCGCCTGGGCCAGGCGCTCTTCGTAGCTGCGCCGGTTCGGCAGGCCGGTCAGGTAGTCGGCATGGGCCAGCGCATGCAGCTGGCGCTCGTACTCGCGCGCCGAGGTCGAATCGGTGGACAGCACGTAGAGGCCCTGCACCACGCCGTCGCGCAAGTGCGGCAGGTAGGTCGAGCTGATCACGCGCTTGCGGCCGCGCCGCTCTTCCTCGATCTCGATGGCCGAGCCGTGCCCCTTCAGGCAGCGTTCCAGCGCGGCCTGGCGCGGCGCATGGAAGGCCTCGCCCATCGCTTCCAGCACGGTGCGGCCGATCATGTCCTCGCGGCGCACCCCGAACCATTCGCGGTAGCGCTCGTTGGCAAAGCGGTAGCGCTGGCTGGTGTCGATGTACGCGATCAGCGCCGGCACGTTGTCGGCGATGGTACGCAGCCATTCCTCGCTCTCGACCGCGCGTGCGCGCGACTCGGCCAGCTCGGTCACGTCCTTGAGCGCGACCACCGCGCCCAGCGAACCGCCCTGCGCATCGGTCAGCGCGCGGCCGCCGACCAGCAGGCGGCGCGGCGCCTTGCCTTCGGCCACGATGGTCATGCGCGCGTCGCGCTGCGGCTCGCCGCGCAGCGCACGCGCCAGCGGAATCTCGTCCGCGCCGAGCGGCGTCACGCCATCGGCACGGTACAAGCGATAGTGCGCGGCCCAGTCCTCGATCCCGACGTCGGCGACGTCGAGGCCGTGGAACTCGCGCGCCGTGCGGTTGAACAGGGTCAGCCGGCCTTCGGCGTCGCAGGCGATCACGCCCACGTCGACCGACTCCAGCACCGCGTCGAGCAGCTCCTGCTTCTGGCGCAGCGCCTGCTGGGCGGCGATGCGCGCCGAGATGTCATGCATGAAGGCGCCGACGAACAGCTTGCCTTCGATGTGGAAGGCATTGATGGTCATCTCGACCATCGACTCGGCGCCGCCGCGGGTGATGACCGGCAGTTCCAGGCGCCGGTTCAGCACCGAGCCGTGGCCGGTGGCGAGGAAGCGCGCGAAGCCGGCGTCGTGCGCGGCGCGGTAGGCTTCCGGGACGATCAGCTCGGTGACCGGGCGGCCGAGCGCTTCCGCGCGCTGCCAGCCGAACAGGGCCTCGGCGGCCGGATTCCACTCGTCGATGCGGCCCTGGTCGTCCATGCCGACGAAGGCGGACAGCGAGGTGTCGATGATCGTGCGGGTCCGCACTTCGTTGTGGCGCCGCTCGCGCTCGGCCGCCATGCGCTGCGCTGCCTCGTCTTCCAGGGCCTGGTTCTTGGCGTGCAGTTCGGCGGTGCGCTCCTGCACGCGCTGCTCGAGCCGCACGTTCAGTTCGCGCAGCGCCAGCTGGGCGGCGTCGCGCGCCGCCACGATCAGGTCGCGATTCAACTCGTCCTGCACCATGTGCGCCAGGTCGCGCAGCATCAGCCGCTCCCCGTCGCCGAACCGGCGCGGATGCGTATCGATGACGCACAAGGTGCCGAGCGGCTGGCCGTCCAGGCTGTACACCGGCTGGCCGGCGTAGAAGCGGATGAAGGGCGCGTCCAATACCAGTCCATGCCCGGCGAAGCGCTCGTCCAGGTGGGTGTCCTCGACCACCAGCATCTCGTCCAGCGCGATCGCGTGGCTGCAGAAGGCGAGCGAGCGCGGCGTCTCGCAGACCTCGAGGCCGACGCGCGACTTGAACCACTGGCGTTCGCTGTCGACCAGCGACACCAGCGCGATCGGCACGCCGAACGCGGCCGCCGCGATGCGCGTGAAGCGGTCGAAGCGGTGTTCGGCGGGCGTGTCGAGGATGCCCAGCGTGTGCAGGGCCTTGACGCGTTCGTGTTCCGCGAGTTCTTGTTGACTGAGCATGGGGGATCCTTGGGGGGAAGACGATTCTAGCCGATTCTCACCAGCATGTGCGCTATCTCCAGAGCATCTTTCCTTGCGGCAAGATGTTTCCGGAAAACCCGTCTCGCCCTCGCCACAAAGCGTTTATTGAACGGTAATTAATCCTTTGCGAAATTTGTCGTAAAAAAATGAATAGACGCCGGCCACAGCCAGCAATGCCATCAATTGTGTACGATCAGGCAAGCAACCAGGATTCCAGCAAGCCCAGGTCCGCCGGCTTGGTGAGGTGGAAATCGAAGCCCGCCTCGCGCGTGCGCGCGCGGTCGCTTTCCTGGCCCCAGCCGGTCAGCGCCGCGATGCGCAGGCCGGCCAGGCGCGGGTCCTGGCGGATGCGGCGCGCCACCTCGACCCCGTCCATGCCGGGCATGCCGAGGTCGAGCAAGACCGCATCGGGACACTGAGCCGGGCAGGACTGCTCGAGCGCGGCCAGGGCGGCGCGGCCGTCGTTGACGACGCTGACCTCGGCGCCGTCGAGCTCGAGCAGCATGGCCAGGGATTCGGCGGCGTCACGGTTGTCGTCGACCACCAGGATGCGGCGGCCGGCCAGCGGCAGCGGCGACGGGTCGGAGGGCCGCCCCTCCGCCGGCTCGGGCAAGGCCTGGGGCAGGAGCGGCAGGCGCACCACGAATTCGCTGCCCTGCCCCGGACCCACGCTGTAGGCCTCCACGCTGCCGCCGTGCATGCGCACCAGGTTGCGCACCATCGCCAGGCCAATGCCCAGGCCGCCGTGGCCGCGCCCCGTGGTGCGATGCACCTGGGTGAACATGTCGAACACCTGCGGCAGCTGGTCGGACGGGATGCCGATGCCGTTGTCGCGCACCGAAATCACCGCTTCATTCCCTTCGCCGTGCGCCCTGAGCTCGATGCGTCCGCCGGCATCGGTGTAGCGCGCGGCGTTGTTGAGCAGGTTGGCCAGCACCTGGGTCAGGCGCACGCTGTCGGCATCCAGCCGGAGCGGCTCGACGGGCACCGACAGCAGCAGCGTATGCCTGGCCTGGTCGATCAGCGGCCGGCTGGTCTCGACCGCGGCCGCGACCACGTCGGCCAGCGCCACCGGCTGCTTCTCGAGCGCGATCTTGCCGCTGGTGATGCGCGAAATTTCCATCAGGTCGTCGACCAGCTTGACGATCTGGCTGACCTGGCGCCCGACCATCTCGATCAGGCGGTCGGCCTTGCGCCGCCCGTCGGGCCGGCGCAGCAGGTGCACCGCGTTGCTGATCGGCGCCAGCGGGTTGCGCAGTTCGTGCGCCAGCATGGCCAGGAACTCGTCCTTGCGCTGGCCGGCTTCCTTCAGCGCCTCCTCGGCCTGCACCGCGTCGGTGATGTCGAGCGCCATGCCGACGTGGCCGGCGTAGCCCTGCTCGGGCGTGAACAGCGGATGGCCGTTGCTGTCGAACCAGCGCCATTGGCCGTCGCGGCGCCGCAGCCGGACCTGCCTGCGGTAGGCGCGCCGCCCGCGCACGGCGTCCAGGTAGCCGCTGACATACTCGTCGGCATCGTCCGGATGGATGAGCGCCCGCCAGCCGGTGCCGAGGATGTCGTCGGCCGTCCTGCCGGTGAAATCGATGAAGTAGCGGTTGATGAATACGTTGCGGCCCTGTTCGTCGTTACGCCAGATGAGTCCCGGCGCGGTGTCGGCCAGCGTGCGGAAGGTGTCTTCGGAGGCGCGCAGCTCGCGCCGGCCGGCGGCTGATTCCTCCTGCGACACGATGGCCTGGTAGGCTGCGGCGGCGAAGGACGCGAGGCTCCGCACCAGGCGCGCGTCTTCGGCGTCGAAATGGCGCTCCGGCGAGTGGCCGTTGACCCACACGGTGCCGGTGGCCTTGCCGTTCGCGGCCCAGGGCGCCAGCAGGGATTCGCAAGCGCGCGGTTCGTCGCCGCGCAAGGCGGAGTAGAAACGTCCGGCGTCCCTGAACAGCATCAGCTGGTTGCGATCGACCACCGCCCCGCAGGGACTGGCGTCGCGCGCGATCGTGGCGCCGAGCTCGGGCGCGGACGCGCCGGCCGTCGCGGTCCAGCGGAATACCTCGCGCCCATCCTCGTGGTCCAGCAGGCTGATGCCGGCCGAGTCCGCGCGGCACAGCTCGACCAGCAGCTCGGCCAGCTTCTGCGGCACCCCGTAGGGATCGTCCGCCATCTGCCGTGCCAGGGCAGCCATGGCGCGGTTTTCCGCCGCATGGTCGGGCGCGCGCCGCGGCCGCCGTTCCAGCTCGGCCGTGATCAGGATGTCCTCGATGCTGTTCGGGTGCACGGGATGAAGGTCGCTCTGCCTCTGCATATCGCCGGGTTACCTGGTATTGACAAAGATGGTAGCGAAAAGCGGGCAAACGCGGCGGACGGCTGCCTCGGAATTTCCACCTCGGCGTCGCGCGGCTCCGGGACGTGGTGGGCGCGAGCGTGACAGTTCGTGACATTGCAGGGCAAAATATCTTGTACGATGCGCGTGTACCCGGACGGCGGACAGGCATGGCCGACGGGACGCGGGCCCGGCCGGCCGGCCCCCGCCACCTCCTCAACTCCTGGGATCAGCAATGACCTTCTTCGAATCGATCGAGACCTGCTTCCGCAAATACGCCACCTTCGACGGCACCGCATCGCGCTCCGAGTACTGGTGGTTCTTCCTGTTCACCTCCCTGGCCTCGGCCTTCCTCAGCATGTTCAGCCATACGCTCAGCGGCATGTTCAGCCTCGTCACCCTGCTGCCCTCGCTCACGGTCGGCGCACGCCGCCTGCACGAGACCGACCGCAGCGGCTGGTGGCAGCTGCTGTGGATCGTGCCGCTGGTCGGCTGGATCGTCATGATCATCTTCCTGGTCCAGGAACCGCGCGCCAACCGCTATGGCACCGGCGCCGACGTTTACGTATGATCGACTACGTCTGATTTGGCGCTTCCTCTCGACAACATCTTCTGGCGGGCCCTGAGCGGCCCGCACCGCCACCTGTCCAGCGGCGGCGCACGGGCGCGGCGCTACGCGCGCGGCTTCTCGCCCATCGTCGGCTTTCCCGACCCGCTCGATCCCGACTTCGCCGCGCTGGCGCCCTTCTGTGAGCCGGGCGAGCAGTTCTATTGCGACGCCTGGACCGGCGCGGCGCCGGCCGGCTGGCGCATCGAAGCCGAAGCGACCATGTTCCGCATGGTGTGGGACGCGCCCGATCCGTCACATGATTCGGCACACGATCCGGCCCCGGATGCGGTCGCGCTCGGCCCGGAGCACGCGGCCCGGGCGCTCGAGCTGGCCCTGCTGACCAGGCCCGGTCCCTTCGGCCCGCGCACCATCGAGCTGGGCGAGTACTTCGGCTATCTCGACAACGGGGAATTGATTGCGATGGCCGGCGAGCGCATGGCCGCGCCCGGCCTGCGCGAGATCAGCGGCGTCTGCACGCGCCCCGGCTGGGAAGGGCGCGGCCTGGCGCGCCGGCTGATGGAGAAGCTGATACGGCGCCAGCTGGCGCGTGGCGAAACGCCTTTCCTGCACGTGATGCGCGCCAACGCGCGCGCGCATGAGCTCTACCTGCGCATGGGGTTCCGCGACTGGTGCGAAACCCCGGTGCGCGTGGTGAGCTACCGCCCGGATCAGACCGCGCCGGTCAGGTAGTAGACGGCGATCACGAAGAACACGGCCAGGGTCTTGATCACGGTGACCGCAAAGATCTCGCGATAGGACTGGCGGTGGGTCAGGCCGGTGACGGCCAGCAGGGTGATCACGGCGCCGTTGTGCGGCAGCGTGTCCATGCCGCCGCTGGCCATCGCGACCACGCGGTGCAGCACTTCCAGCGGAATGTTCGCCGCCTGCGCGCCCTTGATGAACAGGT
>Ga0308170_10003808_pt1 | contig 12167 bp, 10 predicted proteins | sample PhyBR2_2_FD_202136 | JGI IMG/M metagenome (GOLD analysis project Ga0308170, IMG submission 202136) | Phyllosphere microbial communities from UC Gill Tract Community Farm, Albany, California, United States - DLSLSB.R2 | ecosystem: Host-associated > Plants > Phyllosphere > Unclassified | place... | reverse complement strand
CCAGGCGGGCGAAAGCCTTGACCGGATCCTTCTGGCAGGCGGCCGCCATGCGCCAGGCGCCGATCGAGGAGCCGATCAGGGTGCGCTCGCGCGGTGCGATTGGAAACCACTCGCCGAACACCCACTGCAGCATTTATGGTGACCTATGTTTCGTAAACAGTGGAGAACCTATAGTAAGAGTAACACCTTCCTAGCTGACTTTGCCTCGAATGTGTAAATAACATCTGTGAGTTCAGCGATCGCTGTTTACACTTCCGTCTCGCGCCATTGGCACTACAATCATCCTTTGCGCAGCGTCAAGGTCAGGGCCGCCTACCTGAGCACCGAGCCAACCTGACCCGCTCGGAACCGTCCCATGGTCGCACTAAGTCTCCGAAGAAAAACCAAACCAGACCTCATCAGAAAATTTTCCAGATTCGCTTAAGCAAAGTACATACAATACAGAATCCCAATTTGATATTTCCAACATGAGCCAATCTGAAGCTTTGAAACAGGATGTTAAGAAAACTCATACGTCAGTGAAGGCGCTTTCTTCTACTGCCGCCGATACAACTAAACCCCTTAAAGACGTAAGTGCCAACACGAATCCCAAATTTACGGCAGAGATCAGCGTCCCTACCCAACCTATCCAAATAAAGGTCGACTCACCGACTGATTATTTTTCCGCCGTTCTAACGCCGATAGTTGTCGCTATAGCGGCTACCGTAATAGCTTGGTTAAATCAGAGGAATGCCATCAGGAGTACAGAGGCTCTCCAAAAGCTTCAGCTTCGCAGCTCGACCGCAAATTTTCGTCAAGCATGGTCTACTGATTTTCGAACATTCAGTGCAGAGTATGTGAGTGCTGTCACTCAACTATATTATAAGAAAATTGATGACCCCAATTTTTTAGAGTCCCCTGCAGCGAATGACCTCCATGCTAGCAAGACTACTGCTCGGGCATCGATAAGGATGATGCTGGATAAAAGTAAATCTTATACCAGCGAGATCACTGCAATAATGGACGACGTTGAGAATGCACTGTTTGATGCCCACCCTACGCAACCAAGGTCGCCCATGCCATACCTTACAAAGTTTGTCGATAAAGCGCAGGAAGTTCGGGAACTAGCTTGGACAGACATTAAGAAGGATTTACATCATCAGTGATTCGGAATGGCATTCGTTAGTCCGCTTTTCCCCTAGGCGCAAAATACACTTTGTTGCTTTGGTCATCGACAGTGATGTTAAGCCGATAGGTCCCTAGGATCGACCTTGCCAACCAGTACAAGAAAGTCAAATATACAAAAGGATAACCATGAAGTTAATACAGTGGACATTATTCGTTGACATGCTGGGATTTAGCGCAATGAATGGCGCCGTAAAAAACGAAGAGGACGCAAAAGAATTTATTGAATTTATGGACAACAATCGTAAGATTTTTGAACAGGGAGACAACGCCCCACTCAAAAAATATTACGAATCCGATAAATATTTTAATCTTTATAAATACTACGAAATCCGATACGCATTCGTGTCTGACTCACTTTTTATTACATATTACCCAAAGGAAGCAGACGACTTAAAAAATGAAGACCTAGCCCTGATGCACTCAGCAAATGCGTTGTTTATTATCATGATAAGATTGCAGGCTTTTTTGTTTCACTGCTTTGCTGAGAAAGGGATTTTTCTTCGAGGGGGAATTTCCAACAAATACTGTTACATTCAAGAAAATTTCGCGGTTGGAGAAGGACTTATAGAGGCATATCAGGCAGAGAGTAAGTTTGCAAAGAACCCACGCATTGTGCTGCACCCGGAAATTGTAAAGAATTCGAAATTAATGGATAAGATTAATTTGCTCAGCAATCTTATGTATGGGGGAAAATCTTTACTAGAAAAAGACAACGACGACCTTTACTTTCTCGACCATATCAGATATGTACTCTCGACTACAGATTTGAGCATACCAATGATTGCTCGATCAGCATCAAGAAATCCTTTTGGGTATATATCCCAATGTCAAACGGCGAATTCTTACTTAACAAAACACGCTGATGCGATTAAAAAGAAGATTCAAGAAATAGAAGAAGAGATAAAGGCTGCAACTTCGAATAGCCAGACATCAGAAATTGAACAACTTCGCAAAGTGGCCGATAAGTATTACTGGTTGCGTGATTACCACAACTCGAGGATCAAGCAGAATCCCAAATTTGGCAGACATATAATTGGTTGACCATAAAGCCTGAAGAAGCAACTTGATGACTTCCGATGACCACGCACATTGTCGTCCAAGATCAAGTATAGTTGGGAGCTCCTATGGACTCACCTATCACAATCCGTTTAGGTGCACGAGCAAAGCACCACATCGCTACTGAAGGGCTAAAAGCCGCCGACGTTGCAATTGTTCCAGCTGCAGCAGGAGGCCCTAAAGGTCTAATATTGCACGGCATTGACAAGTGGCTGTTCGGTGAGTGGTTCCCGTCCGCGCCACGGCAGCGCAAACTGATCGGCGCGTCAATCGGCGCCTGGCGCATGGCGGCCTCGGCGTTCCACGACCCGGTTGCTGCGCACAAGCGGCTGGCCTACCATTATTCGCACCAGACCTACCCTGACAAGGTTGACGCCGCCCATGTCACGCGCTCCTGCCGGGCGCTTCTTGACGAGGTAATGGACGGGCGCGCGTCGGAGCTTCTAAGCAACCCGAACTACCGCCTTAGCGTTATTACTGTCCGTGGCATAGGCGCGCTTGGGCAAACGAAAGGGAGTCGCTGGCGGGAAATGGCTGGTTTCCTGCTCGCTGCCGGCGGCAACGCCGTATCCCGAGGACGCTTGGCCGCTTCGCTAGAACGAGTGGTGTTCCACGATAGTCGCGACGACGTGACATGGCTGAGAAATAGCTTTGATAGCTTCGCCTCTCATTTCGTAGGTCTAACCGAAAAAAATGTTCGCGATGCCTTGCTCGCGTCCGGTTCGATTCCTCTTGTACTGCAAGCGGTGAACGACATCGCCGGCGCGCCCGCAGGTGCGTATTGGGATGGGGGATTGATTGATTACCACCTCCATTTACCGTACCAGCAAGATCCAGGGCTAGTGTTGTACCCGCATTTCACTGACCATATCGTACCTGGTTGGCTGGACAAGTCGATTCCGTGGCGACGAGCACGCGGTGCAACTCTGGAAAATATGATCTTGGTATCTCCATCGCCAGCGTTCCTGGCTCGGCTGCCGAACGAAAAGCTGCCTGACCGTTCTGACTTCAAGCGGTACGGTCAAAATCACAAAGCACGTATTCGCGATTGGACGTTTGCGATCGACGAAAGCGAGCGAATGGCGGAAGCGTTGGCGCGCTGGGCAGAAAAACCAGACATGCGATTAACCATGGAAATATAGTTTCGAATCGATCGAAAATTGAACATGACGCAAGATCAGGATACGCTTGACCGCCAAATTAACGGCTTTGCTCGCCGATCATTTCGAGACATGGGGGATGGCGACTACATTTCTGCTCGCCTTGCATGCCGGGCACTCCTGACCCCACAATTTTTATGGGCAGCGCAACAAGCTCTTGAAAAGTATCTAAAATACATCCTTTTAGTTAACAGAATTCCGGCGAAAAAAGTCGGTCATAATATTTTATCTGCATTAGACCTCACGCAGCGCCTTCCCTTCAAAATCGAACTTCGCCCGGAAAGTCTAAAATTCATAAAACACATTGCACGCTATGGTGAGCACAGATATCTAGATATCTCATATTTTGTTCGGGGATACGTGTTGCTGGACCTTGACAGGGCCGTGTGGGATCTGCGGCGCTACTGTCAAGTGCTCGACGTGTGCGGCAAAGAGTTACCGGCAGATGAACAGCTTATGCTAGCGAAGGCCAAAGAAAACCTTTTGGCAAGCGGTGACAGGCCACCACATGAATTTCGGCTCAACGGTGGATTCTTAGAACAGATATTAGATACAAAAGGCCACCCAGCTCGGGAGGCGCTAGTATGGCAAAACGCCTTCTTTGGTGCTCGGAGTAGAACATATGTGCGGGTCCGGAATCACATGAGTGCACAAAATTCTCCCCTATATATCTATCCTCACATGCTCGACGAACTACTCAAATACGTAAAGATTCCAGAGAAATTAGCAGGAGGTTATCGACAACATTTAGAAAACCGTCTTGCCGAACAAAAAGAACGAAATGAAAGTCACCATCCTTCCAACAAATAAGAAAAATCACGCACACGCCAATGACTATACCTCCGCACTATCCAAACGAACAGCTCCGCGAAATTGAACAGGAATTGACGGGCGACATCTTTTCCTGTACGGAGAATTTGCGACCTGAGGATTTTCAGTTGATTGGCGCCTTTGTACAAATGTACAATTTTATTGAGTTCAATCTGCGACGATCAATTGAAATATTCGCGCATGGCGGCTTAATTTCCCATCCCAAGCCCGCATTAAGAATGGCAGAATTAATTGATAAGGTGAAATCGGCTGTTGAGAAGATGGGGTCGGAAAATGAGAACATTACCGATAGCTTGGCTCGGTTGAATGAGATCGAGTTACGACGAGAGTTCCGGAACCTGCTGGCACATTGGGCGGCGAAGCGTATTATCGGGAAGGACGCGTTAATATTATTTTCTCAAGACTCCAAGGATTTACAACGCACCACAGGGAAAGGTCTCGAGAAGGATTTCAGTGGCTATTGCATTATTAATTTAGCTGACATTCGCGGACTGGTTACGCATCTGGCTTCCTATGAACGCTGGATTGCCGAAAAGGTGAGCATATGGCATGCAAAGTACACATCGGGAGATGCGACTTCGTAAAATAATTACTGCACATCGGCATTAGCTTGGAAGACAAATTTAACAGCGCGTTAAGGTTTAAATTCTCTTTCGTGACACCATATTGCCGTGCCGATTGGTGGGCGGCAATGCCTGGTTCAGAAAGTCTTCGGTAAGGCCCCTTGTGCTGGCGTTGTACGCCCAGCGAACGAACTGCTCCATCAATAACGCCTCCCTTTTTCTTAATTCGGCGTTCTCCATTTCCAGCCGCTTTACCCGTTCAGTCGACGCCTTCAACGCTGCCGGAACTGGCCGGCCTTGCTCGGTGTCGCTGCCGCTCTCCCGGTATGCCTCATAAGCGATCCGAATGGACTCATGTTTATAGAGCGCTTGGCGTGTGTAGGTCGCATTCGTCTTCTTGGAGATCTCGCTGACAAGGCCCGGCCAAGTCAGCCGCCCGTCCCACGTACGAATGATCTCGACAATCACAGCAATTTTTTCCGGCGTAAGGTTTGGCGACCGGCGTGTCATGGCTTTGCTTTCATTGATAAAGATATCGGAGCACCACCGTCGATCGATGCTGGACTACGTTCAAACAAGTCGCGGTCACGAAGTGCGCCTTCGGATAATGAGTATGTGCCGGAGGCACGCAGCTGAACTACCGCGCCGTCAGCAACATTTGGATCCGTCAAGATCGCGAGCAATTGTTCCAAACGCTCCACCGTCGCTTCATGCGTAGACACCCAATCCGCAGCGCCATACACGTCGTCGGCAACTGCTTGCTTCGCTGTTGCGAGGACGTTTCGGGCCGCGTTAAGCGCATCTCGTATCCGCTCGGTCTTTTGTGATGCGCCTTTGATGCAAACGTGCTCCCGACAGTCGAGGCATTTTCGGAACATTTCGCAAGGCAAGGCGGTGAAGTCGTGGATGCAGAATCCGTAGAGCGTGACGTGCGCAGTTGGCACGGTCATCGTCGCGAATTCATCTCGAGTGACCGGCAGATTCTTCGGTATCTCAGCCAACGAACCGATCGCCTTAGCGTGGTCTCCGAGCGCCGCGCGGATTTGCGTCACGATTTCTTCGCTTGAGACGTTGTCATAGGCCGCATTTTGCTGAACGCTCACACGACCACTCCATTTAGCAATATCGATCTGGGAAAGATTGGCACCTTGGGCGAGCGTGTTCAGCCAGTGACGAAACTGGTGGCTCCTCATCGTCAACTGCCCATCAGGATCAATGCCTAGACGCTGGAAGACTGTCTTGCTGCCAGCCTTCTGGTTCTGTCCCAAGGCACAACCGATGTGGTGGTACTTGATTATCTCGAACATGCATCGGCTGCTGTTCTTCCTCGTTCTAAACAAGCCCAATGGAATCACTAGTAAGCTTTCCGAATACTTAAGTTCCCTAGCGCTGTCATACACCGGAAAACCGGCGGGGAGAGTTCCGACGACGTACTTTTCGAAGTCGGCAAAGCAAACAGCTTGGATATCGATTTTGCCTTTTATGGGATGTACGAGCGGGATATAAACATATGGAATGCCGGTGCCCTTAAGCCACGTTCGAACCGCACGCTTATCAGTCGTAAGATTTATCAGCGCTCCTACCTCATCCAAAGTCAGGATTTCCTTCTCTCGCAGGTGTTCAAACTCCTGCGGAAGGAAAAGTTTCCCGGGATTCCGTTCGTACCAGCGGGCCATTTCTCTTGCGGGTTCCGTAATAGCTCGAATGCGCTCTAGGGCAACCCGAACAACGTCTGCCATACCTGGCAATATCCACTTGATGTGGTCACTCGCCCCTTTCGAACCGGCCCATCTCAGCCCCAAATACTTTTTACCATCGCTGGCGGACTGCTCCGTTTCACAATCTTCTGCCAAAACCATCACTTCATTCACTCGCTCCGGGGCAGAGCAAAGAATTGCCGCAACTGATGTAATGAGTACATCTCTAGGTTCAGTTGCAAGGCAAAACGACTGCGCGAGCGCATCGAGAACCTGCTGAGAGGGCAAGTTCTTTTGACGTCTCTTTTCGAACTCAGGTCCGACTCTTCCGGTACTGCCTTTGCGCGCCTTGATGTATCGCCAGTTGTGCAAAGGTGCGTACACTAAATCTTTTTCGTCTAGGAAGCGTGCAATTTTTCCAAGTTCGGTGCCACCATGTGAATCATCGCCACCACCATCCTGGAGCACTTGGGATGCCTTATTGAACACCGTGGCATCGCAGTCGCTTAACGAAAGGATGTTTAGCTCTTGTATTGCCGTGTCAAGCGCTCGAAAAGCACCGATCGCGCGGCTAAAGGCAGCGGAGTGGCGGTTATGAAGCTGGCTTCGCACATAAGCCTTTGCAAAGTCTCTCAATTGGGAACAGAACGGCGCCCCCCCGGTCTTCTTCCGCTGAGTGAAATAGATACTAATCCCGCCAGCTTTGGAATTTCGATGCCCTTGCTTGGAATAGTAGTCGGTTACATCCCACTCATCCGCGTCAAAATCGATATCAGCCCCAAAGGCCGTTAAATCATTTCTGCAGTAGGTAATGAACTTGGCAAAATTATCCTCAGCGTCTGTTTTGGCGCGAGGGATGAGAGGAACGACAACACCCATTATTGCTCCTTGCCCGCCGCGATCTTGCACCGATTTACGACATCCGCGACGGCTAATATCGTGCGATCGTTCACCGATGCGATGCGTGCGTCGGCGGTGCGTAACAGTTCATCCCGCTCCGCTATCAGGCTCTCCAATAAGGTCTCATGAATATCGTCCAGCCACGGATTAAAATAAGTGCAGGTGTAACAGGCTAAAGGAGCTGCAAGGCCACAAAAATCGAACTTTCCGCATTTCCCCGCCTGTTCGAAGGTCTCTTGCGTCGCGATATGAACAATCTTTCCTGCCGAAGCAGCTGAATCCGGAAGAGGACGTTCCACAAGAGTGCCGGCAAAGGCCTGTGCAAGCGGCGCGATCTGGAGCGCAAGGGCTTTGTCGATACGCTCGATCATGTCAGGACGGGTCTCGATATAGACAAGGCTGGAGTCGATCCAGCTATGATCCATCAGATCTGCTATCACGCGCGCCGGATGTCCCTCTGCAGCGGCACGAGACCCCAACGTTCGTCGCAACCGAGTTTGAAAAAGCCGCATCGGGCCATCGATACGATGCGACCAGACCCCAAGCTTTTCGAGAATCCAGGATATCTTCGTACTCATCCTGTTTGCATTGCTATGTCCGCGAAGCTCCGGAAGGACTATGCGACGCTCCTGGGGTGCCGATGATGTTGACGGAAACAGCGGGGCTTCTTCAGCGGGGATTCCACTCTTTATCGCCCAGGCGCGCGCAGCCGCTGCCTGCTGCTCGATCAGAATGCCGACAGCGGGCGTCAGTTGACGTGGTCGAAAGAGCGTCCGTGCTCGGATATTCTTCCCTTGCTTTAACCGGGTTATTTGCAAAATAAAGACTTGGCTTCCGTCTGCTCGTTGCGTAACGCTGAGATCCTTTACCTTAATCATCGCTAATTGCAGAGACCGAGCACCGAGTGTGATCGCAAGGATCACGAGCGCATAATCACTTAACGGCATGCTGCCGGATGCGTACGCGTGCCGTACAGCGGCTACGACAGCTTCATATTCAATATCCGTGAGAGGTCCGGTAGCCGGGTCCATGGTCCTGACGGCAGATCCGATATCGTGGTTTGTTGTCTCCAACCCGGGCAGGAGAAGCAGCAGATCGCGCGAAAGGCCGGCAACACCAGTAGCGGCCCACGCCATCAATATTTCCTTCACTTTCCGAAGGTAATACTGCTGGGGTTTCGGGAGGTAGGCACTGTAATTTTGTATGTCAGCGGCTGTCAGTTCGTCGATACTTCGTGAGGAGTCAGCTGAGCTAAGGAACCTCAATAGCCCACGCAAGCGGCTGAGCTGTCTCGCCAGACGTTCTGGTGCATTCGACAGGAGAAGAGCCGCGAACGCTTCCTTGAACAGTTCACGCAGTCCCTGACTAACCGCCGGCAGCTTATCGAAATTAAAAACCTCAGTCCCTCGCGCTGTGGCGATCCGCCAAACATTTGCAGCGGGATTGAAATCGAAGCCTTCAATCGTGCTCGATTGTCGGTTGATCTCATCCGTCAAGCTATTTGGTACGGTCCTTGCGTTCTGCATGGGCATTCTGTTCCGGATTTTCTGGTACGACGGCTTGCTGTATTCGAATGGACGCGGCAGCCGCTTGTCGCCTGGTTCGTCGCTTCAGGTAGTGATCGGCGCTTGTTGATGTCTCGGACCAGCCCATTGCATGAACGCGTGCGCGACGTTCATCGCCTTCCGACAGGCCTGCCTTATCGGCCACGTCCGAGAAATCCTCATTCCATGTGTGGCGCAGCACATGCGAGGAAATGGTTTCGCTCACCCCAGGATGCTTTTCGCGAAGCGACCGGAATACCTTGGACAAACCAGCAAGCGAAAGGGGGCGGCCGGTGTCTTCTGCGACAAACAGGAAATCGTGCTTTTGCGCGCCTTTTATCTTCGAGCGGAATCTGACGATGTGTTGGTGCGTCAGATAGGCCAGCTCTTCGCTGATCCCGATGGCGCGCTCCCTGGTCTTGGTATTTGGCTGGTACTTTCTCGGATCATGCTTGTCATCTGGACGGCGCATGATGGCTGCCATGTTCTTACGAAAATCGATCAGCCTGATACGCAAGCCCAGCAGTTCGCCGCGGCGAAGGCCCGTACCCAGTCCCCACAGGACGAGCAAGCGGTTGCGATCGCGCATGAAGTCACCGGTCCACGGATTTGCACCATGCGCGGGGTCTATGACTTCAACAAGATGGGCCTTTTGATCGTTGGATAGCCCCTGCCGCGCGGACTCCCCGCGTGCCATTGGTGTCCTGGCGCGGAGCCATCCAAGGCACTCGCGCATCGACTCCAGATAGTTTGTTTTTTGCTCGAGGGTTGTGCAGACCCTGCCGGCAAGGCTGTGACCGAGCCATTCCAGATAAGTTCGAACGTAATAAAGGCGGATGGATGCGGTGCCGACCGCGACCTGCGATGCACCTTTCGAGCTCGGGGCGCGCTGCAGCACCTGATCAAAAGTAGCTTCCTTCAGTGCCGGCATAGGCACCGCATTGGCTGGGCGCCACTGTTCGCCAGCGCTACCCATCGGCTTATAGGCCATTCGAACCAAATCGTCGAGCTCGTGCAGCGCAAGGAACTGGCCCGATGCGAATCTCTCCCGCAGGTCTATTTCACGAGCATCGGCAAAGGAGAGTAAAAACTGAACGCCTCGCAAGGCTTGGTCGATTGTTGCCGGCGAACCGGATTTAGGACGGACCTCCGAGGTGGCATACACGCATGCGTCGAACACTGGCATACCGCTTTCGGCATACACCAGCATCGGCATCCGTTCGCCATTTTCGAACGTCGCGGTCTTGATCGTATAGGGATGAGAAATCTTTCCCACTGCCGGGTCTTTCTTGGTTGCGAACTGTCGATACGCCAGGCCCCAGCAGGTGAACTTGCTGGCGTATCCCCACGCTTGTTAACACCTCAGCATGGTAACACATAAACTGTGCTAAGCGGAAACAAAGCCGACATAAGCAACAGGCGAAAACCTATAACAATGAAGAGCTTACTTAGCTATGTTTACACTTCGCGTGGTAGTAGCCCTAAGTCGAGCGAGCGGAAGATCAGTCCCTTGGGGCCGCCGGCGGCGGCGGGAACGACCGCGATGTCGCGGGCGCGCAGGCCATGCGCGCGGATCTGGGCCAGAGCCAGCGGCCCGGCGTGGAAAGTGAGTGCGCTCATCCCGAAATTATCGCAGGAAGAGCGCGCTTGCGTTCGCTCAAGGGTCAACGGGTCGGCCTTCGTAACATGGTCCGATCGCTCACTTCGTGGAAGCCGCATGACCGCCCGCCGCTACACAGCACAGTCCGCTATCGCGCCCTGCCCGGCCTGGCTACCCAGCATGCCGGCGCTGGTCGGCATGCTGGTGCTGCTGGCCCTGTTGCTCGCCGGCACCCCTGCGCGGGCGCGCGACACCGGCACCGATCCGGCCGTGGTCATCGACCGCTTCATCCAGCACTACGTGGTCGAACCCGACGGCAGCTACCGGCTCAGCGTCGACCTTGCCAAGACCATCCTCCAGCAGCGCGCCCTGCGTGCCCACGGCCAGGCCACGATCAGCTACAACCGCAGCCTGGACGAGGTGCTGTCGCTCGACGCCTGGACCATCAAGCCGGACGGCCGGCGGGTGCCGGTGCGGCCGGGCCAGGTGCAGGACCAGCAGGAAGCGGCAAGCGCAAGCGACGAAGCGCCGATGTTCCAGGACACGCGCCTGAAGGTCGTGGTGTTTCCCGAGGCCGCGGTGGGCGACCAGCTGGCGCTGCGCTACGTGCTGAGGCGCAAGGCAGCGCTGTTCCCCGGCCATTTCGAAGACCTGTCGTCCGCCCCCTTCTACCTCAGCAGGAATTACCTGCTCGTCTACGACATGCCGGCCTCGATGCCGCTGCATGCGGACGCGGTCGGCTTCGTGCCGGTGCCGGGCGACAGTCCGCCGGGACGCCGGCGCTACCAGTGGCGCTACGTGAACGGCGACAACGATCGCCTGGAGGCCGGCTCGGTCAGCTACCTCGACTACGGCAAGCGGCTGGCGGTCTCGACCTTTCCCGACTACGCCGCCTTCGCGCGCGCCTTCCGCTCAGGGGCCATGCACGCCGCCGGCAAGGCCCAGCCGTCGGCGGCCATCACGGCCCTGGCGCGCCAGCTGACGGCCGGGCTGCCGGACGCGCGCGCCCGCGCGCTGGCGCTGTCGGACTGGGTCAGGCACAACATCCGTTACGTGGGCGTGTACGTCGGGCCGGGAGGCGTGGTGCCGCATCCGGCCGCCACCGTGCTCGAGAACCGCTACGGCGACTGCAAGGACCACGCCGGCCTGCTGGAAGCCCTGCTGGCCGCGGTCGGCATCGACAGCACCGGCGCCCTGGTCAACAACGGCAATGCCTACCGCCTGCCGGACGCGCCGACCCTGGGCGTGTTCAACCACATGATCACCTGGGTGCCGAGCCTCGGCCTCTACCTGGATCCGACGGCGGAGACGGTGAGCGCCGGCTATCTGCCCGCCGGCATCCTCGGCAAGCCGGTGCTGCTGCTGAAGACCGGGACCTTTGCGATGACACCGATCCTGCAGCCCGAGCGCAACCGCACCACGACCTGGTTCGACATCCGCCGCGACGGCCAGAGCCGCTTCAGGCTGAGCAAGACGGCCAGCGGCGCGATGGCCGAGCCCTGGCGCACCGCCATGAACGATTCGCGCCAGGCCGAGCGCGACGCCTTCGCCCAGCGCATGCTGCAGGGCCTGGGGCGGAAGAGCCGCGGCGTCTTCGATGCGGTCCCGGGCGATGGCGCCGGCGGCGGCGACGAAGTCCGGCTGTCCTT
>Ga0308170_10003797_pt1 | contig 12201 bp, 9 predicted proteins | sample PhyBR2_2_FD_202136 | JGI IMG/M metagenome (GOLD analysis project Ga0308170, IMG submission 202136) | Phyllosphere microbial communities from UC Gill Tract Community Farm, Albany, California, United States - DLSLSB.R2 | ecosystem: Host-associated > Plants > Phyllosphere > Unclassified | place... | reverse complement strand
TGCTCGATCACGCGCGTGGGCGTGCGCCGGTTGTCCCACATCAGCTCGTTGAACGAGGTGACGTGCACCAGCAGCATCTCCGGATCGTCGACGATATGGGGCGTATCGGTCGGGTGGTTGCGCGGCGGATCGTGCTCGAGGTAGATGCGCGGCAGGGCGCGCTGGGCGGGCGTCAGGAAGGCGAACTGGTCATGCTCCCAGTGGTGCGCGTCCTGGAACAGGATGCAGTCGAATTCGCGCGTGCGCGCCGCCTCGACCGGCAACTCGTGCACGTTGTCGCCCCAGGGGAAGCAGCCGGTGCGTCCGCCATAGCCGGGTGGACGCCCGCGCTTTGCCAGCACGAAGAACTCGTGCGGCGCCTGCGACAGGTAGTACAGGTAACTGCCGTGGTTGTTCCATGTGAGGATGTCGGGTCGTCGCATGGGGACCTCAGGTGAACCGGACGCGGTAGCGGATGGCCCCCGCCAGGCGCCAGAACACGGCCAGCGGCGGGATCAGGACCGAGGTGAGGACGACGTCCGTCACGTGCGACACGGTATGGGCCGTGCCCCGCAGGCGCTGCCGGCAGCGCCGCGCCGTGAGCGCCAGCCAGACGGCGCCGGGGGCCAGCGCCAGGGCGCCCGGGCCGGCGAAGGAGGCCCCGAGCGCGACCAGCAGCGCGGCCACTGCGAGATAGTGGTCCCAGGGTGGCGCGGCGGCAATGCGCTCGCGGTACAGCCTCGGATGCTTTTTGTAGAGCAGGGCGTCGAACACGGCCTCGCGCGTGCGGCCCAGGCTCGCGCCCCAGGTTGCCGGGAGCACCGGCTGCACCACCAGCGCTTCGGGTGCGCGCACGATGCGTGCGTCGCAGGCGAGCAGGCGAAAGTGGAGGTCGGCGTCGGAATGGCGGGCCTGCCTGAAGCGCTCGTCGAAGCCCCCGAGCCGTTCGAGCAGGCGCTTGCGGCAAAAACAGTTGGCGACGCTGAAGGCATCGTTCGCGGCCCGCCTTGCGGCCCGCTCCGCTTCGGTCGGGCGCCCGGGCAAGGGCGCGTCGAGCCGGCCGCAGAGCACGTCGACCTCGTCGCCGAACGCGGCCAGCCCCTGCGCCAGCCAGACAGGCGAGGGCACGGCGTCCTCGTCGGTAAAAGCGACGACCTCGGCCTGGGCGCTGCGCCAGCCGAGGTTGCGGGCGGCGGCCGGGCCGTGCTGGTTTGCATTGGGCAGGTAGACCAGGCGCGGGCCGCGATCGAGCGTGCGCGTACGCCAGCCCGCCACCAGGTGCAGGGTGTTATGGCTGGGCTCGTCGTCGACGACAATGATCTCGAAGCAGGCGCCGGGCAGGGTCTGGCGGGTAAGCGCGTCGAGGCAGCGGTCGAGCAGGTCCATGCGCCCGCGGGTCGGCACCACGACCGAGACCCGGATCGCGCTGCTGGCTGTCGCTGGCGTGATGGCTGACATGCTCCCCTCCCGTAATGAATGCGCGGACGGTGCGCGATGATGAGAGTGGTTCGATTGCGCGGCAAACGGTCGGGTTCCCCCGTAATCGACTGCCCTGAATCTGGATCAAGGGACAACGCCGCCAGGCGCGCATCAGGCAGGCGGGATACCTGGCAGCCCTTTCACGCAACCCAGGCAGGGCGGCAATGCGCGGTCCGAAAAGGGAGCGGCCAGCGACAGGTCGTGTCGGACAAGGCCGAAGCTATTGCTCAGCATGTGTAGGAATGGTCTTATAGCGGAGCAGTGCTGCGAGGAGGCACAGAACAATCCAGCGGACAAAAAAAAGCCCGCATCAGGCGGGCATGCCGATGCCCCGGCAGCGCTCGCACGCTGCCGGGGCCGGATTCACTGCGTCAGGCGCGTGCGTTCAGCCGCGTGAAAATCCGGTGTCGTCGTCCATCTTGCGGTCGCCCGCGAGTTTGTTCGCACCGGCCGGGCTCTTCGGATAGCCGCCGGCGGCATCGTTCGATTCGTGCACGCCGTTCGGGTCCTGGTTCATGCTGCCGCCCGGTTTCCAACCCGGATTGTCGCCGCGCGGGCCCGAATTACCCGGGCTGCGCGGCAGGCCGCCCATGGTGTCGTTCGACTCGTGCATTTCCGCCGTATCACTGGCCGCTTCGTTCCCCGCCGCGCCCGTTTGCGAGCCGGCGCGGTCGGTACTGCCCTGCGCTCCCTGCGTCGTGGCCTGCTGCGAGGCCCCGCGGCTTCCTTCGCCGCCGCCGTACTGGCCGGACTGGCCCGACTGCATCGATTGCCCCTGGCCATGGTGGTGGCCGAGCGAGCCGCCCTGGAGTTCCGGCTGGCGCGGATCCTGCGGATTCATCTGGTGCGTTGCCTGGGTGTTGCCGGCGTGCTCGCCTTCGCGGTGCAGCAGCGAGGTGCCGCTATCCGCGGGACGGCGCCCCACCGGCTGCTCCAGTTCGCCATAGGCGGCGGAGCGTTGCTCCATCTGGCGCTGGTGGCTGTCGGTAATGCCCTGCTGGGGGCCGCTGCCGCCGCTTTGCTGGGTTTGCATCGAGCCGCCCGGCAAATCCCAGCGGCTGCTGTCCTCGGCGAACTGGCCCGGCCCCATGCCGCTTTGCTGGGTGCTCATCTGGTCGACGCCCTGGCGGCCTTGCTGCTGGGAGGCCCCTTGCGGGTAGGTATGGTCGAGCGGCGCGTCGGGCGCGGTCTTGCCTTTGGCGTTCTTGTTCCACTTTTCGTTGCCGCCGTTATTCGTCTGGTTGTTCATTTCGCTGCGTTGATTCGCATCCATGGCGTTTCCTTTCAAATATCGATTTGCTGGCGAGAATTGATCGACAGGGGCCTGTCGACACCGCCTCATCCTGCCATCTTGCGCGCGCCCGCGCAGTTCCAGTATAGGAAGACGCAGCGGTAGTGTGTAGGACAATAACTGATGGGAAAAGTGATCAAAAGCAGCCTATTTCGTAAGTGCATTTTCTGTCGCCTGTTGTCCTACAAAGTCATCTGAAAATGTCCTATACCCTCATCTAATTCGCATGCCTACTATGAATTCAACCGATCGCTCATCGGCGTCAGCCAGATGGGCGGGGGCAAAGCCTGCCGCAGGACGCGGCGGTTTATTATGTGAACAGGGAGAACACGTCATGGCTTCGAGTAACCAGGGTAACAAACAGGGCGGTAACCAATCCAACAGCCAGAGCGCAGGCGGCACCCGCAATCGCGGCTTCGCTTCGATGGATCCACAGCGCCAGCGCGAGATCGCCAGCCAGGGTGGCAAGGCAGCCCACCAGAAGGGGACCGCGCACGAATTCACCTCCGAGGAAGCACGCCGCGCCGGCAGCATGAGCCACGGTAACCGCCAGTCGGCCAGCGCCGGTTCGGGCAGCAGCTCGCGCAGCTCGTCGAAGACCGGCGGCCGCAGCTCGAAAGAATAAGGCATAGCACTGCGCCGGCCGGCTGCGAACGGCGGCCGATACAGGGCGCAACACGAATGTTCACGGGGAGCGCGATGCTCCCCGTTTTCTTGTCAGGGCCGCACTAAATCGCAATCGGATGGGGTAGAATCGCTGCGCCTTTTAAACTACTCCAGGGAATTTCGTCGTGAAAGAAGCGGTCATTCGTGAAGTCAAGAGCATGTCCATGTCGTGCGATCGCGTCGGCAATTCGCTGCTCGCCAAGTTCTCCACGCAAGGCGCGGCCGATGTCTGCCTGCACATTCCGGCGTCCATCGTCTTCTGGCTGCTGAAACACATGCCGGTGAACCAGGATCCGAGCCTGCAGCCACCGCCGGCGGCGCCCCAGATCACCCAGCAGGACTGGGAGAACCCGGCCAACCCGCGCGCCCTGACGCTCAAGTGCCGCGAACTGCCCGGCAAGCTGCGCATGGCGTTCGACCTCGACCGCACGCCGGACCTGGTCCTGCTCCTCGACCGCAGCAACGTCGAGCTGATGCGCCAGATCATGGTCATGTACGGCCCCGAGCTGATCGACCTCGACGCGTAAGGAGTCCGCCTCCAGGCGCCGCGCGCTGCCCCGGGGGCAGCAGGCCGCGACGGCAAATCCGGTATCATCCTCTACCAAGCTAACAGGCCAACAAAGGATCAGCCATGCCTATCAAAATCAGCCAGCATTTCGATTCGGGCGCCATCGAGGTGGTGCAAGCGGACAGCGCGAAACAGATCGACCTGAACCTGCGCCGCGACAATAACGCGGACATCCACCAGTGGTTCCACTTCCGCCTGCAAGGTGCGCGCGGCCAGGCCTGCACGATCCGTTTCCTGAATGCCGGCCAGGCAACCTATCCGAAGGGCTTCGAGGATTACCAGGTCGCCGCCAGCTACGACACCGAGAACTGGTTCCGCGTGCCGACCAGCTTCGACGGCAAGACCATGACGGTCCAGCACACCCCCGAGCTCGACAGCATCTATTACGCCTATTTCGAGCCCTATACCTGGGAGCGCCACCTGCGCCTGCTGGGCGAAGTGGCGGAAAATCCGATCGCGCGCGTGCAGGACATCGGCACCACGGTCGATGGCCGCGACATGAACCTGGTGGTGATCGGCAATCCGGCCGCCGAGAAAAAGATCTGGGTCATCGCGCGCCAGCACCCGGGCGAAACGATGGCCGAGTGGTTTGTCGAAGGCATGATGGATGCGCTGCTCGACGATGCCAATCCGGTTTCTCGCAAGCTGCTGCAGCGCGCCGTGTTCTATATCGTGCCGAACATGAATCCGGACGGTTCGGTGCGCGGCAACCTGCGCACGAACGCCGCCGGCGCCAACCTGAACCGCGAGTGGATGACGCCGACGCTCGAGCGCAGCCCGGAAGTGCTGTGCGTGAAGAGCAAGATCCACGAAACCGGTGTCGACATGTTCTTCGACATCCATGGCGACGAAGCGCTGCCGTACAACTTCGTGGCCGGCAACGAAATGCTGGCCGATTTCACGCCCGAGCGCCAGGCAAGGCAAAAAGCCTTCATCGACGAATACATGGCGGCCAGCCCCGACTTCCAGAACGTGTACGGCTATGCGGCCAGCAAGTACAACGAAGAATTGCTGACCCTGGCGTCGAAATACGTCGGCCACACCTTCAAATGCCTGTCGCTGACCCTGGAAATGCCGTTCAAGGACAATGCCGACCTGCCCAACAGCTACACCGGCTGGAACGGCGCCCGCAGCGCGGCCCTGGGCGCGGCCATCCTGCAGCCGATCCTGCAGTCGCTGGACTAACTGGTGGGCGTCGAGATCGAACGCAAGTTCCTGCTGGCCGGCGACGGCTGGCGGGACTTGGGTGAGCCAGTCCTGCTGCGCCAGGGCTACCTCAGCAGCGATCCGGCGCGCGTGGTGCGCGTGCGCATCGAAGGCGAGCGCGCATTCCTGACCATCAAAGGCAAGAGCCAGGGCGCCACGCGCGGCGAATGGGAATACCCGATTCCCGTGGGCGAGGCGGCCGAGCTGCTCGACGCGCTGTGCCCTGCGCCGCTGGTCGAGAAAGTCCGGCGCCGCATCCAGTTCGGTGCCCACACCTGGGAAGTCGACGAGTTCCTGGGTGCGAATGCCGGGCTGGTCGTGGCCGAGATCGAGCTGGCAAGCGAAGACGAAGCCTTCGACAAGCCGGACTGGATCGGCCTTGAGGTCACGCACGATGGCCGTTATTTCAATTCGAACCTGATACGCCACCCGTATTCCGACTGGAAGGACTGACATGGCGCGCAAGCGCGCGATTCAGAACGCAGCAACATGAAAAACGGCGCCCGCAGGCGCCGTTTTTTCATCTATCCGTCGTGGACGCGATCAGTGGAAGTGCTCGGTCCCCGCCGGCGTATCTTCCGGCATTTCCGCATGCACCAACTCTCCGGTCGGATCGGCGAACAGGGGCGCGCCGCAGTCGTCGCAATACTCGGCGACATACAGCTCGTTGATGCGTTTGACGTGGGTGACGCCCGCTTCGTTCAGGTGGGCGACGATCTCGTCGATCGGGCTCAAAGGCGCCGGCAGCAGGCCGCCCGCGCCGGGACCCTCCATCGGCGTGCCTTCCTCGTCTTCCTGGCCATACAGCGGCCAGACGATGCCGTACACCACTTCGGCCGATTGGCGCAGCGTGAAGCCGACGCGGTATTCGTCGAGCTGGCCGTCGGCCGCTTCCTCGCCGAAGCCGGCGATCACGGCGCGCAGGTCCGATGCTTCCAGGTCCAGCGTATTGGTCAGGTAATGCACGGCGGCGCGGATCGAGACCGGGCGGATCGCCTTGTCGGCTTCGCGGCAGCCGACGTAATACGCCTCCGGCAGCAGCAGCTCGACGCCGCAGCCCGGCAGCAGGCGCGCCACGTTGGCGGTGGCCTGTTCGCGCCAGACGAGGAGGGCGTTCGCGCGTTCCTTCTCGAAATCGATCTGGTGCTGCGGCTCTTGCCAGCGGAACAGCGGGGCGCCGACCGGGGCGACGATGGTCACCAGCAGGTAACGCGTGTCGGCCAGGAAGGGCGCCGTTTCCGGCGCACGCACGGCCGGCTTGATGCTGGTGCCCTTGTGCGCGGCTTGCGCCAGCTTGTGGGTCAGCGCATAGGTTTCGGCATGGGTGCGCGGCAACTGGTCGATCGCATACAGGGTCGGGGCCATCGCCATTTGCGTGCCTTCGGCCAGCAAATGGGCCGAGAAATGCGCCGACAGCGTGCTCAACAGTTCTGCGGGGATCGTGCCGGAACCGATCGAAAACCGGGTCCAGGCGAGGATCGGTGCGGCCACCAGCAGGGCTTGCCAGGTGACTTCGGCGCCATCGTTGGCTTGCTCGACCATCGTCGACGATTCGCTGACGGCCTCGACGCCATCCATCAGCACATCGTAGGCGGCGAGGTCGTCCTTGAACAGGGCGTTGAGCGCGGCGTCGATGCTTTCCTGGTGATTGGTCTTGAGCAGTTTCTGCAGCTGCAGGTCCAGTTGGCGTTCCCAGGTGCGTTCTTCGACGCGGCTGGCAGACTGCACGATGGCTTGGGCAATGCTGGAGAGACGCTGGCTTTCTGCGGAAAGTTTGTTGGATGAATCTTTGGAAGGACGACGCATAGTCTCTTGTAAATAGGTGAGGATCGAATGGCAATGATCGAGATGCGAGGGGCCATGATAAACCCTTATCCCCAGTATTGTAGTTGATTCGGCCACATGCCACGAACACAAGGGGAAGGGGGCGGCGTGACGCAAAGCCTACACCCTGACTTGCTCTAGCTCACAAGCCAGACGCGTGACCCATCAATACTTGCCAAACCCGCCAATACAAATCATAATGCGAATCGTTCTCATTTATTCTTCGGTTCCGCCACCTGAGGTATCCGGCGCCCGCGGAAGCAAACATACCAGCGATGACCATGACCATGACCAATCCAGCAAGGCCGAGCGCCACCCCTTTCATCCGCAGCCGCAAGCATGCGCGTGCGGCCGCGCCCTGCCTGACAGGTTCGGCGCTCGCGGTGCTGGCGACGCTGGCCGCGCCCCTGGCCCAGGCCGGTGGGGAAGAAGTGGAGCAGGCCGCCGCGAAGGTCCACGTCACCGGCAATGCGCGCCGCGACGTGCAGGCCCCGGTCGCCTCGAGTTCGGACAAGTTCACGGCGCCGCTGCTGGACACGCCGAAGTCGGTCACCGTCATCGGTCAGGAAGTGCTTGCGCAAACGGCGGCGGTATCGCTGACGGACGCGCTGCGTTCGGTGCCGGGCATCACCATCGGCGCGGGCGAGGGCGGCAATCCGGTGGGCGACAACGTGTTCATCCGCGGCTATAACGCCCAGACCGACACCTATGTCGACGGCATCCGCGATTCCGGTTCGCAGTCGCGCGAAATCTTTAACCTCGAGCAGGTCGAAGTGGTCAAGGGTCCGAACTCGGCCTACGGCGGACGCTCGTCGGCCGGCGGCGGCATCAACCTGATCAGCAAATCGGCCCAGCTGGACAATTTCAATAACGCCAGCGTCGGCATCGGCACCGACAACTACCGCCGCGTGACGGGCGACATCAACCGCACGCTGGGCGACAACGCCGCCTTCCGCCTGAACGTGATGGCGCACGAGGCCGACGTGGCCGGACGCGACGTCGTCGGCGGCGACCGCTGGGGCATCGCACCGACGATCACCTTCGGCATGACCGGCCCGACCAAAGCCATCCTCAGCTATTACCACATGCAATCGAGCGAGATCCCGGACACCGGCATCCCGTTCAACAACCCGTTCACCAGCGGCACGAACGTCGCGAAAAACGGCGACGGCACCCCGATCGACGTTGCCCGCGAAACCTTTTATGGCCTCGCGAACCGCGACTTCCGCGACACGAAAATCGACATCGGCACGGTCGACCTGCGCCACGATTTCGGCAACAACCTGGTGCTGCGCAACGTCACGCGCTACGGCAAGTCGAAGAACGATTTCGTCTGGACCCAGCCCGACGATTCGAAAGGCAACACGGTGGCCTACGGCACCGTCTGGCGCCGCGCCAACACCCGCGTCACCGACACGGAAACGATGGCGAATGCGACCAGCCTCTCGGGCAAGCTGACGACGGGTTCCATGAAGCACAGCTTCAATGCCGGCGTCGAATTCAGCCGCGAGTCGACCGAACGCAGTGCCTACCTGTTCACGCCAGGCACCAACAACCTGCTGACCGGCAGCTTTACCTGCCCGACCTCGGGCGCGGAAACGGGCTACAACTGCGCGCCCCTGAATAACCCCAACCCCTACGACCCGTGGGAATACACCCGCAGCGTGTCTCCGGCGCTCACCAAAGTAAAAACCGACACCCGCGCCGTCTACGCATTCGACACCATCGAGTTCAATCCGCAATGGATGCTGAACATCGGCGCGCGCTGGGATGCATTCAAGACGACGCTTGGCGTGAACGCCACGTCCACGGCGGCCGCCACGAACGCCCGCGTCGATACCAGCTTCGACACTTACCAGGCCGGCCTCGTCTACAAGCCAGCCGCGAACGGCAGCATTTATGTCTCCTACGCCACCTCGGCCACGCCGCCCGGCAACGATGGCGGCGACGGACTCGATGCACTGACGGTCGCCGTGCAGAACCTGAAACCGCAGGAGAGCAGGAACGTCGAGCTCGGCACCAAGTGGGAAGTGCTGAACGGCCGCCTCTCGCTGAACGCGGCCCTGTTCCAGAGCAAGATGAACAATGCCCGCGTGACGGCGCCGGACGGCACCTCGCAAAACGTCGGCCGCAAGGAACTGAAAGGCCTGGAGCTGGGCTTCTCGGGCAAGCTCTCCAACGCCTGGCAAGTGTTCGGCGGCTATACCTACCTGGACGCGGAGCTGAAGGACAATGGCTACCTGAACGTCGGCACCACGGCCGCACCCGTGTATGTCGTTTCCCCGTACAACGGCAATGTGTTCCCGACCACGCCGAAGCACAGCGCCTCGCTCTGGACCTCGTACGCGTTCAATAAAGCCTTCAGTGCCGGCATCGGCATGAACGCTGTCGACCGGGTCTACGCCAACGTCAACAACACGAAATACGTGCCGGGCTACACCCGCTTCGACGCGATGGCCAGCTATACCCTGAACAAGAACGTGTCCTTCCAGCTGAACATCCAGAACCTGGGCGATAAATTGTATTTCGACCGGGTGTCTTCGCCGCACTATGCGGGCGTCGGCCCGGGTCGTTCGGCGAGCCTGACGGCGAACCTGAAGTTTTAACGAGGGGCGGCACCGGTTTTGCGCCGGAGTCCTTACACTCGAGAATGTTTTGCCCGGCCCTCCCTGCTCCATGCGGGGAGGGTCGTATCTTTTTGCGAAAAGGAAATCGCACCATGATGCTCCACATCCCCGGCGTGCTGAGCCAGGAACAGGTCGCGCAGATGCGCAAGCGCTTGCAGGACACTGACTGGATCGATGGCCGCGCCAGCGTCGGTCCGCAGGGCGCGCAGGTGAAACGCAACCGCCAGCTGGCGGAGGGCTCGCCGCTGGCCGTCGAACTGGGGCAAATCGTCAGCGCCGCCCTGATGGCGCACCCCCTGTTCTTCTCGAGCGTGCTGCCGCTGCGCATCCTGGCGCCATATTTCAACAGCTATGGCGGCGGCGAACATTACGGCCTGCACGTCGATGGCGCGATCCGCGCCCAGCGGCCCGGCCTGCCTCCGATCCGGGCCGACGTCTCCGCCACCGTGTTCCTGAGCGAGCCGGACGAATACGAGGGCGGCGAACTGGTCGTGGTCGACGCCTATGGCGCGCATGAAGTGAAACTGCCGGCGGGCGACGCCATCATCTACCCGTCGGGCAGCGTGCACGAAGTGCTGCCGGTGACAAAGGGCGAGCGCGTCGCCTCCTTCCTCTGGACCCAGAGCATGGTGCGCGACGACGGCAAACGCGCGCTGCTGTTCGAGCTCGACACCAATATCCAGAAGCTGCGCGCGGCGCATGGGGAGTCGGACGCGACCGTCGGGCTCACGGGGCATTATCACAACCTGCTCAGGATGTGGGCGGAGGTGTAGGGGCGCCCCGTCCGCGCATGACGATGCGCTAACGCGGCGCATGCTTTCGGTGGGGCGCCAAGGCCAGTCACTCAAGCGAGGTCTGTTTCGTTGACCATCAGGCTCGTAGGGTGGGCATGCCCACGCGGTGATACGCGCCATCAAGATCGCCGAGTACGACATCAGAGCCGTTACGTATCACGCGTGGGCATGCCCACCCTACGTTACACGGCTGCTACCGGCCAGGCCATTGGTCATACTGACCCTGCATCCATCATGCAATTAAAAAGGGCTGGAACCCGTGAAGGTTCCAGCCCTTTTCGTCATCGCAAGCCCGCTGTGAGGCGGGCCCAGGACGATTACGCAGCCAGCAGCTGGCGCAGCACGAACGGCAGGATGCCGCCATGCTTGTAGTAGTCGACTTCGATCGGGGTGTCGATACGCAGCAGCACCTGGACTTCCTGCGATTCGCCGTTCTCACGGTGGATCACCAGGGTCGCCAGTTGTTGCGGCTTGATCTCGCCTTCCAGGCCCTTCAGGTCGAAGGTTTCCTTGCCGGTGATGCCAAGCGTTTCGACGCTGTCGGTGCCGATGAACTGCAGCGGCAGCACGCCCATGCCGACCAGGTTCGAGCGGTGGATGCGCTCGTACGAACGCACGACGACCGCCTTCACGCCCAGCAGCTGGGTGCCCTTGGCTGCCCAGTCGCGCGAGGAGCCGGTGCCGTACTCTTCGCCGCCGAACACCATGGTCGGGGTGCCTTCGGCCACGTACTTCATGGCCGCGTCGTAGATCGACATCTGTTCGCCGGTCGGCTGGTGGATCGTGATGCCGCCTTCGACTGCGGAACCGTCGGCCTTGGCCGGGATCATCTTGTTCTTGATACGCACGTTGGCAAAGGTGCCGCGCATCATGATCTCGTGGTTGCCGCGGCGCGAGCCGTAGGAGTTGAAGTCGGCCTTCAGCACGCCGTGATCCTTCAGCCACTTGCCCGCTGGACCGTCTTCCTTGATGGAGCCGGCTGGCGAGATGTGGTCGGTCGTGATCGAGTCGCCGAACACGCCCAGTGCGCGCGCGCCCTGGATGCCGGTGGCGGCCGCTTTCGGGGTCATCTCGAAGTCGCCGAAGAACGGCGGCTCGGCGATGTAGGTCGACTCAGGCCAGTTGTAGACCTGGCCTTCGGTCGTCGACACGCGCTCCCACAGTTCGCCCGGGTTGCCCTTGACGTCCGCGTAGTTCTTCTTGAACACTTCCGAGTTCATCGCGAAACGCATCAGCTCGCCGACTTCCTGGCTCGATGGCCAGATGTCGCCCAGGTAGACGTCGACGCCGTTGGTGTCCTTGCCGACTGGCTCGGTCATCAGGTCGCGCGTCATGTTGCCGGCGATCGCGTAAGCGACGACCAGCGGTGGCGAGGCCAGGAAATTCGAACGGATGTTCGGGTGGATACGTGCTTCGAAGTTACGGTTGCCCGACAGGACGGCCGAGGCGACGATGTCGTTCTGCACGATCGCTGCGTTCAGTTCCGGGGTCAGGTCGCCGGCATTGCCGATGCAGGTGGTGCAGCCGTAGGCGGTGACGCCGAAGCCCAGCTTTTCCAGGTAAGGCAGCAGGCCGGCGGCGGTCAGGTACTCGGTGACGACGCGCGAGCCAGGGGCCAGCGAGGACTTGATGTGCGGGGCGACGGTCAGGCCGCGCTCGACGGCTTTCTTGGCCAGCAGGCCGGCAGCCAGCAGCACGCTCGGGTTCGAGGTGTTGGTGCACGAGGTGATGGCGGCGATCAGGACGTCGCCGTTCTTCACGCGCACG
>Ga0308170_10003795_pt1 | contig 12203 bp, 8 predicted proteins | sample PhyBR2_2_FD_202136 | JGI IMG/M metagenome (GOLD analysis project Ga0308170, IMG submission 202136) | Phyllosphere microbial communities from UC Gill Tract Community Farm, Albany, California, United States - DLSLSB.R2 | ecosystem: Host-associated > Plants > Phyllosphere > Unclassified | place... | reverse complement strand
GAAACCTGACGGCTCGCTGCGGTTTTTCCAGGCGCGTGTGTTCGGTTTCCCGGAGACGATCGGCGCCGCCAACACGGTCATCACCGCCGCTCCCGCCATCGAGATCAACACGGCCGTCGTGAAGAAGGCGGCGCCCGTCTGATCCAGCCTTTCCGGCCCAGCCGGAATAACTCGCATCGGCCCGTCCCCGCTCATCGCGGGTGTCGGGGCGGGTCGGTGCACCCCCCACGCCCGCGAGGTATCACCATGGACATTCTTTCCGAAGCAATCGCTGACTCGACCATTCTGCACCTGAAGGGCGCCGACGGTCAGCTTCTGTACGACGGCCCCGATCGCAAGCCCGTGCGCGTGCACCTGCACAGCCCCGGCAGCGATGCCTACGCCCAGATCGAGACGAAGCAGACCGCGCGCATTCTGAAGCGCCTGGACGACAACGACGGCAAGCGCACCGCCATGAGCGCTGAAGAGCGTCTCGAGCAGACCGCCGAGGATCTGGCCGACGCGACGATCGACTGGGAGAATTTGACGCTCGGCGACAAGACCGGCCGGGCGCTGTCGCTCGGGGTCTACGGTAACCGCAAGCTCGGCTTCATCGCCAACCAGGTGTCGAAGCATCTGGCCGACTGGGGAAACTCCAAGGGCGCACCAGCCGCGCCCTGATCCTTTACGCGCAGCGCATGGCGTGGCTCAATGCCACGCCACGCCCGCCGGCTGAATCTCCGCGTGCGAAGACCTTCAATGCCGCAACCGCACCGTCCCGGCTCGACCAGCTGAAGAAAGACCGGGTACCGGTTCAAATGCCGCCTGTGCCGCTACCCCACATAATTCAATGGTGGATCGAGACCGGGGTGACTGGCTCGAACGGCATGTCGGCGACCGTGCTCCCATGGGCTGAGATCGCCGCTTGGCAGGCAAACACCTCGATCAAGCTGTCGTCATGGGAAGCCCGGCTCATTCGAGCGCTGTCACAGGCCTACGTTCAGCAGTCGCGGATCAGCGAAGACGAGGCCTGCCCGCCGCCCTGGCGCGGCGCGGTAACCGAAGCCGAGAAGGCTGCCGAGATCGCGGTGCTCGACGACGTATTGGGATAGCCCTTCGGGCGTCCCGTTTTTGAAGGGGGAGGGCTTGGTATGATAGACGACGACGACGATACCCTGCTCTCCGCCGGCTTTGCGATCGACACGCAAGGTGCGTTCAGCGAGCTGCAGCGGTTCTATCAGTTCTTCGACGATCGCACCGTTAAGGTGCTCGAAGGAATGCGAAAGGTTGAGGTCGCTACTGGGGGCATGATGAACCTCAGCGGTGCGACCCGTGAGGTCGCAGCGTTTGGCGCCGTCGCCAAGGATCAACTGACGTCGGTCAGGGAAACAGCCGAGGCAGCGGCATCGGGCGTCACTGGGCTGGCCTCGGCGATTAGCACGACCGGCTCGGCGGCAACGCGCGAAGAGCGCGCGAACCGTCAGGAACGCGCACTGACGAACAAGGAAATCGAACGACGTATCGCCGCTGTCGATAAGGAAGCCGCAGCCTATGGCCGCTCCAAAGCAGAGATGCGTGACGAACGCGATACCGAGTTGGCGCTCATCGCTACCAAGCACGGCAACACCGATGCGACGGACCGCTTGTCGGCATCGTTGCGAAACCTGAGCAACATACGGAGATCTGTAGCCGAGGATCGGTTCGCAGCTGAAATGAAGCTTGAGGCTGACGCTGCTCGCGATTTGGCGTCCGCTCAGGCGCTTGCCAACGGTCAATTGCTCGAACGGTCGAGGATCGAAGCCGCGCTTGCCCGGGCGAATGGAACCAGCCGCCCGCGGGCAACCGAGGCGGGTGCGACGTTCAGCGCTTTGGGTGAAAAGTTCGCTGAAGACGAGCGCCAAGCTGCTGCCTTTGAGGCGGCGATGGCTCGTGTAGAGGCCCGGGTTGATCCGGGCGCGGTGGCAATCGGTCGACTCAAGACCGAACTCGACGAAGCACGGATGGCATTCGACAAGGGCCGAATCGGCGCCGAGGCATTCGAGCAAGAGCAGGCGCGTGTCGCCGCGGCGGCGGGCAAGGTCTACGGGCCGCAGCGCCAGCTGGCAGGTGTTACCCGAGAATTGGGCGAGGTTCAGCGCTTCACCGCGGCTGAGACGCTCAACCTTTCACGGCAGTTCCAAGACATCGGCGTCACCGCGGCGATGGGCATGAACCCGCTGATGATCCTCGTCCAGCAGGGTCCGCAGATCTATGACGTGCTGGAGCAGGCAAAGGCGCGCGGCGTCGGCGCCGGTGCCGCCTTGGCTCAGATGGGCAAAGACGTCAGCACCTACGCGGTCACCGGGTTTGCGCGGCTGGCGCCTCTTATCAACCCGGTCAACCTCTTGCTCGCTGCCACTGCCATTGCAGTGGTCGCGACGGTCCGAGCACTTGGCAGCTATGGCAGCGCGATCGAGCGGTTCGAAACGACCGCCTCCGGACTCGGGCGCACCTCTGGTCAAACCGCTGAGCAGCTCGAGTCGATCGCAGAAGCCGCCTCCTTCGCTGGAGAGCGATCGATCAATGCGACGCGGGACAGCGTCGCTGCCTTCGCTGCGGCCGGCATTCAGGGTGAGCAGACCCTGACCTCTCTAGCTGGCATCGTGGACAAATATGCAAAGTTGACCGGGCAAGATGCTCCGGCGGCGCAGGCGGCGCTTGCGGCGGCAATGAGCGACCCGGCGAAGGCGGCTGATACGTTCACGCAGTCGCTCGGTCTCCTGTCCGGCGCTCAATATGAGCATATCAAACAGCTTGCAGCCCAAGGCGACCAAGAACGAGCAACGTCCGAGCTGACCCGCATTTTGACGGCCGATATAACCGCCAATTCGCATCAGACGACTGGTTTGGCGCACGTCATGGATCTACTCGGCGGCGCGGTCAGTCGTGTCTCGACGCTGTTCGGGAAGCTTGATCAGAAGTTCAGGGACTTCGGCGCCACTTACGACGGGTGGTTGAAGCGGAATGTTGGGGGGTGGGCTGTCGACCTCATTGGCTCCGGCAACCAGGCACCTTTGAAGCCAAATGCTAACGCCGGCCGCAATCAGGACCAGGTCGCCGCGCTGAACGCTTCGCAGTCGCTGAACACATCGGGCATGAAGCAGTACAACGAGCTGCTTGCACAGCAGCGCGTGTTGCAGAAGGGTTTGGCCGATACGACGGGTCTGACAGCGACGCAGGTGCGCGCGCTTCGTCATGATTATTCGGCGGTGACGGACACGATCAAGGCCAACCGCACCGCGTCGGGAGACTGGATCACCACGCAGGAGCGGGCGCATCTCGTCGCTCAGGCACAAACTCGTCTGTCTGCAGCTCGTACGAAGCAGGAAAAGGCGGCGGCGCAGCAGCAGATCACCAATCTGCGGCTGGGCACGCAGGTCCTGACGCAGCAAGAGCGGCAGACCCAAGCGCAGGACACCTACAACAAGGTCGCTAACCGCTACACCAAGCCGAAAACCGATCACCACGCTGAGCAGCTGGCGAACCAGGCCAAGGCGATCGAAGCGCAGATCACCAACGTCTACAAGCTGGTGGACGCCTACGGCGAAGCCGGCGGCGCGGCGCTGATCGCCGAGGCTCGCGTAAAGGCGGAGAGCGATGCGATCAAAAAGCGCGGCGACATTGAGGCGGCCGTAAGTCGGCAGATCCGCCTGGCCATCGCGGAGCGGATCAAATCCGGCGCGCAGAGCGCGAAGACTATGGAGGACGAGGCTCGTCTCCAGGATGAGGTCAACGCCGCGGTCGCAGCGGGCAACGTTCCCGCGGCGCTTGCCGGCGAGATGCTACGCGATCGATTGGCGCAACTGCCGCTCGCGGAAGCGAGAGAGGCCGCATTGGACAAGGCTTCCAAAGCCGCTGCCAAGGGTGATCTTGATGGACAGAAATTGTTCACCGCTGCGGCGGACAAGGCGTCGGCGGCGATCGACAAGCAGACGGCTGCCCGGCAGGCCCTTACCGACAAGCAGCGGGCTGGCGCTATCGGAGTGGCATTGGTCGACGGCGAGCGCCAGTTGACGATGCTGGCGGAAGAAACCCGTCTGATTGGCGCGAATGAGGCTGCGCGCGTCCGGGCGTTCGCAATTCTGAAAGCGACGCAGGACACGGAAGCGAGGGAATGGAGCGGGCCCAAAGCGAAGCAGTGGATTGACCAGCAAGCTGATATCGCCTCGGGTCAGTACCAGGTGAAGCTGTCGACCGACGCGCTGAACGGCAGCCTGACCTATCAGGGTGAGTTGCTCGACGAAATCGCGACCAACGTTTCGAACGCCGCGCGCGGCATGGCCGATGCGTTCGGCGAGGTCGGCCGCGCGCTCGGCGATACCGTCTCGATTTACGCGTCGTTCGCGGCGCAGCAGGAGCGGCTCGGGACGGCGCACGAGCAGCAGCTGAGCAAGCTGAAGCAGATGACGAACGTCGAGCAGCGCGATGCCGCGATCAAGCGTGAGAACGGCCTCTACGCCCAGAAGAACGCGACGGCACAGGTCGGGCTCTATGGCGATATGACCCATGCGGCGAAGGGCTTCTTCAAAGAAGGCTCGGATGGCTACAAAGCCATGGCAGCCGCTGAGAAGGTGTTCCGCGCGGTCGAGTTCGCGATGTCGATCCGGTCGATCGCCCAGGATGCCATCGAAACGATTACGTCGATCACGAACAGCGGCGCGCGCGCGGCGGCGGCTGGTGCCGAGGGTGTCGCCAACCAGTCAAAGCTCCCCTTCCCGGCGAACATAGCCGCGATGGCCGCCACGGCTGCGGCCCTGATCGGGGCGGGCGTTATGGTCGCGGGCGGCTTCGGCGGTGGCAAGAACACGTTGCCGAAGGCGAACGAGGGCACGGGCACCGTGCTTGGTGACAGCGAAGCCAAGTCCGAGAGCATCCGGCGCGCGATCGACGGCCTGAAGGAAGTCGACACGCTCATGCTGTCGTCATCGCGCGAGATGGCTGGCCTGCTCCGGTCGATCGACAACCAGATCGGTGGAGTTGCGGCGCTGGTCGTTCGGGCGGGCGACGTGAACGCATCGGGTGGTGTCGATGCCGGCTTCAAGACGAATGCCGTTGGCTCCGTGCTGAAGGCGATCGTTCCCGTGTTCGGCGGTGCGTTGGCATCCTTGTTCGGGACGAAGACGACGGTGGTCGGCAGTGGCCTGTCCGGCGGGCCGCAGACCCTCGACTCGATCCTCAACGGCGGCTTCGACGCGTCCTATTACTCGGACGTCCAGAAGAAAAAGAAGCTGTTCGGCATCACGACGAGCACCAAATACTCGACCCAGTATACGGGTGCCGATGCCGGTCTCGAAAACCAGTTCACGCTGATCCTGCGCAACTTCAATAGCGCGATCGCGGCGGCGGCCGGGCCGCTTGGCGAGTCCACGACCGAGATCCAGCGCCGGCTGGGCGGCTTCGTCGTCGACATCGGCAAGATCGACCTGCAGGGCCTGACGGGCGAGCAGATCCAGGAGAAGCTGTCGGCCGTGTTCGGCGCAGCCGCGGACAAGATGGCTCTCGCTGCGTTCCCCGGCTTCGAGCGGTTCCAGAAAGTTGGCGAAGGTGCGTTCGAGACGTTGGTCCGCGTCGCGTCGACCGTTGAGTCGGTCAGCGCCTCCCTCGACATGCTGGGCGGCGCCGCGCGCGGACTTGGTCTCGATGCGAAGCTAGGCTTGGCCGATCAGTTCGACAGCGTTGGCGACTTCAACACCGCGGCCGATGCCTATTTCCAAGCCTTCTATACCAAGGAAGAGCAGGCCGCTGCGAAGACCGCCCAGTTCGCCAAGGTGTTCGGAAGCCTTGGGGCTGCCATGCCCGAGACACTGGCAGGGTTCCGCCAGCTGGTCGACGCGCAGGATCTGACCACGGCTGCCGGCCAGTCGACCTATGCCACGCTGCTGCAGCTGGCACCGGCGTTCGCGGACCTGAAGACGGCAATGGACGGCGCTAAGAGCGCGGCGGACATCCTTGCCGAGCGGCAGGATCTCGAACGCAAGATACTGGAGCTCAACGGCGATACGGCAGCGATCCGGGCGCTGGATCTCGCCAAGGTCGATGTTAGCAATCGCGCTCTGCAACAGCAGGTCTGGGCGATCCAGGATGCGCAGACCGCGGCAGCTGCGGCGAAGCAGCTGAGCGATGCATGGTCGAGCGTCGGCAACAGTATTGAGGAGGAGATCAAGCGCATCCGCGGTCTGTCAAACGCCGCGGGCGAGACGGGCTTTGCGGCTGCCATGGGTCAGTTCAACGCGGCGACGAACGCTGCGCGCGGCGGCGACATGGATGCCGCCAAGTCGCTGCCCGCCCTGAGCCAGGCGCTGTTGAAGATCGCCGGCGACAACGCCACCAGTCGGCAGGAATTGGATCGTGTGCAGGCTCAGACCGCAGCCAGTCTCGCAGGGACCAACGCGGCGATTGCCGCCATCGCGAGTGGCAATCCGCTGTCCACCACTACGGCGCAGGGTTCCGGATCGACGCCGACCACCAAGGCGGCAAACGACGCCGCAACCCTGACCCTCGTCGCGGCAGTGCAGCCCGCGGTCATTCCCGTCTCGCCGGAGAACGATATGGCCACCGAGCTGCGCTCACTGCGGGACGAGGTGGTGAAGCTCCGGGAGGACAACAATTCCGGGCAGGCCGCGATCGCCAGCAGCGTAAAGGCAACTCACCGCATCCTCGATGCCGTCACCGCCGATAATGGCGGGCAGGCGATCAGCGTCGGCAACGCGGCATGAGGGTCGTCACCGATACCGGATCGATCGAATTGGGGACGATTGAATCGTCTCCAACGATCAGCATCACCGACTATAGTCGCCGGACCACCGACGAGTTCGGCGTGACCACCGTGGTCAAGCGGAACTTCGCTCGGCAGATGTCGGTCCGGCTGGCTATCCCGTCTGCCGGCGTCGACCTACTTCAGCGGCAGCTGGCCGATCTCCGCGCTACGTCGGCGACCTGGGTCGGCGATGACCCCTATGGCAACCTTACGGTCCGCGGGTTCTACAAAAACTTCGAGGTCGACCGTGCGACGTCGCTGATCAGCTATTGCACGCTGACGATCGAGGGTCTGACTGGCGAAGCCGAGTTCACCGACGATGGCACTGATCCGGCGCCGGGCGGCAAACCGTCAACGCTGCAGGTGTTGGAGCCGATCGCGATCACCGACGCCGTCCTGATCTCAAGCAGCGTCGCCGAGGATGACGCGATCGAATGGTCCCCGGCGGGCGGCTACCCTGCCGGCACGCGCGTCATCCGTCGCGGTACGCACCGTGTCTACGAGAGCATCATCGCCAGCAACATCGGCAACGATCCAGCTGAGACCGTCGGTGCGTGGATCGATGTCGGTTCGACCAACCGCTGGGCGATGTTCGACCAAGCGATCGGGTCGACCACTACGGACGACAACGTCATCACGATCGCGCTGCGGCCGGGGCCGGCGGTGTCCGGCTTGGCGATACTCGACACCAACGCCGCCAGGGTGCGCGTCCAGGCACCGGGTTATGATCGCACCGTGGCGGTGACGGGCGGCGCGACCTCCGCCCTGTTCCTGGATCTGGTCGCGTCTGCTGGCGCAAGTCTGACTGTCACGTTGACGGCCGTCGGCAACACCGCGCAGCGCGTGCTCTTGGACGACGCTGCCGCCTTCGGTGACGCAGGCACCTTCCACGATACCGTTGCCGGTACCGCCTCGGCAGAAGCGCCTAGCTGGGATGATACGGGGGCGGTGCGCGACACGACGGCATGGCAGGACACGCGCGCCGGCGACGGCACGGTTTCCGCCGGAACGCTCATGGTTGGCACTCTGCGGCCACTTGGCCGCACGGGTTCGTCACCCACCTCGAGCATCACTGACTACAGCAAGCGCGAGACGGACGACTTCGGCGAAATCGCGATCGTGCCGCGCGCGTGGGCAAAGCGGATGGCGGCGAAAGCGCTGATCCGCACCGAGGCTGTCGATCAAGTCATCGGTCGGGTTGCCGCGGTGCGAGCGTTACCGTCGCTTTGGCTGGCCGATCGCGCCACCGAAAGCCTCACCGTCTACGGGTTCTTCAAAGACTTCAGCGTCGAGGTCGGCCAGTCGGTCAGCACGCTGTCGCTGTCGATCGAAGGGTTCAGCGAGGCGGCGGCTCCTGCGCCGCTGACTATTCCATGGGAGCATGTCGCCGATCGGGACGGAACGAAGCCCACCGATGGCGCCGACAAGACCGGCGACAACACTTCGAAGGACACTGGCGCAGTTGCTGGGGTGCCGGCGACGCAGGTCATTGCCGACGCGGCTTCGGTAAAGCAGCGCTCGGACATCCTCGAGAACATCACGATCCCCGCGATCAACAACGCGGTCGCCGCGGCCAATGCCCTGATCAAGACAGCCGGGGCGAAGGCGGATGCGGCGCTCGCCGACCTGAATGCCAAGCTGCTCTCCGCCGGGATTGCGCTCGATGGGTCACTGGCCAGTGCGGATAGCAAGCTGGCGCAGGCGCGCGTCACCGCCGATCTGGCGGCCAGCCGCGCAAATGCGCGCATCGATGCGGCGATGACCGACCTCAACGCCGAGGCGAACCGGGCGCAGGGCAAGGATGAGCTGCTCGAGCGGCGCATCGACAGCCTGACGGTCGTCACCAACAAGAATGACGGTGAGGTCCGCGCGCTGATCGAGACGGAGCGGCTGGTCCGTACCGATGACGTCCGCGCGATCGCGCAGCGCATCGACAGCGTCGTCACCGATTACACGAGCCGGGACAGCGTCACCAACACGCGGATCACGACGCAGGTCACCGCCTTGTCCGCTGCCGACCGGGCATTGGGTGAGCGGATCGACACCGTCACCACCGACTTCAAGGCGGCAGACTCGGCGACCAGCACGCGGATCACGGATTCGGTTGCCGCTTTGTCCGCTGCCGACGAGGCGATCGGCAGGCGCGTCGACTCCATTGTAACGGACGTGACCACCAAGGAGGCCGCGACCCGCGCTGAGATCAGCCGGGTCGAGGTGGCATCGTCAACCCGTGACACCGCTCTGGGGCAGCGCATCGACAGCGTGGTGACGGACTATACGGGCCGCGACAGCGCCACCAACACGCGCATCACGACCCAGGTCACGGCTCTTTCGGCCGCGGACGTGGCGCTTGGGGAGCGCATCGATACCGTCACCACCGACTTCAAGGCGGCAGACTCGGCAACGAGCACGCGGATCACGCAATCTGTCACTGCCTTGTCCAATGCCGACACCGCGCTCGGTCAGCGGATCGACACGGTCACCACCGATTACAGGGCAGCCAACGCAGCCACCAGCACGCGGATCACCACCGCGGTTGCGGCGCTCACCGATGCCGACACCGCGATCGGGCAGCGGATCGACACGATCGCCACCGATTATGTCAGCCGCGACAGCACGACAAACGCTCGCGTCGACCAAACGGTGAGCGCAATGAGTGAGGGTGATCGCGCGCTCGGCGTCCGGGTCGACACTGTAGCGGCCAGCCTCGCGGCCACTGACAGTGCGGTGCGCGCCGAGATAAGCCGTGTCGAACGCACATCGGTTGATCGAGACACGGCGCTAGGTCAGCGCAGCGACACGATCACGGCCTCGCTCAACGATGCCCGCGGCCGTCTGTCGACGGTTGAAACGGCGGTGACTGATGGCCGTTTCGCGACAGCCCAGAGCGTATCGAGCCTTGAAGCGCAAGTCGGTCCTGACTTGTCTGCAAGGATCGACCAGCGGGCAACCGCGATCGTCGATCCCAAGATCGGCGTCGTGACGCAAAGCGTGACGGACCTGCGCAGCGCTTACAACGGCACGGTAGCCACGGTGCAGCAGCAAGCTGGCACGCTGGTCGACCTCGCCGGCAAGGCCACCGCTTATGTCAGATTGCTCGCCGATGGCGGCAACGGTGTCGCACGACTCAGCCTCTGGTCGGATCAGTTCGGCGGCGCTTGGGAGCTAATCGGGAATGGCCGGATCGGTGGAGATCTCGTCGTAGACGGCACGATCACCTCGACGAAGATGGGTGCCTCATCGGTGCAACAGGCCATGTTCCTCACGCTGCCTAACAGCATGTCGATCCCCTATGGATGAGGAAACGGCATGGCGCTTCAGTATCCGGTCTACGAAGATGATCCTGGCGGTGGCGGAACCGGCGGTGGCGGCACAGGCGGCGGTGGCTACGTGATCGGCACCACCATATTTCAGGCAACCTTTAACAAGGCCGAGGCAAACAGCGCATTGCGCATCCTCGCCTATGCCAGCCTGCAAAGCCCCGACGATCTGCAGTTCGCCGGCTACATCACGATCGACGGCGCACTCTACCAAACCGGCTCAGTGAATATCGTGCTGGATCTTCAGCGCTCGAACGGCGCGATGCCAATCACGCTGCCCGCTTTCGTCACCGGCCTGGCGGCGGGCAACCACACGATCATCTTTTCCATCCGCAACCTTGAGCCCGACGGTGCCCTGACCGTGCTCGCGGGCTCGACGATGGAAATCACCGAATTGAAACGCGCAGCCGTCTGAAGGGGCAGGTCATGGAATACTGGATTGTTTACGACCTTGCTTCTGGCGCCGAACGCTGGCGAGGGAGCGGCCTCACAGGCGCGGCAGCTGGGCAGGTGTTGCCAGAGGGGCTCGGTATCGTGCTGGTCCCCTCGGCGGCTCTCGAAGGCGAAACGCTCGATCTGAATGTACTGCGCAGTACCGCGGCCGCCAGCATCGATGCACAGGCCGAGGTGATCCGGCAGAGCATCCTGACGCCCGGCGCCGGGCAGGCGATGACGTACCAGCGCAAGGAAGCCGAGGCGCGCGCATGGTCACTCGACAACAACACCGCCACGCCCTTCCTGTCTGCGGAGGCCGGCGCCCGTGAAATGACAATCGCGGACCTCGCGGCCGAGATCATTCAGCTCGCGGACGCGTGGGTGGCGGTCGGTGCTACGATCGAGGGGCTGCGCATGGGCGCCAAGGCGGCGGTCAGCCGCGCGGCGAACCTCGGCGCGATCGTCGCTGCAGGCAAGGTCGATTGGTCCGTCCTCAATGGCTGAGCGCTTCTGGCTTGGTCTGCGCCAGCTGCTCGTTGCGGTTGACCAGCTCGTCTACATCCTGATCGCCGTGCCGATCTATGTGGCGGTTGGCGGACCAACCCCATCGGCTGACGAAACGATCTCCAGCCGCGTCGGCCGCGCGGCAATCAAGGGGCATCGCTGGGGGCTTATCCTCGAGGCGATCATCGACCGCCTCTTCGTCCTCATCGGCGCGGCGCCAGAACACTGCCGGCGCAATGTCGAAACCGCCTTCCTCGGTTGCGCGCCAAAACCCTAACACCAAAGGAGAAGTAAGATGCCAGCGAATGAAGCCGCTTTACAGGACCGGATAGATACCTTGATCGTGACGACGTCGGCAGAGAAGGGCGCGTTACAGAGCCAACTGGATGCCTTGTTTGCGAAGGCAATATCCTTGGAGACTCGGTCTGCGGTTTTGGAGGCGCAGGTTAGATGCCTCTCCGAGGCTGCGCAGCGACCTCAATCACCAACCGCTTAATTATGCAGGGCAACGGCAACGCGGCCTTGGCGGTCGCGGGAAGGGATGACGCATGAGCGTGACAGCCACGAGCAACTATATCGGGGAGGCGATGCGGTCGACGGCCGCGCTGGCTCCTCCTTCCCTCGCGAACAACCCAGGTCTGCTGGCGTGGAACCTGTTCGTCATGACCGCGGCCATGTGTCTCGGGTTGATGATGGCGGGCAAGCAGGCACGACGGATCTGGGCGGCGAGGGCGTTTGACCATCCGACCGATCCGGTCTCGATCTATCGCTTCATCGTCTTTCTGGCTGGCTGCGCGGTCGCGAGCCGGGGTGGTGCCGAGGCGATCAGCCTCTGGTCGTGGAGCTCAGGCGACGCTCATACCATTGAGCGGGTTGCGGAGCTGAAGCGATGGCTAGATCCGGTGTCGGTTGGCTGTGGGTTTTCTTGGATGGCCCTGCATATCCTTGCTGAACCGATGCTCGAGTTCCAGCTGCGAAAGGCTCCCCTGCCTGTCGACATGTGGTCACGGTGGCCGCAGCTGCGCCGGCCGATCGCCATCCTAGTCGTGAGCCTTCTGATGGCGACCGCTGCCGTCGGGCTGCGGTAATGCGAGAGGGGGCTATCGCGGCGGTACCGGGCGTATCGGTACCGGTCATCTGGTCATTCATGGGATACAGCTTCCCGGCCG
>Ga0308170_10003793_pt1 | contig 12205 bp, 12 predicted proteins | sample PhyBR2_2_FD_202136 | JGI IMG/M metagenome (GOLD analysis project Ga0308170, IMG submission 202136) | Phyllosphere microbial communities from UC Gill Tract Community Farm, Albany, California, United States - DLSLSB.R2 | ecosystem: Host-associated > Plants > Phyllosphere > Unclassified | place... | reverse complement strand
CGTGTTGGCGTTGCGGAACGCATCCGGATCGTCGCCCGGCCGGTCGAAGGACACGAGCGCCACGCGGTGAGCGGCGGTCCAGCCATCGATCTTGCGGCCGCCATCGGCGACGAAGCATCGCAGGTCATCGAGCAGCTTCACGCGCAACAGGCAGCACACCGGTTGTGGACGCAGCACTGGCATGCCATGCCGATCGGATTGCGGCGCGACCGCCACCGCCAGGTCGGCCCCGGCCTCGACGAGTCCCGCCGCCAGGCGCGTGGCGAGGTCGTGGGGGAACAACGGCGAGTCGCACGGCACCGTCAGCAGGAGCGGCGTCTCGCACCGCGCCAGGCCGGCCAGGAAGCCGGCGAGGGGGCCCGGATGATCGGGCACGTCGTCGCACCAGACCGGCGCGCCGAAGGATTCGTAGGTCGGCCGCTCGCGATTGGCATTGACGGCCACCTGGCCCACCTGCGGCCGCAGGCGGCTCAAGGCATGCAGCGCCAGCGGCACGCCGCCGAAGTCCTGCAGCCCCTTGTCGATGCCACCCATGCGGGTACCCCGGCCACCGGCGAGCACGAGACCCGTGATGTCCTGGCGACCGATCGGAGTCATCCGCCGATGTAGCTCATCTCGACGCGGCGCGGCGTCGCGGCATCGGCGGCCGGTTCGGGGGGGCGCGAGGCGCGCAACTCGGAATAGCGATCGGCCCGGCCCCGCCAGATGCCGGCGATCTCCTGCAGGATGCGTTCGTCGCTCGCCGCCGCCACGACCTGGCCGTCGGCGCCGACCTGCTCGCGCACCAGTGGACGCAGGTCGTGGCCCCGGCTGCCGAACAGGCACAGGTAGAGCCGGCCCTCGGTCGACAGGCGGGCGCGGCTGCAGTCGCCGCAGAAGGCGCGCGTCACGCTGCTGATGACGCCGATCTCGCCCAATGCCGGATCGGCGCGGCCCTCGGCATCGGCATAGCCCCAGCGCTGGGCGGTCTCGCCGGGCGCGCTGGCCTCGAGCGCAACCAGCGGGAATTCCGCCGCGATGCGCCGCACCACCTCGGCCGATGGCACGACCTCGTGCATGCGCCAGCCATTGGTGGCACCGACGTCCATGTATTCGATGAAGCGCAGGGTCGCGCCGGAGCCGCGGAAATGGCGCGCCATCGGCACGATCTCCTGGGCATTGGTGCCACCCTTGACCACCATGTTGATCTTGACCGGACCCAGGCCGGCGTCGAGCGCCGCGTCGATGCCGGCGAGCACGTCGGCCACCGGGAAGTCGACGTCGTTCATGCGCCGGAACACGGCGTCGTCGAGGGCGTCGAGGCTGACCGTCACGCGGTTCAGGCCGGCCGCCTTCAAGGCCTTGGCCTTGCGCGCGAGCAGCGAGCCATTCGTGGTCAGCGTCAGGTCGAGCGGCAGGCCATCGGGCGTGCGCAGCGCGGCGAGCTGTTCGACCAGGCGCTCGATGTCCTTGCGCAAGAGCGGCTCGCCCCCGGTCAGGCGGATCTTGCGCACTCCTTGCGCCGCGAACAGGCGCGCGAGGCGCGTGATCTCCTCGAAGCTCAACAGCGCCGCATGCGGCACATAGCGATGGTTCTTGTCGAACACTTCCTTGGGCATGCAGTAGCTGCAGCGGAAGTTGCACCGGTCCGTGACGCTGATGCGCAGGTCGGTCAGGGGGCGACCCAGTCGATCGATCAGGACGCCATCGGAGGCCAGCGGCCGATCGGTCCCAGGTGACGGAGACGACGTCGGGAACGATGCGCGGCCGATATCGGCGATGGAGACGAAGGTTTCGATCATGGGCCGGGGCAATTTAACCCAAGGCCCCGAACTGGTGGCTTCGCGTGGTTACTGCGTGGCTGTAGGCGACGATGACGCCTTGCACGGTCTAGGCGGGGTGTCCGACACCCTGGTTAAGAATAACTATCATCTGATGATTGGTTCCGTCATCAACGTCAACGAAGGAGTCTCATGACCTACGCACTGCCCAAGCTTCCCTACGCCTACGACGCGCTCGAGCCGCACATCGACGCGCAGACGATGGAGATCCACTACACCAAGCACCATCAGACCTACATCAACAATCTCAATGCGGCGCTCGACGGCACCGAGCACGCCGACGTTCCCGTCGAGCAGCTCATCGCGGGTGTCGAGCAGCTGCCGGAGAAGCTGCGGGCGCCGGTGCGCAACAACGGTGGCGGCCACGCCAACCACAGCCTGTTCTGGACCGTGATGTCGCCCCAGGGCGGCGGCGCGCCGACGGGTGAACTGGCGCAGGCGATCGACGCCGACCTCGGCGGCCTCGATGCCTTCAAGGAAGCCTTCACCAAGGCGGCATTGACGCGCTTCGGCAGCGGCTGGGCCTGGCTGACGGTGTCCAAGGACGGCAAGCTGGCCGTCGAGAGCAGCGGCAACCAGGACAGCCCGCTCATGACCGGCATCGGCTCGGGCAACACCCCGATCCTCGGTCTGGACGTGTGGGAACATGCCTACTACCTCAAGTATCAGAATCGTCGCCCCGAGTACATCGCCGCGTTCTATAACGTCGTCGACTGGAACGAAGTGGCCCGGCGCTTCGCCGCCGCCCGCGGCTGACCGGTCCACCGCGGTGGGGCAGGGGACTGGCTCCGACGGGTGTTCCGGCCCGCGCCACGTCCCGTAACCTGCAACGCTGAAGGCGAATCGATCCATGAAAGACCCGGCTTCGGCACCTCTGGTGCGTCTGCCCCGCTCCTTGCGGGAACGCATCGGACTGGGCGTCCTCGTGGTCGGCGGACTCTGGGTGCTGGCCCAGACCTGGCAGCTCGCCAGCGCCAACCCAGTGATCATGCAGGCGCTCATCGGCGGCTCCATCGCCGCCATGGCGACCGCGCTGGGCACGGTGCCGGTGATGTTCTCCCAGCGACTCTCCGACCGGGTGCAGGACACGCTGTTCGGCTTCGGCGCCGGCGTGATGCTCGCGGCCTGCGCGTTCTCGCTGGTCATACCGGGGCTGGAGGCGGCCAAGTCGATCGGCGTCTTCGGCGGTGGCCGCTGGGCGGCGGGCAGCGTCATCGGCATCGCCATCCTGCTGGGCGCCGCGGCGCTGCTGGCCATGGATCGCCTGCTGCCGCACGAACACTTCATCAAGGGTCGCGAGGGCCAGTCGGCGCAGAAACTGCGCCGGACCTGGCTGTTCGTCATCGCCATCGCGCTGCACAACCTTCCCGAGGGTCTGGCCATCGGCGTCGGTTATGCCGGCAACGAGGGTGTGCGCGCCAACGCGCTGGCCACCGGCATCGCGATCCAGGACGTGCCCGAGGGCCTGGTGGTCGCCGTGGCCCTGCTGTCGGCCGGCTATCGACGCGCGTTCGCCGTGGCCCTGGGCATGGCCTCGGGCCTGGTCGAGCCGATCGGCGCGGTGTTCGGCGCCGCCATCGTCGGCTATTCGGCGGCGCTGCTGCCGTGGGGCCTCGGCTTCGCGGCCGGCGCGATGCTGTTCGTCATCAGCCACGAGATCATCCCGGAGTCGCACCGCAAGGGCCACGAGGCCTTCGCCACGGCCGGCCTGATGGTCGGCTTCGTGCTCATGATGCTGCTGGACACGGCCCTGGGCTGACCGGGACGGACTCAGCCGTGGCGGATGGCCACGGTCTTGAGCGTGGTGAAGCCATAGAGGGCCTCGAAGCCCTTCTCCCGACCATAGCCCGACGACTTGACGCCGCCGAAGGGTAGCTCCACGCCGCCGCCGGCACCATAGTTGTTGATGAACACCTGGCCGGTGCGCAGGCGCTTGGCCATGCGGAACTGGCGCGCGCCATCCTGCGTCCAGACACCCGAGACCAGTCCGAACTGCGTGGCATTGGCCAGGGCGATGGCCTCGTCCTCGTCGCGGAACGACATCGCCGCGAGCACCGGTCCGAAGACCTCCTCCTGGGCCAGGCGGTGATCGACCGGCACGTCGCGCAGCAGGGTCGGCGCCTGGTAGAAGCCGGTCTCGGGTGCCTCGTCGACCACCACGCCCTGCGCCACCATCGGGATGCCCGCGACCTGGGCGTCCGACAGGAAGTCCCAGACGCGCTGCTGCTGCGACTGGCGGATGAGCGGCCCGACGTCGAGGTCCATGGCCGCCGGTCCGACCCGCAGCGCCTCGAAGGCGCGGCCCAGGCGTTCCAGCAGCAGCTCGTAGATGTCCTGCTGGATCAGCACGCGGGAGCCGGCCGAACAGGTCTGGCCGGCGTTCTGGACGATGGCGTTGATGATCACCGGCACGGCCGCGCCCAGGTCGGCGTCGGCGAAGATGAGTTGCGGGCTCTTGCCGCCCAGCTCCAGGGTCACCGGGCAGTGACGCTCGGCGGCGACCTGCTGGATCAGGGTGCCGACGGAGGGGCTGCCGGTGAAGCTGATGTGGTCGATGCCTTCGTGGCGGGCCAGCGCGTCGCCCACCTCGTGGCCATAGCCCGTGACGATGTTGAGCGCGCCGGCCGGAAAACCCGCCTCGGCGGCCAGTTCGGCCACCCGCAGGAGGGACAGGCAGGCATCCTCGGCCGGCTTGACCACGCAGACGTTGCCCGCGGCCAGGGCGCCGCCCACGCTGCGGCCGAAGATCTGCATCGGATAGTTCCACGGGACGACGTGGCCGGTCACGCCATGGGGCTCGCGCCAGGTGAAGACGCTGTAGCCGTCCTGGTAGGGGATGGTCTCGCCATGGAACTTGTCGCAGGCGCCGGCGTAGAACTCGAAATAGCGGACCAGCGCCAGGGCGTCGGCGCGCGCCTGCTTGACCGGCTTGCCGCAGTCGCGCTGCTCGAGGGCGGCGAGCTCGTCGACGTGATCGGCGATCTTCTGCGACAGCCGGTACAGGAGCCGGCCGCGCTCGGCGGCGCTGACCTTGTGCCAGACGTTCTCGAAACAGTCGCGCGCGGCGCGCACGGCGGCATCGATGTCCTCGGCGGTGCTGCGCTGGATCTCGTCGAAGGGCTGGCCGTCGGACGGATCGATGACGGGGATCGTGCGGCCCGAGGCGGAGGGCACGGCGGCATTGGCGATGTAGTTGAACTGCATGGTGGATGGGCGTTGGAGGAGGGGGGGACGAAGCGACGGCGCGGGCGCGCGCACGGGCGTGCATGGTACGGCGATGGCCGGTCGCGACGCCACTTGCAAAGTCCCCGAAGCGCCCCAATTGCTTCGCATGAACGCAACACGCTCTTCCACTTCCAAGGCACCCCATGCCGGGCTGGACATCGCCGAGAGGCTGGCGCATCTGCTCGAACGGCTCGATCGCAGCGCCGTGCCGGTCGGTGCCGACCAGTACCGCTCGGTCGTGATGCATCTGGTGCACGAGTTCGCCGATGTCGAATCGGGACCGGCGCTGGGTCAACTGCTCGACCGGTATCCGGCCGCGGCCGAACTGTACGAAAACGTCAATTACGCGCATGCCGGCCTGTGCCGCACGTCGCTGGACGTGTCGCTCGCCGCCGAGATGCAGGCGCGCGACGTCCTCGCGCGGGCCATGCGTCGTGCTGGCGATGCCGACCACCGGGGCGCCACCGATGTCCAAGGCTGACGTCAAGACGGCCGTGGTGGCCGACGGCCTGCGCTACAAGTCGAAGCCGTCGGGTTCGCCCTTCCGCGCCTCGGCCTCGTTCAGCGGCGCGACGATGTCGTGCTTCATGTGCGGCAAGCATCGCCTGCGCTCGCAGATGCGGACCCGTCAGGTGCTGGGCAAGTCGCAGAGCGTCTGCGCGCCTTCCTGCAAGGCGCTGCAGGAGGCGCTGGATGCCGGCGAAAGCGGTGTCGCCGCGCCCACCGCACCGACGCCCGAGGAGGGATGACGCGCGAGCCGGGTCCGCCGCTCGGTCGGCCCGCGCTCACCCGCCATGCAGGCGTGCCACCAGCGGCACGATCAGCAGCGCCACGATGTTGATGATCTTGATGAGCGGATTCACGGCCGGGCCGGCGGTGTCCTTGTAGGGATCGCCGACCGTGTCGCCGGTGACGGCGGCCTTGTGCGCCTCCGAGCCCTTGCCGCCATGGTGGCCGTCCTCGATGTATTTCTTGGCGTTGTCCCAGGCGCCGCCACCGGTGCACATGCTGATCGCCACGAACAGGCCGGTCACGATGGTCCCCATCAGCAACCCGCCCAGCGCCCGGGGTCCCAGCAGCAATCCGACGACGATCGGCACCACCACCGGCAGCAGGGAAGGCACCATCATCTCCCTGATCGCCGCGCTGGTGAGCATGTCGACGGCCCGGCCGTACTCGGGCCGCGCGGTACCGGCCATGATGCCCGGGATCTCCCGGAACTGCCGCCGCACCTCCTCCACCACCGCGCCGGCCGCGCGTCCCACCGCCTCCATGGCCATGGCGCCGAAGAGATAGGGGATGAGGCCGCCGATGAACAGGCCGACGATCACCATCGGGTCGCCGAGATCGAAACGGATCGTCTGGCCATAGCTCTCCAGCCGGTGCGTGTAGTCGGCGAACAGCACCAGCGCGGCGAGGCCGGCGGAGCCGATGGCGTACCCCTTGGTCACGGCCTTGGTGGTGTTGCCGACGGCGTCGAGCGGGTCGGTCACGGCGCGCACGCTGGCGGGCAGTTCGGCCATCTCGGCGATGCCGCCGGCGTTGTCGGTGATGGGGCCGTAGGCGTCCAGGGCGATCACGATGCCCGCCATGCTCAGCATCGCCGTGGCCGCGACCGCGATGCCGTAGAGACCGGCCAGCCCGTGCGCCGCCAGGATGGCGAGGCAGACGAACAGCACCGGCCAGGCCGTCGAGCGCATCGACACGCCCAGGCCGGCGATGATGTTGGTGCCGTGTCCGGTGGTCGAGGCCTGCGCGATGTGGCGCACCGGCGGGTACTGCGTGCCGGTGTAGAACTCCGTGATCCACACCAGCGCCGCCGTCAGCACCAGCCCGACCACGCAGGCTCCGAACAGGCGTGGCGCGCTGCCCTGGGGGCGGATGGCGTCGTCGGGGATCAGCCAGGCCGTGACGAACCAGAAGGCGACCAGCGACAGCACGCCCGCCACCGCGAGGCCACGATAGAGCGCCGGCATCACATGGATCGTCCCGGGCCTGGCCCTGACGAAGAAGCAGCCCACGATGGAGGCGACGATCGACACCCCGCCCAGCGCCAGCGGGTAGAGGACCGCGTTGGCGGGCGCCGCCGTCACCAGCAGTGCGCCGAGCACCATGGTGGCGATGAGCGTCACGGCATAGGTCTCGAACAGGTCGGCAGCCATGCCGGCGCAGTCACCGACGTTGTCGCCCACGTTGTCGGCGATCACGGCCGGATTGCGCGGATCGTCCTCCGGGATCCCGGCCTCGACCTTGCCGACCAGATCGGCGCCGACATCGGCTCCCTTGGTGAAGATGCCGCCCCCGAGCCGGGCGAAGATCGAGATCAGCGAGGATCCGAAGGCGAAGCCGACCAGCGGATCGAGCAGGGCGGCCAGGCCCGCGCCGGCGGCGGGCAGCCCGCCACGCGCCAGGAAGGCATAGAAGCCGGTGACACCCAGCAGGCCCAGGCCGACCACCAGCATGCCGGTGATCGCGCCACCACGGAATGCCACGTCCAGCGCCGCCCCGATGCCCCGCGTCGCGGCCTGGGCGGTCCGCACGTTGGCGCGCACCGAGATGTTCATGCCGATGAAGCCGCAGGCGCCGGAGAGCGCCGCCCCGATCACGAACCCGGCCGCCGTGGCGATGTCCAGGAACAGGCCGATCAGCACGGCCAGCACCGCGCCGACGATGGCGATGGTGCGGTACTGCCGCGCCAGGTAGGCGGCCGCGCCTTGCTGGATGGCCGCAGCGATCTCCTGCATGCGGGCGTTGCCGGGGTCCTGCGCGAGGATCCAGCTGCGCGCCCAGACACCGTAGATGACGGCGACGAGGCCGCAGACGCCGGCGAGGATGAGAGGGGTGTTGCCAATCATGGGACTCGTTCTCCTGTCGTGCCGGGTGGACCACGGGAGACGAAAGCCGGGATACCCGAGCGTCAACGCGTCCGGGCCTCGTGCCTTCCGTCGCGTTGCTTCCTCGGCGCCGCCCCGGCGTAGCAGGGAAACCGATTGGCCAACGGCGGCAATTTACAGGCAAAACTCGTCGTCCGGACGGCCCGCGACGGTCCGGAAAGTAAACTGCGGGTTTGTCCCGGGGCCGCATTCCAGCGGCGTGCGCCGCCCCGGCTTCCGTTTTTCCACACTCCACCGACAAGCGAACATGTCCCTCGACAAAGTCTCCCCCGGCAAGAACATTCCCGATTCCTTCAACGTGGTCATCGAGATCCCGATGAATTCCGATCCGATCAAGTACGAGGTGGACAAGGAGTCCGGCGCGCTGTTCGTCGATCGCTTCATGACGACCGCCATGTACTACCCGGCCAACTACGGCTTCGTGCCGCAGACGCTCTCGGGCGACGGCGACCCGGTCGACGTGCTGGTCATCGCCCCCTATCCGCTGCTGCCCGGCGTGGTGGTGCCGTGCCGCCCGCTGGGCATCCTGATGATGGAGGACGAAGCCGGTGTCGATGGCAAGGTGCTGGCCGTGCCCACCACCAAGGTGCTGCCGATCTACAGCCACTGGAACTCGATCGACGACGTGAACCCGATGCGCCTGAAGGCCATCAGCCACTTCTTCGAGCACTACAAGGACCTGGAAGCGGGCAAGTGGGTCAAGGTGCTGGGCTGGGAAGGCCTGGAAGCCGCCAAGAAGGAAGTGCTCGACGGCATCGCCAACTACGGCAAGTGAGCGGCCGGGTCTCCCGCCGACGGTGTCGTCGTTGAGGGGGACGCCATCCTGAAGGGGCTGCGCTCCTCCAGATGCTCCAGGTAGTCGCCGATGCCCGCGCCCTCGCGCTCGAGGAAGCGCTCCACGGCATCGGCGAACGAGGGATGCGCGAGCCAGTGCGCGCTGGTGGTCCTGACCGGCATCAGGGCGCGCGCCATCTTGTGCTCGCCCTGGGCGCCGCCCTCGAAACGCGCCACGCCGTGCGCGATGCACCATTCGAGCGGCTGGTAGTAACAGGCCTCGAAATGCAGGCAGTCCACGCGCTCGACCGCTCCCCAGTAGCGCCCGTACGCGGCCTGCGGCCGGTCGGGCTCGGCGCCATTGCCGTCGACCGACAGGGCGATCAGGCTGGCTGCGATCGGTCGACCCTCGCGTTCGGCGATGAACAGCAGCCAGGCCTCGGGCAGGGTCTCGGCCATGCGGTGGAAGAAGTCGCGCTGCAGGTAGGGAGCGTTGCCATGCTCGCGATAGGTGCGGGCATAGCAGCGATAGAAGAAATCCCAGTCGTCCCGCGCGATGTCGACGCCACGCGACCATCTGAAGGTGACACCCGCGTCGCGCACCTTGCGGCGCTCCTGGCGGATCTTCTTGCGCTTGTCGTGCGCCAGGCCGGCGAGGAAGGTCTCGAAGTCGGCATAGCCGGCGTTGTGCCAGTGGAACTGCACCGTGTTGCGCAGCATCAGGCCGGCCTCGGTGCTGGCGGCGATGTCCTCGTCGGCGCCGAACAGCAGGTGCAGCGATGACAGTCCGGCCTGGCGGCACCACTGGATGAGACCATCGACCAGCAGCGTGCGGCTGTCCGCGTCGAGCGCGAGCAGTCGGGCGCCCGGCACCGGCGTGAACGGCACCGCCACAACCGCCTTGGGGTAGTAGCGCAGGCCGTGCTGCTCGTAGGCATTGGCCCAGGCCCAGTCGAACACGTACTCGCCATAGGAATGGTCCTTGACGTAGAGCGGGCAGGCCGCGACCAGTGCCGTGCCGCGCCAGAGGGTGGCGAATTGCGGCGTCCAGCCGCTCGCCGGCGTCGCGCTGCCGCTGGTGTGCAGGGCGGCCAGGTATTCATGGCGCATGAAGGGGCTGGGCGCGGCCTGGGCGGCGAGGAGGCGGTTCCAGTCGACGGCATCGATGTCGCCGGGGTCGCCATGGATGCGCAGGGTGGGCGGGGTCGGTGGGGTGGACGGGGTCATGGGATCGGACGCCCGCGGGCGCCCAGGTGTTCGGCGATGTAGATGCCGCCCAGCACCAGCGCGAGCGCCACGGCATGGAACGGCGACAGGGGCTCGCCCAGCACGAGGACGGCCAGGAGCGGCCCGAAGATCGGCACCAGGTTGAGGAACATGCCCGCGCGCGCCGGGCCGATCAGGCTGACCGCCTGCATGAAGGTCAGTTGCGAGACGAAGGAGGGCAGCAGGCCGATGAACAGCACCAGCAACAGGCCGGTCGGGGTCGGCATGAATGCCTCGCCACGCACGATCTCGATGGCGACCAGCGGCAGCGATACCAGCGCCGCCACCGCTGCCGTTGCGGCGAAGAAGACGACCGCCGGCACTGCCGGGCGCCGGCGCAGACCGAGCGCGTAGCCCGCGTAGAAGACGCAGCCGACGATCATCCAGAGGTCGCCGATGTTGAAGCGCAGCGATGCCAGCGCCGCCAGGTGCCCCTGCGATGCCACGACCACGATGCCCGCCAGGGTCAGCAGGACCCCCAGCGCCTGCACCCAGCCGATGCGCGTGCCGAAGACCAGCAGACTGCCGAGCAGCACGAAGACCGGGATGGTGCCCTGGATGATCGCGATGTTGATGGCGGTGGTGTGATGGGCCGCGGCGTAGAACAGCGCATTGAAACCCGTGAAGCCCAGGGTGCCCATGAGCGCGATGTGGCGCCACGACGGTCGCAGGACGTGCCAGTGCTCGGCGATCCGGCGTCTGGAGGTCAGCAGGAGGGCCGCGCAGCAGACCGTCCAGCGCAGGAAGGTCAGCACCATGGGCGAGATCTCGCCGACGGCGAGACGCGCGGCGACGGCATTCGCGCCCCAGATCAGCATCGTGAAGACGAGCAGCACGTAGGCTTGGTCGTTCACCCATCGCCACAGCACCCGGTGCCGTGCCGAAGCGGTGGGATCGTCCGGAGGATCGCCTGCCGCGGATTCGGAAAATGAGGTGCGCATCGCCGATCGAGATTAACAGCGTGTGCCCGGCGGTGCTGGCAGGCGGCCGATTCGCGTTAACCTATCCGTTGGCGCGTCGCCCCCGAACCCTCAGGAAGGATATTCATGAAGCTCATCACCGTCATCGTCAAACCGTTCAAGCTCGACGACGTGCGCGAAGCGTTGGCCGAGGTCGGCGTCTCCGGGCTCACGGTCACGGAGGTCAAGGGTTTCGGCCGGCAGAAGGGGCATACCGAGCTCTATCGCGGGGCCGAGTATGTGGTCGACTTCCTGCCCAAGATGAAGATCGAGGTGGTGGTCAACGAAGGCGACCTCGATCGCTGCGTGGATGCCATCATCGGTGCCGCACGCACCGGCAAGATCGGCGATGGCAAGATCTTCGTCACCAGCGTCGAACGCGTGGTGCGCATCCGCACCGGCGAAGAGGACGAGGCCGCGGTCTGAGCCCGGGGGCCGAGTCTCGCTAGACCACGTCCGCCAACCGATCGTCGGATGGTCGGCGGCGGGATTCCTCCACCAGCGCTTCCAGCAGGGGCTCGAGCGTGTCGCCGCTGCGGATCAGATCCATCTGCCAGGACGACATCAGGCCTTCGCGCACGCTGTGGGCCATGAAGGCCAGCAGACCGTCGTAGTAGCCGGCGACATTGAGGAGACCGATCGGCTTGTCGTGATAGCCGAGCTGGCGCCAGGTCCAGATCTCGAACAGTTCCTCGAAGGTTCCGATCCCGCCGGGCAGGGCGAGAAAGGCACCGGCGCGCTCGCCCATCAGGGCCTTGCGCTCATGCATGGTATCGACGACCAGGAGCTCGTCGCAGGCGCGGTTCGCCACTTCCTTGTCCACCAGTGCCTGCGGGATGATGCCCACCACGCGACCACCCGCCGCGCGGGTGGCTTCGGCCACCGTGCCCATGAGCCCGGTCCTCCCACCGCCGTAGACGAGTTGACCTTGATGCCGGCCGATCCAGTGGCCGACGGCCTCGGCGGCCTGGGAGTATTCGGGACGCTCGCCGGGTCGCGAGCCGCAATAGACGCAAATCGAAAAAGCAGGATTCATGCAGTGATCATGCCGCCAATGCGTGACAGGCTCCCGGGCGAGCGGATCCGAGGACCTCAGGGCGTTCCACCGAAACGGCTCCACAGCGCCGCGGCCCAGAGGGCACCGCAGGTCAGCAGGGACAGCAGCACGGCGGCGCTGCCCAGGTCCTTGGCCTTCTTCGAGAGGGCATGCCATTCGGGGCCGACGCGATCGATCGCGGCCTCGATGCCGCTGTTCAGGAGTTCGACG
>Ga0308170_10003792_pt1 | contig 12205 bp, 13 predicted proteins | sample PhyBR2_2_FD_202136 | JGI IMG/M metagenome (GOLD analysis project Ga0308170, IMG submission 202136) | Phyllosphere microbial communities from UC Gill Tract Community Farm, Albany, California, United States - DLSLSB.R2 | ecosystem: Host-associated > Plants > Phyllosphere > Unclassified | place... | reverse complement strand
TGAGCCGGTGCGAGTGGGGGCAAGGTTGGAGGAGGAGGAGAGGGCGAGGCGCACCATGGCTGGACGAGGCGAGAGCGGGAGAGGACGAGGCGCGAGGTGGCCGAGCTGTCGAGCACAAGCAGAAACAAGCACGAGCCGAGCGAGACGCAGCGGGCGACGGCGAGAGGGCGAGAGGGACGAGGACGACGACGACGAGAGGGACAGCTCGCCTCTCGCAGCCTCACACCGCTCAACAGCCTCGCTCTACCGCACCAGAGCACAGGCACACCCCTTCGCAAGCCTCAGCTCACCCTCGAGCACCACCACCAACCGCCCCCGCCCTCGTTCGACCCGCCGGCGGCTCTTCCCCTCCTCCTCCCTCGTCGTCCTCATCAGCCCCTCGACCGCCTCGCCCCCCGCCCCTCGCTCCGCCCTCCGTCTCTCAAGGCCCATCGCTCAGCCGAACCGCCTACCACAATGTCCAACGCCACCCAGCTCTCGGCAGAAGAGAGCGGCTGGCGCTTTGCCCAGTGCTTCGGCGACAAGGTGCGCCCGCTCTCCTCCCTCCCTCACCGTCTCGGTGGCCTGGTGTCTACTGCGCACCGTCTCCATGCTCGTGGACACTGTCACTGACTCGTGGCTGCACCGCAACAGGGCGAGGTCGAGGACATCACCGAAGCCGACATCATCTGTCAGTCCACCCCTCCTCCCTCCTCGTCTCGCTCGCTCGCCGCAGCGAGACCTTGGGCACGAGATCGCGCCTCGCACGCCTCAGGCCTGCTCCTGCTACGAGCGCGCTACCGAGCCGTCACGCATCCTTCCCCCTCCTCCGCTCACCCGCCTCCCGCACGCCGTGGTGGGGGCGCGCGGCCGAGCTCTCGTACCCCACACCGTCACCACCGCGTCGCCTACCAGCAAGCCGCACTCCCCTCGCAGTGCACGACCCGCTGACCTTGCCGCATCGTTGCCCGCCCGCAGCCTGCGTCGAGTTTGACCACACGGGCGACTACCTCGCGACGGGCGACAAGGGCGGCCGCGTCGTCCTGTTTGAGCGCAACGAGAACAAGAAGGGGTGCGAGTACAAGTTCTACACCGAGTTCCAGTCGCACGAGCCCGAGTTCGATTACCTCAAGTCGCTCGAGATCGAGGAGAAGATCAACAAGATCCGGTGGTGCAAGCGCCAGAACGCCGCCCACTTCCTCCTGTCGACCAACGGTGCGTCCCTCCCCCTCCTCTCGTACGTCTCCTCGGTACGCACGGGCTGACGTCGCGCACGCCCCGCCCGCAGACAAGACGATCAAGCTGTGGAAGGTGTTCGAGAAGTCGCTCAAGGTCGTCGCTGAGAACAACAGCTCGGCGGCCGCAGGGGGCAACGCGCCGTCGTCGCCTCCACCGGGCGGTGCCGCCGTCCCGGGCCTCTCGTCGTCGCTCGGCGGCTCGGGCGGCGGCGACAAGAACGGCGACGGCCTCGACCCGAACGGCGCGCCGTACCTGCGCCTGCCGCGCATGACGTACCACGACACGATCGTCGCCGCCGTGCCGCGCAAGGTGTACGCCAACGCGCACGCGTACCACATCAACTCGATCTCGATCAACTCGGACGGCGAGACGTACATGAGCGCCGACGACCTGCGCGTCAACCTCTGGAACCTCAACATCTCGGACCAGTCGTTCAGTGCGTCCTGCGTCCCCCTTCGTCTCGTTCACTCTCTTCCTCGAGAGCGGTGCGCTGACATCGAGCTGCGCGCGCCCGCAGACATCCTCGACATCAAGCCGGTCAACATGGAGGAGCTGACCGAGGTCATCACGGCGGCCGAGTTCCACCCGCTCCAGTGCAACCTCTTCTCGTACTCGTCGTCCAAGGGCACCGTCAAGCTCGCCGACATGCGCGAGCAGGCCCTGTGCGACAAGCACGCCAAGCGTGCGTTCTCCTCTCCCTCCTCCTCTCGTGCTCCCTCCCTCGCCTCGTCGCAGGCCTCGCAAGCTGACTCGCCCTCGGCCCGGTCCCCTCGCGCGCAGTCTTTGAGGAGGAGGAGGACCCGTCGTCCAAGTCGTTCTTCAGCGAGATCATCTCGAGCGTGTCGGACGTCAAGTTCTCCAAGGACGGCCGGTACCTCCTCTCGCGCGACTACCTCACGCTGCGCATCTGGGACATCAACATGGAGAACAAGCCCGTCCAGACGATCAACGTGCACGACCACCTCCGGAGCAAGCTGTGCGACCTGTACGAGAACGACTGCATCTTCGACAAGTTCGAGTGCACGTTCTCGGGCGACGGCAAGTGCGTCCTCTTCCTTCCTCTCTCTCTCTACCCCTCTTCCTTCCCTGCGCCGTCGTCGAGTGCGCCTCGCTGACGTCGCCTCCCTCTCGCAGGAGCGTCCTCTCGGGCTCGTACAACAACTACTTCCACATCTACGACACGGCGGGCACGCAGGACATTGTCCTCCAGGCCGACAAGTCGGCCTTCAAGGCCAAGAAGCTCGGCGGCAAGGGCAACAACGCAAAGGGCGGCGCGGGCGGCGCGGGCGCGGGCAAGAACGGCGCCGGCGGGGCTGGAGGCGCGGGCGCGGCGGGCAGCAAGAAGCCGCTCGTCGACACGGACAACATCGACTTCAACAAGAAGATCCTGCACGCGAGCTGGCACCCGCGCGAGAACACGGTGCGTTCCCTTTCTCTCCCTCGTCCTCCCTCCCTCGTCTTGAGGCCGAGGAGCTGACGCACGCCTCGCCCTGCTCGCCCCGCTCGCAGATCGCCATCGCAGCAACCAACAACCTGTACATCTGGGGCCACGGCTCGAGGAGCGGCGACGCAAGCACGCCGACACAGCGCACCGACCCGTCCTGAGCTGGCTCGGCCCGCTCGGTCCTCCTCCTCTCGCCCTCCCTTTCTCCAGCCTGGTAATCGTCGCGTCGTTCTTTCCGGCCCCCCTCTCTCTCTTCTCTCCTTGTCCAGTATCCTCTTCGTAGTTCTCCCTCTCCCTCACCGCCGCATTTTGCCCTCTCCTACTCTCTCTCTCTCTCTCCTCGCCCTCTCGAAGCTCAAGAATGACCCTGTCGAATCCCAAGCGCCAAGAATCACACTCTCTCGATGCTGCAGTCTCAGAGAACTCGATAGAGTAGTGCAGTGCAAGAGAGAGGTCTACGCCGTCCAGAGGCAGATCCGCCCGTCCTCGCCGCCCGTCACGACCGTTGCCGTCTGCGCACGGATCTCGAGCACGAGTCAGCTCCGCGCCCGCGAGGAGCAAGAGCAGACAGTGAGAGAGAAGCGAGCGCACCTCTGCATCGAGCTGAGCCGTCCTGACAATGTCGCGGTGGCCCTTGGTGCCGGGCGCGCGCTGGCTCGTCTTGCCCGACAGGACCTGCTCGAGGTACCAGTGCTGCGGGTCGGCCGTGTTGATGACGGCGACGTCGCCCCTGCGGTCGCGCGAGAGCTCGCCGTCAGTGAGAGCCTGAAGGACGAGAAGGAAAGAGGAGAGAGAGAGGGACGCACTCGATGGTGCCGGCGAGGAGGCACACGCCGCCAAGCGTCGCGTTGAACTCGGCGCCGATCAAGTAGTCGGTCCTCCAGGGCTGCAGCGCAACGTCGCGCACGTCGCCAAAGTCGACGACTTGGTCTTGCTGCGCGCGACGAGACAGGCGAGGTGCGAGTCAGCTGCGGGCTCTCGTCGAGCGAGCGAAAGAGCGAGAGAGCGAGAGAGCGAGGAGCGCACCTGCTCGGCGTCCCAGAACTGCATCGTCTCGATCGTCGTCGCGCCGTAGATGCCCTTGTGCTCGGCCTGAGCGTCCCTCGCGCCCGCCGACCCGCTCAGGGCCATCCACCCGGCGTGCGCGATGCTCGCGCCGAACTGGGCCGTCGTCAGGACGGCGTCATCCTCGTCTGCTATCCGGACGTCGTACGTGTTGACGAGGCCGTCGACCGAGCCGGACAGGAGGACGTGCGCGAGGGAAGGGGAAGGGTGGAACGAGAGCGAGGTGAGGTCGTCCGAGTGCGCCTCGGTGTAGGTGTGCTGAAGCGTGAGGGTGCGCAGGTCCCTGCGTGCGTGCGAGGCTGAGGTTAGTGTTGCGCGCAAGAAGGAGTCAGGAGAGAGACGGGCGACGCACCAGATGTCAATCATGGCCTCGTAGTCCGACACCTCGGTCCCAACGGCGAGGCACGAGCCGTCGCTGCTCTGCGACGCGCACAAGTACCCTGCCCTCCTCTTGCCTGCGTACACGATGTGCTTGTCAGTGAAGAGCTCCCCAGCAGGACGAGCGACGGTGGACGAGCAGGAACGCACCCTGGAGCTTGAACGCCTCGCGCGAGAGGTCCCTCGTGTCCCACCCGCTGACCGACCCGTCCTTAGCCGTGACAAAGAAGGCCGTCGAGTCCTTGCCCTGGCCCCTCGTGACGCTCGAGATGCCGCGCTGGGTGAGCGGCACCTTGCCGAGCGGTTCGAGGCCGCGGCCGAACGCGCGCAGCGTGTCGTCTGAGCCGGCAAAGAGGTAGCCCTGGGGCGTGGCGACGCTGTGGAGGACGTAGGGCGGGTTGGGGCCTCCTGCCGGGTCGAACGGGACTTGTGCGGCGAGGCGGAGAGGGCGAGACGAGGTCGAGGGGTGGAGGAGCGGGGGAGGAAGGCGGATGGCGGGAGGCATGGCTCGCTGGTGCAGTCGCAGCTGGTGCAAGAGCTGGATATGTGCGCTCGAGCTGGCGAGAGGGCGAGCGCGAGATGGGCGACGAGGAGAGGGAGCGGACGAGGCGGTGCTGGCTGAGCTTGAGGTGATGAAGCGCTCTCCGTCACAGGCCGCGCAGCCAGCTGTAGAAGCACAGCATCGACAGCTCACGAGTACACAAGCTCGCCGCGACGAGCACAGAGCGAGAAAGCCTTTGCAAAGACGACGAGGCGCCGACGACATCTCGTCGAGAGGTGAGGGTGAGGGGGAGACTACAGTGCGGGTACGACGACGAGACGACAGCGAGAACATGCAACAGGGTATAGGGAACGAGCGGCGAGAAAGATCTGCGAGGCGAGCGGCGGCGAGTCAGCCGGGTCCAAGTCGTCGAGCGGGAGGTGGAGCAGGGGAGCGACGCACCAGAAGTCGAGCAGGTCGTCGACGTTGATGGCGACCTGGCTCGCGAGCTCGATCTTGCTGCCCCTCTGGCGCGGCGTCTCGGCGTTGGCGGCGGCGGCGGCCGCCGCAGCGAGCGGGCCGCCCTTGGTCGGCGTCGCGGCGCCGCTGCCCGGGCCGGGCGTTTGCGGACGACTGCGAGGCAGAGAAGGCATAGCGTCAGCAGGCTGCGCGAGGAGCAAAGGCGGGAGAGTGAGAGAGGGAGAGAGGAACGCACCTGCTGTCGTAGTTGAGCCTCGGCATCGTCTTGACGCGCGCGCTCGGGTCGACCCGGACGTCCGTGTCGCCCCTCGCGAGCAGCTCGGCCTGCTTCCTCCTGAAGTCCTGCGCCTTGGCCTCGGCCCTGCGCACCTCTTCGCGGTTGTTGGCGCGGTTGCGCTCGTTGATCATGCGCGCACGGTCCTGCTCGGCGCCGGTCGGCGCGTCGAGCGCGGCGAGCTCCTTGGTGACGCGGTCGATCTCGGCCTGGTCACCGGCGGCGATGGCGTGGTCGCGCTGGATCTTGAGGCGCGTCTTGGCGCCCGGGCCGCGCTTCGAGGCGCCGCTCGCCTCGAGCTGCTTCTGGAGGTCCTCCTGCGAGACGGAGTGAGGGCGAGTCAGCTCGTGCGGGCGTGAGCGACGAGCGATGAGCGACGAGGACGCACCTCGGTGAGGATGTAGGTCGTGTGCTTGGCGAGCTGCGCCTTGATCTTGGTCGCGTCCTTGCTCGTCGGCGGCTCGGTCTTCTGCGCGCGGCACTGATGGAGGTAGTGGGCGTACTCGGCCTGTTGCGGTCGGCACAGAGTCAGCGGCCGCACTCGAGATGAGCTGATACTGGGGAAGAGGACGCACGTCGATGACAGGAGAGTTCGAGACGGAGGCCATGCTGAAGACGGCCTTGTCGGTGCCGATCGTGAGCTTGAGGTCGTGCTCGTTCATGCTCCCCTCGACGCGGTACGGCTCCTTGGCCTTCTTGAGGCCTGCGCGCGGAGGTTGTGGAACATCAGCGACTGCTTGAGCGAGACAGAGAGCCGTAGGAGGGAGCGAGAGGGAGGGGACGCACCGGCCACCTGCGCGACGCGGTACTTGTTGCCGCCCCTCGGGTCGTCCTTGGACGGGCCGACCGTGATGCGCACGAACGCGCCGACGACCCACTCGCCGAACCACGACGCGCGGCACATCTCGGCGAGCTTGGCGCGCGTGAGGGTGATGTCGCGCAGCTCGCTCGGCCCGAGCGGCTCGGGCCCGGCCTTCTTGCCCTTCTTCTTGGCGGCGGCGGCGGCCTTGCTCGACGGAGCGGCGTCGTCGTCCGAGGTGGCGACGTCCATGTCGGACGAGGCCGACGACGAGGGCGACGCCTTGCGGTTCTTCTTGCGCCCGGGCTCCTCGTACTCGTCGTCGCTCGAGTCGGCCTGTTGCGGGCCCACCGTCAGCGTCGATGCTCGCCTGCAGTAGGTCGTGCATGTGTGAGAGAGGCAAAGGGGACGCACCTTGTCGCGCTTCTTGCCCTTCTCCGCCCTGCTCTTCTTCAGCTTCTCGAGGCCCTCGCTCTTGGTCTTGCTCGCGCCCGTCACCTTGCGCGACCGCGTCTCCCTCGCGCCGCCGTACTCGCTGCCGTCGTCCTCGTCGTCCTCGTCGTCGTCCTGGGCGCCGCCGCGGCGAGCGTCACTCGCGCGAGCGAGCTTGGCGACCTCGGCGCGCATAACGCGCTCATTGATCTCCTCCTTGCGCGTCGCGATGAAGTCCTCGCGCTCGAGCTCGGGGAGCTTGGAGATGCTGCGGGCGCGAGGAGGCAAGAGTCAGCCTCTGCCCGGCCCTCGTCACGCAGCGAGAGAAGGAGAGGAGAGGAGGCTCGACGCACCGGCTGCGCTCCGCCGAGTCCTTGTAGATGCCCTCGACCGGGTACGGGTTCTCGTCCGACGCCTTGCCCGCCGCCGCGCCGCCCTTGCCGCCGTCGTCCTCGTCGCTCTCGTCCTCGTCCGTGTCGACGCGCTCGGCGCTCTTGTGGCTCTTGCGGCGGCCGGCGCCGCGGCTCGTCGAGGCGGCGGGGGCGTCCGAGTCGCTCTGAGAGAGGTCCATGTCCGAGGCAGAGCCATCGCTGCGAGCACACGAGGTCGAGAGGAGGGAGGCGAGGCGGGTCAGTGACGAGGTCGAGGAGGGGGAGATGAGGAGCGCTCGCTGCGCGGAGAGCGAGCGAGGGGCGAGCGAGAGGGAGCAGGACGCACTCCGAGTCGGACGTGGCACGCTTGCGCCGGCTCTTGCTGCCCTTGGACGCCTTGGTGCGCTTCGACGACGCTGCGCCGCCGCCGGTCAGCCCGAGGAGCTCCTCCTCGAAGTCCATCGCTGTGCTGAGGTGTTGAGGGGCGAGGCTGGTGCGTGTGCTCAAGGTGACGAGAGAACGCTCGGCGGTGGAGCGCTGAGCGAAGCGGGTGAGGAGCGAGGAGGAGAGCCAGTGGAGCGGCTCGTCGCTGGCGAGGAGGGGAAGGGCTCGTTCCCTCGCAGGTTGTCTGAGCGAGCGTAACACATCTTTACGAAGCTATCGCAGTCCAGCTCGTCCCCCTCACGCACCCGCTCGAGCCAGCCTCTCGAGCTCTCAAGCACGACGACGACGACGGCGAAAGAGGGAGCGCATCCAGCTTTGCGAGCAGACGGGGTACAGACCAGGACGGTACTCGGGGGTGGTGTGGTGGTGGAGACTACAACACAGGGAGAGAGAGAAAGGCACACGCCTCGGACAACGTCTTGGGGAGAGCGAGAGAGGAGAAGGGAGGAGGGAGGGGAGGGGGTAGGAGCGGGACGAGCGGGGCGCTCGAGTTTTGCTGCAGGGTGCGATACGGAGGGTGTAGGTTGATAGAGTAGAGAGGGAGGTGGTGACAGGGCGAGCTGGGGGGGGCTGCCGCGAAGAGAGGAGGAGTGCGGGTATCGTGGCCGTGACGAGCTGGGAATGGGAGCGTCGTCGCCGTGTAGGGAGGGTGAGGAGAGGAATGGGCGTATAGTGTAGGTCGAGGGGGAACGTCGTACAACAGAAGGAGGGCGAGAGGGTGCCGAGGCGAGACGAGGGTGTCGAGGAGGAGGAGGGAGGGGGGAAGGAGGTTTTGGTCGACGACGAGGGGCGCGCGCCGAGTCTAGTTGGGTTCGACGCGGTCCGAGAGGTTGAGGAGGAGCGTCGCGAGGCACCGCTTGGTGACCATGTCGCCCTTGAGGAGCGGCGAGAACGTGGCGTCGCGCAGCGGTTCGGGGAGGCAGGCGCGAAGGGCCTCGCGGGCGCTGCGCACGAGGGAGGAAGCCCGAGTCAGCTCGACACTCACGATTCGTGCGAGAAGGAGAGAGAGAGGAAACGCGCCGCAGGTTGTCGCTGAGGCGGAGGTAGCACCGGACGACGTGCTTGAGGAGGCGGACGGCCTGCGTCTCGACGAGCTGCTGCACCATGTTGCTGAGGACGGTCCCGACGGCGTAGAAGCGCTCGTACGTCTGACAGATGTAGCCGAGGCCGACCTCGTCGAGGAGGATCTTCTGGACGATGAAGATGGCGACCGTCTTGCTCAGCTCGCTGCCCGTCTCCATGATGCGCAGGCACAGCGGGATGATCTCGGTCGACAGGAGGAAGTTGATGACGTCGCTGTTGTCGTTCTGCTTGACGAGGGCGCCGATGACGCCGAGCGACGTGAGGCGCAGGTACTCGAACGGCCGCGTCTTGCTCGTCGTGTTGAGGAACGGGTAGAGGAACAAGGGGATGTGGGCCGACAGGAACAGGGACCGCGTGTCGTTGTGCGACGCGACGCACTGCAGGAGCGCGAGCGCGTTGCAGACCCGGTTCGAGGCGTGCGCCGTGAGCGACGGCGGCGCGAGGAGCGGGTACACCGACACGATCTCTTGCAGCAACGCCGACATGACGCCTGCGAGCGTGCGGGCTCCAGAGTCAGTCTCCGCCCTCAAGGGACGCTGTGGAGAGAGCGAGAGAGAGGGACGCACCGAACGAGTGCCACAGGACGAGGGCGAGGTCGTCCCACTGCTCGCGCTTCTTGCTCAGCTCGAGGAGGGCCGCCTCGCGCGTTTGCGGGTTCATGAGGTCGACGATGAGGTAGTAGACCTTCTCGTTCTCGCTCTGGGCCTGGGCGCCGTGGACGCTGCCCGGCTGGATCAACGAGCTCGTCGCGAGCGGGAGGCCGCCCTGGAGGAGGAGCTTGCCGCCCTGGCCCGGCTGGGCGCCGCCGCCGCCGCCTGCGCCGTTGGGGAGGCCCGGCGTCTCGGAGCGCGAGAGCTGCCCCTGCTGCTGCTGCTGCTGCTGCTGCTGCTGCTGGCGGTCCATGCCGCCCATGCCGTTCATGGCGTTGACGGCGGCGCTCGAGACGATGACCCCCGAGGGCAGGCCCGGGTTGTTGATCGACTGGCTGATCGAGAGCGGGAGGTGGCTCGAGCCGTGGCCGCTGGCCCACGGGTCGACGAGCTGGCCATGCTGGACGGCGGGCGAGAGAGGGTCGGCGGGCCCGCCGGCCGAGGGGGGAGGAGGGAGGGGGGCCAAGGCCGGGTCGTGGGCGTGGAGGAGGTGGCTCGCGCTCGGGCGGCTGTTGAGCGCCGAGAGGAGCGCCGAGGCGTTGCTCATGACCGGGCGGGCGGTGGGGCACGAGCGACGACGGCGGGTCGGCGAGTGGGCGGACGACGAGACGAGATGAGGGGTCGGCGGGCGCGGGTGCGCGTCTCGTGCGGTGAGCTCGCGGTGTGGCGGGTGCGCTCGAGTTGCGCGAGGACCGCTGGCTGGGCTGAGTGCGCGAGCGGGGCGTGTGGTGGTGGTCGAGAGGCGCTGCTGGAGAGCGGAGACGCGGATCGCAGCTCGCTGTGGGAGAACGGCTCGGCTCTCGCTCAGGGTGGCTCTCTCATGGGCTCGGGTGGCTTTTGGTGCAATGTAGTGCTCGCTGGACAGGACCAGGCTGCACCAGAGCGAGGTGGTGAGGCTCGAGGGCCGCAGCCGAGGCGGCGTCGCTCTATGGCCCGCCTGGCTCGCCTGGGCGCAGCTCTGCTCTTCTCCTTGGACCTGACCAACCCCACTCAGCACCCCCAACACTTCTTGTGAGCTCCTCGCTCCTCGACTCGCCGACACACCCGCCCACCGCCGCACCTACTCGCGCCCGCCGCGCGCCGCCCCGTCGCCCCTCGCGGCCGCAGCTCGCCGCGAAAACTGCCACCGCCGCACACGGCGCTCGACAGCGCTCGCACGGGCCAGCTGGGTGGATGGACAGCGGTGGTCGGGCAGATGCGGTGGAATGGGCGCAGGCGCAGGGCCTCTGGGTGGCGGGCGAGGGCGCACGACCAGGTCCGAGACTCGAGTCCGAGGGGACGACTAAGCTGACGGAATCACCCTCTCCTCCCCTCTCCCCTCGCGCTCTACGCCTTCCTTCGACTCTCTCCTCTTCTCACTCGCCACCTCCGCACCGACCCGCGCGCGCACCGACTCGCCGCACCCCCTCCCTCGCCCTCGACCTCGCCCTCGCCTCTCCCCGACTCGCCGTCGCCTCGACCTCGCCCGCACCGACCCTCGCCCGACTCGACACCGCCAGCACCATGGGACGTCGCCCGGCTCGCTGCTACCGGTGAGCTCACGCTCTCTCTCGCCGCGCGCCTCCAGGCCAAGCTCGTGTCGAGGCCGAGGTGCTGACCAACCTCCCCTCCCGCCCGCCCGCAGCTACTGCAAGAACAAGCCCTACCCCAAGAGTAGGTACAACCGCGGTGTCCCGGACCCCAAGATCCGCATCTTCGACCTCGGTCGCAAGAAGGCCGGCGTCGACGAGTTCCCGTTCTGCGTCCACCTCGTCTCGAACGAGTACGAGCAGATCTCGTCCGAGGCGCTCGAGGCCGCCCGTATCTGCGCCAACAAGTACGTCGTCAAGAACTCGGGCAAGGACTCGTTCCACCTCCGCGTCCGCGCCCACCCGTTCCACGTCATCCGCATCAACAAGATGCTCTCGTGCGCCGGCGCCGATAGGTTGCAGCAGGGCATGCGTGGCGCGTGGGGCAAGCCGTACGGCACCGTCGCCCGCGTCAACATTGGCCAGATCATCCTCTCGATCCGCTGCAAGGACTCGAACAAGGCCGTCGTCCTCGAGGCCCTTCGCCGCGCCCAGTACAAGGTCCGTCCCCCTCTCTCTCTCTCTCCTTGCCTCTCCTCCTCGCGCGCTCTCGTGCTGACTCTCACTACGCCCGCCCGCAGTTCCCGGGTCGCCAGAAGATCATCATCTCGAAGAAGTGGGGCTTCACGAGCCTCACGCGCGCCGAGTACCTCGAGAAGCGCTCGATCGCCCAGCCGGACGGCGCCTACGTCCAGTTCGTCAAGCCGCACGGCCCGCTCGAGGACAACCTCCGCCGCCTCGAGCGCATCGGCGCGTAAACTCGCGTCGGCTTCGTTCCAGCTGAGGGAGGGTTCCCGTCGGTGGAGGGGAGAGGCGGGTTGTTGCGAATGATGGAGCAATGAGATGTCTGTTCCCCGCCCCGTCCTTGTCCCTGTCCGTCGAGAGCGTGCCCTTAGAGCTTCAGGGAGCGGACCCGATCGTCGAGGCGGGCCGTGAGCGACTTGGCCGTGAGCGCGCGCTGGCGGAGTCGAGCTCGCCTCGCGCATCTCGGCGCCGCCGCCGCTCTCGCTTTCACCGCCACCACCTCACCCCGACCACGATGCACACCCCTGCAGCCAGGACAGCACTCCGCGCAGCAGCAGCACGCTCGGCCCAGCCGGCCCTCGTCCGCCCTGCCGCCCTCCCCGCCCTGCGATCCTTCGCCTCGTCGTCGCCCCTCCCCTCATCGGCCGCACCCGACTCGTCCCCGGCGCCCGCCCCGACCGCCTCGACCAGCACCAGCACCAGCACCAGCGCGTCGACCTCGACCTCGCGCCCCGAGGGCACGCCCCAGCCGACCAAGCTCCCCGGGTCCAACCTCGGACCCGCGAGCGGCGCGAGCAAGTACTCGCCCCTCACCGTGTCGCTCGTCACCAAGCTCGCCAAGCTGTTCGGGTACCACTCGCAGACGAGCACGGCGATCCGCACCACGAGCGACTACTACGACCGGTGCGCCGAGCGCGGCGAGGTCGAGGCTGCCTTCTTCTATGAGGGTCCGTCCTCCTCTCTCTCTCTCTCTCTCTCTCTCTCTCTCTCTCT